>Ga0209026_1001102_pt1 | contig 12876 bp, 12 predicted proteins | sample AraplaCL_Col_mCL_FD_184262 | JGI IMG/M metagenome (GOLD analysis project Ga0209026, IMG submission 184262) | Arabidopsis root microbial communities from the University of North Carolina, USA - plate scrape CL_Col_mCL (SPAdes) (version 2) | ecosystem: Host-associated > Plants > Roots >... | reverse complement strand
CGACGAGGCAAAAGTCGGGCTGGGTCTCGGCCAACGCCCAGGCGCCGGGATAGTCGCCGGCTTCCTCGAGCCTCAGGCTCGGCCAACGGTCGCGCATGGCGCCCGCCAGCGCCTCGCGCATCAACGGATGGTCGTCGCAGATCAGGCCGCGCATCGGATCGCGCCATCCTGATCAGCGGCGGGCAGGGCGATCCAGAACGCCGCGCCGCGGGTCAGGCCCTCGCGCGCGCCGCAGTCGCCGTCCATCAGCGCCACCAGGTTTCGCGTGGCGGCCAGGCCCAGGCCGAACCCGCCCGCGGCGCCGACGCGAGCGCCCTGTTCGAAGGGGCGGAAGATGCGCGCTTCGTCGCCCGGCGAGAGTCCCCGCCCGTCGTCCAGCACCCAGATCAACGTCCGCCGTCCAAGCGCGCGCACGCCCACCAGGATGCGTCCGCCGCCGGAGTGGCGAATGGCGTTGGCGACCAGGTTTTCGACCGCCCGCGCCAGCAGCAGCGGGTCGGCGCGCAGCCGATGTCGCCCGCCGACCGTCTTGATCCGAATGCTTGCCGCCGCCGCGGCGGGCGCCTGGGTCAGCAGCACGCGGTCGAAGAGGTCGGCGGCGGTGAGCGTCTGGATGTCGGCGGTCACCGCGCCGCCTTCCAGCTTCAGATGGTCCAGCATCGAGCCCACCAGCGTGCGCGCCGCCGTCAGCGCGCGACGCAGGCCGCCCAGGGCCGCGGCCCGCTCGGCGGCGCGCCCACTGCGCTCCACGCGATCCAGAAACAGGTTCGCCGCCTGCAGCGGCTGTTGCAGGTCGTGCGAGGCGGCGCGGATGAACTGGGTCCGGGCGTCGCGCTCGCGTTCCAGTTCGACCATCGCCGCCGCCAGCGCATCGCGGGCGTCGTCCGCCTGCGCCTGAGCCACGCGCGAGGCGACCACGGCCTGGCGCATGAACCGGCGGATCGCGATCAGGGTCGCGCCGAACAGCGGCATGAACAGCGACAGCGGCACGAAGTAGGGGGGCTGCGCCACCAACAGCCAGGCGGTCAACGAGCCCAGCACCAGCACGACCGCGCTGCGCAGCACCTGCGTAGCTTCGGTGGCGGCGGCGAACTGGACGATCAGGAACCAGGCGAACAGCACCAGCAGCATCGCCCGCAGCTCTGGGCCGGCGACGGGCAGGAAGACCCAGACGCTCCAGGCCGTCGCCAGGTTGCACAGCGTCATCCCGGCCTTCGCGCCAGGGATCCAGCGGGCCAGGATCGCGGCGTCCGTCGGCGCCTTGCGGACGAAACCGACCCAGGCCGCCAGCCACGCGGACAGCAACAGGCCGATCGCGCCCAGCCATAGCGCGAACCCGAGCGGGGCTGCGTGCTCCGCGAACTCAAAGGCCAGGAAGGCGGTTCCGGCGGCAAGCCCGAACCAGGCGACGATACTGCCCCGCAGCTCGGTCCGCGTCTCGTTGACGAGGATCAGCTCGCGATAGGCGCCGCCCGGCTGTGATGTGTCCCCCCGCATTAGGTGGACGATCCGGGTCGCAAGTTCCCCTGTCAAGCGAACCACTTAGGCCAGACCTCTCATGCCCGCGATCCGGCAAGTACCCCATCCGGTCTAATGGCCGGTGAATCCCGTCACGCCTAGCCTTCACCCCACATCGCAAACGGGACAGCCACGCCGTAGCGCGGCGGTCCAAGGGGGTTCTCGTGAAGTTCATTGCAGTCCTGGCCGGCGCGCTGGCGCTCAGCACCACCGCCCACGCCACCACCGTCTACGACGCCTTCACCAGCTTCAACGGCACTCAGGGCGCCGGCGGGTTCACCTATATGAAGCTGGGCGCCGGGCCCGGCGATCCGGCGACCCAGCTGACGGCGCCGTCGGGCGCCTGCATCGTCACCGCGACCTACTGTCTGCAGGGCGGCGCCTCCTTGCCGGGTGTCTACAAGTCCCTCGTCGGCGGCCAAGAAGGCACCTACACCATCCCGACCGACCAACTGCTGGTCCATCCGGGCAATCCCAATCCGATCGCCATCCTGTTCAAGGCGCCGACGGCCGGCGACTACGATTTCACCATCACCGCCAACATCCTGGACCGGTCGCCCTCGGGTGTGGCGATCATCGGCCTGTCGAACCTGGGCGGCAACGTCGACAGCACGCTGCTCACCACCCTGGGTTCGGCGCACCTCAGCTACAGTTTCAGCGGCATGTTCACCCTGGCCAAGGACGACGTCCTGGGCCTGATCATCAGCCCGGCGGGCAACTACTCGAACGACTCGACCGGCATCAACTTCACGCTCACGGCCCGTGACGCGGCCGTGGTTCCGGAGCCGGCGGCGTGGAGCCTGATGATCCTGGGCTTCGGCGGTGTCGGCGGCCTGCTTCGGCGGCGCCGGCCGACCCTTTGCGCCGGGAAGCCGGCCTAGGCCTGAGCTTCCACCTCCACCGCCTTCTGGTGGACGGGGCACTGGTCTTCGGGGCACGCCACCGCATCGCAGAGTCTGCAGATGTGGGCGGCCTCGATGACCCCGGTCGTCGCCTGGCGCAGCATCTTCTCCAGCAGGCCGGCCAGGACATCCTGTTCGGCCTGCGATAGTGCGCCTGTCACCTCCGCCAGCGCCGTGCAGCGGTCGATCAGCAGGCCTTTGACCCGCGCGCGGCCTGCATCCGTCAGGTGCAGCGCCACGGCGCGCCGGTCCCGGCCTGGCCGGGCCTCTACCAGGCCGTCCGCCTCCAGCTTGTCGACCAGCCGGACGGTGGCCGGATGCGACAGGCCCAGCACCTTGGACAACTCGGCGTTGGATGCCCCTTCCCAGAAGGTCAGCACGTTCAGCGCCGCCGCCGCAGAGTCGGTCTGGTTCGGATGGTGCTTGAGCCGTTGCTCCAGGCGCTCCACGACGACGCCGGCCAGCGCCCCCAGCAAGTTTGCGGTTCTGAGTCTCGACATCCCGCCATCCTAGCGACCGCGCCCGGCTTGACAGCGGCAAACCCGCGATCAAAGTATGTGCGTGTTGCACGCAATAATAAGGGAAGCGCCAGTGCTCATCAACCTCTCGGATTGGGGCCTCCGTCTCAGTCGCGTCGGCAGCGCGGTCGCGCGCTACAGCCTCGTCTTCATCTTCCTGGCCTTTGGGGCGTTGAAGTTCACACCGGCCGAAGCTGCGGCCATCCAGCCGCTGGGCGCCAACAGCCCGATGCTGTTCTGGCTGTACGGTTGGGCCAGCCCGCAGCTGGCCTCCAACGTCATCGGCGTCGTCGAGCTGATGCTGGCCGTCATGATCGCCACGCGGCGGTTTTTCCCGCGCATCTCCGCGGCGGGCAGTCTTGGGACGGCGGTCGCCCTGGCGACTACGCTCAGCTTCCTGGTGACCACGCCCGCAATGGACTCCGACTTCCAGGGGTTCATCATCAAGGACCTGGTGCTGCTGGGTGCGGCGCTGTGGTGCGCGGGCGAGGCGCTGACCGCCGCAGGGCGGCGCGATCCCGCGCTGCAACCCGCAAGCTAGGAGGCCGACATGACGCTGTCCGCAGCCGTCGTGACCGCCCGCCACGACCTGTCAGCCGACGAGATCGACGAGATCGAGAACCGGCTGTACGCCTTCAACGCCGCCAGTATCGGCCGCGACGACGCCGTGCAACTGGGGTTCGTGGCTGAGCGGGACGGCGTCCTGGTGGGGGCTGTCGCGGGCTACACCTGGGGTGGTGTCTGCGAGCTGCGCCAGGTCTGGGTCCATGAAGGCCATCGCCGCGGCGGCCTGGGCGCTCAGTTGATGCGTCGGGCGCTGGACGAAGCGCGGGGGCGGGGGTGCCGCCGCGTCTTCCTCGCCACCTACGATTTCCAGGCGCCGGCCTTCTACGAAAGTCTGGGGTTCCAAGTGGTCGCCGAGATCTCCGACAAGCCGCTCGGCCATTCCGAGATCGTGATGGGCCTGTCCCTCGACGCCTGACGCCTCAGGCCGGGTCGGCCGCCGCGAAGTGGGCCATCTGATCGGCGTAGGCCTTCGCGAAGGCCGGCCGGGCCGTGAGGCGGGCGACATAAGCGTGGCAGGCCGGGTAGGGCGCCAGTCCGTCGAACTTGTCCACCTGGCGCAGCACGTCGGCCATCAACAGGTCGGCGACCGTGAAGTGGCCGGCCGCCAGCCAGTCGCGCGCGGCCAGCACCGCCTCCATCCGCTCCAGCCGGGCCTTCATGAAGCTCTCGATGAACTCGGCCTCGGGCGCCTCTCGGGGAAAGCCCATGAAGCGGAACAGCGCCCAGGGCTGGGCCGGCAGGTCCACCGAGTTCAGCGCCGCAATCACCCACTCCATCACCTCGGCCCGGCCGCGTGGATCGGTCGGCATCAGCACCGGGCTCTTCTCGGCCAGATGTAGCAGGATCGCCCCGCTCTCAAAGATCGTCAGATCCCCATCGGTCAGCCAGGGGACCTGGCCGAACGGCTGGGCGGCGAAATGCGCGGCGCCCCGATCCTGGAACGGCGTGCTCTGCACCCGATAGGCCAGCCCGGCCTCTTCCAGCGCCCAGCGCACCCGCAGATCGCGCACCATGCCGCGCGGCATCTCGGGAACCCAGTCGTAGGTCGTCAGGATCAGCGCGCTCATGCGGGAACTCCAAGGAAGACGGGAAGCTTGTCGAGCAGGCCGGTCCAACCGGCCTCGTGACTGGCGCAGGACGCCGCGTCGGGCAGTTGCTCGTGGGTCAGGGTCAGCTCGGTTCCACCGTCCATCGGCGCCAGCCGGAACGTCACCAGCGACACCCGCTCGCCCGGCAGATCCCAGGTGAAGGCCAGCGTCCGCTCGGGAACCACCTCCTGATAGATCCCGGTCGGATTGTGCTCCTGGCCGTTCATCAGCCGGAACACCACGCTGAACCGCCCGCCGGGCCGCACGTCGGCCACCACGCTCAGCGTCGGCCCCGCGTCGGGGCCCCACCACTGCAGCATCTGGTCCGGCTGGGTGATCGCCGCCCAGACCTTGGCGGGCGAGGCCTTGACCCGGCGCACCAGAGTCACGCTCGGCAGGGCCATCATGCGTCGTCCTCCTCGACGAAGGCGACCAGCCGATCCAGGCTCACCGCCCAGAACCGCTCGTACTGGTGCAGCCAGGTCATCGCCTCGCGCATCGGCCCCGCCGACAGGGTCACCGCCACCGTGCGGCCCGTCTTCGCCCGCGTGATCAGCCCGGCGTCGGAAAGCACGTCCAGGTGCTTGGTCATGCCCGGCAGCTTCAGCGAGAACGATTGCGCCAGCGCGCTCACCGACAGCCCCGGCTCGTCCCTAAGCCGCTGCAGCACGCCCCGGCGCGTCGGATCCGCCAGCGCCCAGAACGTGCGGTCCATCCCCGATGTCATATGCTTCGCCATATAGCGAAGTATTTAGAGGCGGACGCCGGGAGTCAATCGTTCAGGACGGGCAGGCGCAGCCGGAACGTGCTGCCTTCGCCGGGGCGGCTGGCGGCCAGCGAGATCGTGCCGCCGTGCAGTTCCATGAGCTGCTTGCCCAGCGCCAGGCCGATGCCCAAGCCCTCCTGCGCCCGCTCGGTCGGGCTCTTCACCTGGGCGAAGAGGTCGAAGATCTTCGACTGCATCTCCGGCGGGATGCCGATGCCGGTGTCCGCGACGTCGATCTCGGCGGTGTCACCCACCACCCGGGCCGTCAGCCCGATCCGCCCCCCCGTGGGCGTGTAGCGCGCCGCATTGTTCAACAGGTTGCTGACCACCTGCGCCAGGCGGGTGGGGTCGGCGCTGAGGTTGACCGGCGTGTCCGGAATGTCGGCGGCGAAGGCGTGGCCCGCGGCGTCGATCTGCGGCCGGCTGGCCTCGACGGCGAACGCCAGAACCGTCTGCAGCGTCACCCGCTCCTTGGTGAGTGCGATCTTACCCTGGTCGATGCGCGAGATGTCCAGCATGTCGTCGACCAGCCGGGTCAGATGGGCGACCTGGCGGTCCATCTGCGCGTGGATCTCGGCCGACTTTTCAGGGTCCTTGCGCCGCCGCAGGAAGTGCAGACCGGCGTTCAGCGCCATCACGGGGTTGCGGATCTCGTGGCCCAGCACGGCCAGGAACTCGTTCTTGTGGCGGTCCACGGTCTTGAGTGCCTCAGCCAGCGCCTCCAGCTCGTCCCGCTGCGCCACGATCTGGCGGCGCTGCTGGTGCAGGTCGAAGAACACATTCGCCTTGCTGCGCAGGATGTCCGCTTCGATCGGCTTCTGCAGGAAGTCGACCGCGCCGGCCTCATAGCCGCGGAACCGCCGCTGGCGATCGGCCGTGCCGGCGGTCAGGAAGATGATCGGCACATGGCGCGAGACCTCGGCGCCGCGCATGAACTCGGCCAGCTGGAATCCGTCCATGCCCGGCATCTGCACATCCAGCAGCGCCAGGGCGATGTCGTGGGTCAGCAGGAACTCCAGCGCCTGCTCGCCGGACTGCGCCTTCAGGCAAACCAGCCCCTCGCGCTGCAGCAGGGCTTCCAGCGCCAGCAGGTTCTCGGGCAGGTCATCGACCAGCAGGAAGTGGATCGGGTCTTGGGTGCGCATCATGCCGTTCACAGTCGCAGCAGGTAGGACGCGATCGCGTCGAGATTGAGGGTCTTGGCCTCGCCGCAGGCCTCCAGGGCCGCCGACGGCATCGCGGTGGCGTACGCGCCCGCCGGATCCTCGACGACGCCGGCGCCGCCGGCCGCCATCACCGCCTTCAGGCCCCGCGCCCCGTCGCTGTTCGCGCCGGTCAACACCACGGCCGTGAGCTGTGGGCCAAAGGCGTCCGCCGCGCTTTCGAACAGCACGTCGATCGCCGGCCGCGACATGTTCACCAGCTCGTCCGACGACAGCGACAGCGTGCCGTCCGCCTCCACCAGCAGGTGGTAGTCGGCCGGCGCGAAATAGGCGACGCCGGGCTGCGTCGGCTCCTTGTCCTCGGCCTCCTTCACCGCGATGGCGCAGCGGCTGGCCAGCAGCGGGACCAGGGCGTTGTCGCGATCCGGCGGCACATGCACAACGATCAGCACCGTCTGCGGATAGTCGGCCGGCAGCCCGGGCAGGATCCGCAGCAGCGCCTGCACGGCGCCCGCCGATCCCCCGATGGCCACGGCTCGCATCGCCTCGCCGCTCACGCGTCCTGCCTCTGGTAGATCTTCTCGTCGCGGTCGAATTCCGCGAACGCCCCCGTATGCGTCGAGAAGCGCAGGCTCTCCTTCGATCCCAGCCCCAGGAACCCCTTGCGCGCGAGGGAGTCGCGGAAGAGGCCGATCGCCCGGTCCTGCAGGGGGCGGTCGAAATAGATCAGCACGTTGCGGCACGAGATCAGGTGCATCTCGCCGAACACCGCGTCGGTCACCAGGCTGTGGTCCGAGAACACCACCCGACTGCGCAGCGACTTGTCGAAGATCGCCCGCCCATAGTCGGCCGTGTAGTAGTCCGACAGCGAGGACTTGCCGCCCGACTTCTGGTGGTTGGCGGTGAACTTCTTCAGCTGCTCCATCGGATAGACGCCCGCCTCGGCTGCCCGGAGCGCGGCGGGGTTGATGTCGGTCGCATAGAAGATCGTGCGCTCTTCCAGGCCTTCTTCCCGGAACAGGATCGCCAGCGAGTACAACTCCTCGCCGTGGCTGCAGCCGGCCACCCACACCTTCAGCGACGGATAGGTGCGCAGGTGCGGAACCACCTTCTCGCGCAGGGCCCGGAAGTAGCCCGGATCGCGGAACATCTCGCTGACCTGGACCGTGAGATAGCTCAGCAGGCGACCCAGGGTCGCCGGATCGTGCAGCAGGCTGTCCTGCAGCGCCGACAGGCTGGGGAAGCCCAGCTGTTCGCGGGCCTGCAGCAGGCGCCGCTTGATCGACGCCCGCGCATAGCTGCGGAAGTCGTAGTGGTAACGCTGGAACAGCGCCTCCAGCAGTAGGCCGATTTCCAGGTCTTCGACGCCGTCCCGCACCATACCACTCACCGCGGCATCCAGACCCGAACCAGCGACAGCAGCCGATCGACGTCGATCGGCTTGGCCATGTAGTCATTGGCGCCGGCCTCCAGGCAGCGTTCCTGGTCGTCGGGCATGGCCTTGGCCGTCAGCATGACGATGGGCAGGTCGGCCCACCGCGCGTCGCTGCGGATGCGGCGCGTTGCTTCCAGGCCGTCCATCACCGGCATCATCACGTCCATCAGGACCAGGTCGATCGCCGGCGCGCCGTCGCCGCCCTGCGCCAGAGCGTCGATGGCTTCCTGCCCATTGCGCGCGATCTGCACCGACGCGCCGCGTGGCTCCAGCACGCTGGTCAGCGAGTAGATGTTCCGCACATCGTCCTCGACCACCAGGATCCGGCGGCCCTCCAGCACCGAGTCCCGGTTGCGCGCCTTGCGGATCATCTTCTGCTGCTCGGGCGGCAGGTCGGCCACCACCTGGTGCAGGAACAGCGACACCTCGTCCAGCAAGCGCTCGGGCGACTTGGCGCCCTTGATGATGATCGAGTTTGAATAGCGGCGCAGGCGCTGCTCGTCGTCCGCCGACAGGTCGTGGCCGGTATAGACGATGACCGGCGGGAACGCGTGGTCGCCCTGGCTCAGCGTCTCCAGCAGCGAGAAGCCCGAGGCGTCGGGCAGCGACAGGTCCAGCACCATGCAGTCGAAGGTTTCGGTCTTCAGCTTTTCCAGGCAGTCGGCCGCCGTTCCCACGCCCACGGTCTCGACGTCGCCGGTCGCCAGCAGGCGGCCCACGGCGTCGCGCTGGACCGCGTCGTCCTCGACGATCAGCACGCGGCGCATCGTCCGGGTCAGCTTCGACTCCAGGTTCTGCAGGACGTCGGCCAGCTCCTCGCGCTGCACGGGCTTGATGAGATAGCCCACGGCGCCAAGCGACAGGGCCGTCTGGCTGTGGTCGGCGCCCGACACCACGTGAATCGGGATGTGGCGGGTCGTGTCGTCCCTCTTCAGCCGATCCAGCACGGTCAGGCCCGACTGGTCGGGCAGGCCGACATCCAGCACGATCGCGTGTGGCTTGAACTGCCCCGCCAGGCTCAGCGCCTCCTCGGCGGTCCCCGCGACCAGGCACTCGAAGCCCAGCTCGCGCGACAGGTCGCAGACGACGCCCGCGAACGCCGGATCGTCTTCCACCACCAGCAGGACGCGCCGCCCGCCCGTGAGGGCGTCGCGGTCGTCCGCCACGCGTGGCGCACTGGGGGCGCGGCGTGGCGTGGGCGCCTCCGCGGGCCGTGTGTCAGGCGCTCGGGGGGCGGTCAGCTCAGGCGGCGAAACCTGGGCCGGATCGTGCGCCAGCGGGATGGTCACCGTGAAGGTGCTGCCCTCGCCGGGGGTGCTGTCCAGGGTGATGACGCCACCCAGCAGCCGGGCCAGCTCCCGCGAGATCGACAGGCCCAGACCCGTGCCGCCATAGCGCCGGCTGATCGTCCCATCGGCCTGTCGGAAGGCCTCGAAGATCGCCTGCTGCTGCTCGGCCGAAACGCCGATGCCCGTGTCCTTCACGGCGAAGGCCAGCCGATCGTCCGGGGCCGAACGGATGCTGAGCTGGACGCTGCCCCGCTCGGTGAACTTGAAGGCGTTCGACAGCAGATTCTTCAGGATCTGCTCCAGCCGCTGGCGGTCGGTGTCGACGGCGGGGGGCAGATCGTCGCCCAGCGCGATGTCGAACGCCAGCCCGCGCTCGTTGGCGATCGGCTGGAACAGGGCCCGCAGGTCGTTGGTCAGCCGCGACAGCGCCACGTTCTCCGCGTGGATCTGCAGCTGGCCGGCCTCGATCTTCGACAGGTCCAGAATGTCGTTGATCAGTGTCAGCAGGTCGTTGCCCGACGACTGGATGGTCCGGGCATACTTCGTCTGCTCGTCAGAGAGGTTGCCCTCCGGGTTGTCCGCCAGCAGCTTCGACAGGATCAGCAGTGAGTTCAGCGGCGTGCGCAACTCGTGGGACATGTTGGCCAGGAAGTCGGACTTGTACTGGCTGGCCTGCTCCAGCTCGCGCGCCTTCTGCTCGACGGCGGCGGTGGTGCGCTCCAGGTCGTCGCGCTGCGTCTCCAGCGTCTGGGCCTGCTCCTCCAGCTGGCTGTTCGTCTGCTCCAGTTCGACCTGCTGCTGCTCCAGGCGGACCTGCGATTCCTTCAGCGCGCGGCCTTGCTCCTCCAACTCCTCGTTGGAGACGCGCAGTTCCTCGCTCTGCACCTGCAGTTCTTCCGACTGGCGCTGGGTCTCCTCCAGGCTGTCCTGCAGCTGGGTGCGGTACTGCGCCGAGCGCAGCGCGATCCCGATCGCAGGCGCACTGTTCTCCATCAGCTCGACGATCCGCTCGTCGACCGGCTGCAGGAAGCCCAGCTCAAGCACGGCATTGACGACGCCGTCGGCCTTGGTCGGGACGATCAGCAGGTGGCGCGGCGCACCCTGGCCCAGGGCCGAGCCGATCTTCAGATAGCCTGTGGGGACGTCAGTGACGACGATCGGGCGGCCCTCGATGGCGGCCTGGCCCAGCAGGCCTTCCTTCGGGCTGAAGCGCTGGGGGATGTCGGCGTCCGCCGGGACGCCCAGCGTCGCGGTGCGGCGAAAGTCGGCGAAGTCACCCTTGAACACCGCCCCGGCCTGGCTGCCCACATATCGCGCCAGGAAGGCCAGGATCTTGTCCGAGAGCTGCTCGACCGAACCTTCGCCCATCATGGCGCTCGCCAGTTCCACCTGGCCGGTCTGCAGCCACTCCTGCCGGGCGCGAATGCGGGCGTTGCGGCGGATCAGGGCGAACACGACGACGGTCAGGACCGCGCCCAGCAGGCCGGACAGCACACCGCTCAAAATGGCCGTGCGTTGCGACACCTCCATCTCGGCGACGCGGACCTCTCGCAGGCGGCGCTCTTCCTGTCGCATGGCGGCCAGGCGCGTTCGGATCGCGTCCATCTCGGCCTTGCCGCGGTCGGTGGCGACGACGGCCTGTGCAGCCGCGGCGCCTTCGGTGCGCCGAAGGTCGATGGTCTCCTTCAGCTCCGCGATCTTGCCTTCCAGGTTGCGCCGCAGCTGCGCCAGGTTGGTCTGCTGGATCGGGTTGTCGCGGGTCAGCGACGCCACCGTGTCCAGCCGCCCGGTCACAGCGCTGGCCGCGCGCTCATAGGGCTCCAGGTACCGGTCGTTGCCGGTCAGCAGATAGCCGCGCTGGCCCGTCTCGGCGTCCTGCGTGGTCGACAGCAGGTCGTCGAGGGCGACGATCACTTCGTGCGAGTGGCGGATCTGCCCGTTGCTGGCCTGCAGGGCCAGGATGTTCAGATACGAGATCGAGCCGCTGATCCCGAAGAACAGCAGGACCACGACGAGGCCGATAGTGGTCCAGACGTCCACCCGCGATCCGAGCTGCGAAGAGAGGTTGAGGCTCGGTCGGGGCATGGGCGTCCTGAAACAATACAGCGGCGCGCCCGTCTAACGGGTGCGGTGACGAAAGGGCAAGAAATCCATCGCCTTAGCTTCCAGATGCGCCAGCGGCCACCACAACCGCTGCAGCGGCTTGGCGGAATGCACGGAACATCGACGAAGCTGTTGGCCCGGTACCCCCCGCGAACCCAAACGGCTCAGCTTGCTGTCGGTTCCACGCGCAAATGCGGGGGAGGGCGCATCCGGCGCGCCAGGCGATGGCGACATCCGCCCACGAAAAAGGCCGGGCGGAGAACCGCCCGGCCTGATCTCAAGTCGCGAAGATCTCGCGCGACTACATCTTGTAGCGGACGCCGAAGATGATCGTGCGGCCGAAGTGGTTGTACTCGTAGTTGCGGTTGGCTTCCTTGTCGACGTAGCGGTCGCGGTAGTCGTCGGTCAGGTTCACGCCTTCCAGCGAGAACTCGAGGTTGTCGTTGTACCGGTACTTCACCGAGGCATCGACGTTCACGGTCGAGTTGTAGCCCTCGAAGATGTTGCCGGTGGCGCTGGCCGCGTCGACGAAGCCCGAGCGATAGGCCACCGAGGCGCGGGCGCTGAACTTGCCCTGCTCGTAGTAGATCGTGGCGTTGTACGAGCGCTTGGCCAGTCCATAGAGCTGGCTGTCCAGGTCCGCGCCGGGGTTGGCGCCGCCGGGCGTCGTGGCCGGCCCGGTGATCCGGTAGGTCACGTTCGAGTCGACGAAGGTGGCGTTGGCGATGCCGCCGAAGTTCGACCAGAAGCCCGGCAGGAAGCTGAACGGGCTCTGCAGCGACAGCTCCACGCCCTTCAGGCTGCCGCCCTTGCCGTTGAGGATCGTCGAGATCGTCCAGGGCTGGCCTTCCAGGTTGGTGGCGGCCGGGGAGGACGGGTTGATGATCGAGGTCGGCAGGCCGGTCGAGGCGTAGGTGCCCGTGGTGGTCGCAGCCAGCGAGAAGGACTGGATGTCCTTCTTGAACACCGCGATCGAGGCGACGGCCTGCGGGGCGAAGTACCACTCGATGCCGGCGTCGTAGGCCTTGGCGCGGAACGGATCCAGGTCCGGGTTGCCGAAGGTGATCCGATAGTTGAAGCCGTCGACGCTGCCGCCCGGGGTGACCTGGGCCAGGTTCGGGCGGGTCATCACCTTGGACGCCGCGGCGCGGATGATGATGTCGTCGGTCGGGAAGATCGCCAGGTTAAAGGCCGGCAGCCAGTCGTGATACTTGCGCTTCACGGTGACTTCGACGTTGCTGTTCAGGCCCGTCGAGGACTGGTCGGTCTCCACGTAGCGCAGGCCGGCGTTGGCGGCGAAGCGGACACCGCCGATCTCGCCCTTGTAGTTGCCCTGCACATAGCCGCCGGTGTCTTCCTCGCGGACCGAGCGGATGTTGCTGGCCTGCGGCACCGCGGTGCGGCTGTAGAGACCGGTGAAGGCAGCCGCCGCGTCGATGTTCGGGATCAGCCAGGACGTGGTCGTGCCGGCGGACTGGCCGGCCTTGCCCAGGTTGACCAGCTGCGCCAGCGCCGAGGTCACGGGGA
>Ga0209026_1001098_pt1 | contig 12954 bp, 13 predicted proteins | sample AraplaCL_Col_mCL_FD_184262 | JGI IMG/M metagenome (GOLD analysis project Ga0209026, IMG submission 184262) | Arabidopsis root microbial communities from the University of North Carolina, USA - plate scrape CL_Col_mCL (SPAdes) (version 2) | ecosystem: Host-associated > Plants > Roots >... | reverse complement strand
ATTGAGATGATATTAATTCGTGGCAATCATGATATTATTCACGACAGCCATTATCTTGATCTTAACATAAGCCTGCATAAAGAACTGTTGATCGGTCCTTTTTTAATGCTGCACCATCCTTTAGAGCCACTTGCTTTACAAAAGGCTGCCGGCTACGTTTTTTGCGGGCACATCCATCCGGGTGTGAGCTTGGTAGGGCGCGGCCGGCAAAGCATTACGCTGCCTTGTTTTGCTTTTAGCGATAAACAGGTCATCTTTCCGTCCTTCGGAAAATTCACCGGGCGGGTCGCTATTCAAAGCTCGAAGCACGACCGCATTTTTGCCGTACTAAAAGATAAAGTATTGGAGATTGACTAATTACGCAACGATACTGCCTTCGGCTGCGCGGCCTGCGTTAGTTTCGCCTTTAGCCCCTTCCCTTCTTCGCTATTTTTAACCTGGTTGCTTAAGCGATTAAAAACCATTTGATAGGTAGAAGGGTCGGCACTGTAATCCATATTGCTTATGACATGTAAGATCACATCCGCCTTTGGATGCCTGTCAATATACATATTCATTGCAGCGATTAGTGCCCCGTTTACCCGTGCTTTTGCAGCATTTTGACTGTTAATTAATTCCTGGAATTGCGCTTCGCTGAGTTTTGCGTTTTTTGGATCACCTATTTCCTCGGTTGTTTTTTTCACTTGCCGGCGAAATTTGTATAGTACGCTATCTTCCAGGTTATAATAGTCGGTCAGTTTATTTTGTGTGGTAGATTTGGTTTTTGCAGTTAGGTATTTATTCGCACTATCAGGTAAAGTGATAAGGTACTTGCCAGGCGCTAAGTAAACATCAAAATCTTGCCGGGCATCGCCGTTTTTGGTAGTTAAAGTATAATAGCCAGAATCTAGTCCAAATTTTTTTAATTCAAATTGGCCCTTACTAACAAAGGTGGTTGCCAATGTGCTGTCTCTATCGCCGCTTATGCTTATAATGGTGCCATCAGGCAAATTAGACTTTCCCGAAATTTCTAAAGGAACAGGTTTTTGGCAAGCGGCAAATAAAATAAGGATGCAGATAAAGTGAAGAGGTTTCATGTTGCGGTTGTTTGACTATAAAGTTAGGTGATTTTCCGCAATTTTAAAGTGCTCTATTTTAGATTGTTTCTAAATAAAAAATTGCCTGACAATTCAATGACAGCGACTTATATCTTTTGGCTTTTAATAGATACTTTTGCGCTGAAATTAACACCAACCAATAATGAGCGAATTTAAACAAACCTTTAACTCATCGCTGGGTAAAAAGCTAATAATGGCTTTAACGGGCTTGTTTTTGTGTACGTTTTTAATTGTACACTTAGGCGGCAACCTGTTATTGTTCCGCGATGACAAAGGCTACGGCTTTAACATGTACGCTAACTTCCTAACGCATTTCCCGCCGATAGAAGTAGTGGCCTACATTTTGTATTTGTGTATTATAGTGCACGCTATCTATGCGCTTGTACTTACGATACAAAATCGCAAATCGCGCCCGGTTAAATACTACGCGCAAAATGAGGCTCCGGCCACCTGGCAATCAAAAAACATGGGTTTGCTGGGCAGTATCTTGTTACTGTTCATTGTAATACACATGAGCGACTTTTGGTTTGCCTACAAGTACAGCCATAAGGTGCCTTATATCGAGTATCGCACTAACTTGTCAACCGGCGAAATGACCTCGGTGCCATATAATGCAGGCGCGGGCGATTTTGAAAAAGCTATCTTTGATACCACCGACCCAAAAACCGGGGACCCTTACGAAGTGGTTCGCGTAAAGGATCTGCACTTTCGCGTAGCAGATAGCTTTAGCAACCCGTTGTACGACTTGTTTTATGTGATTGCGATGGTCGCAGTTGCATTCCACCTGGTTCACGGTTTCCAAAGCGCGTTCCAAACCCTGGGATGGACGCACCGCAAATACACCCCGGTGGTACAATTTGTGGGCAAATGGTTTTTCGGCTTTATCATTCCGGTAGGCTTTGCGCTGATGCCGATAATTTATTATTTACAGAGTTTGTCAAAATAAGAGTCAAGAACCAAGAGCCAGGAAACAAGATAAATTGTCTTGATTCTTGACTCTTGAATCTTGGTTCTACTAAATAGAAAAACATGAATTTAGATGCTAAAATTCCCGCCGGCCCTTTAGCCGAAAAATGGAGCAAGCATAAATTTAATTTGAAGCTGGTTAACCCGGCCAACAAACGTAAGTACGACGTTATTGTAGTGGGTACTGGTTTGGCAGGTGCTTCGGCAGCCGCTTCACTGGCCGAGTTGGGTTATAATGTTAAAGCGTTTTGCTTTCAGGATAGCCCGCGCCGTGCGCACTCTATTGCTGCGCAAGGGGGTATAAACGCTGCAAAAAATTACCAGAACGACGGCGATAGCGTTTATCGTCTGTTTTACGATACCATTAAAGGTGGCGATTACCGTGCCCGCGAAGGAAACGTTTATCGCTTGGCCGAGGTATCGGTAAACATTATAGACCAGTGCGTGGCTCAGGGTGTTCCTTTCGCCCGCGAATACGGCGGCTTGTTAGATAACCGTTCGTTTGGTGGTGCGCAGGTATCGCGTACGTTCTACGCCCGCGGTCAAACCGGACAACAGTTATTGTTAGGTGCATACTCGGCATTGAACCGCCAGATTCACCTGGGTAAAGTAAAAATGTACACCCGTACCGAAATGCTGGACGTGGTGATGATTGACGGTCATGCAAAAGGTATTGTTACCCGTAACCTGATCAACGGTAATATCGAAACACATAGCGGTCACGCGGTATTATTATGTACAGGCGGTTATGGTAACGTATTCTACCTGTCAACCAACGCCATAGGCTCTAACGTAACGGCAGCGTGGCGCGCACATAAACGCGGTGCTTTATTTGCTAACCCTTGCTATACGCAGATTCACCCAACCTGTATCCCGGTAACCGGCGATCACCAGTCGAAATTGACTTTGATGTCCGAGTCGTTGCGTAACGACGGTCGTGTTTGGGCGCCAAAGACGGTGGAGATGGCCGAGAAAATGCGCAGTGGCGGCATTAAACCTGCCGATGTAAAAGAAGAAGACAGGGATTACTTCCTGGAAAGAAAATATCCATCATTCGGTAACCTTGTTCCGCGCGACGTGGCCTCACGTAACGCCAAGGAAATGGTTGATGATAAGCGCGGCGTAGGTGCTTCGGGTATTGCGGTATTCCTTGATTTTGCCGATGCAATTAAGCGTTTGGGTCAGGAAGCAGTGGCTGCCAAATACGGTAACCTGTTTGACATGTACAAACAAATAACCGACGAAGACCCATATACCCAACCAATGCGTATTTACCCGGCGGTGCACTATACAATGGGCGGTCTTTGGGTAGATTATAACTTAAGTACTAATGTGCCGGGCCTTTACGCTTTAGGCGAGTGTAACTTCAGCGACCACGGCGCTAACCGTTTAGGTGCTTCGGCCCTGATGCAAGGTTTGGCGGATGGTTACTTCGTTATCCCTTACACTTTAGGCGATTACCTGGCAACAATCGGTCCGAAACCGGTTGACAAAAACCACCCGGCTTTTGCGCAAACTAAGCAGGAAGTGGTAGACCGCGTAAACAAGCTGTTGGCTTTAAAAGGCAACAAAACTGTGGTTGAATATCACCGCGAACTGGGCCACATTATGTGGGAATACTGTGGTATGGCTCGCACTGCCGAAGGTTTGGCAAAAGCTAAAACCATGATACAGGCTTTACGTGCCGATTTCTGGAAAAACGCAAAAGTGGTTGGCGAAAACGACGAGGTAAACCCTGCGTTGGAAAGAGCTGGTCGCGTGGCGGATTTCTTAGAGCTTGGCGAACTGATGGTTGATGATGCTACCATGCGTGCCGAATCATGCGGTGGTCACTTCCGTTTAGAATCGCAAACAGAAGAAGGTGAAGCTAAACGCGATGATGAAAATTTTGCATTTGTCGGCGCCTGGGAATATAAAGGCGATAACCAGCCTGAAGAGTTGCATAAAGAGGCACTGAACTTTGAATTTGTTCATTTAACACAACGTAGTTATAAGTAAGACGTGAGATATGAGATTTGAGACGTGAGATTAAAACGATTCCTGTCTCAGATCCCACATCTAAGTTCTTAAATCTAAGACGATGCATAATCTGAAAGAATTGAAAATATGGAACAAAGCAATTGACTTGTCTGTAGAAGTTTACAAGGCAACTGCTAATTTTCCTTCAGAAGAAAAGTTTGGCTTAATTAGCCAATCAAGACGTTCCGCTGTTTCTGTTCCTTCAAATATTGCAGAGGGTGCCGGTAGAAATTCGAACAAAGAGTTTTCACACTTTTTGGGAATTGCTAATGGATCCTCTTATGAGCTTCAAACGCAACTGGTAATCTCAAACAGATTAAATTTAATAAATAACGACACCTTAGAAGGTTTGCTAAAGCAAATTGATGAACTGCAAAAAATGAATTATGCATTTCAGAATACATTGTTAAACAAATCTCATGTCTCAAATCTCACATCTCAAATCTAACGAAGAATGAGTGGAAATATGAACCTGACCCTAAAAGTATGGCGTCAGAAAAATGCGCAAAGCGCAGGTAAAATGGTGACCTACCCGGCTAACAATATTTCGCCCGATATGTCATTTCTGGAAATGCTGGATGTGGTAAATGAGGACCTCATTCGCAAAGGCGAAGAACCTATTCATTTTGATCACGACTGCCGCGAAGGTATTTGCGGAATGTGCTCATTATATATCAACGGCCGTCCGCATGGGCCAAAACGCGCGATTACCACTTGCCAGCTGCACATGCGTAGCTTTAAAGATGGCGAGACAATTACCATCGAGCCTTGGCGCGCTGCTGCGTTCCCGGTTATCAAGGATTTGGCGGTTGACCGTTCAGCATTTGATCGTATCCAGCAGTCAGGTGGTTTCGTATCGGTAAATACCGGTGGCGTACCAGATGCAAACGAGATCCCGATCCCGAAAGTAATTGCCGACGAAGCGTTCAACTCGGCAACCTGTATTGGTTGCGGCGCTTGCGTAGCGGCTTGTAAAAATGCATCGGCTATGTTGTTTGTATCGGCTAAAGTATCGCAAATGGCGTTGTTACCGCAAGGTCAGCCTGAGCGCTGGAGCCGTGTGCAAGCTATGGTTGCCCAAATGGACGAAGAAGGCTTTGGTAATTGTACCAATACCGGTGCCTGCGAAGCAGAGTGTCCTAAGGAAATTACGTTAACCAATATATCGCGCATGAACAACGATTACTTCAGCGCGAAACTGTTCCGCGAAGAGCACGTGCATGATCACGGCTCGGTTGGCGGTGGCGCATAACAACGATTTAAAACACAATTGGAATTGGGCCTGGGATTTTTCCCGGGCCTTTTTTGTAGCGTTTTAAAAAGTGCGTTGTCACGCTGAGCCTGTCGAAGCACGTGCACGAGGGCTTTCACGCGCGCACCCTTTGACAAGCTCAGGATGACACCCATCCACAAGATCCAAACACCGCAAGAAACGGGTTCTCTACCTATTGCCACCAAGCTAAGTTTGCATAACATTTAACACCAAACATTATGCATATCGAAGCACATCCATCTATTCTTTATTTTGGTACGCCTGTAGTGGTTATCAGTACCAAAAACGAAAATCAAACCGATAACCTGGCACCTATCTCATCTATCTTTTGGCTGGGCTGGCGTTGCGTAATTGGCATTTCGGCGTTATCTAAAACAACCCAAAACTTGCTGCGCAATAGAGAAGGAGTATTAAACTTGCCGTCGGTAGCTCAAGTTTCCGGTGTAAATAAATTGGCCAAAACAACCGGATCAAGCCCTGTTCCCGAAGGAAAGATTCAAAAAGGCTATCATTTTGAGGAAGACAAATTTGGGGTTTCAGGGTTTACAAGACTGCGGTCGTCAATTGTTGAGCCTTATCGCGTAAAAGAGTGCCCGGTAAATATGGAAGTGGTGGTTGAGGCCGTGCACGGTTTGGCAGATGATGATGACGCAATGCGCGGTAAGATACTTACTTTTGAGTTGCGGGTGGTGAAAGTTCACCTGGACGAATGTATAGTGATGGATGGTCATCCCAACCGTGTTGATCCGGATAAATGGCGACCGCTGATTATGAGTTTCCAGGAGTTTTATGGGTTGGGCGAGAAGGTGCATTATTCCACATTGGGCGAGATCAGCGAAAGCCTATATAACGGTCCGGACCGTGAACGAGCGAAGAAGCCATTGATAATTGCTTGAACACCGCAAGAAACGGGTTTTATCAACTGTGACATCAGCCTACCTTTACTTCAATAATAAAACACTATGGAAACGCAAAGCGAATTAGATTATAAACGAATAGCCGATGCCATCAACTTCTTAAAGCTGAACTATAAAACACAGCCAGCTTTAGAAGACGTTGCCGAACACGTGCATTTGAGTCCGTTTCATTTTCAGCGGATGTTTAAGGATTGGGCAGGTGTTACGCCAAAACAGTTCTTACAGTTCCTAAGCGTGGAGCATGCTAAAGGTATCCTGAATAGCGGCTCATCTATTTTTGAAGTGGCTTACGAAACAGGGCTTTCGGGCACGGGCAGGCTGCATGATCTTTTTATTAAGGTAGAAGGCATGACGCCCGGGGAATATAAAAACGGCGGCAGCGGTTTGCACGTTAACTACAGCTTTATGCAAAGTCCGTTTGGGCAAGTTTTAGTTGCGTCAACAGTAAAAGGTGTCTGTTATATGGCTTTCGCCGATGAGGGAAACGAACTGGCAATGATCGAACTGAGATCAAAATTTTCTAACGCGCAATTCGTTAATCAGCCCGATAATTTTCAGCGTGCCGCTATGGGAATCTTTAACGCCGATTGGACGAATCTGCAGCAAATTAAACTGCACTTAAAAGGTACCGATTTTCAGTTGAAAGTTTGGGAAACGCTGCTTAAAGTACCCATGGGAGGTTTAACCAGTTATTCTTCGTTGGCACAGGGAGTTAATAGTCCCAACGCACAACGCGCAGTGGGAACGGCAGTTGCACAAAATCCGGTAGCATTCTTAATACCGTGCCACCGTGTTATTAAATCCACCGGCGAAACGGGGCAGTACCATTGGGGCAGTAACCGTAAAGATGCCATTATTGCCTGGGAGGCGGCGAAGACTATCAGTGCGGCGTAAATTTATGTTACTTGTCATGCTGAGCGGCAGCGAAGCATCTTGAACTGCCAGGTTAACCCAGCGCTCGCGAACTTCGCTTTAAGATGCTTCGCTGCCGCTCAGGATGACAAGCGTATTTTATGTGACAAAAAAAGAGCCCTTTGCAAACTGCAAAGGGCTCTTTTTATCGATATTAAGTTTGTTAGCAATATTGGTCGAACGCACCCATAAGGTTGTCAGCGATCATCTGTGCCGGGCGACCTTCGATTTGGTGACGTTCTATCATGTGCACCAATTTACCATCCTTAAACAAGGCCATAGCAGGTGATGATGGTGGATAAGGCAACATTAAATTACGTGCAGCGTCTACAGCTTCTTTTTCCATACCGGCAAATACCGTAACCAATCTATCCGGGTGTTTCTCGTTTTGGGCGGCCATACGGGCAGCAGGGCGTGCATTAGCAGCGGCGCAACCGCATACAGAATTCACCATCACAAAAACGGTCCCTTCGCTTTCGATAGCGTTTTTCACTGCATCGGCGTCTTTCAATTCTTCAAAACCAACACGGGTTAACTCCTCGCGCATTGGGGCAACTAAATATTCTGGATACATAATAGCTTATCTAAATTTCAACAAAAATACTAAATCGCAAAGCGTTAAGTTTTAAAAAGTTGAATATTAACAATTGGCTGACGCTGCGACATACACGTCAACGTAATTATTGTTTTACAAAATTGTTAAATTCTTGGTTTAGCAGTTGATTTATTGCATGATATTTATAACTTGCAGCCCCTAAAATTTTAAATGTGAAGATGAATTTAAAACCTAAGGATGTTAGTACCATAGTGATTTTGAATAAAAATCAAACCGGTAACAAAACATTACAAGTAAAAACAAAACATATTGCCCGGTTTAAATACTACGTAATGAGCGTAGCCGCGGTTATTGTGTTTTTAACGGGGTTTATTTTCTTACAACATTATCAAAGCCAGCAACAGGAGCAGGAAAAACAGCAGTTGATCTCGCAAATTGTCAAGCTTAAAGGCGATGTGCCGGTTAACATTGCTAAAGCAAATGATAACGTGGCGGCGCAAAATTACATTCAACAAATAGAGGGCAAGCTCAAAAATATAAACGACTATTTACGGAAGCGCGGCCTTAAAGGCTTCTCTACCAAAAATGTGGGTGGCGATAATAATGCCGAAGGTAAAAAGCTATCAGCTAAAGAAACCTACATGGCCTATGATGATTACCTGAGCAAACTGTTAAATGCGGTTGCGTACACGCCAATGGGCTATCCGCGAATTAGCTCAATGACCTCGGTATTTGGTTATCGCAGCGATCCGTTTAACCGCGAGAATGCAGAGTATCATCCAGGTATAGACTTTGCCGGGCATAAAGGCGATGATGTCAAATCAACCGCCAACGGCCGCGTGGTTTTTGCCGGATGGAGTAATGGCTACGGCAACTGCGTGCGTATTGCACACATTAATAACTATGAAACCTTATATGGCCACATGTCAAGAATTGTGGTAAAAGAAGGCCAGCAAATAACAACCGGGCAAAAAATAGGTGAGGTTGGCTCTACGGGCCACTCAACCGGCACTCATTTGCATTATGAGGTTCGCCAAAACGGTAAACCGGTAAATCCGGTTAAGTTTTTATCATTGAACAATTAATAGCCGAAACGCGTATACAGCCGCACCATGGGTGTTTTTCAAAAAAAAGATAAAGTAGCGCTGGATCTACAAGCTATATCAACCCTGATTAGCGATGGCGCCATAGTTGAAGGTAACTTAAAGGCGCCGGCCTACGCACGTATCGACGGAAATGTTAAAGGCGACGTACAAATTGACGAAGGTTTAATATTGGGCGAAAAAGGTATTATTGCCGGTAACGTTAATACCAAAGATATGGTGGTGTACGGAACCGTTAACGGCAATCTCACCGTACATTCGTTAGAAATAAGAAGCACCGGAAAAATTAACGGCGATATTAAAACCCACACCCTTGCTGTCGAATCGGGTGCCGTTTACAACGGTAATTTGTTGATGGGTAAGGAGTAAACGCTCGCTTCTAAAACATAAATTTCCTATTCATGCTGTTTTTGGTTAGCTTTGCAGCCTAAAATAAAAATACTATGTCATCAGTAGAGACGTACACAAAGTACAAAGTAAAAGACATTTCATTGGCCGAATGGGGTCGCAAAGAAATTGAGTTGGCCGAGGCCGAAATGCCGGGTTTAATGGCATTGCGCAAAGAATTCGGTCCGCAGCAAATTTTAAAAGGTGCGCGCATTGCAGGTTGTTTACACATGACCATCCAAACTGCTGTTTTAATTGAGACATTGGTTGCCTTGGGTGCAGAAGTTACCTGGTCATCATGTAACATCTTCTCAACACAAGATCATGCCGCTGCTGCCATCGCTGCTGCGGGTATTTCTGTTTATGCCTGGAAAGGTATGAACGCTGAAGAGTTCGACTGGTGCATTGAACAAACTTTGCATTTTGGTGAAGATCAGCAACCGTTAAATATGATCCTTGACGACGGGGGCGATCTAACCAACATGGTATTAGATAAATTCCCTGAGTTAGTTGCCGGTATCAAAGGTCTTTCTGAAGAAACTACAACCGGTGTTCACCGTTTGCACGAACGTGTTAAAAATGGCACTTTATTAATGCCTGCTATTAACATTAATGATTCGGTTACCAAATCAAAATTTGATAATAAATACGGTTGCCGCGAATCATTGGTAGACGCGATCCGTCGTGCTACTGACGTAATGATGGCCGGTAAAGTTGGCGTTGTTTGCGGTTATGGCGACGTAGGTAAAGGTTCTGCCGATTCATTGCGTAACGCTGGTGTACGGGTTATCGTTACCGAAATTGACCCTATCTGTGCTTTGCAAGCAGCTATGGAAGGTTTTGAAGTGAAGAAACTTTCTACGGCTATTGCTGAAGCTGATATCGTAGTAACTGCAACCGGTAACTACAACATCGTTCGCGAAGAGCATTTCCGAAAACTGAAAGATAAAGCGATCGTTTGTAACATCGGTCACTTCGATAACGAGATTGACATGGCCTGGTTAAACGGCGCTTATGGCAATACTAAGATCGAGATTAAACCACAAGTTGATAAATACACCATCGAAGGTAAAGACGTAATTGTTTTAGCCGAAGGCCGTTTGGTGAACTTAGGTTGTGCTACCGGTCACCCAAGCTTTGTAATGAGTAACTCGTTCACTAACCAAACGCTTGCTCAAATTGAACTTTGGACAAACTCTGACAAATACGAAAACGACGTATACACTTTGCCTAAGCATTTAGACGAAAAAGTTGCACGTTTGCACCTGGCTAAAATTGGTGTAGAGTTGGAAGAACTAAGCCAAACTCAAGCCGACTATATCGGCGTGCCGGTTTCTGGTCCGTTTAAGCCGGAATATTACCGTTACTAAGCGAATTAATATTCGAGATAAAAAAGGTGTGGTTTTTATAAACCGCGCCTTTTTTTGTTTGAGTTTAAACTTACGAAGTTTTCAAAACTTCGTAAGTTTTTCAATTTGGGCGAAAATATCTGCGACTGTCTTTCCATGTTCGCGCAAATACTTAATAGACGTAGCCCCTGCCGATTTAGACAATTTTTTATCACCACTTTCCATTAACAATGGATGATGATGAAAAGTAATATTTTGAAAATCCGTTTTGCCTAAAACTTGCGCCAAATAACACTGCGCGATAGTAGATGCCCAAAGATCCTGCCCGCGAACGATGAGATCTATACTAAAATACAGATCATCTACCAGCGAAGCTAATTGATAAGCCGGATACCCATCCTTTTTACGGACAACGAAATCGTGCATGTCCTCTGGCAAAGTAGCGGTTACCAGTCCAGCGTTTAAGGTTTTGATGGTGACACTTTTATCGGCCGTCATTAATCGCCAGTTGGCTTCAGGAGTATCCAGTGGGAGGTTTTTATCTCGGCAGGTGCAGTCGGTAATTTGTGTCCGCGAGCAAACACAAGTGTAAACTAGCTTTTCATCACGCAATTGATCGAGATAGGTTTGATAAATATTTATCCGGTGCACTTGCGACCATTCGTTTTCGTACTCCAGCAAATTATGCGGGCCTTCGTGATAGTCAATGTTTAGGAAATCAAGGGTATCAAAAACATCCTGAACATAATCCTTATTCACCCGCCCGCGATCCAAATCATCTAAACGTAGCAGGATCCTGGCTCCATACCGCTTTGCCAATTGCGCGGTTAAGACAAAAGAATAGGCATTACCTAAATGCAGGTATCCGCTGGGTGTAGGGGCAATGCGTGTTTTGCTGAAATGCATTGCTGCTAAGATACAGCATCAGCCAATTATTTAATGGCCATAAGCTTTTTCAAATTATCGGTAGCAAATTGCTCGGCATCTTTTGCCTGCGGAACAATAGCACCCATGCCAAAAAACTCGTGCGTTACACCGTCGTAGTTTTTCGCGTAGACGGTAACACCGTCGGCTTTAAGCTTATCAGAGAGTTTTAACCCCTCCGATTGCAGCGGGTCTATCTCATCGGTAATAATAATGGTTGGTGGCAAGCCTGTTAAATTGCTATTTACCAGATCAATGAGCGGGTCTTTCATTTCTTTGGGCTTATTGAGATACTTGCCAAAGAACCAAGTCATCATCGGCCGACTTAAAGGTAAGGCATCGCCATATTTTTGATAAGAATCAGTTTTTATATCTGCACCGGCGATAGGATAAATGGCCAATATCGCCGACGGCAAACAAACTTTTTTATCGCGCGCTTTTATTGCGGTGCTAACGGCCAGGTTGCCGCCCGCACTTTCGCCGGCAAGTGCTATTCTGGTTGAATCGCCTTTAAAAGACGCCGCGTTGTGAATTACCCATTGATAGGCAGTAAATGCGTCGTTGTGCGCGTAAGGGTACTTGAATTGTGGCGCTAAGCGATACCCGACGGAGACTACAATAGCTCCCGTTTTGTCAGCCAAAACATTTGCCGAAGCGTCGTACGACTTTATGCTGCCGATCACAAAACCTCCGCCATGATAATAAACAATAACCGGCAGATAGCCTTTGGCGTTCCTGGGTGTATAAATCCGCAAATGGATTTTGCCCCAGGCCGCGGTTATGTCTTCACCTGTGGTATCGATATGATAAACCGGCATCGGGATATGATGCTGTTTCATCAGGTCATTTACAGCATCGGCGGGAGTGTGGTTTTTACGCGCCTGGCCAACGCCTAAAGTTTCGACGGGTTGTTCGCCATAACTTTGCAGTTTTTCAATCACAGCGATCATTTCGGGCTTCATATCGGGTGCCCAGGCGGGTGCTGGTCCGGCGGGTTTAACAGCGGTTGTGCTATCGCCCGTTTCGGTAGTTTGGCTCTTTTTACTTTGGCAGGAGGTAGCGGCAATAACCAGAGAAAGGTATATATAAAGGTATTTTTTCATTAACCAATTGTTTATGAAGGCTAAACACCGGTTTTTGAAAATGGTTGGCACGGAAGTGCCAACCTCATAATATCTTTACAAAGCGCCGTTCTTAATATCCTCTACTACCGATGGATCGAACAAGGTTGAAATATCGCCCAGGTTAGAAACATCACCCTCTGCAATCTTGCGCAGAATGCGGCGCATGATCTTGCCTGACCGCGTTTTAGGCAAACCGGTAACAAACTGAATTTTGTCGGGTTTTGCGATAGGGCCGATAATCCGCGTTACTGTCGCCAGGATATCCTTGCGGGTGGTATCATCATCGTTATGCTTATTAGGAGCTATTACAAAGGCGTAGATGCCTTG
>Ga0209026_1001095_pt1 | contig 12968 bp, 14 predicted proteins | sample AraplaCL_Col_mCL_FD_184262 | JGI IMG/M metagenome (GOLD analysis project Ga0209026, IMG submission 184262) | Arabidopsis root microbial communities from the University of North Carolina, USA - plate scrape CL_Col_mCL (SPAdes) (version 2) | ecosystem: Host-associated > Plants > Roots >... | reverse complement strand
AATCGATTCCGAGACTGTAGGGGGGACTTCGACCGTTCATCGGCCGCGCTCCTTCTGCCGGGGAGGGACGACGGATCGCCCGCTCCCCGAACGGCGCGCGACCTCAGTTCAGCGGCGCAGGGCCCCGCGTCATTCGGCGATCTCCACCAGCGGCCGGTCGTAGGCGCACATGGTGGCCATGTTCAGGATCTTGGACACCGAGGCGCCCAGCGGGCAGATCTGCACCGGCTTGGAGAGGCCCAGCAGGATCGGGCCCAGCACCTCGGCCCCGCCCAGCGACTTGACCAGCTGGGTCGAGATCGCCGCCGAGTGGATGGCGGGCATGATCAGGACGTTGGCCGGGCCCGTCAGACGCATGAACGGATAGGCGCCGCGGCTTTCCGGCTCCAGGGCCAGCTCCGGCGGCATCTCGCCCTCGTATTCGAAGTCGATGCCCTCCATCTCGTCCAGGATCGCCACCGCCTGGCGCACGCGCTCGGATCGCTCGCCCATCGGATTGCCGAAGGTCGAGTAGCTCATGAACGCCACCCGCGGCTCATAGCCCAGGGTGCGCACGGCGCGGGCCGCCTCGATGCCGATCTCGACCAGTTCCTCGGCCAGCGGCATCTCGGTGACGTTGGTGTCGGCGATGAACAGGGTGTGGCCCTTGGCCATCACCACGCTCATGCCGATGATCCGGCCGTCGGTGGCCGGGTCGATGACGTTCAGCACCTCTTCCAGCACCTGGTCGAAGTTGCGCGTCACGCCGGTGACCATGCCGTCGGCGTGGCCCAGGGCCACCAGGGCGGCGCCGAAGGCGTTCCGGTCCTGGTTGATCAGGCGCTGGACGTCGCGGCGCAGGTAGCCCTCGCGCTGCAGGCGCTCATACAGATAGTCGACCGAAGCCTGGTTCCAGTGCGAGACCCGGGCGTTGATCACCTCGATGCCCGCCTCTTCGGGGTCCAGGCCCGCGGCGCGCATGTTCTCGTGCACCAGGTCCTCGCGGCCGACCAGGATCGCCTTGCCCAGCCCTTGCGTCTGGAAGGCGTAGGCCGCGCGGATGACCGACTGCTCCTCGCCCTCGGCGAAGACGATCTTCTTCTGCCGGCCCGACAGCACGGCGCCCTGCAGCTTCTGCTGGAAAGCGGCGGTGGGGTCCATCCGCTGGGCCAGGGTCGCGCGGTAGGCGTCCATGTCGGCGATCGGCCGGCGGGCCACGCCCGTATCCATCGCCGCCTGGGCGACGAAGGGCGGGATGTACGACAGCAGGCGCGGATCGAACGGCGTCGGGATGATGTACTTGGGGCCGAACTTCAGCTGGGCGCCATGATAGGCCGCCGCCACCTCGTCCGGCACGTCTTCCCGGGCCAGCTGCGCCAGGGCGTTCGCCGTGGCGATCTTCATCTCCATGTTGATCCGGCGGGCGCGCACGTCCAGCGCGCCACGGAACAGGTAGGGGAAGGCCAGGACGTTGTTCACCTGGTTCGGATAGTCGCTACGGCCGGTGGCCACGATGGCGTCGGGACGGACGCTGTAGACCTCTTCCGGGGTGATCTCCGGGTCGGGGTTGGCCATGGCGAAGATGATGGGCTGCGGCTTCATCGTCTTGACCAGGTCAGGCGTCAGCGCCCCCTTGGCCGACACGCCGATGAAGACGTCCGCGTCCACCAGCGCTTCGGCCAGGGTCCGCTTGTCGGTGTCGATGGCGTGGGCCGACTTCCACTGGTTCATGTCCTCGGCGCGGCCGCGGTACAGCACGCCCTTGCGGTCCACCGCCGTGACGTTCTCGTGGCGAACGCCCATCGCCTTGATCAGCTCCAGCGTCGCGATGCCGGCGGCGCCCGGGCCGTTCAGCACCACCTTGATCTCGCTCAGCTTGCGGCCGGTGATCTCGCAGGCGTTGATCAGGCCGGCCGAGCAGATGATGGCCGTGCCGTGCTGGTCGTCATGGAACACCGGGATGTCCAGCAGTTCCTGCAGCTCGGTCTCGATGCGGAAGCAGTCCGGGGACCGGATGTCCTCCAGATTGATGCCGCCGTAGGTGACGCCGATGTTCTTGACGACGGTGATGATCTCGTCGGGATCGGTGCAGGTCATCTCCACGTCGATGGCGTCGACGTCGGCGAAGCGCTTGAACAGCACCCCCTTGCCTTCCATCACCGGCTTCGAAGCCAGGGCGCCCAGGTTGCCCAGGCCCAGGATGGCCGTGCCGTTCGAGATCACCGCCACCAGGTTGCCCTTGGACGTGTACTCGTAGGCCAGCTCCGGGTCCTTCGCGATGGCCAGGACCGGCACCGCCACGCCCGGCGAATAGGCCAGGCTGAGGTCCCGCTGCGTGCTCATCGGCTTGGTCGCCGTGACGCCGATCTTCCCGGGCGTCGGGTAGCGGTGGAAGCTCAGCGCCTCCTCGTCGGTGAAGGTGCGTTTTTCGACCTGATCCATGCGTGCTCCGCCCCGTCCCCTGGGCAATTCCCTGGAAAAGAAGGCGCCAACCTACAGATGCCCGCCGAGAGGGACAACGCTTGGTGCGGCGGTCCGTCGCGCTAGGTGAACCCAAAGCCCGCGGAACCATCACCGGCGCCATGGGTTGTGTGTTGCCGGGTGCGGGGGCGCGCATATGGGAGCATGCAACGCCTATGAACAAACGCCTGATCTTCGCCGCTGCCGCGGCCATCGCCCTGACAACCGCGCCGGCCCTGGCGCAGACGCCGGCCGCCGATCCGGCCACGCCGCCGTCCACCGCTGCGACGCCGCCGGCTTCGACCGCCGCGCCGACCACCAGCGCGACGCCGTCGACCACCACCGCCACGCCGCCGGCTGACGAACCCGCCGACGATGCGGCCCCCGCCGCCAGCGCTGCGCCCAGCGCGGCCGCGACCGGCGCCGACGTCAGCGTCACCACCGGCATGAGCGTCAAGGACAACACCGGCGCCACCATCGGCTCCGTGTCCGAAGTGAAGACCGGCGCCGACGGCAAGAAGACCGCCACCATCAAGATGGGCGCGGACACCTTCGCGGTCGACACCTCCAGCCTGGCCGTCGAAGGCGGCGCGGCCAAGGTCAACGCCACCCAGGCCGAGATCAAGGGCATGCTGAAGAAGAAGTAGTCCGCTTCAGCAGACGCCAAACGAAGGGCGGCCGAGAGGCCGCCCTTTTTCTTGGCCGTTGACTCATTCGTAAGTTCACACTTACGGTAAGTCATGACTAACGCAAAGGCCTTCGCCGCTCTGGCCGATCCCACCCGCCGCCAGGTGTTCGAGCGCCTGGCCGCCGGACCCCGCGCCGTCGGCGACCTGGCCGAGGGGCTGCCGGTCAGCCGCCCGGCGGTCTCCCAGCATCTCAAGGTGCTGAAGGATGCGGGCTTGGTCAGCGACCGCGCCGACGGCGCACGGCGGGTCTACCAGATCGACCCGCAGGGCCTGGGCCAGGTCAGGGCCTGGTTCGACCAGTTCTGGGACCGGGCGCTGGACGCCTTCGCCGCCGAGGTCGAGCGGCAGGAACGTGAGGGGGGACAATCCAGGTGACTCAGACGATCAGACCCGCGCCGGTCCGCAAGACCGTGACCGTTCGCGCATCGCCCGAGACGGCGTTCCGGGTGTTCACGGCGGACATGGGCCGCTGGTGGCCGCGCACCCACAAGATCGGCCAGGTCGAGATGGTCACGACGGTTGTGGAACCGCAGGCCGGCGGCCGTTGGTACGAGGTCGGCGTGGACGGGTCGGAGCGCCCGTGGGGCAATGTCCTGGCCTGGGACCCGCCTGGCCATCTGTTGCTCGCCTGGCGGCTGAACGCCCAGTGGCAGTACGATCCCGACCTGCTCACCGAGGTCGAAGTCCGGTTCACCGCCATCGCGGACGGCCAGACGCGCGTCGACTTCGAGCATCGCGGCTTCGAGAACATGGGGCCTGCCGGGGACGACGCGCGCGGCCGCGTCGACAGCCCGAACGGCTGGGGCGCTCTGCTGGCCGCCTACAAGACCCTTTTGGAAGCCTGAGGAGAGGCGCCATGACGATCGTGATCCACGGCATTCCCGGCAGCCCGTACGTGCGGATGCCGATTCTGGCCTGGTACGTCATGCCGTCGCTGACCGGCGCCATCGGCTTCAACCGCGTGGTCAAGCCGATGCTGGGCCGCCCGATCGACGAGGACGCCATCGCCGCCGCCATCCCCCTGGGCCGCACCAGCCTCAAGGCCCTGGAGCAGATCCTGGGCTCCAACCCCTACTTCGCCGGCGACAACCTCTCCCTCGCCGACCTCGCCGCCGTGGCCCACCTGGACATGGTCCCCGCCTCCCCCGAAGGCGCCGCCCTCATCGCTGGCTCCCCCCTCCTGGACTGGCTGGCCCGCATGTCCGACCGCGACAGCGTCCGCAACTCGACCATGCAGCGGATGATGGGCGCGGCGGTCCCGGCGTAGGGCGCGACCAACCTCGGAGACGGGCGGAACGCCGACCCCTTGCCTCCCCCGCGAAGCGGCGGAAGGGGGCCGGCCGCCGAGCCGCAGGCGAAGAGCGGTTGGTGGAGGGGGCGAGCAACCGCTCAGGCCTCCCCACCGCGCCGTCCGCCTCGATCGCGAAGCGGCGCTCAAGCGGGCGGGTCCAGCTCCACCCGCCCATGGGCCATCAAGGTCTCCAGCGCCTCACGGGTGAGCCAACCTCGCCAGTCGCGCTTGGCCCTTTCCCACGCGCCGGCGTCAACGGCGCTCCAATCCCAGAACGGCGTCCAGCCGCCGTCCGGTTGTTGTCCTTCGATGAGGGCTGCGATCGCGTCGTCGAGCCGGCTGCTCACGGCAGCGGCGGCCAGGCTGGTCGGCGTCGGGGCAAGCGCCAACGCCGAAGCATGCTTGTCGCCGGGCGCGTGCGCGGCGACCGAACGCAGGACGAGGGACTTGAGCGGCAGGATGAGGTTGGCCGGCGCAGCCTCCGTCTCGACCAGCCGCAGCGCGCACTTCAGGTCGTAGGCGCTCTCGATCAGCTCGGTCTCCGCGATCGCCTGGCGCAAGCCGGCCTCGGCCGCGTCGATGAGCAGCGCCGGAACGCCGTCCCGATAGACGTAGAGCAGACCGAGGATCTCGGCGGTCGGATTGAACCGAAAGCCGTTCCCGGCCCCCGCGACGCCCTCCGATCCGGCCATGTCCTCGGACCACGACCACCATGGCGCATGCGGCGCGAGCTCCACGTCCGGACCGATGATGGGCCAAACGCCCGTCGCCCGATCCAGGTTCGCGTCAAGCCACCGGATGGCGCCTCGGACCATGCGATGGTCGCCGGGTATGTCCAGCCGCGCGAGCAGCCTCAGGCCGATGCTGGTCACAATGGCGGTGGACGCGGGGCTCGAGAGGTCGGGTTCCAGACCGCGCCCAAAGCCGCCGTCCTCGTTCTGATAGGTCGCGAGGGCGGCCAGCGCCGGCTGCGGGTCACCCCCGTCAAGCACGAGGTCCAGAAGCGCCCGGTCCAAGGGCCTGGCGCCCTCGGCCATAAACCTGCGCGCAGCCTCAAAGCGGTCTCGGGTCAGGAACTGAACCATGACGATCTTCGTCTAGCTCAGATGTCGACGCCAAATCAAGAACAAATATAGAACATTGTTGCCGGCAGTCAGCGGGGCGAAAGTGCTCAGCGCTCCTGCAGCCAGGTTGGAATGTCTCGGGTGGCGTTCAGGACTCGCCACACGTCCACCTGCCGCTCAGCCTCGTAGTAGACGATCAGGAACGGGAAGCGCGCACGCCCTTGGTTCGAGGTCCTTGGCAAAATTTGGCAAGCCAGCGCTGGTGGCCGCGATCTACGCCCCGCGCCTAACCCGGCCCGCAGATCAGGGTGACCGCGGCGCGGCCGATGGCCTTCAGCTCAGCCTCTCCGATCCCGGTGCGCGCGCGGACGGCCAGGGTGTGGAAGGTGGCGCTGGCCATGGGGCCGGCGATGGCGGGGGTGACGCCCGGCGCCAGTTCTGACGCGCTGCGCTCGAACCGGCCCGTGAACGCCGCGTCGGTGTCGGCCACGAACCGTCCCAGGAGCTCACGCACCTCTGCGTCGTCCACCGCCTGGGTCACCGCCGTGCCCACCATGAAGCACCCGCGCTGCCCGGACTCGCCGGCGCGGTAGAGGTCGGCCGTCCGGTCGAACACGATTTCGAGGAGCTTTCGCAGCGGCATCTCGGTCGCCAGCGCCGCGCCCAGCGCCGCTTCGGTCTCGCGGCGCGAGCGATCCATCGCCGCCATGTACAGGGCGTGCTTGTCGCCGAACGCGGCATACAGGCTGGGCCGGTTCAGCCCGGTCGCGGCGGCCAGGTCGTCCAGCGACGTCGCCGCATAGCCCAGGTTCCAGAACACGGCCCGCGCCTTGTCCAGCACCGCGTCGGCGTCGAACGAGCGGGGCCGGCCCCGAGGCTTGGCTTCTTTCTGTACCATTTCGCAAAGAATCCTTGACCGGCCCTATTTTGTGCGGAACGGTATGAATATCAACAGCGCCCTTAGGGAGACCCCCATGGACATCTATTTCTCGCCGCTCGCCTGCTCGTTGGCCAGCCGCATCACGCTGTACGAGAGCGGCCAGGAGGCCACGTTCCAACGGATCGACAAGGCGCGCCGCACGCCCTCGGGCGAGGACTATCTGACCATCAATCCCAAGGGCCTGGTGCCGGCCTTGCGCACCGACGACGGGGTGGTGCTGACCGAAAACGCGGCGATCCTGCAGTACCTGGCCGACCGCAGGCCCGACGCCGGCCTCGCGCCGAACGGCTTCGCCCGCTACCAGCTGCAGCAGTGGCTGAGCTTCATCGGGTCCGAGCTGCACAAGCTGGTGTTCGGCCCGCTGCTGGCCGCGACGCCGATTTCCGCCGAAGGCCGGGCCAAGGTCGAGGCCGACGCCGCCAGCCGCCTGGGCTATCTCAACGACCACCTGACCGGCCGCGAGTGGCTGCTGGACGACTTCAGCGTCGCCGACGCCTACCTGGCCGCGGTGCTGAACTGGAACGTGGCGGCGAAGTTCGACTTCACCCCCTACCCAGCCATCCAGGCCTACCAGCAACGCCTCACCGCCCGCCCCGCCGTCGGCAAGGCCATGGCCGAGGAGTTCGCGCTGTACCAGGCGGCTTAAGCCGCAGCGCGCCGCAGGCGCCGTACCGAACCGCCAAGACGCCAAGTTCGCCAAGAGTCTGCGGACGATCCCACCTCTTTGCGTTCTTGGCGTTTTGGCGGTGATCTTTCCGGCGCTGACGCGCCCTCCGGACACAAAAAAGGGGTCGCCGGACACGCCGTGCGACCCCTGATCCGTTTTCCCGCGAGGGGCCGCGCTGGTTAGCCCAGCATGTCCTTCACGGTGTCGCGCTCACCGACCAGTTCGTCGTTGGTGATCTTGATCTTCGACTTGGCGAAGTCGTCCATCTCATAGGACGTGATCACTTCGTACGAGCCCGGCGTGGTGGTCTTCACCGGCATGCCGGCCCAGACGCCCGGGTCGAAGCCGTAGCGGCCTTCGCTGGCCACGGCCACCGAGTGGATGGCGCCCGGCGTCACCAGGTCGTGCACGTGGTCGATCAGGGCGTTGGCCGCCGAGGCCGCCGACGACAGGCCGCGGGCCTCGATGATCGCCGCGCCGCGCTTGCCGACGGTGGGCAGGTAGTCGTTGTCCAGCCAGGCGCGGTCGGTGATCACGTCGGTGACCGCCTTGCCGCCGATCTTGGCGTGGGTGAAGTCGGCGAACATCGTCGGGCTGTGGTTGCCATAGATGAACAGGTCCGAGACGTCGTTGATCGACACGCCGGCCTTCTTGGCCAGCTGGGCGCGGCCGCGGTTCTCGTCCAGGCGCACCATGGCGGTGAAGCGGTCGGCGGTCAGGCGCTTGGCCTGGCTGGCGGCGATCATCACGTTGGTGTTGCAGGGGTTGCCCACCACCGCCACGCGGCAGTCGTCGGCGGCCACCTTGTCGATCGACTGGCCCTGGGCGATGAAGATCTTGCCGTTGTCCTTCAAGAGGTCGGCGCGCTCCATGCCGGGACCGCGGGGCTTGGAGCCCACCAGCAGGGCCCAGTTCACGTCCTTGAACGCCACGTCGGCGTCGCCGGTCAGCACCATGTCCTGCAGCAGCGGGAAGGCGCAGTCTTCCAGCTCCATCGCCACGCCCTTCAGCGCCTTTTGCGGGCCTTCGACCGGGATCTCCAGCAGCTGCAGGATCACCGGCTGGTCCTTGCCCAGCATCTCGCCGGACGCGATCCGGAACAGCAGGGCGTAACCGATGTTGCCGGCCGCGCCGGTGACCGCCACGCGAATGGGCTTCTTCGCCATGAGACTGCTCCTTGGATGAAATGTCGGCGGGTCCGTAGCCCGTTGACGGCCATGCTGCAATGCCGCACGCGCTATGGACGATGTTCCAGCTGCATCCCGCCTTCCCGCCGACGTCCGAAGCCCTGGGCGATCTGGCCCTCAGCCACGCCCGGCTGCAGGCCGACGCGCGCTATGCCTGGATCGTCCTGATCCCCCGCATCGCCGACGCCCGCGAGCTGGAAGACCTCTCCGCCAACGACCGCGCGGCCCTGATGGAAGAGATCGTTCAGGCCGGGGCTGCGGTGCGCGCCGTCGGGTTGGCGCTGGGCCGCCCGGTGGAGAAGCTCAACGTCGGCCAGCTGGGCAATGTCACCCCCCAGCTTCACGTCCATGTGGTGGGCCGCAGGGCCGACGATCCCGCCTGGCCAGGGCCCGTCTGGGGCGTCGGTATGGCCGAGCCCTACCCGCCCGAGGCGCTGGCGACGGCGCTCGCGGCGGCGAAGGCCGCGCTGGGCCTCTAGAGGCGGCTGTCGACATCCCTCCTCTCCTCCCCTCTTGGGGGAGGGGGACCAGCCGCAGGCTGGTGGAGGGGGTTTCGCCGGGAGCGCCGACCTTGACCCGCTCCCCCTCCACCACCCTTCGGGCGGTCCCCCTCCCCCTACGGGTGAGGAGAAGGTGGCCGCCGGGCCGAATGTCGTTGAATTCTAGCGCCGCGCCAGCGTGACCCGCTCGCGCCGGCCCGCTTCGGTCAGCTCACCCGTCCATCCCCCGCCCGCGGCGTGCAGCACCGCCACCACCCCGTCGGTGAAGCGGAAGGTCAGGTCGCCGCCCGCGCGCTCGACGATGTCGAAGAAGCCGGTGGCGTCGATGGCGCCCGCCCGGCGCAGGTCGCGCCACACGCCCTCGACCGCGCCGTTCCGGTCGGTGAGCTGGAAGGCATAGAGCGGCCCCGCGCCCGCCGAGAGCGTCCAGCCGCCGTCCAGCGGCCCCAGATAGGCCTGCACCGCCGCCGCGGACGCACGCAGGCGGCTGTCGTAGGCGGCCTCGGCCGGCGTAGGGGGCCCGTCGGGGGCCTTGCCCGTCTCGTGGATGAACACCGGCGCTGTCAGGGTCGGGTGCGGCGGCGGGACATAGGGCCGGTAGGGCTGCGGCCCCGTCGGCAGGCCCGGATCGGCGTCGACCTTGCTGCCCGTCGCCGCCGTATCCGGCTCCTCGACGTCGGCGTCGGGGGCCAGCGGGCGCAGCAGGGCGTCGATGGGATCGGCCGCCGGCTGCTGGGCATGCGCGGGCGCCGCGGCCAGCGCCGCCACCACCACTGCAATCAGCCCCCCCGCTCGGATCATGCCGCCTCGCGCGCCGCGATGGCCTCGGCCACCGAAAGAAGACGCTGGGCCTCGGCGAAGTGCAAGCGCTCCACCATGCGGCCTTCCACCTTCAGCACCCCGCGCCCGGCGTTCTCGGGCAGCTCGAATGCGCCCACCACCGTCCGCGCCCAGGCCACAGCGGCGGGGTCCGGCGTGAAGGCGGCGTTGGCGGCCTCCACCTGGCTCGGGTGGATCAAGGTCTTGCCGTCGAAGCCCAAGGCCGCCGCCTGGGCGCACTGACGCGCCAGCCCCTCCGCATCGGCGATCTCGTTGTAGACCCCGTCCAGGATCGCCAGCCGGTGCGCCCGCGCCGCCATCAGGCTGAGGCTCAGCGCCGTCAGCAGCGGCGCGCGGTCCACGGTCAGGACACAGCGCATCTCCTTGGCCAGGTCGTTCGAGCCGATCACCCAGGCCTCGACGCCCACGTTCACCGACTCCGCCCCCAGGGCGTCCAGCCGGAACATCGCAGAGCACGTCTCGATCATCGCCCAGATCAGCAGCCCCTCGCCCAGCTTCGCCCGCACCGCCGACAGGTCCTCGGGCGTGGAGATCTTGGGGACCAGCACCGCGTCGGGCTTCGCCTCAGCCACCGCGGCCAGGTCGTCGGCGCCCCAGGGCGTGTCCAGGCCGTTGGCGCGGATCACCACCTCACGGCCCCCGAAGCCGCCGGCGCGCACCGCCTCGACCGCGCCCGCCCGGGCCTCGGCCTTGGCGTCGGGCGCCACCGCGTCCTCCAGGTCCAGGATCACCACGTCGCACGGCAGAGACCGGGCCTTGTCCACCGCCCGCGCATTGGACGCCGGCAGGTAAAGGACGCTGCGACGGGGGCGGGCAGTGAGGTTCATGTGGATTTCGGCTCCGTCGCGCATTGGCGATACGGCAGTCTTAGCGTTTAGGATGTGCCCATGGCTACGCGCCCGATCCGCTACGACGCCGGCGCCCGGAACGTCCTGGGCCAGGAACTCGTCCCCTGCTCGCTGGACCCGGTCACCGGGTTCTTCCGCAACGGCTGCTGCGAAACCGGCCCCCACGACGTGGGCATGCACACCGTCTGCGCGGTGATGACCGCCGAATTCCTCAGCTATTCCAAGAGCGTGGGCAACGACCTGTCCACGCCCAGGCCCGACCTGGGGTTCGACGGACTGAAGCCTGGCGACCGCTGGTGCCTGTGCGCCCCGCGCTGGAAGGAGGCCCTGGACGCCGGCGCCGCCCCCCAGCTGGTGCTGGAGAGCACGCATGAGGAAACCCTGGCCATCGTGCCTCTGGGTATTCTGAAGGACCACGCGGTCCAGGCCTGACGGCGTCCGGCGGGCATTGACCCGGCGCGCGGCGCGCGGGACTTAGCGCTGGACGAACCCGGAGAGACCGCCCTGCCCGCCGCCCCGATCAAGATCGCCATCGCCGGCGCCCTGGGCCGCATGGGCCGCGCCGTGGCCGACGCCGTCGCCGCCGAGCCCGCCCTGACCCTGGTCGCCCGCTTTGACCGGCCGGACGCCCAGGGGGACGGCCTCGTCTCTGCGGCCGAAGCCCTCGCTGCGGCAGACGTCGTCATCGACTTCACCACCCCCGCCGCCTCGGTCGCCCTGGCGCAGCAGGCGGTGGGAAAGTCCGTGGCGATCGTGATCGGCGCGACCGGCGCCAGCGACGACCAGCGCGCCGCCATCGGTGAGGCCGCCAAAAGCGTCCCGATCGTCTTCGCCGGCAACTACTCCCTGGGCCTCAACATGCTGATGGGCCTGGTCGCCCAGGCCGCCAAGGCGCTGCCGGCCGAGGCCTACGACATCGAGATCTTCGAGGCCCACCACCGGCATAAGGTCGATGCCCCCTCGGGCACCGCGCTGATGCTGGGCGAGGCCGCCGCCAAGGGCCGTGGCGTCAGCCTATCCCAGGTCGCCCGCCGCACCCGCGACGGCATCACCGGCGAGCGCCCGGTCCAGGAGATCGGCTTCTCGGTCGTGCGCGGCGGCGGCATCATCGGCGAGCACAGCGTGACCTTCGCCGCCGAGGACGAGATCCTGACCCTCAGCCACTCCGCCCGCGACCGGGGCCTCTTCGCCCGCGGCGCGGTCGCCGCCGCCCGCTGGGTCACCGGCAAGCCGAACGGCCTCTACGACATGCAGGACGTTCTGGGGTTCTCGAAGGCCTGACCATGACCGATCTCCTCGACCAGGACGCCGTCAGCCAGCTCGTCGCGCTGGTGTCCAAGCGCGTCTCGGCCGTGGAGCTTCTCAAGGCTTCGCTGGCCCGCCACGCCGAGACCCACAAGACCCTCAACGCCGTCGTGGCCGCCGACCCCGAGCGCGCCCTGGAACGCGCCCGCGCCCTGGACGACGCCCGCATCCGCGGCGAGCCCCTGGGCCCCCTGGCCGGCCTGCCGATGACCATCAAGGACACCTTCGACGTGGCCGGCATGGCCGCCTCGTCGGGCCTGGCCGAATACCGCCGGCGCATGACCGAGGACGCCGCCGCCGTCAGCCACGCGCGCCGCGCCGGCGCGGTGATCTGGGGCAAGACCAACGTGCCCGTCCTGGCCGCCGACTGGCAGAGCGCCAACCCGCTCTACGGCGTCACCAACAACCCCTGGGACCCCACCCGCACCTCCGGCGGCTCGTCCGGCGGCGCGGCGGCGGCCCTGGCGGCGGGCGTCACCCCGCTGGAGATCGGCTCCGACATCGGCGGGTCGCTGCGCGTGCCGGCCAATTTCTGCGGGGTGTTCAGCCACAAGCCGACCTGGGGCCTGGTCCCGCAGATCGGCCATGTGCCGCCGCAGCCGGGCGCCCACGCGGAGCGCGACCTCAATGTGGTGGGACCGATGGCGCGCTCGGCGCGGGACCTGCGCCTGCTGCTTGGCGTACTGACGGACCGGCCGGCGGGCGGCCCGGCGCCGGAGGCGGATCTTTCGAGCCTGAAGGTGGGACTTTGGCTCGACGAGCCGGCCTTCCCCCTGGACCCCCAGGTGCGCCAGGTGCTCGAGGCGTTCGCCGGCGCCCTCGCGGCCCAGGGCGCGGCGGTGCAGCCGATCTCCAGCCCGGTTCCCGTGGACGAGCTGATGCAGGCCTACCAGGTGCTGCTGGGCTCGATCATCTTCACCGACCGGCCGCCCGAGCAGCGCCGGCAGCTGATGGCGATGCGCGCCGCGGCCAGGATCGATGAGCGGCCGGCGGCGGAGCTGGGGCCGGACCTGGCCAATCTGCGCGCCAATACCGCGACCCACGCCGAGTGGCTGGAGGCCGATGAGGTCCGGGCCAGGCTGCGGGACAGCCTGTCGCCCCTGTTCTCCCGGTTCGACGTGATCCTGGCGCCGGTCACCGCGGTCCCGGCCTTTCCGCACGATCACCGGCCGTTCCAGGACCGCAGCCTGAAGACCTC
>Ga0209026_1001094_pt1 | contig 12980 bp, 11 predicted proteins | sample AraplaCL_Col_mCL_FD_184262 | JGI IMG/M metagenome (GOLD analysis project Ga0209026, IMG submission 184262) | Arabidopsis root microbial communities from the University of North Carolina, USA - plate scrape CL_Col_mCL (SPAdes) (version 2) | ecosystem: Host-associated > Plants > Roots >... | reverse complement strand
GAGGGAAGCCTTCAAGGCCTGGACGGGTAAGCACCAGGCGGCAATCAACAGCACGCCTGCGGCAATTCCGATGAGCCTTGTCCATCCATGCTTGCGCAATTCCGAATCCCACATGCAGTACCCGTCTAATTGAATTTTGTGACTCAAAACAGTTGCTGACGTCAAGGCAGCCTCGTTCAGTCGAAACTGAATGTATTTCCTTACACCAAAATTCAGTTGTTTTGCAGACACAAAACCTACGCCGACCGTCGTGACGATTGGATTGACGATGGATGTCGCTTATCGAGCACATTCACAAGACAGATTTGCGATTCCGTCCAAATTGCCAACATATGGCGACTTTTAAACGCGCGAGTGCGGCGGCATTGAGCCGTGAGTGGGGGATAAGTTTGATGAGGACACGCGGCGACCATCTCGTTTTCGAGATGCACCGGGGAGGAAAAATTGAAATGCCAACTTGGGGCCGAAGCTATGCGACTTTCCAAGTCACCCCATTGTATCGATAACAATGGGAAAAATTAAAACTGCCCCCGCCGGCAGATCGGCTAAGGAGGCGGCAACGAAGGCAAAAAGTACGAATATATTGTGGGCATCTCTAAAAATCTACTGCGCAGCCCGGCCATCTCGAACCCGCGATGCTCACCGTGCAGTCGTACGGCTGCGTTTCTCGGTCCGACCTTGAGCAGCTCGCTACGATTTTTCGAGATGCCCTGATGACGGAATAAACGCTATTCCACATGAATATATCCGTAACTTTTCATCGCGCTAATATGCTGGTTCCGGGAGCGTGTGGCGAGTCCAATTCTTGCCATTGATTCGCATCCCAATCCTGCCACCAGAAATTGATGGTAGGGACGCGACGGGCCGCAATGCGCCAAGAACCGGTCGGTTAAAACGCAAAAAATCTGGTCGGCGGTAGTCGGCAATACCTTCATAGCTGCACATTGACACTGAATCCAAGGTGAAGCCGGACTCGGTTGGTACGTCGCCCGCTTGCGCAATTATGCGTTTCTGCAACCAAGCGATAAGTCAATTAAATGACCGGCGATTCATCCATTGGAGCGTATGGCAACGCGGCGATCGCGAGCGTTGCCCCAATAGGGCCATCCCAACTCCGAGGATTGCCTCATGTCGCCGCTGCGATTCACCATGTAATTCTTGAAGACGACAACCTCGCTAAGCTGTGCGCCACTGTGCACGCGCGTGTATTCGAATAGCACGCTTTGTTCGACGCTGGCGCCACTGCATAAATGGCTGCCATGTCCTATCCAGACCGGACCGATTATCCTGCATCCGGATTCGATGCGAGCGCCGGAGCCGATATATACCGGACCTTGGATACTGGTATTGTGCAAATCTACCTTGGTATTGAGACCGACCCATATTCCATCGGCAATTCGCATTCCCGGCATTTCAAGATGCGCGACTTTCCCCAGCATGACATTTTGTAGAACGCTCCAGTAGTCCGTGACGTTGCCAATGTCGATCCAATTGAATGTGTGATTTTGCGCATAGAATGGCACCCCACGTTTAATAAGCAATGGAAACAATTGCGCGCCGATATCGAAAAAGGTATCGCGCGGAATTAACTCAATGATTTCAGGTTCGAATATGTAGATTCCCGTGCTGACCTGATTCGATAGCGCGTCGTTGGATTTCGGCTTCTCCTGAAACGACGTGATTCGCCCATTCTTGCTCGTCACCACGACACCATATTCCGACACTTTGTTCTTTGGCACTTCCCTGGTAATCACGGTGGCCTTGGCGCCGCATTCCTTGTGCTCGCGAAGGGCGGCCGACAGATCAAGGTCGATCAAGGCATCGCCGCAAAGAACGATCGTCGTCTCATCAAAGAACTTTCCAGCGTCATGGATTTTTCTCATGCCCCCTGCCGAACCCAATGGCTGGGGCACGACTTCCCCGTCGTCACCCACGTAACCTTCAAACGAGTAGCCGATTTGTACGCCATATCGACCTCCTTCGCCAAAATAGTTTTCGATTTTTTCGTGAAGATGAGCGACATTCACCATGATGTCGCGTACGCCGAATTTCGCCAGATGTTCGACCAGGTATTCCATCACGGGCCTTCCCAGAACCGGGATCATGGGCTTGGGCAGATCGTAGGTCAAAGGCACGACGCGGGTTCCTTTTCCTGCGGCTAATATCATTGCTTTCATGTTTGCTCCAATAGTCGACTGCGGTCGGTTTGTAGAACGATTGACATTACGGCTGCGCCAACGGAAAATCAGGATGTTCGCCAAGGCGGCCCGCTTCTCCATCGCATATTGCGCTGACTAACAATGCGTATCGTCGCTGTCGTCCCTTCATGACGGCGCGCACGTACAATCCAGCCAGGTAAACTGCGCGATTGAGTTTGCGTGCCACACCGGCCTCACCGCGCGACCATCGTTCAAAATAGGCATTGTTGCGCGTCGAATAGTAGGCCCGGACATCGCCATCGCCCATGAGCAGCGCATCGAACGTGTTGCCGAAGCGGCTGCGGACATTCCATGACGCATCGAGGTCGGTCAACCTGGCATCGCTAGCCAGTACGATGCGGCCGGCCGCGCGGGTCAGGCGGAAAGAGAAGTCCGTGTCGTCCGCGTAGAGCAAAAACCTTTCGTCGGGAAGTCCGATGAATTCCAGCATCGAACGATGGAAATACATGCCGCTGTATGGCGCGGTCGCGACCAGCACGCTTTCGGCGATTGCGCGACGCGCGATCCAATTGCGCCCCCAGCGAGTGCGGCGGAAGAGCTTGAAAGGAAGGTCGCGCAGATTGAAGCCGAAGAAAGCGGCACGGTCATCTTCCATGCCGTTGGCCGGTACTTTTGCGGCGACATCGGCCTGGCGGTCGGCGCGATACGCCAATACGGCCAACTTATAGTGCGGCACGATGTGAGAATGCCTGCGATACATTGCCACCAGCGCCGTCAGGCAACCCGGCTGCATTTGATTGTCGTCGTCCAGCAGCAGGATAAATTCGGCGCCATGTTCAAGCGCATATCGCATGCCGGTTTTGAAGCCTCCGGCCGAACCGGTATTTCTTTCAAGCCGCACTACGTCGACGAATGCGCCGAACGATTCGCGTGCCAATTCCTCGATGGGTTCCGATGTGCCGTTCTCGACCACGATTGCCCGATCGATACCCTGGCTTTTGGCGGCATGCAGAACTTTCTCCAGCAGCGACCAGCGCGCGCCATACGTGACGGTGATCGCAGTGATGCCGTAACCCTGCGCGGTGTGTTTCATATCGTCAATGACCTTCCGCAATCTTGAGATTGACAAAATAATTGAAGCCCTGTTGCCGCAAGAACCAGAACATCGATACCAGAAGCAGCGCTTCGCTAAGGAAGAAGCACAATGCGGCGCCACGTTCGGCGAACAAAACAACCAGCGGCGTAATGATTGTGATGTTGAAGATGCCGGCCATCAGAACGCATCGGGAAAATTGCGCACTGAATCCGAACGGCAGCATGGTTTGCACGCCGAGCACGGAATTGAGGCCGCCAATCAGCGGAACAAAAGCCATGATCAGCAAAACTGGCACCGTCGCCTGGAAACCTGCTCCGCCAAGTATCCGGATGATATCTGCGGCAAAAATGAATAGAGCCGATGAGACAGCCAGCGACAGGCCGGCAATGGCGATGAATACGCGCCGCAGCAAGGGCGACGCCGCTTCCCGGGATTGGGCGGCGAGCGCACTGATGCGGGGATAGGTTGCCTGGGAAATCGGGCGATTGACTTCTTGTGCCGCCTTGACGATTTTTTCGGCCAGGCTGTAATAGGCAACGGCGGCGGGTCCGGACATCAAGCCTAGAATCACTGCATTGCTCGATCGGTATAACGTACTGGCGGCGGTGGCGAGAAAAGTGTGCCAGCTTTCACTCATGTTCCGCATGAGTCCGCCAATACTGGGCGAGACCCAATGCACATCGCGCCCGCGCACCAGCAGCACCCAGGATGCAATGCCGGCAATCGGCGTTGCGCCGAATTGCAGGGCTGCCGCGAGCAGCAGATCGTTGGGGCCATTTACGAACATCAACACGCCGCATAGCATGGCGACACGCGCTGCGATCATCAGCATGGCGGCCTCGCGCATGCGTTCAAGTCCCTGTAGTAGCCATAGCGGATACATCACGCAGCCGAGCACGGGTAGCAGTCCGACGAACAAGATGCCGGAGAGGTTGTTCAGCTTCCCGAATAGTGCTATCAGCAATGCCAGCAAGATGGCACTCGCGGCAAAAAGCGTGCCCTTGATGCACTGGATTTCCCAAAAAGTCCTGGATAGCGCCTGCTTGTCGTGTCGATGAATTGCAATCAGGCGGGTGCCAGTCAGGTTGAAGCCATATTCGGTGGCGACGACGAAATACATGCAAAACGCCTGCACGAAGGCAATCTTCCCGAATTCCTCCGGACCGAGCACGCGTAGCAAGTAGGGAAGTGCGAGAAGCGGGATGAGATACTCCGCGCCCTGCACAATTGCCAACGACGCGATGCCCTCACGTAACGAGCGATTGCCTTGTTTAAATTTTTCCATCGCTATTCTCCATAGAGCGATTTGATGAACAAAAAAATAACAAGTTCCTGTTGTCGAAAAAATTCGTTTTGATGCCATTCGTTGCTTGATTGGCGAACCATCAATGGGTGTGTCGATCGGGCTTGCACAATCGGCACGACATTCACATCAAAATGCCAATCGCTTGCGCGGCAAAGAAATATTTCTCGATAAATGCCGGAACGTCATCGCAAATGAAATTAACGAATGGCACAATTTCTTCGTGGAATTGCATGAGCAATTTGCCTTGCCGCTCCTGAAATTTCTTCGACAGGGAATTGCCATGTACACAAACTTGACGCTACGCCATTGTGCTGGTCGCGCATTATGTCTTTTGGTTGCTGAAGTCCTTGTCGCGTGTGGCGGCGGCTCGCAATCAGCAAACCAGAACGGAACGCCGGCCGCGCAATTGGAGGTCGCAACTGGATCGACTGCAAGCACAGCCTCCACGCAGTCATCAACCACCTCTGCAACAACAGTGGTATCAACTGGAACGACGGCAACTGTTGGCGCGACGCCGGTTGCCAAGGTTTCGCTAAAGGGCGTGAATCTGTCTGGCGCCGAGTACAATTCAAACGCTCCCGCTGCACGTTTGGGATGGGATTACATCTATCCCAATACCGCCGAGATCGACTACTACCATAGCAAGGGCTTTACGGCGATACGCTTGCCCATAGCCGGTTCGCGCGTTCAGCCCATCAACTCGGCGCCATTGAACGATATTGAAATCGGCCATATCAAGAATATCGTTGCCTACTGTGCCAAATACAACATGTCGGTGATTCTTGATCCGCATGACTATGGCATGAAATACGACTCCATCAGTGGCGCGATGCTGCCGTTGGGCATGCCCGGCGGACTGCCGGCGGCGGCGTTCGCCGACTTCTGGGGCCGGCTGGCACAGGCTTTCAAGGGCACCCCCAATGTCGTATTCGGGCTGATGAATGAGCCTCACCTGCAAAGCGCTACGCAATGGCATGCGGTGGCGAGTGCGTCAATAACCGCAATCAGGGCCAGCGGTGCGGCGCAGTTGATTTTGATCCCCGGGACAAACTACACGGGAGCGCACGACTGGGTCAGCAGCGGGAATGCCACTGCGTGGGACACCGTAGACGACCCAACCGGCAATTTTGCTTTTGAACTGCATCAATACCTCGATAGTGACAATTCAGGCACGCATGCAGCCTGCGTCCGGGGCAAGGGTGCAACCGTCCTTGCCGATGCAACTTCTTGGGCGCGCGCGAAGGGATATCGCCTGTTTCTTGCCGAGGTCGCATGGTCGCAAGATGCCAGTTGTGCCGACGAAGGATCGGCGATCATGCACTATACGACCTCCAATGCCGATGTCTGGACAGGTTGGACGTACTGGGCTGGCGGACCGTGGATTGCATCAAACTACATATTCATGCTCGACCCGGCGGTTCTTGCCAATCCTGTCGATCGCTCGCAGATGCCGGTGCTGATTGCGAATCTATAGTGCGAGATCTGTGGCAAAACATCAAAAATCTGTAATAGTCGAGCGTATACCGTTTTAGCAGTCTGCGCGGTTCGAGGCATAGGCGAAACAGCCACTCGAGCCGCAGGCGGCGCATCAAGTGTGGCGCGCGCGGCGTGCGTCCGCTCCAGAAATCGAATAGCGCGCCAACGCCCATGATGACATTGGCGCGCAGGCCATCGAAATTGCGTATTATCCATTCTTCCTGAATCGGATTGCCCATCGCGACCAGTACCACCTCGGCCTGCGTGCGATTGATCCGGTCGATCAAATTGGCCGTGCTGCGCAACTCCATGTAGCCATCGCATTTCCCCACTACCGTTTGGCCTAACACCTCATGCGCGTAGCGCGCCGCATCGTCGAGCACTTCTGGTTTGCTGCCGAGCATGAATACCCGAAGCGACTGGTTCGATCGCGAAAAAAAATATGGAATAAAATCCGAACCGCACAAGTTTTCGTTGAAAGAATTACGATTGATGAACCGTACTGCAATGTCGAGTCCGATGCCGTCGTTGACGATGGTGACGTCATCTCTTTGCATCGCGTCAAGAAGATGGCGGCATTGAACGATAAAGTTGGTGTTGGCAAAGAACAGGGCGGTCTTCCTTCTGGCGGCTACCTGTTCCAACAAGAAATCGGCCAGACTGCTTGCATTCGTGCGAATGATGGGGAACCCCGCGACAGGGATGACTTGATCGAATGGCATGGCGACACTCCTGGAGGTGATGGACAGGATTGAGAAGACGGGTTGTTTCGAGCCGAGCGACGCCGAACGCGAGTATTTCGCGGTACCCAGACGTGCGGCCGACCGGCCTTATCCGGGTTTTCCGCGCCAACCCGTTATACGGGCACGAATGCTGACGCTCTTGAAGCGTGCCTGAGGAAAGCGGCCTTTGATTAGTGCTACACCCACGCCTGCGCATGTGCGGAGGCACGTTAGCGGGAAATACCAGAACGGGTAGTGATTGAGGCGCATGACGCGACCGATTCCGGCTTCGTATTTCTCCTGCCGTGCACATGCGCTGGCATCAAAAGAGAGCGATTTCACCGGATGGTGCAGAACCAGATCGTAGAAATAGTGCAACTTGAAACCAAGATGCATGCTCCGCAGGAGGTAGTCCGTCTCTTCCGACGCTCCCCACGCAGTTCCTGCGCCGACGCCAAGCAATTCATTGAACTTGCCGGTGGATTGCACAACGCGCCGACGCAGGAATATGCTGAATGAAATAGCGCCACGCCAGACGTTGTAACGCGTCAGCGGCATCGAATGGGAAAGCCAGCGGCCTTCGCTGCGACCTTCGCCGTCGGTAAACCTCCCGGTGATGCCGTCGATATCCGGACTGGTTGCGAATATCGATGCAACCTTTTCCAGGAGGTCGGGGGGATACCAGCAATCGTCGTCGGGAAAGGCCACGATATTGCCGCGAATTCGTGTCAGTCCGGCATTTCGCGATCGCGACAGCCCACGTTCGCAGCGCATATGCTCGATGTCCAATTTGTCGCGATACTGTGCAACGATCGGAACCAGCCGATCATCATCATTCTGGTCAACCACGATCAATTCAAAATCGCGGTAGGTTTGGCCTACCAGATGGTTCAAGAACCGCACCAATTCCTCCGTCCGTCCCAAGGTTCCCAGGACTAGAGAGAACTTCATTTGGATTCCTTTCCGGGGACGCCTTGCCATGCTCGGCATCCACCGCGTGTGTATATCTCCCTAATGCGCTATGTGTTTTCTGATAATCTCGGCCTGCGGCCTGTCGCCTTGGCGATCAGGTTCGATGCTTAGCGGGTAGCTTCCCCACCAGCGACCTGCTGCCCAATAGGTAGCACCCAGCCATGCTGCGTTATTGGTCACACTATCGAGAACTGCGTTTAACGCCAACAGGCAATGCTCTTCAGCAGGTGCACCAAACTCTCCGAGAAACAGGTGTTGCCTGTTTTTGTCCGCCCAGCGGGTCACATTTTCCATGATGGACTTGAGCTGATCGGGAGCGACGCAACTTGCGCCGGAGCCGGAAAAATCTCGATCGGTATATTGGTGCATTTCGATCGCTACCTTGTTTGCGGAGTCGTGGAACGAACGGAATGCTTCCGCGTTGGAAAGCCCGTCTTGCACTTCATTCCAATCGTGAGCACCGCTCCAGCGCCCTCCGGCAACCAGGATCAAATGCCGGGATTTCTCCTTGCGCATGGCGTCGACGGTTCTTTGCGCAATGTTGGCCCAGTCGGCAATCCGTAGCTTGCTGGGCTCGTTCATCAAGCCGAAAGCGATGTGTTCCGAATCGGGAAAAGCCGCCAACATCCGCTTCCACATGTCGATGAACGCGGTGACTGGCACTCCCGATGTTCCGACCGGCTGGCCACGGTATTCTCCGTAGTTATGAACGTCTATGATCAGACAGATATTCTGCCTGCCTGAGATGGCCGCGACCTCTTGAATTCTGCGCACCTCGCCCGCATCCAACTCTCCAAACAAGCTCGGCTGCAAACGCTCCCACAGTATCGGCAAGCGAAATACATTCGCGCCCAGTGACTCGAAGTATTGCATTTCGGCCGCGTCTGGATAGATGTAATCCGTGAATGCCGTGCCGGGCAACTTGGCGGCATTGAATTCTGCCCCCGCGAGGTTGACGCCGATCATTTTCTTGCCGTCTGTGCAATTTGCCCATGCCAATGGGCCGGCCATCGCGACGGCGAGTGCGGCCATGCAATGTACTGCCAGCCAAAGTCCCAGGCGCAAAAGCCGATCACCACGAGGCATGTTTGTGCCACCTGTTGATTGCCGTCCCGCCCGTGTCTTTGCCATGTCGTCCCTTTGGGGATATTTCTGTCATGCCGGCAAATTCGGGCCGGCTGGTTGCGCTGAACCGGCTTGGCGGGAAAATGCGGATGCAATACGGGCGCTCAGCGCTCTGATTGAGCGCGCGCCGGGTCTCTCGATCAATTGGTAGTTGACCCAGGAGAGCGCGAGGACAACCAAAATGATGGACATTGACAGGATTGCGCTTGGCAATCCGAGCCCCATTTTCTGGAATACGTAGATGATCGGCAAGTTCAGGAGATAAATCGAGAAACTGCATTCGCCACACAACGTCATGAACCTGTTCCCCAACAAAATCCTGGCAACTGGCGACGGGAGCGAGAAGCTCAATACAAACAACGAACTCAACAGCGCCGTGGGAATGCTCTGGTAAAAATCGGACTTGTCGGTGAACGGGAAGGCGATAAGGTTGCATGCCACCGCCGCCATCATTCCAAGCAGCAGAAGATGCAATACAGAGACCGAGATATTGTCCTGGGTTGCGCCGTCGATCTTTGCGCGAATCGCACCAGCAATGGCGCCGAAGACGAAATAATGCAACTTCGCGCCGACGAATGTGCCGGGAAAGCCGTCGCGAAATGTGAGCATGATAATGAACAGAAGCGCCAGCAGCAACATGCTGACGTAATCTGCCTGCTTCGTCCAGCGATAATTGACCGCCCAGACGAGAAGAAACAAAACGTAAAACTGCACCTCCGGAGCAATGCTCCAAAGCGCGGACACGTTACCGGAGAAAACAAGATGGCGAGCAAGATTGGCCGTTGAAATCGCATAGATAAAATGCGGATCAATCACCATATAGATGAAATAGGAGGCAAGCACAACCGACAAATATGCAGGCGCAATGCGGGCAATTCGTGCCGTGACATAATCCGCGACACAGTGCCGGGAAAAATTTTTCTCGCGGTAGAGGTAGCTGATCAGGAATCCGCTCAGGGAAAAGAAGATGGCCACCCCGACCTCCCCGGGAAAATGCTGGTCCGGGTTGTGCCAAGCCCTCTCGGCCAAATGTGCATACAACACCAATAACGCAGCCAGGCCGCGCAAACCGGTGATGGCGTCGATTCTGTTTTTATTCATCATGCCGCTCCGCCAACTCCTCGTAGATTCGCACGTAACCGTCGGCGACATGACGCCAGTCATATCGCTCGGAAAACGCCAGTGCGCGCTGCCTTTGCCGGCCGTGTTCGACAGATTTGTCGCGATGAAAATTAACGAGGTCGGCAATCAGCCGATCAGGGTGATCCGCGTCGAGAAGGAAACCCAATCCGCTTTGTTCCACCAAATGGCGAAATGGCGGTATGTCACTGAGGATGGGAATCAACCCTGCGCTCATCGCCTCGATTGGTGCAAGGCCGAAACCTTCATGTTTCGACAGGCAAATGAAATAGCTGGCTTGCCGAATCAAGTCCGCCAGTTCGCCGTCGGACGGGTTGGGCGCAATTCTCACGGCGTCACCCACTCCCAGCATGTCGGCCCAGGCGAGCAACTCTTCGGCGCCATGATCGTACTCGCGACCCGCTAGAACCAGCGTCCATTGCGGGTGCAGGCGGACTAGTTGCGCGAACAACGACAACACGGCATCCAATGCTTTGTTACGCGACCAACGCCCGAAATAAATCATGGATGGGCGGCGCTCCTCGGCAGCGTTGCCCCGATATTTTTCAACGTCCACGCCGTTTTCAATCACCATCAATTTTGGCGGAGTGACCAGCTCGGAAAAGATTCGACCATCGTTGTCGCTGCTGGCGACAATTCGGTCGTATGCGTGTGCCGAAAGCCTGGTTACCGTGTTGAAATAAGCCTTCTTGAACGACCGCATGAAATTGGTGTGAAAAAATCCTCCGTGCGTCGAAGCAACAAGTTTCTTTCGGTGGATCGACTTGGTGGCCGCAAGGTAGTCAAAGAAAAAATCGATCCCGTGAACGTGTATGACGTCCGCATCTGTGACCTGCGCGAGGACCTGCGGACAAATCGGATAACGGTCCGAACCGAAGAAAGGCAGGCGTGTCACGTCAATGCCGTCAACCACAGTAGTCGGCGCCAAGCGTACCTGACTATTTCTGAACAGTCTGTCGAGCGTGACAATCCGTGCAGATTGGTTGCGAAACAGGCGTTGATGTCTTGCGATATTCTTGACGACATCTTCCATGCCGCCGATTGACGGATGGTATTGCCGCACCAGATGCACCACCTTAACTGCCATATTCACCTCCGAATATCGGTTGCCGCGTTCGCCCGGACGTCGGCGCCGGCAACGCTTCAGCATCGATCTTCCCGGCGCTGCCAGGGGTTGCACAGCTTCCCAGGAGAAACCAGAGCAAGCCCGCGCTCTTGAGCGCAAACATCGACGATCCGCTGACGCACAAAATCAGCGACACGTAGACTGCGGCGTACGCACGCAGGCGCACGCCGCGATCGTCGCGCATCTGAATCAGCCAGAATAACGACCACAGCACGATGCACAGCGGAAGGCCGAAGTGGATCAGCGATGCGGGATATCCCATATCGCCCAATGTCAGATCGAGACCTGCCAGCCCAAAAATCATGGGTAAATCGAAATCCAGCATGACGCGTCCGCCAAGGGTGAGTCGACCAAGAAAGTTGTCGTCGAACGCCATCTCGTGGTTGCTTGCAATCATCAACAATGCTGCTATGCATATTATCGGCAGCGCGATCAACGCCATTTCAGTTCTTCTGGGGAGAGCGAGGCGCAATGCGATCAATACCGCGAGGGTAATCAATCCATACCTCGAATCACTCAAGGCGATCAGCACAATGGACGCACACATTAAGCAGAACGTGCGGCGCCATTCTTCGCGGCGTTTCGACAGGGCCCAACAGGCAATGATGACTGCATAGTTTCCCAGCGAAACCGGCTCAAGGAATATCGACGAAATGCGGTGACTGCCTAAAACTTCAGGGAGAATCGTGCGCCCGATGCCATCAGGCCGGATACCATTCAAGCTGAGCACGCTATCCTTTGCCCACCCCGCCCCCGGCAACACCGTGCCTTGGCTGACGTAATACGAATAGATATTGAATATCCTGGAATATTCGTCAATGAAAAAAAGTTCGAATAGCGCGAAAAACAGCACGATTGCGACGGACATCGAGACCAGGCGATTGGCCGTCTTGATATTGCCGTATTGGCGCCCGAGCTCGAAGAACAGCAGGGGAATCATTGCGTCCCGAAAACCCTTTGGGTCAAGTTGGCCGCGCCAGATGGCCAATATCAAAAAATAGGCCACCATGGCGCAGAACAGGGCAATGAATTGCATTTCACAGCGCTTGCACAGCAGTGCGGCGCAAGCAACGAAGATACCGAGTTCGCTCAATGCGACGATCATGGTCGACATCTGGAACAAATGCGTATGGATGAAGCAAAGCAATGCCTGATAGGAAAGCGCTGCCAGCAAGATCCCTGGCACAGCCGCATGCGAATCGAATTGCGTGCGTGAGGCGGGCATTGCGGACGGGGTACGGATCGTCGCCTGGATCATCGAAAGCTCCCCATCACCGATCCAACTATTGCAACGCCATTGCGTCGCAACTGCCGGCCGAAGATCTTGAGCTTGTTGAAGTCGGTACGATCCCTGCGCGCAACCAGCAGTGCGCCACCCGCGAGCTTGCCGATTGCCAACGCATCAGCGCCTTTTTCGAAAGCCGGCAAATCGTACAATACGATCCTGAAGCCGGCGCAGAGCGCGTGGTTGACCGACGCCATGTGGGTACGGCTAACGAGTTCCTGCGGATTGGGGGCGGGAGCGCCGGCGGGGAGCACTGACAAATGCGGGAATTGAGTTATCTTGACGACTGCATCCATGCCGCTGCCGAGCCCGAGGATGTCGGCCAGGCCGCGCTGCGATTCAAGATCGAAGATCTGATGCTGGCGCGGTGCGCGCAAATTGCCGTCGACCAGCAAGGTTTCCACGCCAAGCTGGGAAAACGCAATTGCAAGATTTGCGGCAAACAGGCTGGCGCCATCGCCGGTTTGCGCCGATGTGATAGCCAGCGCGTGGCGCCCGGTATCAAACCAGCTCAGCATAAGCTGACTGCGAATTGCGCGCAGGACTTCCACCTGTTCGCTGAAAGGCAGATAG
>Ga0209026_1001090_pt1 | contig 13030 bp, 11 predicted proteins | sample AraplaCL_Col_mCL_FD_184262 | JGI IMG/M metagenome (GOLD analysis project Ga0209026, IMG submission 184262) | Arabidopsis root microbial communities from the University of North Carolina, USA - plate scrape CL_Col_mCL (SPAdes) (version 2) | ecosystem: Host-associated > Plants > Roots >... | reverse complement strand
AAGTTCGTCCGCCGCTACGGCGACCTGCGCGGCGAGATCGCCAAGTCGGTGGCGGCCTACGCCGAGGATGTCCGCCAGCGCCGCTTCCCCGGACCCGCCGAAATCTATTTCGCCAAGGCGGGATAGTGGCCGCCGCTAGAACGGCACGACACAGGTGACGCCGGCGCGGGCGTTGCCGCTTTCGCCCATGGGGTGGACGTCACCGGTCGCGCGGACGCGGCAACCGTTCTTCGGTCTGCGAACCAGATAGGGCTCGGGATTTTCCACATAGCGCCCGCTGGGGTCGAGATTTAGGCGCGACGCACCTGAACCCGCGCGCGCCCATCGGCGGGCTTCGCAGCGTTCGCGATCCCCGGGGTCGAGACGTGGTCCGTCACAGTCGGCCAGAGCGCGGAGCGTGCGCTGGCCGTTTGCCGACGTCTCGTCTGCCCTACCGAGGTCGGCGACACCCGGGGGAGGCTGAAGAAGAGGGGCCGGAGCGATTGTGGGCGACGGCGTCGCCGAGCGGTGCGCGCGCACCTGAAGAGGGGTTGAGCGCGGCGCCGGGCGCGAGGTTGGTGCTGGCCGGGCCGGCCTGACCAGCACGACGTCGATGGTTGGGCTTTCCGCATAGGTCGGCGACTTCGCCAGGTGTTCGGCCAGGATCGCGAGTAGGCCAAGATGCAGCAGCGCCGATGCACCCAGCGCCATTGGGCGCCGGTCAGTGCGACGTACGACGGGCCTGGCCGGCAAGGTGAGCGCTCCACATCCCCGGAGAGGAAGATCGCTCAGAGTTGTGGGCGGAAGTATGGTCGCGCTTGCCGCGAGGTCTCGCCGGCGACGGGACCTCGCGCGCGCCGTTCTATTGCGCCAGCGAGCCCGCCAGCACCGAGGCGATCACGCCGGTGGCGATCGCCGCCAGGACCACGTCGCCCGTGTCGGTGCGATAATAGGCGTAGCCGCGGGGCGGGGCGCGCCAGCCGTGACGCCGATAGTCGCTGACCATGTAGCTGCGGTTGTGATGTCGCGCGTCGAGCCGTTGCCCCTTGCTCCAGTGGTGGCCGCGGCGGTCGTCGTGGCGATCGTAGCGGTTCGGCACACCGTCGCGGTCACGGTCGCGATAGGGCTGGGCGCCGGCGGCGGACATCGTGGTCAGGGCCATGGCGGCGGCCGACAGGACGATCAGGGTTTTCTTCATGGCAGGGCTCCTCGGGACGTGTCGTCAGCTCAACGCAAAGCCGGGTCGCCAAGTCGCCAATTCCGGGGTGATATTTTCCGTCTGCACGGAAATCCGCGCCCCATGGCGGTCACAATCTACCGGGCCGCTTCTACCTTGGCGAAGTCGATCTCGCGCCGCGCTCCACCCGCACTTGAGGCGCAGGGCCGCGCGCTATAGGTTCCGCCCCTCGTTGAGCGACACCGTGGCCGGAGCCCCCCAGACGTGACGGATCTATTCGAAGAGGTCGAAGAGCAACTGCGCTCCGACCGCTACAAGCAGTTCGCCCAGAAGGCGCTGCCTTGGATGCTGGGGGTCGCCGCCGTCGTGCTCGTCGCCTTCCTCGGCTACTGGGGATACGACAGCTATCGCAACACCCAGATCGCCAAGGCGTCTGAAAGCTATTCGGCCGCGATGGACGCCTTCGTGGCGGGCGACAAGGCCAAGGCCGAGCAACTCTGGACCGAAGTCTCCAAGTCGGACGCCAAGGGCTACAAGGCGCTGGCCCTGATGCACCTCGGCGCGTTCGCAGTGGATGCCCGCAAGCCAGCGGACGCCGTCAAGCTGTTCGACGAAGCCGCCGAGGCCGCGCCGGATGCCGTGGTCGCTGACGCCGCCCGCCTCAAATCCGCCTTCGCGCTCCTCGACACCGCCTCTCTCAAGGATCTGGAGGGGCGCTTGAAGCCGCTGATGGAAGAGGGCCGCCCGTACCGGGTGCAGGCCCGCGAGGCCCTGGCCTTCGCGAAGCTGAACGCCGGCGATCTGGCCGGCGCCCGCGGCGACTTCGTCCTGATCTCGCAATCCCTCGACGCCCAGCAGGGCGCCCAGGCCCGCGCACAGGCCGCCATCGGCCTGATCGATTCGGGCTCGGCCAAGGCCGTCTCCGCGGTCGTGAAGGCCGCACAGGCCCTGCGGCCTCCCATGACCGTCCCGCCCGGCGCCGTACTCGGCCCGCCGCAAGGCGCGCCGCAACCCCAAGGTCCTGCCGCCCAATGATGCGCCGCCCGATGACGCACCGAACGACGATCCTGGCCGCCGTTCTGATCGGCGCGCTCGCCACGAGCGGCTGCTCGACGGTCAGCAACCTCAATCCCTTCGGCAAGAAGGACAAGGGCCCGGCCGAGCTGGCCGGCGAAGGCCAGCGCATCTCGATCATCCCGGCCGATCAGCGCCTGGAGCCGGCCGAGGCCCTGAAGGGCGTCGACTTCTCGCTGCCGCCGGCCGAGGTCGTCGCCGCCTGGCCGCTGCCTGGCGGGACGCCCGAGCAGGTGGTGGGCAATGTCGCCGCCGGCGCCAATGTCTCGGTCGCCTGGCGCAAGAACTTCGGCCAAGGCCAGAAGCGGGGCCGCTATGTGACGGCGCCCCCGGTGGCCGCCGACGGCAAGGTCTTCGTGATGGACGCGGACGGCCGTGTGGTCGCCGTAGACGCCGCGTCGGGCTCGCAACTGTGGCGTACGGGAACGAACCCCGGCGACAACAAGCGTGACAAGCTCGGGTTCGGCGGCGGCATGGCCTATGCCGACGGCAAGCTCTACGTGTCGTCGGGCTATCGCGAAGTTCTGCAGATGGACGCCAAGACGGGCGCCATCGGCTGGCGGACCAAGACGCCCGAGGCGATCCACGGCGCGCCGACGGTGTCGGCCGGTCGCGTGTTCGCCATCTCGCTCGACAACACCCTGATGACCTTCGATGCGGCCACCGGCACGGCGTCGTGGACCTATCAGGCGCTCACGGAAACGGCGCGTATCCTCTCGGCCTCCAGCCCGGCGGTGTCGGGCGACACGGTTGTGGCGGCCTTCGGCTCGGGTGAGCTGGTGGCTCTGCGCGCGTCCAACGGCAATGACCTGTGGAACGAAGCCCTGTCGCGCGCCAGCCGCACCAGCGCTCTGTCGGAAATCCGCGACATTCCTGGCCGACCGGTGATCTACCAGGGCGACGTGTTCGCGGTGAGCCACTCGGGCGTGTTCGCCGCCACAGACCTGCGCACCGGTCAGGCGCGCTGGAGCCTGCCGGTTGTGGGCGTTTCTACACCGCTGCCTGCCGGCGACGTGGTCTACGTGGTCTCCAAGACCGGCGATGTGATCTGCGCGAGCCGTGAGAACGGCCAGATCTACTGGATCCGCAACCTGAACGAAGGCTTCAAGGCCAAGAAGAAGGGCGGCATCCTGGGCGTCGGCGGTCAACGTCAGAACCGTCCCGTCTGGTCCGGTCCGCTGCTGGCCGGCGACAAGCTGCTCATCGTCGGCCAGACCGGCCAACTGGTGGCGCTGAACGCCAAGACCGGCGAGATCACCAAGCGCGTGGAGCTCAAGGGCGCCTCGACGCTGGAGCCGATCGCCGCCGGTGACACCGTCTATGTTGTGACTCAGGACGCCGACCTGATCGCGATTCGCTGATCGGACAGGTAAGGTCCCCGGCATGGCGCTGAAACTCGCGATCGTCGGGCGACCGAACGTCGGCAAATCCACCCTGTTCAACCGGCTGGCGGGCAAGAAGCTCGCCATCGTGGACGATCAGCCTGGGGTCACCCGTGACCGTCGCTTCGGCGTCGGCCGCTTGGGCGACCTCGAGCTGGAACTCATCGACACGGCCGGCTTCGAGGACGTCACTGACGAGAGCCTCGAGGCCCGGATGCGGGCGCAGACCGAACTGGCCGTCGATGAGGCCGACGTCGCCCTCTTCGTCATCGATGCGCGCGAGGGCGTGACACCGGCCGACGAGATCTTCGCCGACGTCCTGCGCCGCAAGAGCAAGCCAGTGGTGCTGGCCGCCAACAAGTCCGAGAGCAAGGCCTCGGAGAGCGGCGTGCTGGAAGCCTTCGGCCTGGGCCTGGGCGAGCCGATCCCGATCTCGGCCGAGCATGGCGAAGGCATGGCCGACCTCTACGCTGCCGTCCTGGCCCATGTTCGGGACGAGGATGACGACGACGAGGACGCCGACGAGGCCGGCAAGCCGATCAATATCGCCATCGTCGGTCGGCCGAACGCGGGCAAGTCGACCCTGGTCAACGCCATCATCGGTGAGGACCGCCTGCTGACCGGCCCCGAGGCCGGCATCACGCGCGACGCCATCCCTGTCGATTGGGACTGGGACGGCCGCGCCGTCCGGCTGGTCGATACCGCGGGCCTGCGCCGCAAGGCCAAGGTCCAGGAGAAGCTGGAGAAGCTCTCCACCCACGACTCCATCCGCGCGATCACCTACGCCGAGGTGGTGATCCTGGTGATGGACGCGACGCACCCCCTGGAGATCCAGGACCTGCAGATCGCCGACCTGGTCGAGCGCGAGGGCCGGGCGCTGGTCTTCTGTCTGGCCAAGTGGGACCTGATCGAGGACGGCCCAGCCAAGCTGGCCGAGCTGCAGGAAGAGGTCACCCGGCTACTGCCGCAGGTGAAGGGCTCGCCGATGGTGGCCCTGTCCGCCGAGACCGGCCGCGGCCTCAACAAGCTGATGCCGGCGGTGCTGAAGGCCCACGGCGACTGGTCGACGAAGGTGAAGACCCGCGACCTGAACGATTGGCTGAAGATGGCCGTCGAGCGGCACCCGCCGCCGGCGGTGGGCGGCCGCCGCGTGAAGCCGAAATACATGGCGCAAACCAAGGCCCGGCCACCGACCTTCGTGCTGTTCGCCAGTCGGGCCGACCAACTGCCGGACCACTACAAGCGCTACCTGGTCAATTCGATCCGCGAGAGCTTCGACCTGCCCGGCGTGCCGATCCGCCTGTCGGTGCGGTCGAACAAGAACCCCTACGCCGAGGGCGAAGAGAAGAGCGGGCCGGGTCCCTCGAAGACCGCGCCGACCTCGGCCAAGACGGGCATGGTCGCCAAGGCCCGCAAGGCCGCCGCCGACAAGGCGCGCGAGGGGGCCGAGGGTAAGCCGAAGCCTGCCGCCAAGCCGAAGAAGGTGAAGGCCGGCAATCCCCGCGGCCGCGCCGCCAAGATGGCCCGGCCGGGCGTCAAGCCGAAGCGCGCTTCGCGGCCTGCCAGTCCGAAAAGACCACGTTAGCCTTGGGCAGGCCCAGGTCGGCCTGCGCCAGCTCGACGATCAGCGGCCCGATCTCGGACGGGTCGGGCAAGTGCTCGGGATTTTCGCCCGGCATGGCTTCGGCTCGCATGCGGGTGCGCATGGCGCCTGGGTCGACAAGCACCGCGCGGATTTTTGTCTGCTCCAGTTCGTCAGCCCAGGTGCGGACGATGTGCTCCATCCCAGCCTTGGTCGCCCCGTAGACGCCCCAGAACGCCTTGGGGCGCTCGACGCGGCCGGTGGTGAGGAAGATCGCCCGTGGGTGCTCTGACGCGCGCAGAAGTGGCTCCACGCTGCGGATCAGGCGGAACGTGCCCGTCAGGTTGACCGAGACCACTCGGTCCCAGTGCTTGGGCTCGATATGCGAGACCGGCGTCAGCGAGCCCAGCAACGCGGCGGCATGCACCAGGGTGTCGAGCCGCCCGAACCGCTCGTGAATCGCAAAGCCCAACTGGTCCAGGCCGCCGGGCTCGCCGATGTCCATCGGAACGAGGGTGGCGGGTTGGCCGGTCAGGTCGCGGATTTCATCGTCCAGGGCTTCCAGCGCGCCCGGGGTGCGGGCGACAGCCACCACGTGCGCGCCGGCGGCGGCCAGGGCCAGGGCGGCGGCCTTGCCGATGCCGCGGCTGGCGCCGGTGACGAGGGCGATACGGTCTTGAAGAGGGAGCTCGGACATGGGGCGGGTCTCTAACCGCTTTGCGCCTCGGTGTCAGGCCGCTGGGCGTAGCGTTGGGCGATGGCCGCGCAGGCCATCAGCTGGATCTGGTGGAAGATCATCAGAGGTATGAGCGCGACCCCCGCGACGGCTGGCGAGAAGATCGCCGCGGCCATGGGCGCGCCGCTGGCCAGAGACTTCTTCGAGCCGCAGAAGACGATGGCGATTTCGTCTTCCTTGGAGAAGCCGAGGGCTCGCGCCGCGAACGCCGTCAGGCCCAGGACCGCCGCCAGCAGCACGCCGCAGATCGCCAGCAGGCGGGCCAGGTCCAGCGCCGACAGCATGCTCCACACGCCGGCCACGACCGCGCCCGAAAAGGCGGTGTAGACGACCAGCAGGATCGAGCCGCGGTCCAGCTTGGAGAGCAATGGGTTGTTCGCCTTGACCCAGTCGCCGATCCAACGCCGCAGGGCCTGGCCGGCCACGAAGGGGACCAGCAGCTGGGCGACGATGGCCCAGAACGATTCCGCGCTGACGCCGCCCTGGGCGTGCAGCAGGACGCCGACCAGCAGCGGGGTCAGGAAGACGCCCAGCAGGTTCGACGCCGAGGCCGAGGCGACCGCCGCCGGGACGTTGCCGCGGGCGACACTGACGAAGGCGATGGAGCTCTGCACCGTCGAAGGCAGGCAGCCCAGGAAGATCAGGCCGGTGGCCAGTTCCGGCGGCGAGATCCAGGCGGGCAGGGCGGTGACGCCCAGGGTGAGCAGCGGGAACAGGCCGAAGGTCGAGGCCAGGACCAGCAGGTGCAGTCGCCAGTGACCCAGGCCGCCGATCACGGCCTCGCGCGACAACCGTGCGCCGTGCAGGAAGAAGACCATGCCGATGGCGAACTTGGTCAGCCAGCCCAGCCAAACAGCAACATCGCCGCGCGCGGGCGCTACGGCCGCGGCGGCGGCCATCAGCAGGATCAGGACGAGGTACCAGTCGGGCTTGAAGCGGGCCCGCCAGCCCTGGCTCACGCGTCGACCAGGAACGACAGCTGACGCTCCACGACTTCGTTGCGGCCCAGGGCGATCTCGCGGTCGAGCAGCCGAGTCGGATATTCGCCGGTGAAGTAGTGGTCGGTGTACTGCGGGTTCGCAGGGTCGCGCACGGCTTCCATCGCCCAGTAGAGGCCGTCCACCGAAAGGTAGCCCATCGAGTCGACCCCAAGGATACGGGTGATCTCCTCGACCGAGTGGTTGGCCGCCAGCAGCTTGTCGCGGTCGGGCATGTCGATGCCGTAGTAGTCGGGCCACTGGATCGGCGGCGAGGCCGAGCGCAGGTGAACCTCGGCGGCGCCGGCTTCGCGGACCATCTTCACGACGCGGATCGAGTTGGTGCCCCGCACGATGGAATCATCCACGAGCAGCACCTTCTTGCCGGCCAGGACCGACCGGTTGGGCGCCAGCTTCATCCGGACGCCAAGTTCGCGCTCGCCCTGGGTGGGCTGGATGAAGGTGCGGCCGACGTAGTGATTGCGGATGATGCCCATCTCGAAGGGCACGCCGGCCTCCTGGGCGAAGCCCAGGGCGGCGGGAACGCCGGAGTCGGGAACCGGCACGACAACGTCAATGTCGGCGGGCGCTTCTTGGGCCAGGCGGCGACCCATGCGCTTGCGCACTTCATAGACAGAGCGGCCATTCACCACCGAATCCGGGCGGGCGAAGTAGACGTATTCGAAGATGCAGGGCCGGGCCCGCTGGGCGGGGAACGGACGGAAGCTGCGCAGCCCCTTGTCGTCGATCACCACCATCTCGCCGTTCTCGACGTCGCGCACGAACTTGGCGCCGATCATGTCGAGGGCGCAGGTCTCCGACGCCAGCACCGACTTGCCGTTCAGCTCGCCCAGCACCAGCGGGCGGATGCCCAGCGGATCGCGGACGCCGATCAGCTTCTTGTTGGTCATGGCGACCAGGGCGTAGCCGCCCTCGATCTGTTGCAGCGCCTCGGTGAAGCGCTCGATGAACTTGGGCCGGCGCGAGCGGGCGATCAGGTGGAGGATCGCTTCGGAGTCAGACGTGGACTGGAAGATCGCGCCTTCCTGGACCAGTTGCTCACGCAGGGTGTGGAAGTTGGTCAGGTTGCCGTTGTGGGCGAGGGCGATGCCGCCTGCTTCCAGGTCGGCGAACATCGGCTGGACGTTGCGGATGAAGCTGCCGCCGGCGGTGGAGTAGCGCGTATGCCCGATAGCGACGTGGCCCGGGAGGCGCTTGTTGAGGTCGCCGCCGCCGAAGGCGTCGCCCACGTACCCCATGTGTCGCTCGGTATGGTAGCGCTGGCCATCGAACGAGGCGATGCCGCAGGCCTCCTGGCCGCGGTGCTGCAGGGCGTGCAGGCCCAGGGCCGTGATGCCCGACGCTTCAGGAACGTCGAACACGCCGAAGACTCCGCACTCAAGCCGGAGAGAATCGTCGTCGGGGTCGCGCGCCGGGGGGGACCAACGCTCGTGCGCCTGGCTCATCGGGATCGCTCCGGACGTTCGGTGTCTTTGGGTTCGCGGGCCTCGTACCCCTCTGTCGCGGTTCTGTCACCTGACCCTGAGCCTACAATGCGGTCAAAAGCGGGTTTCAGACGCCCGGCTACATCCAGGCCTTGTGGTGCGAGGCTCTCCAACAACCTTCCCATGTTGCTGGCGATGGGCCAGGTGCGAGCGCCGGTGATCCATTTGGGGCGCAGATCCTCGGGCGTGGCGGCGTTGAACATCAGGTGGAGCGCTCCCAGCACGATCAATCCGCGGCCCAGCCCGATCAGCAGGCCAAGCGAGCGGTCGAGGAAGCCCAGCATCTGGGTGTTCTGGACGTAGCGCGCGATGCCTGCGCCGATCAGACGCAGGGCGACGAAGGCCACGCCGAACACCACGACCAGGGCGCATACCGTCCCCAACCAGTCGGAATGAACCCAGTTCCGGAAGATCGGACCGAAGGCGGGCAAGCCGACGATGGCCAGTCCCGCCGCCACGACGAGGGCCAGCAGCGCGAAGACCTCGCGCACCGCACCGCGCATGAAGCCGACCGCCGCGGAGATGGCCAGCAGGCCGAAGACCAGGATGTCGAACTGGGTCACTTCCGCGGGTCCCAGTTGGCGTCGTGGATCCGCTGGATCGCATCGCCCAGACGGCTGGCGCCGGTGTAGGGCAAGGCGGGATTGTCCAGGTCCGCCGGGCCCAGCGCGCGGCCGAAGCCCAGCTTGGCCGCCTCCTTCAGCCGCCCATCCATGCGGCTCACCGGACGCACCTCGCCGGACAGGCTGATCTCGCCGAAGACGACGCAGTCCTGGGGCAGGGCCACGTCGAAAGCCGATGAGGCGAGGGCGGCGGCGGCGGCCAGGTCCGCGGCGGGCTCGGAAATACGAAGACCGCCGGCGACGTTCAGATAGACGTCCTTGTCGCCGAACCCGAGGCCGCAGCGGGCTTCGAGCACGGCCAGGATCATGGCCAGGCGCCCAGAATCCCAGCCCACCACGGCGCGGCGTGGCGTGCCGTAGGCCGAGGGGGCGACCAGGGCCTGGATCTCGACCAGCACCGGCCGCGAGCCCTCGATGCCGGCGAACACCGCCGCGCCGGCGGCGCGCTCGCCTGAGGTATTGAGGAACAGGGCCGACGGGTTTTTGACCTCGGAGAGGCCGGCGTCGCCCATTTCGAACACGCCGATCTCGTCGGTCGCGCCGAAGCGGTTCTTGGCGCCGCGAAGGATGCGGAACGGATAGCCGCGTTCACCCTCGAAGGCGAAGACCGCGTCCACCATGTGTTCGACCACCCGCGGGCCGGCGATGGCGCCTTCCTTGGTGACGTGGCCGACCAGGATCACCGCCACGCCCCGCTTCTTGGCCAGCCGCACCAGCTCGCCGGCGGCGGCGCGGACCTGGGTGACCGAGCCGGGCGCGGCCTCGTGGTTGTCGCTCCACATGGTCTGGATGGAATCGATCACCACCAGGTCGAAGGGCTCGGCCTTCAGGCCATCCAGGATAGCCCGGAGCGAGGTCTCGGCGGCCAGCTGCACCGGGGCGTCGGCCAGGCCCATGCGCTGGGCGCGGCCGCGGACCTGCTCGATGGCCTCTTCACCCGAGATATAGGCGCAGCGCTGGCCGCGGCGGGCGGCCTCGGCAGCCACCTGCAGCAGCAGGGTCGACTTGCCCACGCCGGGATCTCCGCCGACGAGGATGGCGGAGCCCGGCACCACGCCGCCGCCGCAGACGCGGTCCCATTCGCCGACGCCGGTCGTGATGCGCAGTGGTGGCGGGGTCGTACCGGTCAGGCCCTCGAAAGCCAGGTGACGCGTCCGCGTCGCCTTGGTCGGCTTCAGCGCCCCGGGCGGACGGCTGCTCAGCTCTTCCACCAGCGTATTCCACGCGCCGCAGGCCGGACACTGGCCGGCCCAGCGCGTCTGGACCGCGCCGCAGGACGTACAGGCATAGACGGCGCCGTCGCGGGCCATGGGGTCTCCTGATTCGAATGGCTCGAAGTCTAGCCGACCCGCGAGGGCGGGTCTGTGCGGTGGGTTGCCGTCACGCTTCGCTGCGATAGGCTTACGTGGCGTCGGGGATTTTTCGGACAAGTGCTGGAGAGCAAAGATGAGTGTGGTTGAACCGGGGTCCGCTGGCGCAGGCCTGGTCGCGCGGGTGAAGGGACTTCTTCTGAAGCCGACCGAAACCTGGGACGAAATCGATCGCGAGCCCGCGGCGATCGGCGGCCTCTACACCGGCTACATCATTCCACTCGCGGCGATCCCTGCCGTCTGCAGCCTCGTCGGTCTGCTGGTGTTCGGCATCGGCGGCTTCGGCATCTCGTTCCGCCCCTCGCCGGTGTGGCTGATCGCGCAATCGATCGTCAGCTACGTGCTGGGCTTGGCCATGTGTTACGTCCTGGCGTTGATCATCGAGGCGCTGGCCCCGAATTTTGGCGGGACGAAAGATCGGATCCAGGCCTTCAAGGTGGCCGCCTACGCGCCGACCGCATCCTGGATCGCGGGTGTCTTCAGCCTGGTTCCGGCGCTGGCGATCATCGGCGTGCTGGGCGGCCTGTACAGCCTGTTCCTGCTCTACAAGGGCCTGCCGAAGCTGATGAAGGTCCAAGAGGAGAAGGCGCTGCCCTACACGGGCGTCGTCATCGTGGTGGCCATCGTGGTCAGCATCGTGATCGGCATAGTGTCGGGCAGCGTGCTCAGCCTCAGCGGTGCGATGAACCCTGCGGCGGCGATCGGTTCGGTGTCCGGGACGGTCAAGGTGCCCGGCGCGGGCGAGGTCGACCTCGGGAAGCTCGAAGCCGCGTCAAAGCGTATCGAAGCCGCCGCCAAGTCGGCCGAGGCCGGCACGGCGACCGCCACCGATCCCGAAGCGCTGAAGGCCTATCTGCCGGCCAGCGTCGCGGGTTTTACCCGCGAAGAGGTCTCGGCTTCCAGCAGCGGCGCGGGCGGCTACAACGGCTCGCAGGCCGAGGGCCGCTATGTGAAGGACGGCGCCAACATTCGTCTGGAAGTCATGGACATGGGCGCGGCCGGCGCGCTGGCCGGCATGGCCAGCGCCTTCAACGTCAAGTCATCCAAGGAGACCGCGACCGGCTATGAGAAGGTCGGCATGGTCGGCGGTCGGATGACCCAGGAAAGCTATGATCGCCAGGGCAAGAGCGGCGAATACAGCATCCTGGTGGGCGAGCGCTTCATGATCCAGGCGCACGGCGACGGCGTCACCATGGAAGACCTGAAGGCCGCGGTGGGCGCCGTCGATGCGGGCCGGCTGGAAGGACTCGCCAAGGCGGGGTAGGTCCGCAGGGGGCTGTTCGAAGGGACCGAGACATGGAGGCGGCGGGTGGTGCTGGCGGGCTCTCGCGCGTCGTCCGCCTGCTGCTGAGCCCGGTCCGCGCCTGGGACGACATCGCCCAGGCCCCGGCGGCCGCGCGCCCCCTGTTCCTGCGCTATGCGATCCCGCTGGCCGCCGTACCGGCCATCTGCAGCATCGTCGGCGTCCTGACGTTCGGCTTCAATATCGCCAACGTCGGCGTTCACATGAGCGTCGTCGGCCTGATCCTGGGGGCCCTGGCGAGTTGCGGCCTCACCCTGGCGGCCGTCTGGTGCCTCGGCGTCTTCATCGATGTCATTGCGCCCGCGTTCGGCGGCATCCGCGGCCGGCAGGCGGGACTGAACCTGGCGGTCTATTCGGCGACGGCCATGTGGGCCGGCGGCCTGTCCGAGATATACCCCAGCCTGGGCATTCCGGTGGGCATCCTGGCCGGCCTCTACAGTCTCTACACGCTCTATCTCGGCCTGCCGAAGCTGATGGATATCCCCGAGGACCGTCGCCTGACCGCCTTCGCCGCCATCCTCATCGCCATCCTGCTGCTGGGTGTCGCGCGCGGGGTCGTGACGGCCAAGGCGGCCGAACTGGGCGGGCCGCTGTCGGCATCCTACGCCCCCAGATAGGCGCGGGCGTCAGTCCTCGTCTCGCCGCACGTAGCGCGAGGGGTCGTGGGCCAGATTGCCGAACTTCGTCGTGTCGGAATTGAACGACAGCCGCACGGTGCCGATCGGACCGTGACGCTGCTTGCCGATGATCAGCTCGGCCAGCCCCTTCACATTGTCCATCTGCTCCTGCCACGTGAAGTGCTCCGGCGTGCCTTCGCGCGGTTCCAGGCGGCTGAGGTAGTACTCCTCGCGGTACACGAACATCACCATGTCGGCGTCCTGCTCGATCGAGCCGGATTCCCGCAGGTCCGAGAGCTGGGGCTTCTTGTCTTCGCGGTTCTCGACCTGGCGGCTGAGCTGCGAGAGCGCCATCACCGGCACGGCCAGCTCCTTGGCCAGCGCCTTGAGGCCCTGGGTGATCATCGAGACTTCCTGCACCCGGTTGTCCGGGCCGCCCGCGCCGGTCGTCACCAGCTGGAGGTAGTCGACGATGACCAGGTCCAGGCCCACCATCCGCTTCAGGCGGCGCGCCCGGGCGACCAGCTTGGCCAGGGTGATGCCGCCGGTGGCGTCGATGTAGAGTGGGGCCTCCTGGATCTCGAGCGCGGCGTCGCGGATGCGCCCGAACTCCATGGCGTCGATCTCGCCCTTGCGGAGCTTGTCGCCCGAGACGCCCGAGGCTTCGGCCAGCAAGCGCATGGCCAGCTGCTCAGCCGACATTTC
>Ga0209026_1001089_pt1 | contig 13032 bp, 4 predicted proteins | sample AraplaCL_Col_mCL_FD_184262 | JGI IMG/M metagenome (GOLD analysis project Ga0209026, IMG submission 184262) | Arabidopsis root microbial communities from the University of North Carolina, USA - plate scrape CL_Col_mCL (SPAdes) (version 2) | ecosystem: Host-associated > Plants > Roots >... | reverse complement strand
AGCGAAAAATCTCCGTGGCACAACGTATGGCTGATGCCCCACTTGCCGCGTGCGGCGGCCATGGCGCGCCGCAACCGGCGCAGGTGCCGTTCATCGCCGCTGCGCGCATACAGGTCCGCTGCGGCCAGGCCGATGCCGACACTGCCGTTGCACCAGGTGTCGTGGCTTTTATTGAGCTCGGGATAACGCTTGTCGATCCAGTTGCCGCAGCTTTCCTCGTAAAGCGAATCTTCGAACGCGAACGCAGCATCGGCCAGCGCACTCCAACGAGCGCGATCGGCTTCGCTGCCGGCTTCGGATGAGGCCATTCGCGCCAGCGCCCAGCCGATGCCGGTGGCGCCGTGCGAGAAGCCGCCGATGGGTTGCTCGAACCGCGTCATCCAGCACGCGCCGAGTGCATCGACGACCGCGGTATTTTCAAGATGCCGCGCGGCGCATGCCGCCAACGCCAGCCAGCGTGCATCGCCGGTGGCATCGGCCAGGCCCAGCAATGGCACGATGACGCCGGCCGCGCCATCGATGACGTCGAAACCGTCGTCGGCATGGAAGCCCCTGCTTTCCAGCGCTTGGGCGCTGGCAACGGCGCGCGCGATCAACGCCGGACGCCGCAGCAAGTCGCGCAATGTCAGCCACGTCCAGATTTGCGCACCGTAGCCGGCGAAACCGCCAAGGTTCCTTGGCTTTTCGATGGCTTCGAGCGCCATCAGGGTATGCAGGGCGCCGTTCAATGCATCTTCGGTACCGGGCACCGGGCTTGCGCGGCCGGTTTCGACTTCACGCAAATAGCCTGCGAGCGCCACCGCGACGCCGCCGAGGCCGAAATAGAGATCGCCCTGCAGCGGTTGGATAAACCAGCCTTCGCTGGTGGTCTCCGGCGTAATCCAGGTAACCGAGCCATCGGCGCCGGATACGGCCAACTGCAGCAGGCGTTTCAGTACATCGGCGGCCAACTTGCGCCGGCGCGTTTCCAGATGCTCGGCATGGGGCGCCTGCGCACGGCAAAGGCGGCCGTCGCTGGCCGCGTCAGGCAGATTGCCCAGCCGGTTGAGTTCGGTGGTGACCAGGGCGCTGCGAATGGTCAGTTCTTCCAGGTCGATGCGCATGGCACGCCAATCCGCCAGGGCGGCGTCGATCCGCGTGCGTGCCAGCGGGGCAACGAACACCGGAATATCCCCATGCAGCAGATCGTTGACCGCGCCGCTTATTTCCTCGGGCGTGGACACGCTTACCGAGGTGATGGCGGCATTGCGGGAGAACAGATCATGGGCGCGCTCGATCGCCTTGGCCTCGTCATGCAGCGAGGCCGGATGCCACAGCATGCGGCCGATCTCCGCATACGTCTGCGTGGGAAGGCGAAGGTCGCGCACGGGGCAAGCTTGAAAGTCGAGCAGCCAGGTTTCAAGCACGCCGTTGGCATCGAAGCTGCGCAACATGGTCGAAGCGGCAAGGAATCCTTCGCTGATCTGGTTCCAGTACGTGGAAACCTGGGGCAGGGCGCTGGGATGGTTCTGCGAATGGACGATGTCGGTGTCCACAAGCTTCAGCCGCGCCTCGGTCGTACCCGCATCGACGATGATCGGAATCTGTATCTTCGGTTGCTGGTTCGGCAGCGCGCCGGCCGCCGACAGATCGGCGCCGTCGAACCCGGTATCCGACGAGCGAAACGGCACAATGCCCGTGCGCAGGACCGATCCTGCAATCAAGGCTTGCGCGGCGTCGTGCGCTTGCCCGCATCCGGAAGCGGCGGGTTTCGGGATGACGGCGAACAGGCTCTCGGCGTCGATCACCACCGGCACGGGGCCGGCAGCAATCAGGTTTTCGTGATGGATGTCGGTGCCGCCAAGCAGGCGCAACACCGCCAGCCAATGGCCAAGCCGCAGATAGAACGCGCGCAGCTCGTCGTCGCCCTCGCAATAGCGATGCTGCACGAAAGCGGCCCAACCGTAATCGCCCCGGTCGATCACCTCCGGCACGCGGATGCGTTCGGCGGCATCGCCGAATACGCGTTGCAAAAAAGCATCGAGCGCCAGGTCGATGCGCAGCGAACGCGGTTTGTACATGATCTCACCCGCCTCCAGCGACAGCCGCGCGACGGCCTGGCCGCCGGCGTGCAGATCGCCTTGGCCCATTTTCAGCGCGGTGAGGCGCCCGGCAGGGCGGCCGAAGAAGCGCGTCAACAGGGCGCGGTCGGCGGCCAGGCGTGCGGCGAGTGTTTCGATCGCCCTGGCTTGCTGGTCGAGCGATTGCTGCAGACGCCGGTGCAGCGAGGGATATCGTTGATCCAGATGTTCGGCGAAGTCGGCTTGCTGCGCGTATTCGACAAATTGCCGGTGACGCTCCGCATCGCTTTCCGCGGTAAGTTGGCCGCACCGATTGGCTGCGTGCAATTCCAGCAATAGCACGCGATTTAGCTTGAGGCGTGCGTTGAAACGCAGCGCTTCGTCGGCGGCCGTGACGATCAGGGATGCTTCGCCGGCATCGAGCCCAGGCAGGGCTGCCAGGCGCTGCGCCAATGCAGTCCGCGTGCAGGCGCTGAAGCGATCGATGATGGGAGCGAAGGCGTCGGGTGCAGGGGTGTCGGCCATCATGCGTTTCAATCGCCTTGTTGCGAACACACGATTGGTATGGGGAAAGGCCAACGCACGGCCGCATCGGTCTGTACGTTGGCCTTGCTGGAAATCAGCAACAAATACAGCCGGACGCGCAGGACTGTGAGGTCTTCTGGGTGGTGAAAATCGCCGCGCCTACCTGACTGGTCATCTTTTCCTCGGTGGCGTTGTCGAGGTAAAGCGGGCCGGCCGGATTATCCAAACCACCGAAGTTGTCGGAGCCACTGAGCCAACCGGAAACAACATCGTCATGCTGTTGCATAGCTGAAAACTCCTTATGCGGGTCATTGGAAAAAGCCGATACACAGGCTGTGTCGGCATGCGTGGAAAATCAGCAGCAGGCGCAGCCGGAAGCGCAGGACTGCGTGGTCTTCAACAGGGTCTGCATGATTTGCGCGCCCGCCTCGCTGGTCATCCTTTTCTCGGTGGCGCCATCCACATAGAGCGGGCCGGCCGGATTATCCAGGCCGCCGATGCTGTCCGTGCCATTGAGCCAACTGGAAACGACGTCATCATTCTGTTGCATAGCTGAACTCCTTTGCAGGTCATAATGAAAGGAACCCGGCTGCCTTTTTGATACCGATGGGCACCAAAAAACATTCCGGATGCTAGCGTTCAAAATGTACGCGGCGGCCTATATCCCGAACTGGGATTTATGACACTCACAATGGGATCCCCCGGGCAGACGCCGCGCCGTTACGATGAGCCGGAATATGTGCAGAAAATGTGTAGAAGCAAAAGGAAATATGCCAAGGACGCCACGCTTTCGAGGATGCTCTGATTAATTCGGCGTAGGCCAAAGCCGTCCTGCGTGCTCGCAGAGCACAGCGGCGATAGGCGGTCTGTCGACGCGATGGTCCGAAGCCATGCGGACATGCAGGGCCGCCGGGGCCTGCGACGGATCAAATCAGAGCAAACTTGGTGCGCATTGTTCGGTACTGATTTTGTCCGTGACATAGGTTGACCCATGCGCGTGCCGGCGGGGCGGAAGAATCTATTACTCTCCGCTAACAACTGTAAGCGCATGCTGGTGGCGTGCCGGGGGCGTGACCCGCTGTCTCGGTATGAGCCTCAGTCCAGCGGTACCTTCTCTAACGCTCCCTGAGTACTACCCGATCGTATTCGGGGTGCGGTTACGTCCGCGGCGGGGCTGAGCACGTCCTGCGGGGAGGAGGGGGCATGAGTGCCGATGTCAACGGCGTTCCGAGTCGCAATCTGATGGAGTCGGTCGAATCCGTCGGTTGCTTGACCCTGTTGTGTAAAGCGCTGGACGTCGCCGGGCTTACGCTCATGCTGAGCGTCTCGGGTCCTTACACGATCTTCGCTCCCAATGATGCAGCATTTCGCAAGCTTTCGAAGGGAACGTTTCAGGCGTGGCTGGAGCCTGAGAATAGAGCCGAGCTGCTCTGCGTGCTCAGATATCACATCTTGGCCAGATATGCGTCTGCCGCCGACGTTGGCACCATGTCGCGCCCGAAAATGCTGCAAGGACAATCGGCCTTCGTCACCAAGGAAGGCGACAAGATCAGAATTGACGATGCCAACCTGATCTGGATGGATATTGCATCCAGCAACGGCGTGGTTCATATGATCGACACCGTCATGCAGCCTATCGAAGCGGCTACCAAGTATTGAACGGTGTGCTGCCTCGACGGTGGGCGTAAAACAGTGCCGGAAAAAAAGAAAGCCGAGCGTGGTCAGGTTTCAGTTCGACAAAGCTGCCATAGTCGCCTAACCGCAACCAGATGGTCATGCGCTTGAATATAAGAAGTCGCCTGGTTCTTCGGAGCTTTCATCGCCTCAAGGCGACACTCCGCAAAGGGTTCATGACGCACCGCGCCCACCGATTGCGGGAGCCCGCATTACGTTCGGAGCTGTACGGCGCTGAACAAATGGAGCTGTACGGAGCGGCACTGGCGAGCCGGCATCATCCAAACGGTCGCTTCAGGACCAATGCCTTGTTGGCACGGCTGGCCGACAGCGAAGCCATCCTTTCGAGCGCCTATGAAATGCTTACGCGCTCCCTGCAGGGCGGGCTGCGCATCACGCCGGCAGGCGAGTGGCTGCTCGACAATTTCTATTTGATCGAAGAGCAGATCCGGATCGCCCAGAAGCACTTTCCAAAAGGCTACAGCCGAGAACTTCCACACCTTCGCGGTGGCCCTTCGGCCAGGCTTCCGCGTGTCTACGACATCGCATTGGAAACCATCTCACACTGCGATGGCAGGGTGGATAGCGAAGGCCTGCGACGCTTCGTGATTTCCTATCAGACGGTGGCCGCCCTCACGCTGGGCGAGTTGTGGGCCATCCCGATCATGCTCCGGTTGGCATTGATCGACAATCTTCGCCGCGTTGCGATACGCATCATGACCCATTGCCGCGATCGCAATCTGGCAGATGAGTGGGCAAACATCATGACGGATATCGCCGAACGCGACCCCAAGAATGTCGTGCTTGCGGTAGCCGACATGGCACGTTCCGATCCGCCGATGGCCAGCTCGTTCGTCGCCGAATTGACGCGTCGATTGCAAGGGCAGGGCTCGGCGTTGACGTTGCCGCTCACATGGATCGAGCAGCGGCTTTCGGAGTCGGGGCTGAGCGTTGAACACCTGGTGCAACTGGAGGCGCAGCAGCAAGCAGCGGACCAGGTGTCCGTCGGCAACAGCATCGGCAGCTTGCGCATGCTGTCGGCCATGAACTGGCGCGAGTTTGTCGAAACTACCAGTTCGGTCGAAAAAGCGCTGCGCGAGGATCCCGCAGGCATCTATCCCGCCATGGATTTCGACACGCGCGACCGCTATCGGCATGCGGTCGAAGCCCTCTCGAAATATAGCGGTCGTCCCGAAACGGAGGTAGCGCTCGCGGCGGTCGAGTTGGCGCGTAACGGCCTTGACCAGGGGGGCGCGCAATCGCACGTCGGCTTCTATCTGGTGGACAAGGGGGCGGCCATACTGGAGCGGAACATTGCTGCCCGCAAACCCTTTGCACAGCGGCTTCAGCAGCTCGCGCTGGCGGCTCCTCTGGAAATTTATCTCGGCCTGATCGCGCTGCTTACACTGCTGCTTGAACGCCCGCTGATGCTCGACGTCGGGCGCAACGGCATGCACGGATGGCTGGCCGTGCTGATTGCCGTTCCCACGGTATTGGCGGCCAGCCAATTGGCTATCGGCCTGGTGAATTGGCTGGCGACTATCGTTGTGACGCCTCAGATGTTGCCGCGCATGGATTTTAGCGAGGGCGTTCCTGAGCAGGCGCGAACGCTGGTGGTGGTTCCTTCGTTGTTCTCCAGCTCGCGGGATATCGACGAACTGGTCGAAGGTCTCGAAGTGCGCTTTCTCGCCAATCGCGATGAGCGTGTTCATTTCTGCCTGCTGACGGATTTCATGGATGCGCCGACCGAAACGCTGGAACAGGACGCCTCGTTGCTGCGGTTCGCCAAACAACGGATCGATGCGCTCAACGCGGTGTATGCCAGTGCGTCCGCGGACCGGTTCTTCCTTTTTCATCGGCCACGCTGCTGGAATGCGGCCGACAAGATATGGATGGGCTTCGAGCGCAAGCGAGGCAAGCTGGCCGAGCTCAATGCCTTGCTGCGCGGTGCCGGACGGGAGCGGTTCCTGCTGATCGTCGGACGCACGGAAATCCTGCCAGCGATCAAATACGTCATCACCTTGGACACCGATACGCAGCTTCCGCGCGATTCTGCGCGGCTATTTATCGGCGCGATGGCACATCCGCTCAATCGCGCTGTCTATGATCCCGGCAAGCGCCGCATCGCCTCTGGCTACGCCATTCTGCAGCCACGCGTTGGCATCAGCTTGCCGAGTGCGGCGCGTTCGTCGTATGCACGCATTTTTGGCAGCGACGCTGGCGTTGATCCTTACACGCGAACGGTATCGGACATATATCAGGACCTTTTCCGCGAAGGCTCCTTCATCGGCAAGGGTATCTACGATGTCGACGCCTTCGAGCAGGCGACCGCCGGCCGCTTTCCTGACAACAGCATCCTGAGCCATGACCTGCTTGAGGGCTGTTTCGCCCGCTCCGGCCTGATCAGCGATATTCAGCTCTACGAGGAATACCCCTCCAGCTACGATGCCGACGTAAAACGCCGGCGTCGCTGGATACGTGGCGACTGGCAGTTGCTGCCATGGCTTCTGCCGTGGGTTCCTTTGCAGGGCAAGCGCCGCGAACGCAATCCGCTTTCCGCACTGTCGCACTGGAAGATCATCGACAACCTCCGTCGCAGCCTGGTGCCGCCATCGCTGCTCGGGCTGCTTCTGCTCGGTTGGATGGATGTGTCGGGAGTCGCCTTGTGGACCTGCGCCGTTCTGGCCGTCGTGCTCGTGCCGACGGTGCTCGCTTCGCTGCTGGACCTGTTCCGGAAGCAGCGCGGCGTCGTGTTCGACCAGCACTTGCATGGTGCCTTGCATGCCACGGGCCAGCATTTCGCTCGCGCGCTATTGGCGTTGGCATGGCTGCCGCACGAAGCGTTCTACAGCCTGGATGCGATGGTGCGAACGCTCTGGCGCGTCGCCGTCAGCCGGCGGCGGCTCTTGCAATGGGCTCCATCAAGCGAAGCCGGTCGTGTCGCCGCCAGTGATCTGGTGAAACTGCTGAGGTCGATGTGGATCGGACCGCTCCTGGCCGGCGTGACCCTGGCGGCGCTGGGATGGCGGCGACCCGGTGCATTGGCGATTGCCGGACCGCTCTTGCTGCTTTGGTTCGTATCGCCGGTCGTGGCGTGGCGGATCAGCAAGCCGCCGCTATTCAGCGTTTTCGTTCCTGCGCCGGGTGAGCGGCGGTTCCTGCGCCGTTTGTCGCGCAGGACCTGGGCATTCTTCGAGGCGCACGTCGGGCCGCAGGAAAACTGGCTTCCGCCCGACAACATGCAGGAGCAGCCAGAGGCCGTGATTGCGCACCGCACGTCCCCGACCAATATGGGATTGGCGCTGCTGGGCAACCTCGCGGCCTACGATCTTGGCTACATCACCGCTGCACGCTTGGTAGACCGCACCGCCGCCGCGCTGCAGACCATGCAGGGGATGGAGCGATATCGGGGGCACTTCTATAACTGGTACGACACGCGATCGTTGCAAGCGCTGCGGCCTCGATACGTATCCACTGTGGACAGTGGCAATCTGGCGGGGCATCTGCTGACCCTTCGTCCCGGCTTGCTCGCATTGCCGGACGATCCGATCTTCGACGAGCGCATGTTCGAAGGCCTGCATGACACCCTGGACCTTCTGCTTGAAGCGGCGGCGGTAGAGCACCCTGAAAACGTGGACGCTTTGGTGGGCATCATGACCGAACTGGATGCCGCCATCGCCACGCCCCCGGAAACGCTGGCGATCGCCATCCATCGCATGCAGAAGGTGTGCGACCACGCCGAGAGGTGTGCCATGGGGCTGGGGGCGGCTGCAGGTGGCGATGTCGAGTTCTGGCTGCAACTGCTGCGGGTGCAATGCCACGACGCCGCGGATTATGTGGCCGCATTTGCCGGAATCCCCGACGCGCCAGAGAAGGGAGCGGCGAAAGGTATTCCGACACTCCGGCAAGTGGCCCAGATCCATCTCGATGGAGAGCATGCCGCCGATACGCCGGCGTTGGACGCAGCGGCGAAGCGACGGGCGATCGAGCTGATCATTGCGCTTACCCGGCTGGCCCAGCAGGCTGGCGAATTGGCCGGGATGGAGTACGGATTTCTCTACGACACCCACCGCAACCTGCTGTCCATCGGTTACAACGTGGATGAGCGCCGGCTCGACACGGGCTTCTATGATCTTCTGGCATCGGAGGCGAGGCTCACGAATTTCGTGGCGATCTCCCAGCAGAAACTGCCGCAGGAAAGCTGGTTCACGCTCGGCCGCTTGTTGACGAGCGTGGGCGGCGAGCCGGTGCTGCTGTCATGGACAGGCTCGATGTTCGAGTACCTGATGCCGTTGCTGGTGATGCCAAGCTATGAAGGCACGCTGCTGCACCAGACTTGCCGCGCCGCCGTCGATCGGCAGATCGAGTACGGCAATCAGCTGAACATCCCCTGGGGCATTTCCGAGTGCGGGTATAACGCGCGCGATATCCATTTCAACTACCAATACCGCGCCTTTGGCGTGCCGGGCCTTGGCCTTAAGCGCGGCCTGGGCGAGGAGCTGGTCGTTGCGCCCTATGCGTCGGCCCTGGCACTGATGGTGGCGCCCGAGGCCGCCTGCGCGAACCTGCAGCGTCTTGCGGACGAGGGGCTGGAGGGACGCTTCGGCCTGTATGAAGCGATTGATTACACGCCCGCGCGCCTGCCGCGCGGACAGAGTTCAGCGGTGATCTATTCATTCATGGCGCATCACCAGGGCATGAGCCTGCTGGCGCTCAGCTATGTGTTGCGGCAGCACCTGATGCAAAAGCGCTTCGAAGCCGAGTCCGGCTTTCAGGCCACGCTGCTGCTGCTGCAGGAGCGCGTACCCCGGACAGCGTCGGCATCGCAGCACGTCACCGGTTTCGCCTCGCTGGAAGCGCCTGCGCTGGCGCCCGAACCCCCGTTGCGCGTGTTCGCCGAACCCAACCGGGCAGAACCCGCCGTGCAGCTGCTTTCCAATGGGCGCTACCACGTCATGGTGAGCAGCGCCGGCGGCGGTTACAGCCGGCGGCGCGACATGGCGGTGACGCGATGGCGGGAGGACATCAGCTCCGACAACTGGGGCATGTTCTGTTATCTGCGCGATGTCGCCAGCGGCGACTTCTGGTCCTGCGCTTACCAGCCCACCTTGAAGAAGCCCGAGTCCTACGAGGCGATCTTCTCCGATGCACGTGCGGAGTTCCGCGTGCGCGAACGCGATTTCGTTGCGCATACCGAAATCGTGGTATCGCCCGAAGACGATATCGAGCTGCGCCGCATCCGCATCACCAATCGCGGACGCACGAAGCGAGTCATCGAAATCACCAGCTATGCCGAGGTGGTATTGGCGCCGCCGATGGCTGATGCAGTGCATCCGGCCTTCAGCAATTTGTTCGTGCAGACCGAATTGGTGCGTGCGCTGCAGGCCATCGTCTGCACGCGGCGCCCGCGCTCAAGCCAGGAACAGGCGCCATGGATGTGCCATCTGCTGGCCGTGCATGAAGCCGATATCGACGAGATCTCTTACGAAACCGATCGCGCCCGCTTCATCGGCCGTGGCCGTAGCGTCGCTTCGCCCCAGGTCATGGACGACGCCACCGATGCCTACCGCCGCCTTTCCGATAGCGAGGGCTCGGTGCTCGACCCGATCGTCGCCATCCGCTGCCGGATTACGCTGCAGCCCGAGCAATCGGCCCTGATCGACCTGGTCACCGGCATTGGCGACAGCCGCGATGCTTGCGTGCATCTCATGGAAAAGTACCGCGATCGGCACCTGGCCGACCGCGTGTTCGACCTGGCCTGGACCCATAGCCAGGTGCTGCTGCGCCAATTGAATGCAGGCCTGGCCGACGCGCAGCTGTATGAGCGCATGGCCACGTCCATCATCTACGCAAATGCTTCGTTGCGCGCCGACGCCAGCATTCTGCTGGCGAATCGGCGCGGTCAATCGGGCCTGTGGGGCCAAGCCATTTCCGGCGACTTGCCCATCGTGCTGCTGCACATCGCGGAACTGGCCAATATCGATCTGGTGCGTCAGCTGGTGCAGGCCCATGCGTACTGGCGGCTGAAAGGCCTGGCGGTCGATCTGGTGATATGGAACGAGGATCACGCCGGCTATCGACAGCAGCTGCAAGACCTGATCATGGGCCTGATCGCATCCGGCGTGGAGGCAAGCCTGCTGGATCGACCGGGCGGCATCTTCGTGCGGCCTGCGCAGCAGATTTCCCATGAGGATCGCATCCTGGTGCAGGCTGCCGCGCGCCTGATCATCGACGATAGCCGCGGCAGCCTGGCCGAGCAGGTCAATCGCCGGCGGGTGCGGGCCTCGCCGGTACTGTTCACGCCAACGGCGGCCCGGCTTCTATTCGCCGCGGACTCCGCCAATGTCGCGGCCGAACCGCCGGCGCCGCCGCTTTTGCTGCGCAATCCCTATGGCGGATTCAGCGCGGATGGCACCGAGTACGTCATTGCGCTCAAGGCAGGGCAGGTGACGCCGGCCCCCTGGGTCAACGTATTGGCGAATGCGCAGTTCGGCACCGTGGTATCCGAAAGCGGCAGCGCCTATACCTGGGGCGAGAACGCGCATGAGTTCCGGCTGACGCCCTGGCAGAACGATCCGGTGACCGACAGTTGCGGCGAGGCCATGTACTTGCGTGACGAGGAAACGGGCCACTACTGGTCGCCCACGCCGCTGCCACGCTGCGGCGAAGGCGCTTACGTGACGCGTCACGGCTTCGGTTACTCGGTGTTTGAACACACGGAAGAGGGCGTGCGCACCGAGTTGTGGGTTTACGTTTCGCTGGATTCGGCCGTCAAGCTGTCGGTGCTCAAGGTGCGCAACGTATCCGGACGCGCACGCCGCCTTTCCGCCACGGGCTATGTCGAATGGGTGTTGGGCGAGCTGCGCAGCCAGACGGCGATGCATGTCGTGACCGAATCCGATCCGGTGACCGGCGCATTGTTTGCACGCAACGCCTACAACACGGATTTTCCGGCCAGAGTGGCCTTCTTCGACGTCGACAACCCCGCCCGCACCGTCAGCTGCGATCGCAGCGAATTCCTGGGGCGCAATAACAGCTTGCGGGCGCCGGCAGCCATGTCGCAGGCGCGTTTGTCGGGCCGGGTCGGTGCGGGCCTGGACCCTTGCGGCGCCATGCAGGTCGGCTTCGATCTTGACGATGGCGATGAACAGGAAATCATCTTCCGCCTCGGCATGGCCAGTGATACCAAGGCGGCAAGCACCATGGTGCAGCGATTCCGCGGCCGCGGTACCGCCGCCAATACGCTGGAGGCGGTGCGTATCCACTGGCGCTGGACACTCGGCAAGGTGCAAGTGCAGACCCCCGACCCGGCGATCAATGTTCTTGCCAATGGCTGGTTGATGTATCAGGTCCTCGCCTGCCGCTTCCTGGCGCGCGCCGGCTATTACCAATCAGGGGGAGCCTACGGGTTTCGCGATCAACTGCAGGATTCCATGGCGATGATGCATGCCTCGCCATACAGCGCACGCCAACATCTGCTGCTGTGTGCCGCGCACCAGTTCATCGACGGCGACGTGCAGCATTGGTGGCACCCGCCAGTGGATCGTGGCGTACGCACGCGTTGCTCGGATGACTATCTATGGCTGCCGCTGGCCGCCAGCCGCTACGTGCTCACCACGGGCGATCATGGCGTGCTCGATGAGATGGCAGGCTACCTCGAGGGGCGCCAGGTCGGGCTCGATGAAGAATCCTATTACGACCTGCCTGCCCATTCGGCTCTGCAGGAAACGCTCTACCAGCACTGCGTGCGCGCCATCGAACGCAGCATGCCGCGGGGTAGCCACGGGCTTCCGCTGATGGGCAGCGGGGACTGGAACGATGGCATGAACCGAGTCGGCGAGCATGGAAAGGGCGAGAGCGTCTGGCTTGGCTTCTTCCTCTGCGACGTGTTGCGCCAGTTCGCGCCGCTGGCGCGCCTGCATGGCGACGAGGCATTGGCAACGCGCTGCGAGGCCGAGGCGGCCACGCTGCGCGCCAACATCGAGCAACATGGCTGGGACGGCGCCTGGTACCGGCGCGCGTACTTCGACGATGGCACGCCATTGGGTTCGGCCACCAACGATGAGTGCCAGATCGATTCCATTGCGCAAAGCTGGTCGGTGCTGTCCGGTGCGGGCGATGCGCAACGCCAGCACCAGGCGATGGATTCGCTGGATCGGCACCTGGTGCGCCGGGACGTCGGATTGGTGCAACTGCTCGAGCCTCCATTCGATACATCCTCGCTCGACCCGGGCTATATCAAGGGCTATGTGCCTGGCGTGCGGGAGAACGGGGGCCAGTACACCCACGCCGCAATCTGGGCGGCGATGGCGTTTGCCAAGTTGGGTGACAGCGCGCGCGCATGGGAACTGCTGCGAATGATCAATCCCATCAACCACTGCCTGACCGCCGAAGCCATGGATGTCTACAAGATCGAACCCTACGTGGTAGCCGCCGACGTCTACGGCGTCGCACCGCATGTCGGACGCGGTGGCTGGAGCTGGTATACCGGATCGGCGGGCTGGATGTATCGGCTGATCGTGGAGTCGCTGCTTGGCTTGCAACTGGAAGGCGAGCGCCTGCACATAAAGCCCGTACTGCCTTCGGCGTGGCGCTCGTTCACGATGAACTACCGGTTTCGCGAAACGGATTACCACATTGCCGTCCTGCAGGAAGAGGGCCTTGCGGCGGACGACCAAGTCAGCCTCGATGGCAAGCTGCAGATGGAGCAGGGCATCGCCCTGGTCGATGACGGCAAGGATCATCGCATTGAGATCCGGCGATGGTCCAAGCC
>Ga0209026_1001088_pt1 | contig 13043 bp, 9 predicted proteins | sample AraplaCL_Col_mCL_FD_184262 | JGI IMG/M metagenome (GOLD analysis project Ga0209026, IMG submission 184262) | Arabidopsis root microbial communities from the University of North Carolina, USA - plate scrape CL_Col_mCL (SPAdes) (version 2) | ecosystem: Host-associated > Plants > Roots >... | reverse complement strand
ATTGATCTTGCTCATTACCTGGGCCCGGATCAATGCGTTCCTTGCTTTCCTTATCGTCTCACTAGCTGCGGGGCTGTTGTTAGGGATGCCGCCTAATAAGATCATGCAATCGGTAAACAAGGGTTTGGGTGATACGTTGGGCTCTTTAGTAATAATCATAGTGCTTGGTGCGATGTTGGGCAAACTGGTCGCCACCAGCGGCGCCGCGCAAAAGATAGCCGCGGTAATGAAAAATACCTTCGGCTACAAATACGTAACCTGGGCCATGACGCTTACCGGGTTCATTGTGGGTATTCCCTTGTATTATAATGTGGGTTTTGTGCTGTTGATTCCCATTATCTTTTCGGTAGCTTATAATTATAAATTGCCGTTGGTGTATGTAGGCTTGCCTATGCTCGCTTCATTATCGGTAATGCATGGGTTTTTGCCGCCGCATCCGTCGCCAATGGCACTGGTTGTACAATTTCATGCCGATCTGGTGAAAACATTTTTATACGGCATGATCATCGCCATTCCGGCCATTGTCTTAGCCGGACCACTATTTGCAAGTACCTTACGTAATATGCAGTCAACTTCGGTGGTAACACTTACTGTTGAAGAACGGTCTGAGGAAGAGCTGCCGGGCATAGCTAACAGCATTATTTCAGCCTTACTGCCGGTATTGATCATCGGCCTTACTGCGTTGCTTTCCAAGCTGTCTACCGATGTACCCTCCATTAAAAACATCTTCGATTTTATTGGAGACGCTAACACGGCAATGATATTAACCATCATCATTGCCAGCTACACTTTAGGCATATCCACCGGGAAAAAACTAACCGAGGTGATGAGCATTTATACCGATGCGGTAAAGGATATCGCCATGATCCTACTCATTATTGCCAGCGCCGGTATTTTAAAGCAGATATTCGTAGATAGTGGGGTGAGCGGTCAGTTGGCTACTTTATTACAGGGTGTTAACCTGCCGCCGTTATTGTTAGCGTGGCTCATTACGGCAGTTTTACGACTTTGTTTAGGTTCGGCCACCGTGGCAGGATTAACCGCAGCGGGCATAGTTTACCCTTTAATGGTACAAAGCGGAACTAACCCGTGTTTGATGGTATTGTCGGTGGGAGCCGGCAGCCTGTTCTGCTCGCACGTTAACGATACCTCGTTTTGGTTGTATAAAGAATATTTTGGGTTGACCATGAAGCAAACTTTCCTTTCATGGTCGGCAATGGAGACTTTTGTGTCTGTTATCGGACTGATCGGTGTATTAATATTAAACGCTGTCGCCATTTAACCGTATTGTTACTCAAGCCATTGCTGTCAATACAGTTTTAAAAATTATCTTACATTTACCGGCCTAATCACAATAAGATCAAATTAAACCCGCATGGAAAGACATCACAAAGAAGTCACCATTTATGATATCGCCAAAAAGCTTAACATTTCTGCGGCTACCGTAAGCCGCGGATTAAAAGACCGTGCAGGTACCAATAAAGAAACAAAGAAGAGAATTTTAGAGGCTGCTGCCGAAATGGGTTATCAAAGCAACGCCATGGCCAGCAACTTGCGCAATAAGCGCAGTAATATTATCGGCGTTATTATTCCTCGATTAAACAGCGTTTTTATGGCGCAGGTAATTGCCGGTATTGAAAGCGAAGTGAGCAGCGCAAATTATACCCTCATCATCAGTCAATCGCAGGAGAATATGAAGAGTGAGGAAAATAGCGCCATGGCCATGTTTAGCAACAGGGTAGATGGATTGCTGGTTTCTGTAGCGCATGATACCAAGGACACTTCGCATTTTGACAACTTTGTAAAGCGTGGTACGCCGGTTATTTTGTTCGATAGGGTTTATGAAGACAAGCGCTATCCAGTCATCCATATCGACAACTTTAAGGCGGGGTATGATGTCACCACCCATTTAATAAAACAAGGGTGTAAACGCATAGCGCATGTTACCGGCGAGTTACAAAACGTGTTTGCCGATCGTTTTAATGGGTATAAAAAAGCTTTGGCCGATCATAATATCGCTTATGATGAAAAGCTGGTTTTTGTAAATGGGGTAATTGCCGTTGACGGTGCAAAAGCCGCAGAAGAAATACTTGCATTAAAAACGTTGCCCGATGGTGTTTTTGCCGCTAATGATTCTGCCGCGGTAGCATGTATGCAGGTGCTTAAAAAGCGTGGTGTCAATATTCCGCAGGATATCGCCTTTGCCGGTTTTAATAACGATCCGCTTTGCTGCATTATCGAACCTAATCTTACTACAATAGATTACGACGGCTACGAAATGGGCCAGGTAGCGGCGCGTTTGCTGCTTGATTTTATGAATAACAAAGAAAGCTTCTCGTCTGATAACGTGGTGTTGGGCCACGAACTCATTGTGCGCGAGTCGTCTCAACGTTGATAAAATCTTTCTCTTAATTGCGGGCGATAAACCTGTTTTTGTAATTTAGTAACCTTAAAGTACAGGCCCTTTTATGCTCCAAAAGCTAAGTATAAGTAACTACGCACTGATTGATGATCTTGAAATTAGTTTCAACGGCGGATTGAACATCCTAACCGGCGAGACCGGTGCGGGTAAGTCGATCATTTTGGGCGCGCTGTCGTTAATATTGGGCCAACGTGCAGAGAGCCGATACTTTTTCAATCAGCAAAAAAAATGTGTGATCGAAGGCCTATTCAAGATCGGGGATTTCGACCTGAGATCATTTTTTGAAGAAAATGACTTGGATTACGAAGCCGAAACTGTGTTGCGTCGAGAAATTACTGCCGATGGAAAATCGCGCGCGTTTGTAAATGATACGCCGGTAAATCTCAACGCTATGAAGTTGCTTGGCGAGCGATTGATCGATATTCACTCGCAGCATGCTACTCTGGAAATTAATGATGCTGATTTTCAGCTATTAGTAGTTGATTCCGTTGCAGCGCATGATGCTTTGCTGAACGATTATCGCACCAAATACAAAGCTTATCGGAAAAACACAACGAGGCTTGCACAGTTGATTGAAGAAAGCGCCAAAGCGAAATCAGACCTGGATTACTACCAGTTTCAGTTTGATGAATTGGAAAAGGCCAACCTGGTACATGATGAACAGGAAAAGCTGGAGAAGGAACTTTACGGATTAAATAACGCCGAAGAAATAAAACGAAGTTTATTGGGAGCCGGTTACCTGATGCAGGAAAATGAGACCGCGGCTTTATTGCAGTTGCGCGAGGCAGGCAATTACCTATCAGCGCTTGAAAAATTTAATCCACAGATAGAAGAACTGAACGAACGTTTAAAAAGCGTTTTGATCGAACTTAAGGATATTGCGGCCGAGATTGAAAATATAGAACAACGCACCCAAACCGATGAAGCACGCGCCGCCGAAATCAACGAGCGACTAAGCCTGATCTATAATCTACAAAAGAAACATCGCGTTAGCAATAACGAGGAATTGCTTCAATTGCAAAGTGATCTGTCGGACAAAATACAACAAGCCGTTTTTGGCGATGAGGCTATCGAAAAATTAGAAAAACAATTGGCCGCCGATAAAAAGGATTTGCAAACGCTTGCAAACGATTTATCTGCCAATCGCGCCAAAGCCATCCCGCAAATAGAGAATAACGTGCTGCAATCGCTGGCAGAAATGGGCATGGGTAACTCCAACCTAAAAATAGAACAAAACCAGGCCGCCGAGTTAGGCGCTAACGGCACCGACCAGATACGTTTCTTATTTTCGGCAAATAAAGGACATGCGCTGGCTGAAATGAGTAAGGTAGCATCGGGCGGTGAGCTTTCACGATTGATGCTGGCCATCAAATCGCTGGTGGCAAAAAACACAGCACTGCCAACCATTATTTTTGATGAGATAGATACGGGTGTATCCGGCGAGGTAGCCAACCAGGTGGGGCAGATCATGGAGCAACTGGCTAACAATATGCAGGTGATCACTATTACCCACCTGCCGCAAATTGCCGGCAAAGGGCAAAGTCATTTCTTTGTTTATAAAGATGATCAGGGCGATACCATCTATACCCGTATTAAACAACTCAGCCGCGAAGAACGCGTAACCGAGATCGCCAAAATGCTAAGTGGCGATAAACCGGGCGAGAGTGCGTTGCAAAATGCAAGAGAACTGTTGGGTGCCAATATTTAAGTTACAAACCGCCAACAATTATTACCTTTGCTCACTTTATTAAAAAAATAAACTTATGGCTTATAATTTATTAAAAGGGAAAAAAGGCATCATTTTCGGCGCATTGGATGAAAACTCTATCGCCTGGAAAACCGCACAACGTTGCCACGCCGAAGGTGCTGAAATTGTATTATCGAATGCACCCATCGCTTTGCGTGCCGGTAATATCAATCGCCTGGCCGAAGAAATTGGCGCACCGGTTATTGGTGCCGATGTTACCGTTACCGAGGATCTGGAAAACCTGTTTGCTAAAACCCGCGAACATTTTGGCGGTGGTGTTGATTTTATCCTGCACTCAATCGGCATGAGCGTTAACATTCGCAAAAGCATTCCATACTACGAAAACAACTACGAGTTTACCCATAAGGGTTTTGATATTTCTGCATTGAGCTTGCACCGTATGTTGCAGGTTGCTATGAAACAGGATATTATTAACGAGTGGGGATCAGTTATAGCATTGAGCTACATCGCTGCACAACGTGTGTTCCCTGATTATAACGACATGGCTGATAACAAAGCGGTGCTGGAAAGCATTGCACGCAACTTCGGTTATTTTTACGGCACCAAAAAGAAAGTGCGTATCAACACGGTATCACAATCGCCAACGCGTACCACTGCCGGCTCGGGTGTTAAAGGCTTTGACGGCTTTATCAACTATGCCGAAAAAATGAGTCCGCTGGGTAATGCAACTGCAGATCAGTGTGCCGATTATTGTGTGACCTTGTTCTCAGACTTAACCAAAATGGTTACCATGCAGAACTTATTCCACGATGGTGGTTTCTCGTATACCGGTGTCAGTCATGCGGTGATCGAGCAAATGGAAAAATAAGAATCAATTTATATTCAATAAAAGAGCCCGGAGGTAAAACTTTACGGGCTCTTTCTTTTTAAAGATAAAGGGGTTAATTAATCCTAACTTTACCAATATGAAAAAGCTGTTTATACTATTTCTTTTTGCTGCGGTGGCAGCAGGTGCCAGTGCGCAGGTGATTTTTAAAAATGCGATAAAACCTAATACTACCTACACTACCAATCGCGAAATGACAATGGTGATGAATATGACACCACCGGAAGCATTGGCAGCCATGGCCGGCGGGCAAGGGCTAACCATGAATATGATGCTCAACTCTACCACCATTTTGACAACGATGAGCAAAGATGGTTCGGGGCAAATACCATTAACATTTACCTCTAAAATAGGTACCAACAAAATCACTATGAACGGGCAGGAGTTGCCATCGACCATGATCCCGGCCGACGACGCAAACATGACCTGTACCGGCAAGTATGATGGCCGTAAAATTATTGTTGAATCAATTTCAGGGAAAACAATGGATGACAGCCTGCGCACAATGATGAACAAGATCATCGAAAACGCAATGAATACAACGAAATTTCCTGACCATGCGCTAAAAGTTGGCGACAGCTTTACCAGCGATGCACCTTTTGCATTGCCTTTACCGGGTATGTCACAAAAAAGTGCGATGGATGTAAAATCTACTTACAAATTGGTGAGTTTGAATAATGGTGTAGGAGTTTTTGATCTGACCTTTGGCATTAATGCAGATGTAAATCAAGCCGCCGCCGGTCAGGATGTTGGGGTTAAAGTATCGGGCTCCGGAACAGGCACCATGACTTTCGATTCAAAAAAAGAATTCTATACCGCTATGAATATGAAAATGGCGATAGATTTCGGTATAAACACCGGGGGAATGGATATGAAAGGTAAAGGCGATCTGACTATTAACGATAAGGTAGATATCGCCTCGAAATAGGTTACGGTACTCCGTAATTATTATTATGCATGCATAGTAACCACGATTTATTTTGGTTAATTTTGCAGCCAATTTAATTGATAGGTTATGGAAACTGTTGCGTACCAGGCGGCTAATAAAATACGTTTTGTTACTGCTGCCTCACTTTTTGACGGGCATGATGCTACCATCAACATTATGCGCCGCATTCTGCAATCAAGCGGCGCCGAAGTGATTCACTTAGGGCATAACCGCAGTGTGGAAGAAGTGGTGAACTGTGCCATACAGGAAGACGTGCAGGGTATTGCCATGACCAGCTATCAGGGCGGCCACATAGAATACTTTAAGTATATGTATGACCTGCTGCAGGAAAAAGGCGCGGGCCATATCAAAATATTTGGCGGTGGCGGCGGGGTTTTTCTGCCAAGTGAAATTGAAGAGCTGCAAGCCTACGGCATCAGCAAGATATATTCTCCGGATGACGGCCGTACCATGGGCCTACAAGGCATGATCAACGACATGCTGCGCAAATGCGATTTCAAAACCGTATCGAAACTAAATGGCCAAATGAGCCATTTGCCCGAAAAGGATAACCACGCCATTGCCAGCCTCATCACGCTTACAGAAAACGAGGGTTTAAAATTTACGCCCAAAGAAAAGCAGACTAAAACGGTACCTGTTTTGGGCATTACCGGTACGGGTGGTTCGGGTAAATCATCTTTGGTGGATGAAATTGTTCGCCGCTTCTTAATGGCGACGGATAAAACGATGGCCATTATTTCTGTCGATCCGTCAAAACGTAAAACGGGTGGCGCTTTATTGGGCGACCGTATCCGCATGAACGCCATTAATAATTCGCGTATTTACATGCGCTCATTGGCTACACGCCAGGCTAATCTGGCTTTGAGCCAGCATGTGCAGGAAGCGGTGGATATTTGTAAGTCGGCAGGTTATGACTTGATTGTAGTTGAAACCTCGGGCATTGGCCAGAGCGATACCATGATCACCGATTATTGTGACCTGTCGCTTTACGTGATGACGCCGGAATTTGGCGCAGCAACCCAATTAGAAAAGATTGACATGTTGGATTATGCCGACATGGTAGCTTTAAATAAATTCGACAAACGCGGTGCCTTGGATGCTTTGCGTGATGTGCGTAAACAATATAAGCGCAATCACCAGTTGTGGGATGCGGTGGATGATTCGTTGCCGATCTTCGGTACCATGGCCTCGCAGTTTAACGACCCGGGCATGAACTCATTGTTCGCCGAGTTGATGAAACGCATAGAGCTAAAAACCGGTGTTACTTTGGCAGATGCTGATAAATTGGCGAACTATCACGGAGGCTTGAGTGAGAAAGTTTATATCATTCCACCAGACAGGATACGTTACCTGGCAGAAATTGCCGAAAGTAGCCAGGCTTATACAGAGTTTGTAAACGAACAATGCCGAATTGCACAGCAAATGTACCAAGTGAACGGCGCCATAGAGGTTGCAGAGAAAAACGATAGCGTTGTTGCCGGGTTAAAAGATATTTACGCCCATTTAGAAGAGAAACTAAACGGCGAATGCCGTCGCTTACTTCGCGAATGGCCGGGAGTGGTGGAACAATACAAAGCAGAAAACTTTATTTATAAAGTTCGCGATAAAGAGATCAAACAGCCATTGTTTTACACCTCATTGGCAGGCTTGAAAGTGCCGAAGATATCTTTACCGAGATACGAAGCCTGGGGTGATATTTTACGTTGGTTACTAACCGAAAATGTTCCGGGTGAGTTCCCTTATGCGGCAGGTGTATTCCCGCTAAAACGTGAGGGCGAAGACCCAACCCGTATGTTTGCGGGTGAGGGTGGTCCTGAACGAACTAACAAGCGTTTTCACTATGTGTCATTGGGCCAGCCGGCGCACCGTTTATCAACGGCGTTTGACTCAGTTACACTTTATGGCGAGGATCCGCATACCCGCCCGGATATTTACGGAAAGATCGGTAACTCGGGTGTAAGCATCGCGACCTTGGATGATGCCAAGAAACTGTATTCTGGCTTTGATCTTTGTCATGCATCTACTTCGGTTTCGATGACGATCAATGGTCCGGCGCCGATGCTGTTGGGCTTCTTTATGAATGCTGCCATCGATCAACAATGCGAGAAATATATCATCGAGCATAAGCTGGAGCATTTGGTTGAGGCCAAATTCAAAGAACTATACGACAAAAAAGGTATTGCCCGCCCGCATTACGATGGCGATCTGCCAAATGGAAATAATGGTTTAGGTTTAATGCTATTGGGCCTAACCGGCGATCAGGTTTTATCGCCCGAGGTTTACGCGCCGATAAAAGCCAAAGCTATTTCAACCGTTCGCGGTACTGTGCAGGCAGATATTTTAAAAGAAGATCAGGCGCAAAACACTTGCATTTTCAGTACAGAGTTTGCCTTGCGGATGATGGGCGATATCCAGCAATATTTCATCAACGAAAAGGTAAGAAACTTCTATTCGGTTTCTATTTCGGGATATCACATTGCCGAAGCCGGCGCAAATCCAATTACGCAATTGGCGTTTACGTTATCTAACGGATTTACTTACCTTGAGTACTACCTGAGCCGCGGAATGCATATTGATGATTTCGCGCCAAACCTGTCGTTCTTTTTCTCGAATGGTATCGATCCTGAATATTCGGTAATTGGTCGCGTAGCGCGCCGTATCTGGGCAAAGGCCATTAAGAATAAATACAAGGGTAATGATCGTTCGCAAAAGCTGAAATATCATATCCAAACCAGCGGTCGTTCATTGCACGCGCAGGAAATCGACTTTAACGATATCCGTACCACGCTTCAAGCTTTGTATGCCATATATGATAACTGTAACTCATTGCACACGAATGCTTATGATGAGGCTATCACTACCCCTACCGAAGAATCGGTGCGCAGGGCAATGGCTATTCAGCTGATCATCAACCGCGAGTTGGGCCTGGCTAAAAACGAAAACCCTATTCAAGGCGCTTTCATTATTGAAGAATTAACCGACCTGGTTGAAGAAACCGTAATGAAAGAGTTCCGCAACATCAACGAACGCGGCGGCGTTTTAGGTGCTATGGAAACTATGTACCAACGCGGTAAGATCCAGGAAGAATCTCTGTACTACGAAACGCTTAAGCACAATGGCGAATACCCTATCATCGGTGTAAACACGTTCCTGAATAAAAAGGGTTCCCCAACGGTTACACCATCTGAGGTTATTCGTGCTACTGAAGAAGAAAAACAGTTCCAGATAACGGCTTTGCACGATTTCCAAAAAAGGAACAGCGATAAAGTTGATGCACTACTAAATCATTTACAGCAAACCGCAATTGCAGGAGGAAACATTTTCGAAGGGTTAATGGAAGCTTGCAAGTATTGCTCATTAGGGCAGATATCGCACGCGCTGTATGAAGTAGGCGGCCAATACCGACGCAATATGTAATTGAAAAAATCGTATATTGTATTATGCAAGAGTATACGATCAGTTTCACCTTTAGCCGGGAAAATTATCGCGATGTTACCCAATCGCTTTGGAAGGAATATTTTCGTAGCGTTATTTCAAGCTACACGGTTTACACGCTTTTGCCGCTGGTGATCTTCATGGTGTATTGCATCAGCAATGATAACCCGCTGGCTTTACCTTTTGCGGTGGGATTGACCCTGTTTGCTATTGTAAAATGGGTTGCCCTTTTACGTTATAAACGCCGTTTCTTTAACAATGCCGAAGACATTGCCGACCGCCTTGAGCAAGACGAGGCCGAAATAGCCTACACCTTTGCTCATGATTGGTTGGAGTATCGCGATAACGAAAAGAAGATGGGTTACTCCTGGAAGATATTTAGCGACTTTGAGGCTGCCGACAATTGCATTATGATCAAGTTTGATGGCGATCACCCCACCCTGGTTATCTCGCGAATTGATATTGGCGAAACCGGGTATGATGAGATACAGGCGATCTTAGAGCATAAACTATCCGAAAGATGGGCCGTTCTGGCTGGTAACTAGATGACAAAGTGTCCCACCGTGAGAAGTGAGACACACGGGACAGTATTTTTTATTAACTAACTATATATCAGATATTTAAAAAATCAAGTGGGACACTTTGGGACACCTTAAAAGTCAGTGCCGTTAGCTTCATTTTTGTTTTAATTGATTGGTAATCAGTTTGCTGAATATCAGACCAAAGTTGGGACACTTTACACCAGTTAAATGTAATTAATAAGTGGACAAACGGTTACCTCCATTTAAGGCTGAGCTATCGCACGGCCGACAACAGAGGATGGTCTAATTATCTCTTAATACCCGTCGCCATCAAGTCTACCAGGATGTGTGCGATCATTACCGGGTAAATATTATGGTACTTTTGATAATGATAACCGTAGATAAGGCCTATAGAAAAGGCAAATATCAATTCTGACAGGCTTCTATAAGTGATGTGAATAAATCCGAATATCAGCGCCGAAATAACCAATGGCCAATATTTGCCCTTTACCAACAGCGTTAGCCTGCTTAAGATATATCCTCTAAAGATCAGTTCTTCAGTAATACCGGCCGTAACACAAGTCAAAATTCGTAACCAGGGGTACTGGTGCATCACTAAAAGGAGTTTTATCTTTACAAGATCACTTTCGTGAACTCCAAAAAATTTTGGTATAGCGGCTGTTAGGCCGCAGGCAAACGACAACAGCAAAAGAATAAACACCTGCAGCGCATACCACCAAAACGAACGTTGCTCGTGAGGTAGCAATAAAAACGGCTGACACTCGCCATATTTTGCAAAAAGGAACAGGATCAATAAAACGATCCAAATAATTATTCGCGAAAAAAGCAGCATATAGTGGTAGTCTGTAACCCCGTGCAAAAAAATGGTGTTTAACAATACATAGAGCAGGATGGGTAGCGCAATGCCCGCTATCATTAAGGTATTGAAGCGACGTTGGGTTATATTAAAATCGTGCACGGCGTATTGGTTAAATAGCTCAAGATAGTTAAATCTTAGTTTTTTATCCAGTCACTCACAATTTTGGCCGATAACAGGCAAAGCGGAATACCCCCGCCCGGATGCACGCTGCCGCCGCAGAAATACAGGTTTTTAACTTTTGACGACCGGTTAGCGTGACGCAAAAATGCAGCAAACTGGTTGTTTGAACTGCTGCCATACAAAGAACCCTGATAGCTTAGGGTGTTGGCTTCTATACCGCGCGGATCGAGTGTGCTTTCATAAACGATCAGTTGGCTGATGTCTTCGCCTAAAGTGCGCACGAGTTTTTGAAGAATATTTGCTTTGGCTTCGGCAATTAGTTTATCCCAATCCTGCCCGCAATTGGCCGGCGCATTGATCATTACAAACCAGTTTTCACACCCCTCCGGCGCATCATTGGGCTTATATTTTGAGCTGATGTTGATGTAAACAGTCGGATCGTTGTAAATACTCCTTTCGCTCCAAAGTGTATCAAATTCTGCTTTATAATCGGCGCTGAAAAATATATTGTGCAGGTCGAGCTGCCGGAATTGCTTCTTTATTCCCCAATAAAACACCAATGCCGAACTGCTGCGCTCCTGGTTCAGCGTTTTGGAGGGTTGCAATTTAGGATAAGCCGCCAGTAACTTTTTATAGGTAAACCAAACATCCATGTTAGAGATCACTGCATCGGCCTCAACAACACTGTCTTTTAGCTTTATGCCTTTAGCTTTCTGCTCCTCAATAATAATTTCCTGCACCGGGCTACTGTAATGAAACTTTACGCCCAGCTCTTGAGCCAACTTAACTAAAGCAGTAACAATGCTGTACATGCCATCAATCGGGAAATAAGCGCCAAAATGTTGCTCTAAATGCGGAATAACGTTTAACGTAGCCGGTGCCCGGTAAGGATTTGACCCGTTGTAAGTGGCATACCTGTCAAACAACTGAACCACCCGCTCATCCTTAAAAAAACTTTGATTGGCGCGATGCATATTGCGCATGGCATCTATTTTTGGCAGCTTAAGCATAGACCGCAGCGTTGCCAAATTCAACCAGGTCTTCAACCGGTGCAACGACTGCTCTAAAAATACTTTATGCGTTATCTGGTAAATATCGGCACTGTAGGCCATGTGGCGTAAAACGGTGCCGGTTGCTTCGGTAGTTTTATCGGCTATTTCACGCGCAAATTCCTGTATGTTGGCATGGGCGGTTAATTGCGTACCATCTTCATAAAAGTAACGGCAAACGGTTTCGGGTTTAGCGTAATTGAAGTAATCTTTCGGATTTTTACCCGCCAGTGTAAACAATTCGTCTACATATTGGGGCATGGTAAACAAGCTTGGCCCGGCATCAAAACGGAAACCCTCAGCATCTATTTGCGCCAACTTGCCTCCGGGTGTTGCATTGGCTTCGTAAACATCAACAGCGTAGCCTTTAACCGCCATGCGGATGGCAGCAGCAATACCGGCAATTCCGGCACCAACGATCACTACCTTTTTTAACGGCATTGAGCAAATATAATCGGCCGGAAATAAAAAGGACCATGCAACCTTATAAAAGGCTACATCAATTTATCAAAAAAGCTATTTGGAAATTATTTTGAGAACTTACCGCGGTTCAGTTCGCTGTTGGTTGGAACAGACGTAGCGTAAATTACAACACCAGCACCAAAAACGATCAACGCTGTGAAGAACAAAGCCGCAGAAGCATGGATGCCGTTGTTTGAGTCTGCTAAATTTAAAGCATGGTCAGGAGTGAAAACCATTGCACCACCTGCAACTAAAATTCCGATAAGCGCTATCGCCAAACCTAATGTCTTCTTCATGTTGTATTGTAACGTGAGTGCAAATATATTATGTTTTAAATAACATCGCAAAGTAAAGCGATGTTTGACGTAAAATAATTAGTGATAAATAAAGAAGGGCCGTTTAATTTAATAAAATAAGGTTGGCCCTGAAGCAATTTTCACAAAGGCTGAGGCAATGGTTTTAGATAGTTGAAAACAGGAACCGCAATACCGGCGCCCAAAACAGGAGCAACGATATACAGCCACAGATTTTCCAGATGCCCGGAAACTAACGCCGGTGCAATTGACCGGGCCGGATTCATGGATGCACCGCAGACAGGACCTGCAAACATG
>Ga0209026_1001084_pt1 | contig 13094 bp, 12 predicted proteins | sample AraplaCL_Col_mCL_FD_184262 | JGI IMG/M metagenome (GOLD analysis project Ga0209026, IMG submission 184262) | Arabidopsis root microbial communities from the University of North Carolina, USA - plate scrape CL_Col_mCL (SPAdes) (version 2) | ecosystem: Host-associated > Plants > Roots >... | reverse complement strand
CATCGAGCTGTGCGCCATCGCCGAGGAGCTGGGCCGGGTGGCGGCGCCGATCCCGTTCGCGTCCACCGTCTACTTCCTGGCCGAGGCGGTGATGCTGGCCGGGAGCGAGGAACAGAAGGCCTATCTTCTGCCGAAGATCGCCGCCGGCGAGGTGATCGGTGCGATGGCCGTGAGCGAGGGGCCGGGCGTTCTGACTGCGGCCCGCGTGCAGGCCACCGTGACGGACGGAAAACTGAACGGCGTGAAGTTGCCGGTCACCGATGGCGACATCGCGACCGTGGCGCTGGTGCTGGCCAAGGAGAACGGCCAGCCGGGGCTGTTCCTCGCCGACCTGACCGACGCTTCCGTCGCGCGGGAGGCGCTGGCGACATTGGACCCGACGCGCGATGTGGCGCGGCTGACCTTCAAGGACGCGCCGGTGCGGCGGCTGGGCGCGGCGGGCGAGGGGTTCGCCCTGCTGGAACAGGTGATGGACCGGGCGGCGGTGCTGCTGGCGTTCGAGCAGTGCGGCGGGGCCGACCGTTGCCTGGAGATGGCCAAGGCCTATGCGCTGGAGCGCTATGCGTTCGGGCGGGTGATCGCCAGCTACCAGGCCATCAAGCACAAGCTGGCCGACATGTACGTGAAGAACGAGCTGGCGCGGTCGAACGCCTACTACGGGGCCTGGGCGCTGAACACCAATGCGCCGGAGCTGCCGGTGGCGGCCAGCGCGGCGCGGATCGCGGGCAGCGAGGCGTTCTGGTTCGGGGCCAAGGAGAACATCCAGACCCACGGCGGCATCGGCTTCACCTGGGAGGTGGACGCGCACCTCTATTACCGGCGGTCCCGGCAACTCAGCCTCGTGGCCGGCGCGCCGCGGGTCTGGAAGGAGCGGCTGGTCTCTCAACTCGAACGTCGCAACGCGGCCTAAGGGAGCGCAGGACATGGACTTCAACGACTCTCCCGAAGAAGCCGCCTACCGCGCCGAGGTGCGCGCCTGGCTCGAAGCCAATGCGCCGAAGCAGGGTGTGGGCGGCGACGAGCTGGAAGGCGGGAACAAGGACACCATGCCGGCCTCCAAGGCCTGGCAGGCCAAGAAGGCGGCGGCGGGCTATGCCCAGATCACTTGGCCCAAGGCCTGGGGCGGTCCGGGCGGGACGCCGATCCAGCAGGTGATCTTCAACGCCGAGGAAGCGAAGTATCCGATCCCGCCGAACCCGTTCCAGATCGGCCTGGGCATGTGCGTGCCGACCGTGATGGCCTTCGCGGACGAGGAGACCAAGACGCGGTTCGTCGGCCCGGCGCTGAAGGGCGAGGAGATCTGGTGCCAGCTGTTCTCCGAGCCCTCGGGCGGGTCGGACGTGGCGGCGGCGCGGACCAAGGCGGTGAAGGCGCCGGACGGGTCCGGCGACTGGATCATCGACGGCCAGAAGGTGTGGACGACGGGGGCCCAGTTCTCGAGCTACGGCATCGTCATCACCCGGACCGACCCGGACGCGCCCAAGCACAAGGGCATGACCATGTTCTGGATCGACATGAGCGATCCGGGCATCGAGGTGCGGCCGATCCACCAGATGTCGGGCGGGTCCGGCTTCAACGAGGTGTTCTTCACCGGCGTGCGGGTGAAGGACAGCCAGCGGCTGGGCGCGGTGAACGACGGCTGGAAGGTCAGCCTGGTCACGCTGATGAACGAGCGGCTGGCGGTGGGCGGGCCCTCAGGCGCCGGCTGGAGCCAGTTCCTGGAGGCGGCGCGCAGCATCACCGGCTTCGACGGCGCCCCGGTGCTGAAGGACCAGGCGGTGCGCGAGAAGCTGGCCGACTGGTACGTGGCGACCAAGGGGCTGGAGCACACCCGCAACCGGACCATGACGGCGCTGAGCCGGGGGCAGACGCCAGGGCCGGAGAGCTCGATCGGCAAGGTGGTGTCGGCGCTGCAGATGCAGGACCTGGGCAATTCGCTGGTGGAGCTGCTGGACCAGTACGGGATCATCAACGACCCGGCGCTGGCGCCGCTGAACGGGGGCTTCCACGCCTCGCTGATGAGCGCGCCGGGCCTGCGGATCGCGGGCGGCACCGACGAGATCCTGAAGAACATCATCGCCGAGCGGGTGCTGGGCCTGCCGGGCGACATCCGCGTCGACAAGGACGTGGCGTTCAAGGACCTGCCGACCGGGCGCTGAGGCGCCGGCGGCCAGCAAGGGTGAGGGCATGAAGGATCTGGCGGGCAAGGTCGCGTTCGTGACCGGCGCGGGCTCGGGCATCGGCCTGGGCATCGCCACGGCGCTGGCGCAGGCCGGCGTGAAGGTGATGCTGTGCGACATCGACCCGGCGGCGCTGGACGCGGCGGTGGCGGGGTTGAAGGCCACCAACGCCGACGTGGACGGGGTGAAGGCCGACGTCTCGCTGAAGGCCGAGCTGCAGGCGGCGGCGGACGCGACGGTGGCGCGCTACGGCCAGGTCCACATCCTGGTGAACAACGCCGGGGTGGCGGGCGGCGGGCTCTATGGCGGCGGCTGGGCGGACAGCGGCTGGGACTGGCTGCTGGACGTGAACCTGCGCTCGGTGGTGTGGGGGATCGAGATCTTCGGGCCGCTGCTGGAGCGGCACGGCGAGGGCGGCCAGATCGTCTCGACGGCCTCGATCGCCGGCCTGATCTCGGGCTCGAGCAGCCCCTACAGCGTGACGAAGTACGGGGTGGTGGCGCTGTCGGAAGGCCTGCGGGTCGAGCTGGCGCCGCGCGGGATCGGCGTGTCGGTGCTGTGCCCGGGCCTGATCAATACGCGGATCATCGACGCGGACCGCGCCCGTCCCACGCGGTACAAGGCCGACGGCGGCGAGGCGGCCAGCGTCATGGGACCGGGCATGATGGGCCAGATGCGCGAGATGCTGGCGGCCGGAATCTCGCCGACCTACGTGGGCGAACTGGTCCGCGAGGGGATCGAGAACGACTGGCCGTACATCTTCACCGACACCCAGTTCGAGCCGATGGTCGAGGCGCGCTTCGCGAACATCAAGGCCGGCTTCGACCGGATCCGGGACCGGACCCCGGTGCGCTGACGGTCAGGCCCTAGGCCGGCGGCGGCTGGATCGAGGGGCTGGAGGCGGCGCGGCGCAGGGCCAGGCGATAGGCGTCCGATGTGACGCCTTGCGGCTTCAGGATGAAACGGTCGTCGACGCCCGTGGCCTCGCGGGTGGGGAAGACGCTGCGGTCGATGCCGCCGGCCAGGGTCAGGGTCACGTCCTGCCAGAACTCGGGCTGGGCGAAATAGAAGCAGTGGGTGGTGAGCGGGCTCATCTCGGCTTCGATGTCCGGATAGGCCTGGTGGAAATAGGCCGTGCAGTCGACCTCGCACATCATGTCGGGCGTGTCGGCGGGCAGGCCCACGCGGCCCATGCGCGGGGCCAGGTCCAGGCGCTTGGCGGCCGAGACCATCAGGGCCTTGTCGTAGCTGTTGCAGTAGGCGGTCAGGCGGCCGGCGTGGCGGGCGAACATCTGGGCGCTGTAGTGACTGGCCGAGAAGACCGTGGCGTCCACGTCGGCGGCGGCCATCATCAGCTGGCCGATCTTCCAGTCGGGCGGCACGTCCTGATAGGCCCAGGTGAAGGCCTGCTGGGTGACGAAGCAGCCCATGGAGTGGGCCAGGACGTGGACGTTGACGCTGCAGTCCGCCTTCTGGGCTTGTTCCAGGACGGCGATGCCGGCGGTGACCAGCGAACTGGCGGCGGCGCGGGCATGGGCGCGGTCGGCGAGGTAGGCGAAGACCAGGCCGTCCGAGGGCCAGTCGTAGCTGATCAGCTGGCCCTGCCACCCGGCCTGGGCCAGGCCCGCGGCGCACTGCATGTGGAAGGCCTTGGCGGCCGCGTGGCTGACGTTGAAGCCGTGGACCAGGAAGAGGATGTCGCCGACCCGCTGGGGATCGCCGCGGGTGTTCGTGGCCGCCTTTGGGAAGGTCCCCATCAGCTGGGCCAGCCAGCGGCGCGGGTTGGTCCCGAGGTCGGTGTCGGGCCCGGCGGCGTCGTCGAAGGTGATGTAGCGCGCCGGGCCGACGGCGTCGTCGTTGCTGGCCTTGCGCGTGGTGATCATGAACTGGGTCATGCGACGCTCTCCCCGGAAGCACGCCGAGGTTGAGTTGTGTCGCCGTCGATGCGCAAGCCCGGCCGCCGTGCGGCGGCCGGGCCTGGCTCTGGTCGGACCTTAGGCGGCGAGCGCGCGGCGGCGGCGCAGGGCCGCGCCGGCCAGGCCGAAGCCGCCCAGCATCAGCGCCCAGGTCGCGGGCTCGGGGACGGCGGCGTTGAAGCCGGTCACCAGGCCCTGGTTCCAGTTGTAGCCGAACGAGGACATGCGGCTGTTGGTCACCGAGGTGGTGGTGTCCACGTCGAGCGCCAGGGTGCCGGCGCTGAGATCGTCCGAGCGGATGGTGACCATCAACTGGCCCTGCGAGGGGTCGTAGCTGAAGCCCTGGTCGAAGTTCAGGTTCAGCTTGCCGTTGCTGAGCGACGGGATCACGCCGTCGAACACCTTGACGAAGCTGGCGTCGTAGTAGGGGACGGTCAGGCCGTTGCTGGTGTCGAAGGTGGCGAGGTTGGTGTTGACCACCGACAGGAAGATCTCGAAGCGGCCGGTCGGCGAGACGGTCAGCGTCGGGCTCTTGGTGTTGAAGAAGGTCAGGCGATAGAGGTCCAGGGCTTCGGAGAAGTTCGAGGCCGCATAGACCTGCTGGAAGTACGAGCCGCCGATCGTGCTGCCGAACGGGATCGCGTTGCCGGTGTCGGCCGTGCCGACGACGACCGAGGCCTGGGCCGGCGCGGCCATGGCGACAAGGCTCATCGCGGCGGTCGCCGCGAGCAGAAGCTTTTTCATTACCCACCACCTTACTGATGCACGTTGCGCCCTCGCCTCCTGGAGGGCGCGAGCCTGCTCACGGCGAAGCTCGGTCAAGCGCGGTACGCGGCGCGTGCGACAGTCGCGTTATGGTTTGCTGACGGTTAACGATCGGACGGGCGTTGCGGGCCTGGACGGCGCAGTCAGTCGCCTGTCAGGCGCTTCGGCGGCGCCGGATTCAACCGACGCCTGTGCGCCATATACCGGTGGGATGCGTCAGGCGGTCAGGGCCAGCGGTTCGCAGCTGGTGATCAGGCCGCTGTAGAGGCGGGCCAGGGCCTCGAAGGTGGCGTCCCAGCCGTGGCGGGTCTCGGCGCGGCGGCGGGCGGCCTGGGAGATGGCGACGACCTCGCGGGCGAACAGGGCCTCTATGGCCTCGGCCAGGCCGGCGGGCTCGACGTTGCGGGCGGGCTGGCCGACGGTCTCGTCGATGAGCTCGCCGACGCCGCCGCGGTGGGAGCCGACGACGGGCAGGCCGGCGGCCATGGCCTCCAGCACGAAGAGGCCGAAGATCTCGTTCTCGTTGGCGTGCAGGGCCGCGTCGCACGAGGCCAGCAGCGCGGCCAGGCGCACGGGGTCGCGCTCGAAGTCCAGGCTGATCACGCTGGGCGACCAGGTCGTGTCCTTGCCGGCGCCGACCAGCAGCAGCTTGTAGGGGGCGCCCAGGCGCTCGACCGCGGCGACCATGGACTCGATGTTCTTCTCGCGCGCCGGGCGGCCGGCGAAGACCAGCAGGCGGGTGTCGGCGGGCAGGCCGAAACGGCGCAGCAGGCGGGCGCGGTCGCCGCGGGCGGGGTCGAACAGCGCGGTGTCGACGCCCAGCTGCTGGATCGACATGCGGTGAACGCCGGCGTCGGCCAGGCGGGCGGCCATGTGCCGGCTGGGCGCGACCACATGGTCGAAGCGCTGATAGGCCTGGGCCCAGAAGCTGAAGGTGGGCGCCTCGGCCCATTCGCCGAAGTGCAGGGCCGCCAGGGCGGCGGCGTCGGTGTGGCAGAAGCCGACGACGGGCACGCCCAGGGCGTCGCCGGCGTAGAGGGCGGCGTGGCCAGGCACGAAGACGTCGCCGGCCTCGATCACGTCGGGCTCCAGCAGGCGCAGCACCGTCTCCCACTTCGTCAGGCTGGCGGGCATGCGGTAGCCGTTGCCGAAGGGCAGGCGGGTGGCGGCCACGGTCACCAGGCCCTCGCCCTCGGCCCGGGTGCGGGCGCCGGGGACGACCAGGGTGTGGCGCACGTCGGGGCGGCGGCGGGCCAGCCAGGCGCGCTTGGCGGTGAGGTAGCGTTTCACGCCGCCGGACTGGGGCGCGTACATCATGGTGGTGTCGATGAGGTGGAAGCCGGCGCCGCCGTGCGGTTCGGTCGGGTGGCCGGCCTCGGGCTCGAGCCGGATCAGGTTGGCGTAGCTGGGCGAGGGGGCTTCGAACACGCGGCCCGATCTCCGTGCGATGATGCTGCTGGCGGCGGCGTTGAAGAGAGCGGCCGAGGAGTCCGGCCGGACGACCTTGGCCTTGAGGGCCCTAAGGGTCGCGCGGCGGATCGGTCGTCTCTTCCTGAGCGGCGCCAGCGGAGGATTCCTTCGGATAGCGAAGCCCGGCGACAGTAGCGGCTTGGGCCATGATGTCATGGGTTACGGCGGCGCTTTCAAGGCCGTTGCGTATTGCGCGCGCAATCATGACGTTGGGCCTCCCTCCAGTCGCACCTCTGGCTGGCCGATAACCCGCGGGCATGGGGGGAGGTTGCAGGCTCAGGCGTCGATGGGCGCCTCGGCCCCGACCCAGCGCCGGACGACGGTGGCGGCGGCGAGGTCCGCGGTGACGTTGCAGACGGTGTCCACCACGTCGGAGGGGGCCGAGACGGCGATCAGCAGGGGCAGCAGTTCCAGCGGCGCGCCCATGGCCTGAAAGGCCGGGGCGTCGGCGGCGTAGAGCACGGCGATGGCGGGCAGGCCTGGGATGCCGATGTTGGTGAGGATGGCCGCCACACCCGCCGCCGCCAGCTCAACCAGGGTCGGCTGATGGCCCACGGCATAGGAGGCGAAGATCGCCAGGCTCATGACGATCAGCACGTTGCCGAACCGGAAGGTCGAGACCGCGAGGGGCAGGACCGAACCGGCGAGGGCCGGCGGCATGTTCAGCTTGGTCTCGGCCGCCTCGATGAGGGCGGGCAGGGTGGCCATGGACGAGGTGGTGCCGGCGGCCACGGCCTGGGGTCCGATGGCGGCGCGGGCGAAGACGCCGAAGGGCACGCCGCCGCCGATGCGGGCGATGAGGTAGGCGAAGGCGATGCCGGCCAGCGGCGCCAGCACCATCACCAGCATGGCCTGGAAGAGCACGCCGGCGGTTTGGAGGCCGGTGGTCAGGGCGATGTTCAGCGCCAGGACGAAGACGCCCAGCGGCGCGATGGCCAGCACCCAGGTGACGATCTGCATCATGGCGTCGCCGACGGCCTGGATGGTCAGCAGGAAGGCCTCGCGCCGGTCGGGCCGTCCGCGGCCCAGGGCCAGGGCGAACAGCAGGGCGAAGATCACCAGCGGCGCCATGGCGCCGTCGGCGGCCGCGCCCACGGGGTTGGTGGGGATCATGCCGACGATCTGCTCGACGATGGTGGGCACCTGCGGCGGCGGGCCGGCGGGCGCCTGAGCCAGGGCCTCCAGCGCGCCGGAGCGCACGGGCCAGGCCTGGAGGATCAGGGTGGTGGCGACCGTGCCGGTGACGGCGGCCAGCACCAGCAGGCCGGCGAAGAGCGCCAGGGTCCGGCCGATCAGCTTGCCGCCCCCGCCGTGGGCGCCCGACCAGCTGCTGACGCCCGAGACGATCAGGGCGAAGATCAGCGGCACCAGGGTCATCTTCAGCGCCGCCAGCCAGAGGGCGCCGATGGGGGCGGTGAGCTTGCCGGCGGCGATCAGCGCCTCGGAGCCGAAGGCCCGGACGGCGGCGCCCAGGGCCAGCCCGGCGACCAGGGCCAGGAAGGTGCGGGTGGCGCTGTTCATGCGGGGACCGCCTCTCCGTCCAGGGTGTTCTTCAGGTCCTTGGGGACCAGCAGCAGCAGGGGCAGGATCGCGGCGTAGATCGCCACCGTCGCGAAGATGGCGGTCTGGAAGCCGCCCCTCTGGTCGTAGAGCCAGGCGCCCAACACGTCTCCGAACCTGAGCGAGACGTAGTACATGGCCAGGAACATCATCATCATCGTGCCCTGCAGCCCCGGCGGGCAGGCGCGGATGGCCAGGTCGGTGAAGGCCGCCTGACCCAGACCGCCGATCAGGCCCAGGGCGACGGCGGCGACCAGGGCCTCGCTGGGCGTGCGGACGAACAGCAGCGGGATCATCTGGACCACCGCCAGGCTCATGCCCACCCACAGCAGGGTGTTCAGGCGCACCCGCCGGCAGAGCCAGGCGTAGAGCAGCATCATCGGCGTGAAGGCGCCCATGAACAGGCCGTACCAGGCGCCGATCTGGGCGTCGGAGGCGTGCAGGTCGTTGGAGAGGTGGAACTGCAGCACCGCCCCGGTGGCCGGCGAGAACTGCCACAAGAGCTGGATGCCCATGACGGCGTAGAGCGGCCGATGGCGCAGCAGCCGGGCCAGGTCGCCGGCGGCGGTGTGCTCGCGCGCCTGGGCGTGGTGGTGGTCGAACAGGCGGGCCGGGCCGACGGCGCCCATCACGGCGACGATGGCCATCAGGCCGGTGCCCACGCCGAACAGCAGCCGCGCGGCGGCGGCCGCGTCCTGGCCCTCCAGATAGCCGCTGAGCGCACCGCCCAGGAAATAGGCCGCCAGATTGGGGACCAGGATCGCCAGGTTGCCCAGCACGCTGACCTGGCCGGTCATCGCCTCCTCCTGGCCGATGGCCGAGGTGACGCCGCGCCCGGCGCTGAACACGAACTGGATCGCCACGGTGGTCATGAAGACCCCGGCCAGCAGGACGCCGTAGGTGGGGTCCAGCAGGATCATGGCGCCGTAGGCCAGGACCGAGAGGACGCCGAAAATGGTGACGTAGCCGCGGTCGCCGCGGCCGAACGGGCTCCAGGTGTCGCGCAGGAAGCCGAACAGGAAACCGACGAACAGCGGGATCGAGGCGATCAGGTTGAAGGTGGCGACGCCGTGGGCGGAGAGCCCCAGCCTGTTCTTGAGGAAGAACACCACCGGCAGGCCGATCAGCCCCTCGTAGGGCACGGCGAACTGGACCAGCACCAGCATGACGCCGCCGAAGGCCAGCAGCCGCGTCCGCTCGGCCCCGGTCACGCGGCCACGCCTTCGCTCACTCGCATCCACACCCCCTGCGCCCGACGGTTAGCAGGGGGGCGAACGGGGCTGATGGCAATGGTTATTTGGCGGCTGGGCGGTGAGGTTGGGGCGGGCGTGGCCTGCCCATTTCTCCTCACCCGTAGGGGGAGGGGGACCGCCCGAAAGCGGGGTGGAGGGGGAACGACCCAAGCGCGGCGCTCCCGGCAAAGCCCCCTCCACCAGCCTTCGGCTGGTCCCCCTCCCCCTACGGAGGAGGAGAAATGGGCTTTTCGGCGGCGTCGATGATGGTGCGGATGGCGGTGTCGAGGTCTTCGTAGATCAGGCTCGCAGAAAGGCGCAGCGTGCGGACGCCTCGAAAGCTGAGCCATGCGTCGCGTTCGATATCGCGAAGCGGCGCGGCTCCGATCCAGTGATCCTGGCCATCGACTTCGACCGCCAGCCCGGCGCTGTCGCAATAGAAGTCCAGGACGAACGGGCCGATCGGATGCTGTCGGCGGAACCGAAGGCCGTGCCCCTTGCGGCGCAGTTCGACCCAGAGCCGCGCTTCCGGTGGCGTCATCCGGCGGCGCAGCGAGCGGGCGCGTGCAACCGTTGCCTTTGGCGCTTGCATCGGGCGATCTTAGTTCTTCCTTTGTTCTCGTCAACATTCTCCTCACCCGTAGGGGGAGGGGGACCGCCCGAAGGGTGGTGGAGGGGGAGCGCTCCAAGCTCGGCGCTTCCGGCAGAGCCCCCTCCACCATGCTGCGCATGGTCCCCCTCCCCCTGCGGGTGAGGAGAGCGATTGCCTACCTGGAAGCTCAGCGCGGATCGTACGCCCGGCTGATCTCGGGCCTGGCGCTGACGTCGGGGAGGAACTCGGGTTCGCGGCGGGCGCGGGTGGCCTGTTCGAAGGCGTAGCCGAGGGCCAGGAGGCGGGCTTCAGACCATTCGGGGCCGAGGAAGGAGAGGCCGACGGGCAGGCCTGAGGCCTGGCCGGCCGGGACCGTCAGGTGCGGGTAGCCGGAGACGGCCGGCAGGCGCGAGGGCGAGCCGAAGAAGGGGCCGCCGTTGACCGGGTCGACGATGGAGGGCGGGCCGCCGCTGGGGGCGACGATGGCGTCGAGCTTGTTGTCGCCCAGCATCTTGTCCAGCGCCTCGCGGGCCAGCTTGCGGGCGGTGGCGCGCTTTTCGAGATAGGCGGGATCGGTGATCGGCGGCTTGGCCTGGGCCGCCTCGAAGATCTCCTGGCCGAACAGGGCCAGCTCGCGCGGCTCGGCCTTGTTGAAGGCGATGAGGTCGGCGAGCGTGCGGCTCTTCACGGCGGCGGGCGTGGTGGCGAGGTAGGCGTCGAGGGCGGCCTTGAACTCGGTGCGCAGGGTCTCGCCCTCCAGCTCGCCGATCTTGCCGCTGGTCGCCTCGTCCGGGCCCTTGATGTCGACGAGCACGGCGCCCTGGTCGCGCAGGGCCTGGAGGGACGCCTCGAAGATCGTGTCGACCTGGGGCGAGCGGCCCTTCCACGGGAACCAGACGCCGACGCGGACGCCCTTCAGCGCGTCGCGCTTGAGGCCGGCGAGGTAGTTGGCTTTGTGGGCGTCGGCGTCCTTGGTGGCCGGGTCGGCGGGGTCGCTGCCGGCGATCACGTTCAGCAGGGCAGCGGCGTCGGCGACCGTGCGGGTCATCGGACCGGCGGTGTCCTGGGCCGGCGAGATCGGCACGATGTAGGTCCGCGAGACGAGGCCGACGGTGGGCTTGAGCCCGACGATGCCGTTCATGGCGGCGGGGCAGGTGACCGAGCCGTCGGTCTCGGTGCCGATGGCGATGGCGGTGAGGCCGGCGGCCACGGCGGCGCCCGAGCCCGAGGACGAGCCACAGGCGGTGCGGTCCAGGGAATACGGATTGCGGACCAGGCCGGCGACGCCGCTCCAGCCGCTGATCGAGCGGGTGGAGCGGAAGTTGGCCCATTCGGACAGGTTGGTCTTGCCGAGCACGATGGCGCCGGCCTCGGTGAGGCGCTTCACGATCGGGGCGTCGCGGCCGGTGACGTTGGCGGCCAGGGCCAGGGAGCCGGCGGTGGTGGCCGTGCCGTCGGCGGTCTCGATGTTGTCCTTCAGCAGGATCGGCACGCCGTGCAGGGGGCCGCGCAGCTTGCCGGCCTTGCGCTCGGCGTCGAGGCGCTTTGCGTCGGCCAGGGCGTTCGGGTTGAGCGCCAGGACGGCGTTGAGCTTGGGGCCGGCGCGGTCGATGCGCTCGATGCGCTCGAGGTAGCCGCGGACCAGCTGTTCGGAGGTGGTGCGCCCGTCGGTGAGGGCGGCCTGCTGCTCGCCCGCCGAGGCGTAGGGGCTGAGCTGGGCGTTGGCGGCGGTGGCCAGGGCGGCGAAGGCCACGGCCAGGACGGCGGACCGGATCATGCTGAACTCCCCCGAGTGCGACAGCGTGTTGTAGCGGGATGGCGGCCCTCTACGCCACAGCGGCGGGCCAGGCGGCGTCGGGGGTGTCCCAGGCCGCGAGGACGTCGAGTTGGCGCAGGGCCGCGAAGAGGCGTTGGACGTTGGCGAGGTTGGACGCCATCAGGCGCTGGAGTTCGGGCCAGGCCGCCTCCGGCGCGATGGCGACGAAGCCCTGGCGGCCGCGATGGCAGAAGCCCGAGGCTTCGAGACTCTTGGTATGGCGGCGGACGGTCTCGGGCGACAGGCGCAGGCTGTGGGAGAGGCCGGCGATGCGCAGGGGCCGGGCGTGGTCGCGGGGCGCCGCGGCCCAGGCCGGCAGCCGGTCGGCCTTGAGCAGGTCGATATTGTCCAGCGCCAGCTCGACCAGGATGAGGCTGGAGAGCGCATCGCCCGTGAGCGCGATCAGGTCGTTGCTGACCCGCAGCATATAGGCCGAGAGGGCGCGGTTGGCGGCGCGGACCAGCGGCTGGGCGGTGGGGGCGTGAGGATAGGACGGCTCGTCGTCGGGCACGGCGCCAATGGCCTTGAGCGCCTGGTAGAACAGCCGGGCGCGGTCGTAGCGGGCGCGCTGGATGGCGACGTATTCGGGCGCCATGACGGCGGCGAAGGGGACGATGACGCCGCGCGAATTGGAGACGCAGGCGCCGCGCTTGACCAGGCCGGCGATGCGCCGGCGCACCGTCTCGAAGGGCAGGCGCAGGGACTGGGCCACGGCATTGACGCTGACGGGCCGGCGCAGCTCGTCGGGGGCGGAGATGTCGCCGCCGTACAGCACCTGGAGCCGTGGGTCGCGGTTCACCGGCGCCATGTTGGTGTCGAGGATGGCGGTGAAGATCAGCGGGTCCAGCAGGTCGCCGTCGCCGCGGCTGATCTGGACGGTGTCGCGGATGTACCGGACGGAGGCCCGGGTGGTCTCCCAGACCGACGGGCTTCGCACATCGAAGCCCGGGAACGCGTCGACTGATTCGACCATGATCGGACGGTTGATGCGAGGCCCGCGCCTTGGCAAGCGATCTGCGGCAAGTGCGCGCCGCGGCTGCGCTTTTCGCCCGTTTCGGGTCAGTCGCCTGCAACCGTCGCGCGCCGTGCGGGGCGGCGGCGCGCCAGCCGGGCGTCCAGCGGCCGCTGGGCCCAGGCGGGGACGAAGCCGCCGCGCTCCAGGAACAGCTCGACCGCATAGACGACCAGCTCGGCGGGCGCTTCGCCGCGCTGGCCCGCCACGCGCTGGAGTTCATCCCAGGTGGCGTCGTCGATGCGCAGGGCCAGGCGGTGGTCGCGGATGGCGTCGTCCATGGGTCCAGCCTACAGACGGGCCGCATAAGCGATCCATGCGGATCTGACGGCCCTGCATAAGGGCGGCATGGCGGCCCTTGACGCGGCCCTTATGCGCCGGGGCGAAGGCCGCATCGAACGCTTATGGCCATCGGCGCGATGCTGGCGGGGTCGGAGGGCGTCGCCCTTCGCCTGTGGAGCTCAGGACGATCATGGTCGAGACGATTTTGGCCAACACGCCGCGGCGGGAGCCGCTGGCGCAGCTGCTGGACGCGGCGGGGGTGGGGCGGG
>Ga0209026_1001082_pt1 | contig 13118 bp, 8 predicted proteins | sample AraplaCL_Col_mCL_FD_184262 | JGI IMG/M metagenome (GOLD analysis project Ga0209026, IMG submission 184262) | Arabidopsis root microbial communities from the University of North Carolina, USA - plate scrape CL_Col_mCL (SPAdes) (version 2) | ecosystem: Host-associated > Plants > Roots >... | reverse complement strand
CGCATTTATTGGCAAAAGTGCGGGCAATACCGCTTTGGGCGCTATAATTGGCGGTGCGGTAGGCGGAACTGCAGGCGCGTTTATTGGCAAAACGATGGATAGGCAAGCCGCCGATTTTCGCAAAAATGTACCCGATGCAACATTTATCAGACAGGGCGAGGGCATTGTAGTGAAATTCAACACGGGTATCCTATTCGATCAGGGATCATCAGATCTAAAGCCCGAAGCAAAGCTAAACTTGCAAAATCTCTCTGCTGCACTGCAAAAAGCACCCGAAACAGTTGTGATCATTGCCGGCTATACCGACAGTTCACGTACCGAATTGAGGAATGCTTCTTCTTTATCTTATCGCCGGGCGCAAGCGGTGAGAGACTTCATTGCTACCTCTAACATCGACTTAAACCGCTTCATTATGCAAGGAAAAGGTTCCATCTCACCTGCTGCAAACAATAAAACCAATGAGGGCAAGGCTAAAAACAGAAGGGTAGAAATCACGGTAAGCGCAAGCAAACAACTTCAAAAAGAAGCCAAGTACGCTACCGAAGAATAGTTTTTCATACTTTTGCTTTATGCTGAAGCGCTTCTCCTTGTTAGTTTTAACTGTGTTGTATTTAATTACAACGTCGGGCTTTGCGCTAAGCTTACATTACTGCGGCAAATTACTTACTGGGTTTGAGATCAATTCGCCAGCCAAAAGCTGCGTAAAGATCGCCAAACTAAAGTGTTGTAAAGACAAGCAGATAAAGGTTAAGTTAAAAGACGCACACCAGGTTGCCGACTTTTCATTTCAGGCGCAAAACCAAACAATTGTCGTTCCACAGCCTACGTTTTGCTTTGATTTTACAAGCCCGTTAAAACATATCCCTACACTTTGTTTTAATAAGGCTCCGCCGCATTACCGGACCTGCAGCGTTCCGGCCTTTATTCAAAATTGCAGCTTTCGTATCTGATTTAATCGTCATCTAATTTGCGGCCTGGCCGCTGGTTCTTTGTTTAACGATTAATTTTTTCACTATGAATTTCTTAAGATCAGGTTTAACCGTTGTGGTTATTCTTACCGCGCTTAATCTGCATGCGCAAAAAATGGATATGGGCAAAGACACCACCAAAAGGCCCATGAAAATGCAGCAAGATACCGAAATGATGGACATGTATGAGATGTATATGCCCAGCATATACATGATGATGAACAGCCAGTTCTCCCTAACCTTGCCTATGAATCGCGATGGCTCCGGCACTTCGTGGGTGCCGGACGAAACGCCGATGTACGGCTATATGATACACGGTAAAAAATGGATGACCATGTTTCACGGCAGTTTCTTTATCAGATATAACGGTCAGGATGTTTTTAACGCCGGGCATCGTGGCGGGCAGCAGTTTGATGTACCCAATTGGTTCATGGGTATGACCCAACGAAAGGTTGGCGGCAATGGCCTATTCGCTATCAATACCATGTTTTCGTTCGATCCTTTTTTGGTGGGGCCAGGCGGTTATCAATTACTTTACCAAACCGGCGAATCTTACCAGGGAAACAAATTGGTTGATAAGCAACATCCGCATGACCTGTTTGCCGAGCTAAGCGCGACCTACACTCAAGCGTTGGATAAAAAGACTGATGTTTCTGTTACCGTTGGTTATCCCGGCGAACCGGCGTTGGGCCCGCCGGTTTTTATGCACCGCCTTTCGGCGATGAATGATCCTGATGCTCCTTTAACGCACCATTATGCAGATGCTACGCATATCACTTTCGGTGTGGCCACATTAGGCTTCCGCGTTAGCGATGTAAAAATTGAAGGTTCGGCATTTACCGGGCGCGAGCCGGATGAGTTTCGTTATAACTTTGATGCGATGCGATTTGATTCATATTCGGCGCGCATCTCTTATAACCCCTCAAAAGAATGGGCATTACAGGTATCAAACGGATGGATAAAAAGCCCGGAAGTTGCCGAGCCGCAGCAAAATGTCATTCGGACAACGGCCTCTGCCATCTATACGAAAATGCTGAACAAAGACAGCTATTTTGCTACAAGCTTTGTGTATGGTCAAAACCATTTTTCAGATAACGGCAAAACCCTGCCGTCGGCTTTGCTGGAAAGTAGTTTGCAACTTCATAAAACCGCCGTGTATGGCAAGTATGAGTACGTCCAAAAAGACGCGGATGAACTTGACCTGTTAACCCCATTTCCCGGCGATCCGACTTTTAATATCAATGCTTTAACGCTGGGCGTAAATCATATTCTTGGCAGCGCCAAACACACCAATTTAACCGGCGGCATACAGGCAACGTTTAATTTCTCGCCATCGCCGTTGGTGTCTTTGTATGGCAGCACGCCGATTGGTTTTGAGGTTTATTTGAGGATAACACCGGGTATGATGAAGATGTAGGTTGTTAGTTAATAGAGATTGGAGATAAAAGGTTAGTAAACTTGCAAAGGCAACTAATCTTTAATCTTCAACCTCTAATCTTTATTACTTAATCTCTACTACTTCCTTTTTCTTTCTCCCACGCATACGTTTAGGAACAAACTCCAGTATCTCGGCTTTTAATGCCTCTATCATGCGACGCTTTAAAAAATTACGCGGAATGACAATACTCACCTCGCGCGCCGGCTCGGGCGAACGGAAGTGCCGCACTTTTTCAAGTTGCTTATCAGATAAATCCGCCAGGGCCAATTCGGGCAAAATGGTGGCACCATTATTTCGATCTACCATACGTTTCAGGGTTTCTATACTGCCGGTATTATATTCAAAATGTTTAAACCCCTGCGTACTTTTGCGGCGCTGACAAATATTTAGCACTTGTTCGCGCATACAATGACCCTCATTTAAAACCCAAATTTCCTCCAGGTCAAGGTCTTCAGACGCAATGGTTTTCTTTTTAGAAAGCTTGCTGTTTTTCGAGGTGTAAGCCACAAAGTTTTCGTAAAAAACGGGGAGCTCTATCAAGCCCGTTTCATGCAAAGGGGTTGATAATATGCCACAATCCAGCATCCCCAATTTAAGCTGCTGAATGATATTTTCTGTAGTTTGCTCCCACACGGCCAGTTTTACCTGCGGATATTTTTCTATAAACGTTTGAGATATCTGTGGCAAAATATATGGGGCTATCGTCGGGATGATACCCACACGCAATTCGCCGGCTATTTCCTTTTTTCTATCGTTTACGATTTCGTTTATCTTTTCGCTTTCGGCTAATAAAATCCTTGCCTGCGCAATAATATCAATGCCAATTTCTGTTGGATGTACCGGCTGCTTGCTGCGGTCGAATATTTTCACACCCAAGGTATCCTCCAGCTTTTGTATCTGCATACTCAGCGTCGGCTGAGTAACAAAACATTTCTCGGCTGCCAGCACAAAACTACGGTAAGTATCTACCGCTACTACATATTCTAATTGAACCAACGTCATATCAATCAAATCTATCATTTAAATGGAAAACCATCAATTTTATTTATATCACAGATAAATCAAACTACAAAGCGGTTTGATTTTATTGCCAATTCACCTTATATTTAATCACTTACTAACGGATCTTATGAAAAAGTATCTTTACCTGTCTGCTATTTTATTGGCATCGTTTGTTGTAAACGCGCAGTCGCCCATGCAGCAAAGCACAGCAGTTACCCGCCACGGACCAGAAAAAGGAAGCCTATTGATCATTGGCGGAAATGTGGGCTCAACGGCATCTATATGGGCCAAGTTTGTTGAGTTGGCTGGCGGACGCGATAAAGCACACCTGGTGGTCATCACTACCGGTGCCGGCGAATCTGCCAAAGACGACTTGAAAGATGTAGATACGGTGAAGAAATATACCGGCGTAAAAGACGTAGTGATGCTACACACTTTCGACCTGAAAGAAGCGAACAGCGAGAAATTCATAGCTCCGATAGCCAAAGCAACCGGCGTTTACTTTGTTGGCGGCCGCCAGTGGTATATTGCTAACGCTTATCTCAACACATTAACTCACAAAGCCTTGTGGGATCTGTTGGGGCGCGGCGGGGTTATAGCGGGTAGTTCGGCAGGTGCAAGCATCCAGGGCTCATTTTTATGGCGAGGCGATACCCGCGGGGCGCAAGTTTTAATTGGCGATCATACGCAGGGATTAGGTTTCCTGAAAAACTCGGTGATCGATCAGCATGTATTGAAACGCAACCGCCAGTTTGATTTGATAGATATTATCAAAATGTCGCCAAACCTGATTGGCTTTGGCTTGGATGAGGCAACCGCGATCGCTGTAAAACGTGATACTTTGGAGGTTGTCGGCAAATCATACGTAGGCGTTTATGACTACGAGACCATCATGAAAGCCGGCACGCGTGTAAACAGTAACCGCGAAACCTTTGCAACCACTAACGGCCCGTTCTTCTTCCTGAGCGCAGGCCAGAAATACGACTTAAAAAATCGAAAGGTCATGCCTGGAACAGCACGTCCGGCTGCGGATGACGACGAAAAATGACCAATAAAAAAGCCCCACAAAATAGTAAGGCTTTTTTTATCATATTAAGTTCTTTTTAATTGCCCGGCTCGTCTGTCGGCGTACCTACGATCTTGTAAACTTTATTGTTGTTGGAGTCGCGCGTCTCTTGGTAATAGTAATCGTCAGGAGATACGTATAATTTCTGACCATTGATCTTGATGGTACGGGTACCTTCAGGAAGCGTGCTTACAATGTCACCAATCTGCGGAAGCGGAACAGCGCCTTGCATTTGTCCACTGCCGTCATCGGTATTTAGCTCGCCGTCCTTACCGGCAACCTGGTAAACTACCGTACCGTCGTCTTTGGTAATTGGCTGATAATACACACCATTTAACTCATAGTATTGGATACCATTGATCACAATTGATTGCGCATTATCCGGCAAGGTATTAATTGCAGCACCTACCGGTGGCTCAACCACTTCATACTGGTTGTTCAGGTATTGGTAGTACAAACCATCGCTGTAGAAAAACTGGTTTGGTCCCCACCAAAACGGGTAATAGCCATAAGGCAACACATTTAATCTGAAACCTACATGCGGCGCATAGAATGAATTATAATAGCCATGGGCATTATAGTAACCGCCATAAGGACGGCCACCTCTTCCGGGAGAAATACGGGTTACACCCGGACTGCCTGGTAAACCAGGAAAACTGCGGTAAGCCGGACGAGCCGCCAAACCCATTTGTACAGTAGCAGAAACCCCACGTTGTCCCGGCGCTATGCCTTGACGTGTAGCAAATTGCTGGCGAACAGCATTGTTTTGCGGACCGATAGAGTTGGTGGTTCTTTGCTGTGGCATGGTGCCCATGCGTTGGCCCCCACCATTAAATGAAGGTCTTGGAGCACTGCTCATAGGCGCCGCTGAACGGACTGCACCGCCACCACCGCCGCCGCCGGATGAACGAACCGCGCCGCCACCATTACCGCCGCCACCACCGCCATTAGCCTGGCGTTGCGCATTGGCCGGTTGAGCTAAAAACAGGCATAGCAATGCACTGAAAGCCACACCCGCAACATTTATAATTTTCCTTTTCATGATTGTTGATTTTAACCGTATTGTGATTTCGGTTTATTATTAGACTATATTTTATGCAAACGGTTTAACGCTAATTACAAGTCAAAAAGCGGGCCGTAACAGGCATTTAGGTCTTCTCTATACAATAATACAGGTTATTATACACAAAGTTTGCCTGCGCATTATGAAAAATACTTATAAGTAATAAATCAAAGGCTTTCGGCAAGAAAAATAAACGGTTGGTTAAAGCGTAGATGGAACATCCCATCGGCGATGGTTTGATAGGTATTGGTGCCGATGTGTTTTAACCCATCTTGTTGGAAATCAACTACCTCTGATAGAATTTTTACCACCTCGCCGGCTGGTTTCCATTTGCTGAAACCGGAAGTTATTGGATATATCTTCTCCTCGCCGCTATAAATTACCAAGTTAATTAAGTTTACATAATGCTGATAATCAGCCACATTAACCACATCGGTTACAATATTTACCGAGGGGTATCCATTCCCGGTCAAAAAATCCATTGCGGCATTTACCACGCTCTTTTCGCCGGGGGGAAGGGGCCTGGCATCCGACTGCAGATCAGTTGCTCCATCTGTTAATATCCAATCGATCTTGATGCCCTCTGAATGCAGTTTTTCGGCCATTAATTCGGTGGCAATTACGGTGGGGCTCCACTCTAAAAGCTGGCCCAACAACTCGTCGGAAAAGTTGTCCATGCTCAGGACCAGTAAAGCGGGTTCCTGCTTTTCACGAACCACATGATGCGATGACATACCACAAAGATACGATACCGGATGATCGCCCTGAATTAAAAAAGTGTCCCACCGCGAGAGGCGAGACACCCGGGACACCATTTTTGCTTAATCAATTGAAAAGCAACTATTTATATTTTTAGTGGGACACTTTGGGACACTTTTTTAAAATAAATCGGGCATAAATGGGCCTGTGGCGGGACACTTTGCGCCCACTGACACACTTGCGCCACCATGCCGTTTTATTTCAATGCCTCGCCTACCGGTTTGCCAATGGCGCCGTTTGGTGTCTGGATGTGCAGCAGGGCGGCAATGGTGGGCGCAATGTCGGTCATGTGCGTTTCTCGGTTCAGGGTGCCATGCTTCACGCCCCAGCCCATCAGCACAAACGGAATGTGTGCATCATAAGGGTTCCAGGTGCCGTGGGTGGTGCCGGTTGCTGCTTTGCCGCTAAAGTAGCCCGGTTTCAAGATGATCTGTATTGCGCCGCTGCGGTCCTTGTTGTACCCGTTGATGATGCGGGTGCGCAGCTCATCCGGAATACCGGCTGTTTGCACCTTCTCCATATCCACCGCGAAGGCCACATCAGGGTCCTGCTGCAAAAAGTCTATACAATCCTTTTTCAGCGCCTGCTGGTCCAAACGCAGGTAGTTAACTATTTTGTAGTTAAAGTTTACCTGGTAATTGGTAAGGCTCAGCACCAGGCCGTCAATTTTGTATTTGTCCAACAGGTAGGCGTTCAGGCTTTTCAGGGCAGTGCCATCATCCCAAATACCGGCGGGAATGTTACGATCTTTCAGGAACTGCGGGTTGTGCGCCGCGCCATGATCGGCGGTTAGGAATATCGTATAATTGCCCCGGCCAACTTTTGCGTCCAGGTAGGTAAGGAACGACGCCAGGTCGCGATCTAAACGCAGATAGGTATCTTCCACCTCAATGGCGTTCACACCAAACTGGTGACCGATATAATCTGTAGACGACAAGCTCACGGCCAGAAAATCGGTATTGCTGTTATTGCCCAGGTTCTCGCCGTTAATGGCAGCAACGGCCAGGTCAAGCGTCATGGTGTTACCCGCCGGAACCGTGCGGATCATCCCCAGCCCAATGCTCTTGTATAGCGTCGAAGTTTTCACCGGGAAGGTGGGAGCGGTTGCCCCCTTAAAGGCACCTTCGTACGCGTTGTTATCTTCAGTGCTTTGCAGGTACGTCTCTATCGGGTAAATGGTGGTCCAGTCGGTTTTTAGGTAGGTTTCGGGTATTTTCTGGTCGTTAAAGTCCTTGGCCCATTTTGGCAGCTCTTTTAGGTAATAGGTGCTGCTTATCCAGTTGCCGCTCTTATCGTCAAACCAGTACGCCGCGTTGGCCGTATGCCCCGCAGGCAGTATACCACCGCGATCCTTCAAGGCAATACCAATCACTTTCGACTGGAAATTGGTTGCCAACCTTAGCTCGTCGGTAACGGTGGTGGTGAGCAGATTGCGGGGCGACATTTTGCCGGCGGCAGTTTCGGCACCTACCGAGGTAACCGTGCTGTCATCCGTACAGTACATGCTTTTGCCGGTGGCCTGGATAATGAAATCATTACCCGCAATGCCATGAATGGCCGGCACCGACCCGGTGTACACCGCAGTATGCCCCGCGGCGGTAACCGTAGGGATATAGTCTATCATGGTATTCTCGCAGCTGAACCCCTCGTTCAGCAAACGTTTAAACCCGCCATTGCCGTAGCGGCTATAGTAGCGGTACAGGTAATCCCAGCGCATTTGATCTACCACCAGGCCCACCACCAGTTTGGGGCGGGGCAGATCGGGGGAAGCCGCCGGGGTAGTTTCTGCAATAGCCGCGACCTGTTTAGCAGCAACGGTTTTAGATCTTTTTTGGGCCGACACCTGTAAAGCGGTGGCTGCCAGCAGGATAACGAGTAAACGTTTAGCGTTCATTGTTAGGGTTTAAAGCGCAAATATGCCTATCCTATATAAAGTTAATGTTAAGGACGGTTTATGCGAGCGGAAATAAAAAAATCGGCCATAAACGGGGTTTGTTTTGGGACAGCTTTGCGCCTACTGACACCGTAGCGCCACCAAAAATGCGGGCAGGGGTTGGGATATTTGTAAGTACTGTGCCGGATGGCAGGGAACGTTGTTCTTTGAATGATTAAAATTAAAGCCCGGTGTTTGAAACTTGTCTAATCACAAGCGGGACGCTTGCGGGAGCGGGGGGGGGTAACATTAGTTTATTACGTGTTAATTAAAAACGTAACTGATTGAATCTTGCAATTTCTGATTAGATTTATCAAATGATAGTTATCAGAAATAGTATTACGATCCCTAAAATCGAAAACCTTTATTTAGATCTTAACGCAGTAGCTAAAGAAGAAGATGCTGTTTTGAAGATGCCTACTTCATTAGCAAACAATGATTTTGGTCTGTTAGCGTCATTACTACAGTTCATTGCGACTTGGGTAAGAAATCCGTTCTCAAAGCAACTTCTGTTACCCGTTGAAAACGATGCTGAAGCTATTGAGTATTTAAAAAACGAATTTGTATATCCAGCGGTTGTGATTGCTTGGGAAAAAGACATTGTAAATCTTAAAGGTGAAAAGTTAAAAGAAGTACTTAAACAACCCAGTCAACTTTATTATCAAGAACTCGATTTTTTTAAAAATAAAGACCACTATAGTATACCCATTTATTGCTTCGATCATGATCGAAGCAAAAGGGGAAAGTCTCGGGTATTCTATGACGTAAATAATAAACTTTTGAATGAGGCATCAATGGAATTTACCTTGCACCCTGCGTTTGAAAGGCTATCTAATCAATTCAACAAATCTGTTTTTAAGTCTTCTGTAAAAGATGAGTTAACGACATTTTACGGCATTATTTATGAATTATTTTCGAACACACATGAACATGCCAGAACGAACGAGAGGGGATTTAATCTTTATCCTAATCTACGGTCTTTATACTTAAAATTTCATCGCGCAACGCTCTCCAAATATTTGGAAACATATAAAGAATTTCCCGGTTTGACTCGGTTTTTCAATTCCGAGTTTAGACTTAACAATGAACAACTGTATTTGGTAGAATTATCAGTAATTGATAGCGGCCCCGGCCTTTACAAACGATATAGCAAACAATCTGATTATAACGTGACGATAAAGGATGAGATAGACATCGTGAAACAGTGCTTATATATCCATAATACATCTTCAACGGAAGTAAATAAGATAAATAAAGGATATGGCCTTGATCGCATGTTGCAACTAATTGATGGCAAAGGATTCGTCCGCATTAAAACCGGGAGAGCAGATGTCTTTAGAGATATGAAAAACAATCGGTACGTTTCTCATCAAAAGCATTCTGAAATTGAACTAAATGATTGGGCAACAGATGCGAAAGAAGATTATACTGTTAATGCGGAAGTTGCAGGAACGGTAATATCGATTTTCTATGCCTTAAACTATGTGCCTTATGAGTGAACTATTATACCTATATCAATACACCGACACCCGGAACTTTGATACACCTAAAAAGATCACAGTCGTTTATATTAACCAAGAGGATTTACCAAATCAAGAATATGTTTCCGATGAGATTAGGGTATTTTTTGAGCGCCATATTATTTCTGACTTTTTAATAGTATTAATACCTTCCTATATTTCTGAAAAATCTAAACGTTTTTTTATAGAAGATAAAGAGGAAACATTTAAACGCCTTCCGGGACGCTCTGCTCCTTATTTTGGACAATGTTATTTTGTTTACACATATTCGGAAGCGGATATGATTGAACACTATCCCAAGAAAGTCTTGGTCAACGACGAGTTGTTTCTAAAAGACTTATTTCGCCATGGAAATACGACGATATTTAAAAACAATGGTGGGCTTGTCGAATCTTCCAATGATCACCACTTTGTGTTTCCCTCTAATAAACATTGCGCGAAGTTCATACGAACGGGAAATGTTCTTGTTCATAATACTGAGATTTTTTTTCTCGCTTACCAAATATTAAATCGGTTAAAGGGATATAAAACGATATATTGTGACACATCTTCCATCAACGTACTACCATTCGCCGCGTTGGAAATATCCAGACGCTTTGGATCGGTCTACGATTTCCCATCTGTAGAAAGTTTCAATTCATATGAGGTTTTTGAAAACAGAACAACGCAATTTGGCTCTGGCGACTTCGTCTTGATATCATCGTCAACTTCTGGTAATATCATAGACCGTATGATTAAGAATAACTTGGCGGTTTCCGATCAGATTTTATTGGTTTATTTTCTTGGGCCGCCGGATCGATTTAATGCGCACCAAAAGAACATTCTTTGTGATCTAACCTATGACGAAAAGATATTTCCCATTGGTGTTGATCAATTTGAAACCTATCCCAACCAATTACAATGTAAGCTGTGTGAAAAATATTCGTTTCCTATTAAAATACAGGGAGATGTTTTTTTAACTGTTAAGCCCAAAATTGACAAGGTTTTATTAACCGCTAAACCTAAACATGTACCTAAATTTTTGAACGATTTTGTAAAAGCTTACCGTGTAGATAAACGTTCAGAATCCAATGGAGCAGTTATTCGCGCCTACTATAAAGAGACCACCGGTGACAGCGAAGCCAATTATGAAACCTATATAGATACCACTAAAATCTACTCAAAAAACACTTTTGAAGAAAAACTCAATAGACTTATAGATAAGCACATACCAGCAAACACAAAATATCTAATCCATCTTCCAGATGAAAGTTCAAAAGAGTTCGCACAAATAATTTCCAAAAAAGCGTCATGGAGCGATGCACCAACCATGATTCGACTAGACGATAAATTGAACACCCATTTAAAAAATGAAGCGGGTTGCGCTGTTATTATCGCATCGTGTATAGTGACGGGGAAAAACCTACTTCATATTAGCAGGGTAATGCGTCCTTTTGATAAGTTAAGTCTCATTTATTTTGTTGGTGTATTCGGCACAAGCAACGCATCGTATGAAACTACGCTAAAGAACAGTTTGTCCAAAGGAAAAGATGCAAGTGATGTTCGCCCAGTTATTTCAGTTGAAACCATTTATTCTGCCTTAGATAAATATAGTACCATATGGGAACTTGAAAAAACCTATCTGGAAAAACTAATTGCTGACTGTAGTGGAGAAACCCCTCTATACAAAATATTTGATGAGCGGTTAAATATTTTATTGGGTAATAAAGAAACGATCGGGCTATCCGACGACGTATTCTTGAAAACACATGATAATGAGCGATTGTATCTCCGTAAAAACTTTGCCTTTTGGAATTTTGACTATGATGAAAAAGAAATTTTTCAGTCTGAAGCACATTTTTCTATAACCAGCATTATCAATTTTCTAGAAAATAATGAAATAAGGTCCGATTGTTCTTTGCAACAATCGGTATATGTAAGAAATCTTCTGTCAACTGAAAACTTCACTCGATTTAACGATGGCATTATTCAAGCCAGTTTATTGCGCTCAGTAAATCCTGAATGCCTCGCCTACGACCTTGACACAGATTCTAGTATTCAAATGCGCGCTTTGTTAGAAAGCATGATTGACAAACATAACACTGAACATGGCGAAGCCCTTATGGAGTTCTTACTTGCAATAGGTATGAAAAGATTAAGATTGCGCGACGAAGATCAAAACCATATTTTGGGATTAGGCCAACAATGTGAACATCCGGTAATAAAAGAGTTTTGTACTTTAATTTATGGCAATTTAACGGCTACTAATTAACTGAATCACCCCCAACCCCCGCGTTAAGGATTTTGGCCTTTGTTGGTGTTATCACCAACAAAATTTGCGTGCGGTAATGGTAGGTGATGAACACATAGAAGAGAAAAATGATCTGTAGGAAATGTGGTGAAGATAATTGGAGTACATGGACTTCTGCAACTACGCAAAAGACTTATCGTTATTGTAAAACCTGTAGACAAGACCGAGCAAGAGTTTACTCAAAAAGAAAAACCACGGCAAATGGTACACACTCTCATAAACAATGGCTTCAGGTTTTGTCCCGATATGATTTTTGTCCAAGTTGTTTTAGGTATTGGTCAGATATTCCTCCAAGGCCAGATAAACGATACAAATACGTGTGGACCAAAGACCATATCACACCTTTAAATAAAGGAGGGACTGACCACATTGACAACATTCAACCGCTTTGCTACCAATGCAACTTTGGTAAACGATAAACAATGGGTGCCGGGGTATCCATTAAACATAGAGAAGATATCGTGGTGAGCCGTCGAACCATGATTTTAAAGAATAAGTCCCGTAGCTTATCTTAGTAGGGTGAGTCACTATCACGTTTATATCTTATTGTGCAGCGACGGGTCGTATTATACCGGCGTGACCAATAATATTGAGCGGCGTTTTGACGAGCATCAGTCTGGTTATAACCCTACCTGTTACACCTACAAACGCAGGCCGCTTCAATTGGTGTTCAATGAGGTTTTTCCGGATATTAATCAGGCCATTGCTTTTGAGAAGCAGATGAAGGGCTGGCGCCGGGCTAAAAAGGAAGCTATTATTAATGGCGATTGGCATTTGCTGCCGGGGTTGTCTAAGACTGCAAAATAGTCTCTTTACGATAACTGCTTTACTGATCATGGTTCGACAGGCTCACCATGACATTTCCAATGCCACATTTTCATGGGCGCGGCGGCCTGTCACCCTGAGCTTGTCGAAGGGCGACGCGCGTAATGGCCAACCCGCACAACAGTCTTTACACGATAACGCTTCCCATGATCATGGTTCGACGGGCTCACCATGACATCTTCTTTTAATTTTCTTTGGAGCGCGGGCCTGTCATCCTGAGCTTGTCGAAGGGCGACGCGCGCAATGGCCCCCCC
>Ga0209026_1001081_pt1 | contig 13127 bp, 5 predicted proteins | sample AraplaCL_Col_mCL_FD_184262 | JGI IMG/M metagenome (GOLD analysis project Ga0209026, IMG submission 184262) | Arabidopsis root microbial communities from the University of North Carolina, USA - plate scrape CL_Col_mCL (SPAdes) (version 2) | ecosystem: Host-associated > Plants > Roots >... | reverse complement strand
CAGGGACACCAACATCAACCATACCTCTACTTTTTTAACATTGCGTCAATGTATTGACTATGCCATGGAACATCAGCCGGCATTAAATCGCTCATTAACTAACGTTGATATTGTTCACGAAACCAACGCTGTTAATTTAGCTTCATGGCTGCCACAGGTTACCGGTAGTGGCAATTTGGTACATTATTTTCAGCAGCAGGGCGGTGGGGGTGTAACTACAGCGGGTGGTACCACCACCTCTGGTAGAGGCGCTAATTCATTTGTTCCGGAAATATCGGTTAACCAGGCTATTTTTAGCCCGACCTTATTTTATTATCACCGCACAGCACCTTTGTTGACGGAACAAGCAAAGGAAGCAACTGATAGCGCGAAGATCAACCTGGTTTCTTCAGTTACAAAATCGTTTTATAGCGTGTTGCTTACTTTAGAGCAGATCAACATCCTAAAAGAGGATACCGCGCGTTTGGGCAAGAACGTTCGCGACACTTATCACCAATACATCGGTGGTATTGTAGACGAAACCGACTATGAAGAAGCTACCATCACTCTTAATAACTCTAAAGCTCAATTAAAACAGGCTAACGAGAACGTGAACCCGCAGTTTGCCACATTAAAAGGATTAATGGGCTACCCGCCCGAGCAGCAGTTTAACTTAAGCTTTGATACCACGCAAATGATGCAGGCTATTCATATAGATACTGCTCAGCAACTGCGTTTCGAAAATCGTATCGAGTTTAAGGAGTTGGCTACGCAAAAGAACCTGCAAAATGAGTTGATACACTATTATAATTTTCAATGGGTGCCTACCGTTTCTGCATTTTTCAACTACGACCTTTCTTTCCAGAACAGTACCTCGTATCCAACATCATATATAGGGTTAGGAGTGAGTGTGCCGATCTTTACCGGTTTTGCTCGTTTGCATAACGTGAAAAAGGCCCAATTGCAATACAAACAACTGGATTTTACACAGCAGGAGTTAAAATCATCTATTTATACTCAATACAGTTCCGCATTAGCCAACTACAAGAGTAATTATTACAATTTGCAGTTACTGCAAAGAAACGTTACGCTGGCACAGCGCACCTACTTTGTGGTCGAACTGCAATACAAATCAGGTATTGTAGCTTACCTGAATGTAATCACCGCCGAATCTAATCTCATCACTTCAGAAGTAAATTATTTAAATGCATTGTTCCAGGTGTTGACAAACAAAGTCGATCTGCAAAAAGCAATGGGATTAATTACATATTAAAGTTATCTCTCAAAATATATAACCACAGCCACTCCATGAAAAGAGTACTATTCAACACACTATTAATAAGCTGCGCGATGTTTGCCGCGTGCAAAAAGAAAACCCCGCCGGTAAATAACGAAGTGCCGGTAAACTTAATGAAAGTAAAAGAGCAAAAGGTTTTATATTACGATAAGTATCCAGCTACTACCCAAGCCTTTAGCCAGGACAACATATTACCGCAGGTGAGCGGCGCCATCACCGGGATTTTCTTTACAGAGGGCCAACAGGTGCACAAAGGGCAAAAGCTTTATGAAATTGATAAACGTATCTATCAGGCTAACTACGATGCAGCAGTGGCAAATTTAAGGGTGGCTCAAGGTAACCAAACGCAAGCTGACCAAGATCGGGAGCGTTATGAGTATCTGAATAAATATAATGCTGTTGCCAAACAACAATATGACCATGCTGTAATTACTGCACAAAACTCAAAAAACCAGGTATCGTCTGCAGAAGAGGCCGTGAAATCTGCAAAAACTAACCTGGCTTATGCCACCGTATATGCACCGTTTGACGGCACTATCGGTTTTAGCCAGGCTAAGATGGGCACCGTAGTTTCGCCGGGAACGATTTTGAATACCATTTCTACCGATGACCCAATGGCGATTGATTTTGTAGTAAACGAAAAGATATTACCAAAATTTGAGCGCCTACAATTGGTGAAGAAACAGGTACAGGACTCATTATTCACTTTTATTTTGCCTGATAACAGTATTTATCCAATGGCGGGCAGTATATCCAACATCGACCGTGCGGTTGATCAGCAAACCGGCGCTATCCGTATCCGCTTAAAATTTCCTAACAGTAAGCATTTTTTACGCGTAGGTATGAGCGGTGTAGTACGTGTACACAATCAGGACACACAACCACAAATGGTACTACCAAACAAAGCGGTAGTTGAGCAAATGGGCGAATACTTTGTGTTTGTGGCGCAGGATACCCTGGTGAATAATCCAAAAATGGGTGCCGACTCGGCTAAAAAGAAAATGAAGTCGCTACTGGCTCATCAGAAAAAAGTAGCTGTAGGGCAAGTGGTTGGAGCCAACATCGTTATCAAAAGCGGAATTAATGTTGGCGACCGGGTGATTACCGACGGCTTGCAAACTCTGCACGACGGATCGAAAATTACCTTACAAAACAAAGTAGGCCCGGGCGGCGGTGGCCGCGGTGGTAAATAGTGCGCAATTGTGTGGCAAATATTTTTGGAAAAGATTGATCTATGATTGCTAATACTTTTATAAAGCGTCCGGTTACGGCAATAGTTATCTCCATTGTGCTTGTTATTACGGGTACGGTGAGTATTCTTTTGCTACCTATTGACCAATATCCGGATATTACCCCGCCAATTGTGCAGGTAACCGGCCAGTTTACCGGTGCCGACGCGCAAACGGTTGAGCAAACCGTAGCTACTCCAATTGAGGAACAGGTAAACGGTACCCCGGGCATGGAGTACATGCAAAGCAACAGCACCAATAACGGTTTAATGACCATGAACGTTACGTTTAAAATTGGTACCGATATTGATGTTGCCGCACTGGATGTGCAAAACCGCGTAACCATTGCATCGCCTTTATTGCCTGCAGTGGTTAGTCGTTTGGGGGTTACTGTTCGTGCGGAGAACCCGAGCATGCTGATGATGGTGGCTATTTATGCACCAAAGGATTCGCATAACATTACTTTCTTAGACAATTTTACCAATATATTTATTCAGGATGCGCTACTACGTGTGCCGGGTGTTGGCAGTATTAACCGCTTTACGGATGACTTTAGCATGCGTATCTGGATGAATCCGGATAAGCTGGCTGGCTACAATTTAACACCAAGTGATGTTATCAATGCATTAAATACTCAAAACGTTCAGGTAGCTGCCGGTACAGCGGGCGTTCCACCACAATCAAGTCAGCAAACTTATGAGTTGGGTATTTTGGTCAATGGTCGTTTAAGTAAGGTATCAGAGTTTGAAAATATCATTGTAAAAACCATACCAAGCACCGGCGAGTTGGTTTATCTGAAGGATGTGGCGCGCGTTGAGTTGGGTAAATTTACCTTCTCGAGCAACTCGTTTGTTGACGGTCACCGTGCGTCATACTTACAAATTTACCAGGCACCAGGCAGTAATGCTTTGCAAACAGCACAAGGTGTTTATGATCAGTTAGCCAAACTGCGCCAAACTTTCCCTGCCGATGTGGAATACAGCGTTCCGTTCGAGTCGGTTACGGTGGTAAAGGTTTCCATGAAAGACGTGGTATTCACCCTGTTGATGACTTTGGCACTGGTGGGCGTTGTGGTATTTATCTTCCTGCAAACCTGGCGCTCGACGTTGATTCCGATCTTAGCTATTCCGGTTTCTATTTTCGGCACCTTCTGTTTTTTTATCCCGTTAGGCTTTACCATCAACACATTAACCATGTTCGGTTTTGTACTGGCTATTGGTATTGTGGTGGATGATGCGATCATCGTGGTTGAAGCTGTGCAGCATTACATAGACCATGAAGGAATGTCGGCCAAAGAGGCGACTTACGAGGCCATGAAGGACATCTCCGCACCTGTGGTAGCTATCGCGCTCATCCTCGCTGCGGTATTCGTGCCCGTAGGATTTATCCCGGGTATTGTAGGCAGGTTGTATCAACAGTTTGCAATAACCATTGCTATATCGGTAATGATCTCGGCTTTTATCGCCTTGTCGTTAACTCCGGCATTGTGTACGTTATTTTTAAAACCTACCGACCCCGATCGCAAACTAAACTTTCTGGATAGGGGATTCACCAAATTCAATAAGTGGTTCGATAAAATCACTGCCAAATACCAAAATGGCGTTAACTATAGCATTAAACATTCCAAATGGGTGGTTGCCGCGTTATTGCTGATCTGTGTATTTACCTATCTCATGTTCCAGGAAAAACCATCAGGTTTCATTCCTTCCGAAGATGACGGTAACCTGTACGTAACTTATCAATTGCCGCCGGCATCGTCCACCGCGCAATCGGTTGATGTGATGAAACGATTGATGCAGGTGGTTGGCTCTACGCCCGGTGTGGCGCATTACGCAGCACTATCGGGATTGAACGTGGTAACTAACGCCAGCAACTCAAATAACGGTACCATTTATTGTCAGTTAGCGCCGTGGGAAGATCGGGGTAAAACCGAAGAACAAGTACCAGGTATTATCAGCGTATTACAAAGACGCATCGCCGAAGCCGGTATTAAAAATGCGCAGGTGCAGGTGATACAGCCGTCGCCGCTGCCGGGCGTGGGTGCTACGGTTGGATTCTCGATGCAGATAGAGCAGCGCAGCACCAATGACGACATTCATGCTTTTGAAAAAGTTGTGAACAAGTTCGTCGCTGATGCGAATAAAAACCCTGCCATCACCAAAGCGTCAACTTATTTTACTGCCCATACACCAAACTACAACCTGAAAGTTGACCGTGAAAAATGCGAGAAACTGGGTGTTAATGTAGGTGATGTATTTACCACCATACAAGCCTTTATGGGTAGTTTGTATATTAATGACTTTACCACCTATAACCGTACTTTCCACGTTGTAGTACAGGCTGATACTGCTTTCCGTACGCATATTGATGATATGAACAAATACTACGTGCGCAACCAGGCCGGTACGATGGTGCCGTTGGGCACGCTCATCAGCTATTCGCCTACAGAGGCTGCACCGCTTATATCGCACTTTAATATCTTTCGTACAGCAGAAATTGACGGAGCGTCGTCACCGGGACATAGTAGCTCGGATGCATTAGCAGCGTTGACAGAACTTGCACAAAAAACATTACCCGAGGGTTATACCTACGAGTTTTCGGGCTTGAGTTATGAAGAGCAAAAGGCGGGCTCAACCACTATTTACATCTTCATGTTTTCTATCACTTTTGTGTTCCTGTTCCTGGCGGCGTTGTATGAGAGCTGGTCAGTACCATTCTCGGTGCTATTGGCCGTGCCGGTGGGTGCGTTTGGCGCGATACTCGCCCTGACGTTGGTGCCGGGATTAACTAATAACGTTTACGCGCAGATTGGATTGATCACGCTTATCGGTCTCGCGGCTAAAAACGCCATTCTGATCGTAGAATATGCAAAGGTGCGGGTGGACAGGGGAGAGGACCTGCTGCAATCAACCTTAGATGCGGTGAGTTTGCGTTTACGGCCGATTGTGATGACATCAGCCGCGTTCATTTTAGGCGTACTGCCGTTGGTGTTTGCATCGGGTGCGGGTGCTGTAGCACGTCGCACTATAGGCTTAACAGTATTGGGCGGTATGCTGGCGGCCACTACCTTGGCTATTTTTATTGTGCCGGTGTTGTACGTTATCATCACCAAACTATCCTACGGTAAAGATTACCTTGGTTATCTCAAAGCGCATCATCATGAATTGCTCGAAAAAGAAAAGAAAGTTGAATCGCAAAATATCGACCCAGAATTAGAATTTGAGATCGCACAATCACGTGCGAAAGGAAAACAGGATCACGATAAAAAAGGCCATTAATAATCATGATCGCGAATACATTTATTAAGCGACCGGTAACCGCAATTGTTATTTCCCTGATATTAGTTATCTCGGGGGTAATTTGTATGGCCAATCTTGCCGTCGATCAATATCCTAACATATCGCCGCCCAGCGTTTCTGTAAGTGCCGGCTATACTGGTGCCGATGCCGTTACTGTTGAGCAGCAAATAGCCTCACCTATTGAGGAGCAGGTAAACGGTACCCCAGGTATGGAATACATGACCAGCACCAGCACCAATAGCGGCGGTATGAGTGTGCGCGTAACCTTTGAGGTAGGTACCAATGTGCGCATTGCTGCGCTTAACGTGCAAAACCGTATGGGTATTGCCAAACCTTTGCTGCCATCTGTCGTTGGCCGCTTAGGAGTAAATGTTCGCGCCAGTAACCCCGATCAATTGATGTTGGTGGCAATTTACTCGCCACACAAAACACACGGTATTACTTTTTTAGATAACTACACCAGCACCTTTATACAAGACGCTATTTTGCGCGTACCCGGTGTGGGCGATGTAGGCGCGCGTACCGACCAGTTTAGTATGCGCATCTGGATGAATCCGGATAAAATGGCCTCTTATGGTCTAGTTCCTCAGGACGTAATAAATGCACTTAATAGTCAGAATGTATATGTTGCTGCGGGTTCTGTTGGCTCGCCGCCGCAAAATGCATCGCAAACTTACGAGACCGGTATCCTTGTCAACGGGATGATCAACAGGGTATCTGATTACGAAAAGATCGTGGTGCGTACCAACCCCGCAACTGGACTGATGGTTTACCTGCGCGATGTGGCTCGTATTGAGTTAGGCAAATTCACTTTTTCCAGTAACGCTTTTGTTGACGGTAATCGTGCTTCTACCATACAGATATTCCAGTCGCCGGGAAGTAACGCATTGCAAACTGCTAAGAACGTTTATGCTGAATTAGCACGATTAAAAAAAGCTTTCCCGGCGGATATTGATTATACAGTGCCGTTTGAATCTATCACAATTATTAAAGTATCAATGGAAGAGGTGATAGGCACCTTGCTTAAAGCGCTTGCGCTGGTAGCCATGGTAGTATTTATCTTCCTGCAAAACTGGCGCTCAACCATTATTCCAATTCTGGCTATTCCGGTATCCATAATGGCTACCTTCTGCTTATTCATCCCTCTTGGCTTTACGATTAATACCTTAACCATGTTTGGTTTTGTACTGGCGATAGGCATTGTGGTGGATGATGCGATCATAGTGGTAGAGGCGGTGCAGCATTATATTGATGATAAGGGAATGTCGCCTAAAGAAGCAACATACAATGCCATGAAAGAAATTTCCGGCCCGGTAGTCGCCATCGCACTCATCCTGGCTTCGGTATTTGTACCTGTAGGTTTCATCCCGGGTATCGTTGGGCGATTATATCAGCAATTTGCCATTACTATTGCCATTTCTGTGGTGATCTCGGCATTTGTAGCACTATCCTTAACACCGGCATTGTGTACTTTACTGCTAAAACCAACCATAACCGACCCGGAGAAAATGAACTGGCTGGACAAAGGCTTCGCCTGGTTTAACCGTAAATTTGATATGATGGTAGGCAGATACACCAATGCCGTGCGCAGGTGTATAAAAGGGGCACGTTACGTTGTAATTGTATTGGTTTGTATTTGCGCAGGCACCTTCCTGTTATTTAAAACAAAAGCGTCCGGCTTTGTGCCGAGGGAGGATAGCGGACGGATATATGTAACCTATTCGCTACCTGAGGCCACCTCCACTACTCAATCGGTCAAGGTGATGGAAAAACTGATGAAGATCGTGGCTACTACCCCTGGTGTCGAGCATTATACGGCTATTTCGGGATTTAACATTATTAACGGTGGTGCCAACTCTAACAACGGCTCTATGTTTGTGATGTTAAAACCATGGGATGACCGCACCACGCCCGAATTGCGGGCACAAGGCATAATGGATGCGATACAAAAACGCGCTGCCAAAGCGGGCATTAAACAGGCTACGGTACAGGTGTCTCAACCGCCGCCGATACGTGGCGTAGGGCAATCTGCAGGTTTTTCTATGCAGATACAAGAGGCTAATTCTACCGATGATATCTACCAGTTTGAAAAAGTAGTAAGGAAATTTATCGCGGCAGCTAAAAAGAACCCTGCAACAGCGACGGCGAACAGCTTTTTTTCGGCGCATACACCAAGTTTTGAGTTGACGGTCGACCGTTTGAAATGTCAGAAATTGGGGGTTGATATTTCGCAGGTATTTAATACCATGCAGGCTTATATGGGTAGCTTGTTTATTAACAATTTTACCTTATATAACCGCACCTACCACGTTGTTATACAGGCGGATACAGGTTATCGCGCATTGATTGACAACATGCAGAAATACTATGTAAGAAACAGTGTGGGTACAATGTTGCCGTTAAGTGCAGTAGTTAGCTACAAGCCCATTGTCGCCGCGCCGTTGATCAGTCATTTTAACTTGTTCCGATCGGCACAGGTAGACGGAAACATACCGGATGGATATAGTAGTGGGCAATGTATTGAAGCGTTAAAAGAGCTTTGCGCTAAAGCCTTGCCGCGCGGCTATACTTATGAGTTTTCCGGCTTGAGTTATGAAGAGATAAAAGCGGGATCGTTAACGGGATACATTTTTATGTTCTCGATCATATTTGTATTCCTGTTCCTGGCAGCGCTTTATGAAAGTTGGTCGGTGCCATTCTCAGTAATGCTGGCGGTACCAATAAGTGCCTTTGGTGCCATTGTTGCGCTGATGACCGCACCGAACATTACTAATAATGTTTACGCACAAATAGGGTTAATTACGCTCATTGGCCTATCGGCAAAGAACGCGATTCTTATCGTAGAGTTCGCTAAAATACGTGTTGACCGCGGCGAAGAACTCATCAAATCAACCCTCGAAGCCGTGCGATTGCGTTTACGACCTATTATTATGACCTCGATGGCGTTTATCCTGGGCGTTTTGCCGCTGGTATTGGCCACCGGTGCAGGCGCCGAATCAAGAAACACGATAGGCGTTACGGTAATGGGCGGTATGATTGCCTCGTCGTGTATTTCTATCTTTATTGTACCGGTATTATTTGTACTTTTTACCCGTTTGGGATACGGTAAGAAGAAATTAGCTTACTTGCATGCCAATCACGAAGCATTGATGGAAAGAAATGATCGTGTAGAGGCGCAAAACATTGACCCTGAATTGGAATACGAGATCGCTTTAGAGAAAGAAAGAGCGGGAGAGAAGAATCAAAACAAGTCCCTCGGAAAACAAGGGCACTAAGTCTATATTCTTTATCATTCTGAGCGGCAGCGTTACTTACGCATCACAATAGTGTCGCTCTTTTAAGAACCTTTGCCATCGCCAAGATGATGAAAGGATTATTTAAAACAATTCTAATAATTCTTGTGGTTGTAGCAAGGCGTATTATCTTTGTGCTAATTAGAATCAATCTAAACAAATATTGAATTAAGTTCAAGATTTGTTCAAAATTTAGCAGTAAATTAACACCGTATGGCAACCATGAAACTCAAACTCCTTAGCATTGGCGGGCTATTTGCCGCCACTATTTTGTGTAGTGCAATTCCTGCACCCAAAACCAATCTGTATGTGGCTGATTATGAAAACGTTTTGGGCACCTCGCTTGAGATTAAGATCGCTGCGCAAAACGACAACCAGGCACAATTGGCCGAAAATGCCGCATTAAATGAAATAGACCGTTTGAATAAAATATTGAGCGGTTACGACGCTAATAGTGAATTTATGCGCTGGACAAAGACCAATAATACCGCGGTAAAGGTGTCTTCAGAGCTATTTGAGGTGCTTAGCCTGTTTGATAAATGGAAAACACAAAGCAATGGCGCCTTAGATGCTTCTGCTGAAGTGGTTGGTAAACTTTGGAAAGATGCTGCTAAACGCGGCACGCAGCCAACGCAAGAAGAAATCAACGCCGCAGTCGCCCGTGTTAAACAACAGCATTGGGTGTTGAACAGTGCTAACCATACCGCAACCCATTTAGACAATGCACCGTTGATGCTGAACTCCTTTGTAAAAAGCTACGTGATGAATAAAGCATGTAATGTGGCTATGCAGGCAACGGGTACTAAAGGCATTGTACTTAACATTGGTGGTGACATTGTTGTCCGCGGTGAGCATACTGAAAAGATCCGCGTAAGTAATCCCAAAGCAGATGCTGAGAACGATGCACCGATCGCCTTTTTAAATATTGCTAATAAAACAATTGCTACCAGCGGTAACTACCGTCGTGGCGAGTTGGTGAATGGCCAATGGCATTCGCATATTGTAGATCCGCGTACCGGCACCCCTGCCGATGCTATTATCAGCGCAACTGTAGTTGCTGAAAATCCAGCCGACGCCGGAGCCTTGGCCACCGCAATGAATGTTTTAAAACCTGAGGAAAGCAGCCGTTTGGCAGCTACCGTTACGGGTGCAGAATATATGATCATCACCGCCGATGGTAAACGCATTGAAAGCAAGGGTTGGAAAGCAATGGAGATTGCTTCGTCAGCAGCACCCGAAACTGTTAATACCGCTTTCGCGGATAAAACCTGGGACCCGAAATATGAACTAAAGATCGATCTGGAACTAAAAGCTATTGAAGGTATGCGCGTTCATCGTCCTTATGTAGCTGTCTGGGTAGTTGATAAAGACAAAAAACCTGTGCGCAACATTGCTTTATGGAGCCAGAAACCTAAGTATTTAAAAGAGATGTCGGCATGGTATGAGGCTTATGGCGATAAATACGAAATGCAGGATCAAAGCGTGAGTTCTACCTCAAGCGCTACCCGGCCTGCCGGTAAATACACTATTAAGTGGGATGGCAAAAATGACAAGGGCGAATATGTAAAAAAAGGCCTTTATACTGTTATGGTTGAAGTTGCACGTGAACACGGCACGCACCAGATCATGACCGAAGAGATGGACTTTACTCAAACGCCAAAGCCTGCAAAATTGTCCGGCAATACGGAGGTTGAAGGCGCATCGTTTGAATATGTGAAGAAAGATGGCCAGTAATCGTCCGCCGCATACCCTAATACGCAGACCAAAGCCTGCATCAGATAATAAACCACCAAAAGCGAAATGGAAGCGGGACACTGCTTCTTTTTCGCGCTGGTTGCATATTTACCTGTCAATGATTAGTTTTTTCATTGTCTTATTCTTCGCCGTTACCGGTTTGACATTAAATCATGCTAATTGGTTCGACGGACATGAGCAAACTACCAAATACACCGGTAAGGTGCCGCTAAAATGGGTGAATGTAAAAGACACCGCCGCTATTGCTAAATTAGAGATCGTTCAATATCTGAAACATACCCATCACGTTAAAGGTGATATTGGCGATTTTATCATTGATGATAATCAATGCACACTATCCTTTAAAGGTCCGGGCTACGCTGCTGATGGGTTTGTAAGCCGGACAGATGGTTCCTACAAACTTACCGAGACCACCTTGGGTGTTTTCGCAGTATTGAACGATTTGCACAAGGGGAGGGACAGCGGTAAGAAATGGGGCTGGCTAATCGATGTGTCGGCAGTATTTCTAACCCTGCTTTCTTTAAGCGGATTAGTGATGATCTGCTTTATGAAAAAGAAGCGCCTGTCAGGGTTGATAACGCTTATTATCGGCGGCGTGGTTTGCTGGTTGATCTATTATTTTTTGGTACCGTAAACTCAGTCGGATAAAACTGTCATTCTGAGCGATAGCGAAGAATCTTAACCTACTTGCATGGTGGAAGTTTTGCTCGTTTAAGATTCTTCGCTGCCGCTCAGAATGACAGGGAACTCAATAAAAAGAGCGTTGAATGTAATACTCAACGCTCTTTTCTATACAAGTTAATTCAACAATTACTTCTTCAAATCCTCCAGTCTTCCGTTACGGATAGAAAGTGTTTGCTTCGGCCATGTAACGCCATCGGCAGCAGTATGAGGCATCGTATTCGGATCTTCGCAAGCCATGTAAACCATAATAGCGGTTAACAGTGCATTGTTTTTCAGGTCATCGAAAACAATCTTGTCATAAGTGTCTAAATTGGTGTGCCAGGTAATGGTGCCGTAGCCCCAGTTAAGCGCACCTAAAGAAAAACCCGGAGCGCCAACCATGTCAAACGAGGCATTATCAGAACCGCCACCGCTAGGTGTGCCAGGGAAACGAGAACGGATTCGGTTTTTCAATGTATCCGGAACCATCGCCAACCAACGCTCAAAGAACGGACCTGATTCTTTAAAGCCCGAACCCGACATACTGGTTATCCGGCCCGTACCGTTGTCCTGGTTAAACAGGGCCTGTAAGTTTTTAGTTATTTCAGGGTGATCTTCAACAAATGCGTGCGAACCATTTAGACCCTCTTCCTCGCTGCTCCAGTGGCCTACAATGATGGTGCGTTTTGGATGAGGATAGAATTTTTGGAGTAAGCGCATCGCTTCAATCATGGTTAAAGTACCCGTGCCGTTATCAGTCGCGCCGGTGCCGCCGTCCCATGAGTCGAAGTGGGCAGAAAGCATCACATATTCATTAGGTTTTTCGGTGCCTTTTATAGTACCAATGGTATTATAAGTTGGCTGCATACCTAACTCTTTCGATTCGCAATGAATAGAAAGTGTTACTGGTTTACCACCATCGGCCAAACGGTAGATCAGACCATAATCTTCTAAGCCGATATCTACAGTAGGGATTTTTTTGGTATGCGCATCAAATATTTTATCAGCACCAAACTCTTTAGACCAGTAATTGGTGATGATACCTAACGCGCCCGCATTTTCTAAAGCTTGTGGCAAGGCGGTTTTCCCTTTTCCAAAACCAGTGTTTGCAATCCTTTTCGCCCAGGCGGCAGTCATTTCGCGCGCCTCGGCGTTCATTTTTGCGTAAGTTGTTGGTGTAGCAAACTCTTTTAAGTTCACGTCAGAACGCCCGGTTGTTGGCGGAGCAGATATCATCACAAACTTACCTTTAACAGCCGGCAGCCATGCTTTAAATGCATTTGAGTCGGCAACATCAGGTAATATGATTACTTGTGCAGTAGTAGTTTTATTACCCATACCCGGGCTCCAGGCCAATTGTGTGCCTTGTAAAGAGCGCACCCACGGCGAAACCATATCAATATGCGATATGCCGCGCTGCCAGCCGCGCCATTCGCCCCATTTTTCATTCTTGGCATCAATGCCCCAGCTTTTGTAGGTAGCCACCGCCCAGTCGTTGGCCTGTTTCATTTGCGGTGTAGCAATTAAACGCGGGCCTACTTCGTCCAAAAGCTCGTGCGCTAATTTGGGTAGTTGTGAGTTATTCATTTCTTCGTTCATCATGGCATCGATA
>Ga0209026_1001080_pt1 | contig 13129 bp, 9 predicted proteins | sample AraplaCL_Col_mCL_FD_184262 | JGI IMG/M metagenome (GOLD analysis project Ga0209026, IMG submission 184262) | Arabidopsis root microbial communities from the University of North Carolina, USA - plate scrape CL_Col_mCL (SPAdes) (version 2) | ecosystem: Host-associated > Plants > Roots >... | reverse complement strand
GCCGTTGCCTCGGAAGGCGGGAAAAGCACTAAATCCCCAGCCGTCTGCGGAGACAGCCACGTATCCAAATGCCACCCCATGGAATGGTAGTAGTTGACCATTGTCGATTTTGGATGTTTGTAGATGTTGCCTGGACCAAACGAAAAAGCCAACAAGGCACCCTTGCCCCAAGGGGGAGGAACGTTCATTGGTTCGACATCAGCCCCATGATGAGACGCTACAATTGCCGCGCAAGGTGCCGCTTGCCACGGCACAGGCATATACTCATATGAAACGTCACCAGGCAGAAGCCACCGCTTTCGCTTGCCCTGCCCAATATTCGTGACTCGAAGGACCAAACAGGCATTATTGTTCCGGTCTGTCACATCTGGTCCATTGCCAAGCGCAATCTCAGCTAAACAGCCACCACGAACTGCAAATTTCAATGGGAAAGTTGCACCGGCACTCGTCGCGTCGAGAACAAGTATTTTCCCTCCGTGAGCAAGTATCATGGTCGCAAACTTAATATGCGTTGCATTCAGGTCTTGGCGAGGCACAATCCATGTTCGTCGAAAAAACGTCGTTGCGTTCGCTGCCGGCACTCCATCCTTTGCCCCGCGCCAATGATCTACATCCCAATGCGTAAGGAAAACCGGCGCATGTGATTGCGGAACCGAAAGGTCAAGGTGTTTAGGTTTAGTGGAAGCGTTCAGATTATTGGGACACCCGACATCAATCCAAAGATTAGCAGGTGCCCTTTCATCAACGCGAAATGCGCAGGCGTTTCCTTGTCCCACGTCTTCAACCGTGAGCACATTTGGTTCAATATGTCTTAAAACCCGAACCACGGAGGCCGCCGAGGCTGTCGGCCATTGGTTCATACTAAAGGCAGTCGAAAGCACTCCGGCAAGTAGTCTAGGTATCCACTTGATGTGCCGGAAATTCAAGAGGCTAGGAAGCAAATAGGAAAATGAAGGAAGAACCTATGAAGCGCGATGCAAATTCTTTAACTGCACACTCGCCTCAGTCTTTCTATTCCAACCTGTTCCCCATTTCCCATACGTTCAACGAATCCGTCAAAAGCTTCGTCGCTCGGAAACAAGAATTTGCGACCGACATAGCTGCGTATCGGCAATTTTTGCTGCCGTCCGATGACTTATGATGATTGAAAATTCGCTGAACTGCGCGACCAATTCTGGGGAACTTCTCGCTCACCACGCCGTCGCCGCAGGATGCATTGGGTAACTTGTGCATGAAGCGCGAAGCTAATGAAGCACTTGGTTAACATGCCAATTAAATTGATTGTCATTAGCACAAGCATGCGTAACTTCGCGAATCATAGGAAATTGCGGATCGATCGTCATGTAACCAGCTCGCGACCGAATGCTAAGCTTATCCGCAAAAAGACTTTCCTGCGAAAAACATTCCTAAGAACAATCAGCTTGGCGAAAAATGGCAAAAATAGCCCGACCAACTTTCCAAAGTATGGAACGTTGGTCGAGTATTCTTACAAATCAATGAGTTACAACATGGCGCACATCGCTCTTTCCGACCAACTTTATTCTCTTTGCTCAAAAATCAAAACTGATGCCACGTCCCGACTCGCCGAAAGTTCGCAGTTTGGGCCGCCCCAACCCGAGCACGGCCACCATTCTATACGATCGATTTTCTGCCTGTGAAAAAGCCGTTGATAGTTAGCCGACCTCGCGCCGGATTTTTGCTGAGCAGTTCCGGCTGCGTGATGTGTCCGGAATGGAAAATGCCGCCGTCGTAGAAAATGATTCGGTTCCAGGCAGGGGGAATTGTGCCGATCAGCTCAAAATATGAATTGGACTGCGTCATGTAATTCGGCGTCGTGCCGAAGCGCATGGCAAACTGTTCCCGGCTCAAGTCCTGCCATTCGGACGATGAGGAATACAGACGCGCAATCTCGTCTTCCGTCACTTTTGGCCGGTAGAAGCTGGTGCCGCCCAGCGCGTCATTCTTGAATAGATACAGGACCGATGCCGAGAAACTATGCTGAGGGTAGCCGAATGGATGGTCTTGATGGCAAATCCTTTGATTCGGCGACAATTCCTGCGGCTGCAATGTGATCATGGACAGGCGGCTGAACATGCTGAGCGTGCGACGCACACCAAGCAGTTTGCCAACATGCAGGATGAAGAAATCATTCAGGCGATCGGAAAATTCATCGGGCATGCGCATTTCCGGTCCGGGAAATGCATTTTTCCGCGTGATGGTGAACTGGTCTTGCAGCTTGCAGGCTTGATCGACGATCGCTTGAGGATCTGCTAAAAAATTATCGACCACGATACAAGGTTTGTAGCCCGGCAGCGGAATAATTCTGATCTGTGGATTTGGGTTAATAAGCGCCATTTATTACGTTCACCGTTGTCGATCGCAATAGCTTTGCACGTACGCCTGATGGGGCGGCAATTGCTTCACTGTATTGATGACCCTTGAACGAATGGTATTGAGGAAACCCGACAACTCCGCATCGCCCATGAGATCGGCCGTCTGGTGATGCTGCTGCGGCATTATCCCTTGTCCAAGCATGACCTGTATCCATGAATTCTCGGCGAACAATTCGTTCGGCACGCGAAAGACACGGCCGGTTTCGCTAAACAGGTCGATGCGATGGCGTAGCGATGATGGGATTTCCATACTGCTGCAATCACGCCAGAATTTGGTATCGCGTCGATTGGTCACATGATAATGGAGCACAAGGAAATCACGAATATGCTCAATTTCATGGGCGCACTGACGATTGAATTCATCCCTGTCCGCCTGGCATATGCCTTCGGTAGGGAACATTTGCAGAAGACGGATGATATTGCGTTGAATTAGATGAATGCTGGTTGATTCGAGTGGTTCAAGAAAGCCGCTCGACAGGCCGATTGCAATGCAGTTGCCCTGCCAGGTCTTCTCACGCTGACCAGGCTTGAACCTGATGATGCGCGGTTGCGTCAAATGCTCGCCGTCGATGTTGTTCAGGAGGGCCGCTTTCGCTGACTCATCGTCAATGTAGCGGCTTGAAAAGACTATGCCATTGCCTACGCGATGTTGCAAGGGAATGCGCCATTGCCAACCCGACTCGTGTGCAATCACCCGCACATAAGGATGGGCCGCGCCCACCGATGCTGTTTGCACGGCAATGGCGCTGTCGCAGAATAGCAGATGCGACCAATCCTGATAGGGAACCTTCATGACGTCACCGATCAACATCGCGCGAAAGCCGGTGCAATCGATAAACAGATCCGCTTCGAGCCTGGCGCCCGAATCGAGCCTGAGCGCAGTGATGTCGCCGGAATCGGGATCGGAGTCGACCTTGACGATTTTTCCCTCGACACGTTTTACACCGAAACCTTCACTCATCTTGCGCAGGAATTTTGCGTACAAGCTGGCGTCCAGGTTGTAGGCGTAATTCAGGCCGTTGTTAGGCAGGTGGGCGAAGCGTCCGGCTTCCGCCGCTTTCACTTCCACGCAGTATTCGCCAAAGTCTGCGGCAACCTGTCGTTCGATTCCCTTGTGCCAAAAATGCTGGAACCCTGCTGTCCAGTGGTCGGTGCCGGTGTGGCCGAATGAGTGGAAGTAGTGTTCGTTGACATTGCGCCAGTTCTCGAAGCTGATGCCGAGCTTGAATGTGGCTTGGGTAGCCGCCATGAATTCTGCTTCGTTCACCTCAAGCAGATTATGAAAAGCCAGCATTGCGGGAATGGTTGCCTCGCCGACACCGACGGTCGAAATCTCGTCCGACTCGATCAAGGTGATGTCCAGTATCTTTCCCAATACCTTGGACAGCGCCGCGGCGACATTCCACCCGGCGGTGCCGCCTCCCGCAATGATGACGCGCCGTATCGGTTTGCGTTGCTGCATGTTGAATCTCCCGTTATCGTTTTATTTTGTTGAGAAGGTGAGCGCGAAGCATCCGCGCAGTATCGTTGTTGAACGGCGCCAATATTCGTCGCGCCGCCGGCGGAATGTGCCCGGCTTCCTCGCCGTCGTTTTCAAAAACATAGTGGCGAAATATTTCCTGCCACGCTGCCCTCTGCGAGCGCGGCAAATCACGCATCGTCATCAGTGCATACATCAATGTGTTCATTGGCGTATCCATGTACTCCGGCGATTGCCGCCACCAGTAATTGACCAGGACGTTGAAGCCGTCGAGCGCCTCGATCTGGTGCCACCACATGCTGGGCAGGAACAAGGCGTCCCCGGCCTGTAGTTCGGCGACCTGTGCGTGCTCCAGCGCTTCGGCAAATTTCGGAAATTTTTCGAAATCCGGTTTGGAGAAATCGACCAGGCTCACGGCTTGCCCGGCCGGCGTAAAGTCAATCGGACCGATATACAGATTACGCAATTGGTGCGGCGGAAATAAGGTGAAGCGCCGGCGTCCGGCTGCGACACAGGCAAGATTGTCCGGCAGATCGAAGTGGGCCGGGATGCGCGTGCGGTTACCTAGCCAGATGCTTACGAGCGGATTATCGACGCCTGCCAAGTCGATATCGTTTTCGGCGCGAAAACCCGGCAGGCATGTATCAACCGTCGTCGAGCCCACGTAGATTGCCGGCGCTTCGTCGTTGAGGTAATGATCGCTCAGCGCATCGAGCACCAGGTCCAACCTGACGCGGGTCAAGTTGAAATTGAAACCGCTCAGGTCATCATTGTAAAAAAACCGTCCGCCGATTTCGGGCGCGCCATGCATGACATCGACGGTGGCGTCACGATAAAAACGGCGCAAATAGTCGTTCGCTTCCCGCGCCGAGGCATGTGCGGCGCGTACCATCGGCCATGACGATACGAGGCCGCGGAGAACGATCGGCTCCGTTGATCTGAGGATGTCGTCAGTCAATTGATGCGGACTGAGCCCGTCAATCTCGCGAATCGGTTTAAACGTTGCGGCCATGCAATCGATTCTTTCTGTCGATCAGTTTGCGCAAGTTGCCCATGGAGGCCATTGCCATATAGATGGCCTGCAAATGGCCCGCACGGTGAAGTGTTTCGAGCACAGCGCCATTGAGCGCATTCAATTTGGCTTCCTTGATGGTGTAGAAGCCGTCGAGCCGCCCCTGTGAGCCGTCGTTCAATTCGAATTCGAAAACGAATGATTCCAGCAGGTCATGTTCAAGAAGCGCAGTAATGAATGCCGGCATCGTTCCCAGCCCCTGGTGAATTGCAAACAAGATTGAATTCATGCGCTCCAGGTAAGGCGTGGGACCGCCGTGGCTAAGAAATACTGCTTCGCCTTCGTCCTGCCGTTTGCTGATCCTCGGGCTATCGATATAGACGTTCAGCGTGAGTTCTTCCCCTGCGACGCCGATCAGAAAAGGCTGCCGCTGAACCACCAGGGGGACGTAGTTGGCATCCCACCCTGCAGGGCCGAGGAATAGATTTTCGTCGTCCTGCAGACCGAACAAGGCAAACGCTTCAAATGTCAAACCGTCGGGTGTTTTATGAAAAACGATAGGGTAGTACGCTTGAACGCTCAAAAATTCGGCCGGAAAGGTGTTGGCGAACATGATGTCGTCGCCAAATTCGGCACCCGGTTTGGAAATGATTCGCAGATCCTTGTGTTCGACGTTATTGAGTGGAACTGCCTTCGGCATATTGAGTCTCCGTTATGATGATTATGAATTCAACTTGCGGTCACGCATGGCATTTCCGAACAGGGCGGCGATCCATCGCCTTTTCCAATCGGTGAATCGACGGTCAAATTTTATGCAGGCCATGCCGTGCCACATGGTTAATGAGCTCCCTGTTGCTCGGCAAGCCAGCCAGCATTTTATCCTTCATGGCACCGGCCGCCTGAATGTATTTGCGCGCGCGCTCCGCGTTGGCGGTATCCTGCGCGGCCGCTTTCGTCTTGAACCCCATGCCATAGAGCACATACTGATAACTTTCGGCTGGAAACAGTTCGGCGATACGGAAGAAGTCATGACGCGACGGGTTATGATGCTGCCAAAGTACAAGCAATTCGCTCAGGCGCTCCGGTATCGATTCCGGCCGACAATTGTCGCGCCAGTAATCCGAACCGGTTCGTTTGGTCAGCACATAATGCAGCTTCAGAAAATCGATGACACGCTCCCAGCGATAGGTGAAGGTGTCATTGAAACGCCTGGCGATAATTTCCATGGTGCGGCGCGTCACCGGCATTTGCTCGCTCAGCAATGCTGCGGACAACTCGACCATGACAAGCGCAGAGGCCTCAAGAGGTTCGATGAAGCCCGCAGATTGGCCGATCGCAACACAGTTGCGGTGCCAAAATTCGCGTCGATAGCCCGGCTGGAATGTCAGTTTGCGCGGCGTTGGAATATCTTTGACGCCACCATGGTCGACAAGATACGCACGCAGAGCGATTTCCGCCTGTTCGTCGCTGCCATGCGCGCTCGAATAGACGTAGCCGACACCGCGTCGTGTCGGCAGGCCAATGTCCCATATCCAGCCACTTTCCTGGGCCGTTGACAATGTCTGCGAAGCGATGGGCGCGTCTTCGCCGACATAAGGCACCTGTACCGCCAGGGCAGTGTCATTGAACAGTATCCCTTTCTGCGGCAAAAAGGCGATTCCGTAATGCTGGCCAAGCAACAGCGATTGCATGCCTGTGCAATCGACAAACAGGTCGCCATCGATGGCGCCGTGATGTCTTGTTTGCAGTGACGCGATATCCCCGCTATCGTCCGAATTCACGGCAACAATATGATCGGAAACGTGCCTTACGCCAAGGCGTTCTACGCAATGTTTGCGCAGAAACAGGCCGAATTTTGTCGCATCAAGATGATAGCCATAGTTTGAAACACCGGCATATTCAGGCGTGACGATTTGTTTGGGCGCCTTTCCCTTCATGCACAGGTGAGGCTGGGCGCTGACGACTTCGGCATAGGCGGCATCTGGATTCTCGCGCTGCCATGCAGCGACAAGATCGGCATCGCCGTTGCCGTGGGGCAGAGAAAAAGGATGGAAATAGTAATCGTCTTCGTGGCCATTGACCCAGCCGTTAAAGCGCGACCCTTGCTTGAACGAGGCATCGCACTCCCTGATGAAGTCGGTTTCCGATACGCCGATCTTGCGCAATGTTTCGCGCATGCTCGGCCACGTTCCTTCACCCACGCCGATGGGCGCGACGTCGGGAGATTCAATGAGCGTCACTTGCAAGCCGGCGCTGCCTTCATGCGCTTGATGTTCGGCAGCAATCAATGCTGCACTTAACCAGCCGGCGCTGCCACCGCCTGCAATGACGATGTGATTGATCGACCTACCGCTCATAACAGAATATCAATTGCGTCTCGCTTAATGTTCACAAGAAATGCAATGAAACAAGCCATTCTATATGAATGGCTTGTTTGCTCGATACGGCATGACCGCGCGTCATGCCGCATTTTCTGCTCTACGATGAATTGTCGATCAGAACTTGTAACGAGCGCCTAGCATGACACGCGCGCCGGTTTGTGTGACATTTTCAACTTCCTGGTCGGAGCGCCCAACATTTTTCTGAATCGCATTCGTCAGGTTGATTCCGTCAAACTGGAAGCTCAGATGCTTGTCGAATTGATAGCTGACAGTTGCATCGATTTGACCGTACGCCAGCGTGTAGACCGGTCCATTATTGCCGCCCGGTTGCGTCGTTGAAGCCAGGAACTTGTCACGCCAGTTGTATGCCAATCTGGCCGCCCAGGTGCTGTCTTCATAGATCGCCACCAAATTGGCCGAATTGCTCAAGCCCACAATGGCAAACTGGGTCGAGGTATCCAGGTTGGAATTGTTGTACTTCAAGGGCGAATGGACATAGGTATAGTTCGCCTGCACCCCAAAACCGCTTCGACCAAACATATGCTGCAGGTTGAATTCCAGTCCGTGGACGCTTGCCGTTTGTTCATTCACGTAGGTGGAAGTGTTGAACATCAGAAGCGGGTCGGTGGGCAAGCCTGCGATTGTGCCCGGTAGAATACCTGCATTGTTCGCCGGGCCGGTAACGGTAACGCCTGGCTGCCCATTGAAATTCGTCAGGATATAGTTTCGGATGCAATTCGTATCCGCCACGCCACAGCCGCCCTTGGACAGCGCCGCATTGTAGTATGCGCCGCCGACCGGCGTGTGCAGCCCGTATTGCGGCTCGCTGATCACCGCTTGACCTGCGTAGTTGTCCAGGTTCTTGTTGAAGAAACCAACCGAGAATACGCTGTGTTCGTCGAAGTACCACTCGTAGGACAAATCGAGGTTTTTCGACTTCACCGGCTTCAGGGCGGGATTGCCCACGCTTGCAGTGCCGTTATATGTACTTGCGATCGTACCGAGAACCAATCCACCCTGCATTTGATCGTAACGTGCACGGCCGATGGTTTCGCCCGCGCTGGCGCGGAACTTCATGTCGCTACGTAGTTCCCAATCGAGATTGAGGCTTGGCAGCACCTCGCTGTAGGAAGAGGTCGTGTTCTCGAAATTCTGGCCGCCGAACGTAATAGGCAGCTCGTTCTGCGATTGCCAGGTTACACCGGTACCAGGCTGCGAAAGTGCAACCGCCGTCACGTTCGTATGTTCAAAGCGGAGACCGAGCGATGAATGCATCGGTATCGCAGTGTCCCACAGCGTGTCGTAGGAAACGTAGGCGGAACTGGTATTTTCCTTGATTTCGCTATCCTGGGTTGGCGTGCTGCTTGGCAAGTAGCCGCCGCCGCTGCTTATGTTTCCGGTCGCGGCCGCAACGTTTGCCGATGTCTGGCGCAGCGCTCCAAAATTGCCGATATAAAAATTACCGAAAATACCAGGTGTGTTGTAACCGGGGATATTATGGAAATAGCTTGGCAGATTGTAGGCCGTGAACAGGCTGGCCGGGAACGATCCTGCCGGGAGCGTGCAATTGCCCCAGCAATTATTGTTTTGCACCTGAGAGAACGTGTTGTGATTGGTGCTATCTGCCTGGCCCAGACCAAAATTCAATTTCGACGATTCCGTGACCTGCCAGTTCCCGCTTGCCTGGACCTGATCGATGGTCGCTTTTTGCCACCTGTTCTGGAACCAGGAGCCGGCCATCTGAATCGGGGCAGCCGCCAAATCGATAGGCATCGACAGAATCGGCAACGTGTGGGAATAATCGACTGTCGTGGAGGTGCGGCTGAAACTGGCGAACGACAAGTCGTTGGCACTACCCCACGGGCTGTCGGCGCCGGATTCGGCGGTAGAGTGGTGCGCGTCAAACGTGAATTTGGCTTTTGGCGAATATTTCCACACGGCGTTGAAGCCAACGGATTGGTTCTTGGTTTTGGTCGCGAAGTCTTCCGCGACGATTGAATCGTCCTGTGGCGTCGTGTAGTTTTCCGTGTACTTCAGCGGCGAGGCAATGCTGCCGCCGGGCCAGGAACTTGTCGAGGTTGGCGAAGCACTGAACCATGCGCTGATTTCGTTTCTTTGCGTATGAATCTTGTGCTCGGAGTAGGTGTAATCCAAAGTCGTCAACAGCTCTTTGATAGGCTTGAACTGAAACACCAACTGGTCGTTGAAGCGCGTCGACTCGACGCCCGTTACACCATATTCGAAGTTTTGCGGAATCAAGTAGATCGAGCCTGGTGCTGGTCCACCGGTCGTTGTGCCCAGGGCATGGCCGTCGGTCAAACTGGTCGCGTTGGAAGCAGGGAATGGCCCCTGGAAGCCATTGTCTGAGCCGGCCCTGTTGTATCCTGAATTGCGCTTTTGATAGCTGGCGCTAAATGACACCCCGAACCTGCCATCGTCGCTGGTATTGCTATAGATGCCGGAAAGTTCGGGCGTGACTTTGCTGCCCTGGAATGGCTCAGGGAGATTCTGGCCGGATTTGTCGTCGATACCCTTGATGCTGAAACTGGAGTGCATTCCAGGATTGTCAAACGGGCGCGCCGTCATGACATTAATGGTCGCGCCGATACCGCCCGCTGCACTTTCCACCCGCCCGGTCTTGAACACTTGTAGCTGGGAAATCGCATCCGGCGACAAATTGGAAAAGTCGAACGAACGACCGCCAACGTCTCCCAGATTGGTGGTCGGCATTTGACGGCCATTCAACAATACCAGGTTGAAATCGGGGCCGAGGCCACGCACCGTTACCGTCTGTCCTTCGCCATCGCTGCGATCAATCGATACGCCACTGATCCGTTGCAATGACTCCGCCAGGTTTGTGTCCGGGAATTTACCCATGTCTTCCGCGACAATGCCATCGACGATACCGTTCGCGTCGCGCTTCATATTCAGTGTCGATTGCATACTGCCGCGAATACCGGTAACGACGATCGTATTCGGGGTGACTTGGCTTTGATCCCCCGACGGAGCGGCCTCCTGGGCGTAACCCTGACCAGCCAACGTGGCGCAGGCGCCAGCAACTGCGAGGCTCATCAGCCGCCTTTTTGTATTTGGGCTTGGCTTTCTCATTCTATTCTGATGTTGCATTTTGTCTCCTTCTTCTTGGTTGAATGATCGACACTTGTAAGCGATCGTGCATCAGTGCCTTGGGTGCTACAAAAAACCGGCATCTCCGATATGACCCGTTTTCGTTCTCCTTGCCTCCTTATCCAGGATTACTCCCTCATTGCCGCGCCTTGCCGGCGCTGCCCTGCTCGAACTTCTGTTTCCTAAAAACAGTCGACTGCTTCTTCATTTCTAAATTGAAATCGTTTTCAAGTCTGGCAAATCTCATCACTAGCGTATTTCCTTGCATGTTGTGGGCCTGAAGAAGCGGTGAATACCTGCATCGCGCTAAGGGTCTGCGCGATAAATCGAGCCGATCCAAAAACATGGAAACGATTCCATTTTACCTCGTTTTTCAGACCGTAGTCGCAGCTACAGTCAGAAAAACGGCAAAGAAGGGGACTCCCCTCATTCATCCGTCTCGCGTCTACCGCGCGGCCTCCCAGGCGAACCGCCGCTCAGCAAAATCCCCGGCCACAATGAGCCTGTCGCGAGGATTTTCGACGACAGATAACTTGAAACAACGCGCCTTTTTCCGAGCCGGCTTTTGTGAACTTCAACCAAGCGCCCCTCGCAGCAAGGGGACTTATAAGCTCACAGAACCCGACTCAACAGCTTCTTGAATTGCGAAGCACCCATATGCTTGCTTAACTTGAACAAATGGCCGCCACCTCTCCACACACGTGCTCCGGAAATATCTCAACACATGCAAGAGCAGAAATCTTTGCCATCAAATTGACCATTTTCAACGGAACATTTTGCCGCTTTAGCTGCAAATACAATGCGCGGACTCAACGTCCTTTCGCGTGCGGCAGGAAGACCATCATTGCCCAACGCCATCGCCATACTCGACGTTTTCGCCGGTCCTTTCGATTCAAGAACGCATGATGGACAAACGAAAAAGCCCTTCGACCGTGCCCATTGCCGGTATTTTGGCGATCTGATGGGCCATCGGATGATGCCTGCCAAAGATTTCATAAAGCGACGCTCAGCCAGGATGGCTAATTGATTCGTTTTTCCCCACTTCGATATTGCTCATGGCGCTCGCAATATTCGGCCGCGCACCACTTGAAAACGATTTCTCAACTAGATCAAACGGCACCGCTCAAAAATCACATCAATGCTCATTTGATTTTTGTTGCGGCGCATTATAAGCATGCGCAAGCAACACTTGAAGGGGATGTCTCAGCCGTGAATTCGGCCTTGGTTGTTGTTGGATTCCATATGTCTCCATCCCAGTTTTTTTTAATTGTGATTAATTATAATCCGACTGCAAATTTATGAAAACGTTTGCTTGCTGCGACACGCACCTGCACTTATGATTAGAGGGTTTATTCCCGCTATGTCAGTTATCGCACCACCTGCCTCAATGATGTGTTATTCAACATACTTGAGTATGCAAAAACTCAGTGTAAGGCGGCCTAAAAGTCATTGTCAACAAAAATGTAACATGAAATGTTGTGCGCTATCATTTGTTGTTTTATGGCATGCGATTGATGGATCTGTACCAACCGGCGCCGGTGCGGTGACAGGGATCGAGTCCTGAACATGACAGCGAATTCGGCACTGGTATTACAGGCGTTACTGGATCATTCTTTATAAACCTCGGCGACGCGCGAGCGAGATGACCCCGATGACCGTTGTCGATCTGCGATCATGCTCCATGCTCTCCCTGAGAGATGAAGATTGCGGCCGGCTCATGGCATTCCGGTATTCCTTCATTGCAAGAAGATGCAACTGGGGCGCGCCGAAACGGCAAGCGCCTCGGGAAAGATGGAATCGTAGTAAGACGACGGGTCTGTGCACGAGAGGCGTGTTGAGTTGATTGCACATCCTGAAATTTTCATGTTATGGTAGCGCTATTCATTTTGCGTTAGTCAAATTTCGTGCAGCAACTAATTTGCTGAAACAAGATTTCTCTACCAGCCACGGTGAACGTGGAAATGGCGCAACATTGCCGCGATGCGGCGCTTGCACGGTGCCTTGGCGACGCAACTCGTCGCGAGTAACTGAAAGTTTGAACTCAAACAGTCGGGCATGACACGCAATTGGGCTAACCGCGTGTCAGCCGGCACAGGATTGCCGACTGACTCGTCACGTGCCGCGAGCATTGGCAAATTTCTCATTGCCGACAGCCCTTTCGGTTGCCCCATTGAACGGCCGCGCATGGCGGAAGCGCGCAACATCGGATTCTTACTTCGTTGCGATTCCTCTTGGGCAAGCATTGGAATCGTATTTTGCATCGCACGCTGGATTTTCTGAAGGCGCGCCCAGTCTCGCAACCTGGCGCCACGGAGGCTAATCAATCATCAAGAAGTATTTGCGGGGGACCCACGATTGCAATGAAAAGGGAAATAGTGACATGGCTCAGAACATGACAGACGAGAAGAAAGCGATGACTTACGCCATCTATCCGAATTTGCGGGGCAAGCGGGTAGTCGTTACGGGAGGAGGCACCGGAATTGGCGCGGCAATTGTCGAGGGGTTTGTGGCACAGGGGGCGCAAGTCTATTTTCTCGACATCGCCGAAGCACCATCGCGCGCGCTCGAACATGCATTGCGCGATGCAGCATATGCGCCCAGGTTCATGGCATGCGACCTGACCGACCTCGACGCGCTGAAGGCGACCTTCGTCCGGATCGAGCAGGAAGCAGGCGCCATCGACATCCTGCTCAACAATGCGGCCAACGACGACCGCCACGACCTCGAGAACGTCACC
>Ga0209026_1001078_pt1 | contig 13148 bp, 8 predicted proteins | sample AraplaCL_Col_mCL_FD_184262 | JGI IMG/M metagenome (GOLD analysis project Ga0209026, IMG submission 184262) | Arabidopsis root microbial communities from the University of North Carolina, USA - plate scrape CL_Col_mCL (SPAdes) (version 2) | ecosystem: Host-associated > Plants > Roots >... | reverse complement strand
GTTCGTCTGCTATCCGATCGATCCGGCCGCCGCCGCGCGCGGCCGGTCGCTGGTCAACTGGATCGCCGAGCTGCGCTTCCCGGACGGGACCGAGTGGCGGCGCGAGGACTGGAACCGCCCGGGCCGCCTGGCGGACTTCCTCCCGCAGTTCGAAAGCTGGGACTTCGGCTGGCTGGACGCCCCCGCCGTGATCGCCGGCGCGGCCCACGTCTTCGAATACCCCATGGTCGACCGCGACCCCGCGCCGCGCTGGACCTTCGGCCGGCTGACCCTGCTGGGCGACGCCGCGCACCCGATGTACCCCATCGGCTCGAACGGAGCTTCACAGGCGATCCTCGACGCCCGCACCCTGGCCTTCCAGCTAGCCAGCCGCCCCGACGTCGACGAGGCCCTGGCCGCCTATGAGGCCGAACGCCGGCCGCCCACGTCGCGGCTGGTCCTGGCCAACCGCGGCGAAGGCCCCGAGCGGGTGATGCAGATGGCCGAGGACCGCGCGCCGGCCGGCTTCACCCAGGTCACCGACGTCATACCCCGCGCCGAACTGCAGGCCGTCGCCGACGGCTACAAGCAGATGGCCGGCTTCGATCGCGAGGCGCTGAACGCCCGCCCGTCTCTCTCACCCGGATTGCCAGCATGACCACCGAAGCCACGCCGTTCCTGGTCATCGAATGCAGCGTCGGAAAGCCTGTCAGCCTAGGCGACGCGGGCCAGGGCGTGCGGCGGATGATCCCGATCACCGGCGGGACCTTCACCGGCGAGATCTCCGGCCGCGTCCTGGGCGATGGCGCCGACTGGCAGTACGTCCTGCCCGACGGGACCATCGAGCTGTCCGCGCACTACATCCTGGAGACCGAGGACGGCGCCCGGATCGAGGTCAATTCCGACGGCCTACGCGCCGGCTCGCCCGAGGTGCTTGACGCCCTGGCGCGCGGCGAGAACCTCAGTCCGGACCAGTACTACTTCCGCACCGCCATGCGCTTCCGGACCAGCATCGCGCGACACGCGCACCTGAACCGGCAGCTCTATGTGGCGCGCGGCGCCCGGGCGCCCGCAGGCGTGCGGCTGGAAGTCTTTCGGGTTCTGTAGGGGGATGGCGATGGGGCTGCTGAAACGACTGGCCGGGCTGGCGCTCGCCGTGGGGATGGCCTCGCCCGCCGCGGCCCAGACCGAGGCCCAGAAGGCCGCCTTCGCCGCCATCGACCCGCTGTTCGCCGGCTACATGGCCGACCGCCACGCGCCGGGCCTGGTCTATGGCGTGGTAGTGGACGGCAAACTGGCCTATGTCCGAAGCCTGGGCGTGCAGGACACGGCGTCCAAGGCGCCGGTCACGGCCGACACGGTCTTCCGCATCGCCTCGATGTCCAAGAACTTCACGGCCCTGGCGGCGCTGAAGCTGCGCGACGAGGGCAAGCTGCGCTTCGACGCGCCGGCCGAGACGGTGATCCCGGAGCTCGCGGGCCTGAAGTACCCCACCACCGACAGCCCCAAGATCACGGTGCGCGACCTGCTGACCCATTCGGCCGGCTTCGTCACCGACGACCCGTGGGGCGACCGCCAACTGGCCATGCCCGAGGCCGACTTCTCGAAATTCATGACCGCCGGCGTGCCGTTCTCCCGCGCGCCCGGCATGGCGTTCGAATATTCCAACTTCGGCTACGCCCTGGCCGGCCGGGTGGTGACCAACGCCTCGGGCAAGAACTACGCCGACTACATCGAGGGGGCTTTCCTGAAGCCGCTCGGCATGGCCTCCACTGGCTACGACAAGGCCAAGGCCCCCGCTGGCCGCCGCGCCATCGGCTATCGCTGGCAAGATGGCGCCTGGGTCGAGGAGCCCTCGCTGGGCCCCGGCGCCTTCGGCGCCATGGGCGGCCTGATGACCACCGCCAACGACTACGCCCGCTACATGGCCTGGGAGCTGGCCGCCTGGCCGCCGCGCGACGGGGCCGAGGACGGCATCCTGCGGCGCTCAAGCATCCGCGAGATCGTCCGCGGCCAGAATTTCGCCGCCGTGGTCACCCGCGCCGATCCCAACGGCTGCGACCGGGCCCGTACGTACGGCATGGGCACCATCGCCTATGCCGACTGCGTGCTGGGCATGCACTTCACGCACTCGGGCGGCCTGCCAGGCTACGGCTCCAACGTCCTGATGCTGCCCGAGCGCGGCGTCGGCGTCTTCGCCTTCTCGAACCTCACCTACGCGCCGGTCAGCGTCACGGTGCGCGATGCGGCCATCAAGTTGGTGGCGTCCGGCGCCTTTCCGGTCCGCACCACGCCGCCCAGCGCCGGGCTCCGGGCCATGGCCGCCACGATCCAGCGGATCTATGCGGCCGGCGACGTGATGGTCGCGCGGGACGCCCTGGCGATGAACGTGCTGCTGGACCGCGACGCCCCGCGCCGCAATGCCGACATCGCGGTGCTGAAGACCAAGCTCGGCGCCTGCCGCGCCGTCGATCCGATCGCCGCCGACAACGCCATGTCCACCACCCTCACCTATCCGTGCGAGCGCGGAACGCTGCGGGTGCGGGTGACCCTGGCGCCGACCACGCCGACCTCGCTGCAGACGATGGAGTTCTCGGGCTAGCGCGGCCGGACGATGTGGCCTTCGTCGGGGCTGACGCGGCCGGCGACCACGTCACCGTAGATCGCCTGCAGCGCCTCGGCGCCGGCGTGCTGCTTCAGCTTGAGCCAGCCGTTGCCGGCGATGAAGCCCCTCAGCGCCGCGGCGAACCGCGCGTCCAGTTCGGCCGGGCCCCAGTCCTTCATCCGCTGGCGGATGCGGTCGGGGGCGAAGAAGAACACCGGCTGCGGGCCGACCACCTGCGGCGGAGGCGCCATCGCCTCCCAGTGGGTGATCCCGACACCCAGGCTGGTGGCCAGCGCATCGCCCAACGCCGCATGGACGCCCTTCGTCACCTCGCCCCGGCCGGCGAAGTCCACATAGGCGGCTGGCGCGTCGGCCTTGAGTCCGGCGACGTCGTCATAGGCCACGACCTCATCGTAGAGCCCCAGGCCATTCAGCAGCGCCACGTGCGCGGGCGAGGTCAGGCCGATCACTTTGGTCCCCCGCGCCTTCGCCAGCCACGCCAGCCCCATGGCCGTCTTGCTGGACGCGCTGGACAGCACCAGCGTCCTGGGTTGCGCGTCCGAGAGCTGGTCGTCGATCAGGAAGCTGGTCATGAACAGCGGCCGCAACAGCGAGCGCCAGTCGTCGTCCGCGGAGGTCTCGGCGACCTCCTGGTAGGCATTGTAGGTCGGCGGCAGCTCGGCCCGGTGCGCCGAGGTCTCCACATAGCCGCTCGGCCGCTTCGACAGCCGCGCCACGGTGTGGCTCGACATCGGCCAGTAGCCGAACAGCCGCAGCCCCTCCGGCGCGTCGGTCGCATTGGAGCGCACAACGCGCGCATAGCCCCACACCGGGATCCGCCCCTGCCCTTCGGGCGCCGGGAAGAACTTCCAGTAGCCGATCCGGTCGCCCACCGCGCCGTAGGTCACGTTGTTGGCGGTCAGCGCGAAGCTCTCCACCTCCAGCAGCGCTTCGCCCTCAGCCAGGGGCGCATCGGGATCGACGGGGGCCAGCGTTGTCTTCTGAAGATCCCCGCGATCGACGAGCAGGTCCCAGCCGGTCATGTGTCGTCTCCGTCTTGGCGCAGTTTCCAACCCTAGCTCGTCATGGCCCGGCCTGTCCGGGCCATGACGAACAGGATGGATCAGTCGATGCCCGCCCAGTTGCCGTGGAAGCCGAACGGCATCCGGCGCGGCATCTCGGCCGTTGCGATGGGGCCCTTGGTCACATCCTGGGCTTCGAAGATCGCCAGGTCGGACCGGTTCTCGGCCGCCCGCCAGATCACCGCCGTGAGCCAGCCGTCGCCTTCCGGCGCATCAGCCGAGCGCGGCACGAACACCGGCTCGGACGTCAGGTCCCCGCCGTTCAGCTCATAGACCTGCCGCTTGCCCGTCTGGAAATCCATGTGGGCGATGGCGCACTGCTTGATCGTGCCGCTGGCGGTCGGATCGGCCGCGTACCAGCCGTGGCGATGCTTCAGGGTCTCGACCCGGGGGTCGACCCGCGGGAACTCCCCGTCCAGGTCGTCCAGCGGCGTCTCCTTGATGGCGTCCGACGCACCGTCCAGGTCGAAGGTCCAGCGCACCAGCCGCGCCGCGGACTTGTCGCCCGGCCGACCGTCGGCCCACGGGAACAGCGGCGCCATGTCGTAGCGCATCACGTCGCAGTAGAGCTTGCCGCCCTCCTCCCACGAGTTCAGCGGGTGGAAGACGTAGCAGGCCTCGGTATTGAACCAGCGGATCGTCGAGACGTCGGCGTCCCGGCGCATCACGCCAACCCACGAACCCTTCTCCGGCTCCCACGCGAACGGCGGCTTGCCGGTCATGGCCCGTTCCAGGCTGCCGGTCAGTGGCAGGATCGGGAACAGGACGTGGTTCTCGGTGACCATGAAGTCGTGGACCATGCACGAGAACGGCGCCTCGAACTCCTGGCGGCGCACCAGCTTGCCGTCGGCGCCGGTGATCCCATAGCTGACGCCCTTCGAGAACGGCATCTGCCCGACGTTGTAGGCGAACCACGCCATCTCGCCGGTCTTGGGGTCGATCTTCGGGTGCGCCGTCACCTTGCCCTGGAACTCGCGGTCATAGCCCTTCGACTCCAGGGTGCGCGGATCCATGGCGAAGGGATGGTGGCCCTCCTCCAGCGCCAGCAGTTTGCCGGCGTGCCAGACGATGTTGGTGTTGGCCACGCCGCCCTCGTTGCCGTGGGCGAGCGGGTCCGTCGTCATCGGGTTGCCGAACGTGCCGAACAGGGCGCGGCCATGCTCGTTCTCCAGCTCCCACTTGGGCGTCCGGACATAGCGGTTGCGGTAGCTGACCTTGCCGTCGGCCACGTAGAAGCCGTGGACCATGCCGTCGCCGGCGAACCAGTGGTGGTTGGCGTCACGCGGCTCGAACTGCGGGTTCGGGCCGATGCGGAACAGGGCCCCCCGCAGGCCTGCGGGGATCTCGCCCTTCACCGCCAGATCGAAATCGTCCTCGGACCGCACCGGGGCGAAGTTGCCCGCCAGATACGGATTGATGCGCACATCGCCGTCCATGATCGCTTCCTCGCGCTTGCTTGTTGTAACTTACGTTGTAAATTGATGCGGGAGGTCGTACCCCTTGGCAAGCGTTTTCTTCCGCAGACGAGTCGAATGCCCCGCGTCCTGACCGAGACCGATGTCGCCGACTTCCGTGATCGCCTTTGCGCGGCCGCCGAGCGGCTGTTCGCCGAGAAAGGTCCGGACGCGGTGACCATGCGCCAGCTGGCGGCCGAACTGGGCGTCTCGCCCATGACTCCCTACCGCTACTTCCAGGACAAGGACGACATCCTGGCGGCGGTGCGCACCAATGGCTTCAACACCTTCGCCGAAACGCTCGAGGCGGCCCGCGCGGGCGCCAAGAGCGCCCGGGCCAAGGCTGCGGCCGTGGGCGACGCCTACGTCCGCTTCGCCTTCGAGCACCCCCACACCTACAAGCTGATGTTCGACCTCAACCAGCCCATGGGCGACGAGCAGCATCCCGAGCTGCTGGAAGCCGGCCGCCGGGCGCACGAGACCCAGACCGCCTGGGTGAAGGACCAGATCGAGGCTGGAGAGATGGCGGGCGACCCACAGGAAATCGGGGCGATGTTCTGGGCCGCCACCCACGGCGTCGTGGTGCTGGAGATGGCGGGCAAGCTGCCGGAGGGCACGGCCCGCGACCTCCACCACCAGATCAGCGCCACCCTGGCCAAGGGCCTGAAGCCGGGCGCATAGGCCCAGCTCCGCCGTATCCCTAGAACCGCTTGCTGACGCCGATCCAGGCGCGGCCCGACGTGTCGCCCTGGGTATCGCGCAGGCCGACGCCGGCGCGCCAGCCGAAGCCGGCGACCTCGCCCTCCAAGCCTGCCTCCGCCGTGACGAAGTCGTCCTCGCCGCTGGGCAGGCGGATGTTGTCCACCGAGTTCGGCAGGTCCACCAGGCCCAGGGTCGCCACCTCGTTCCCGCCTTCGCGGACCCAGGTATAGCCGACCCGTACGGTCGGCCGCACGCCGGCCCAGCCGGTGAAGGTGGCCTCGAGGCCCAAGGTCGCCTCGGCGCTCTTGAAGTTGTTGTCGGGGATCACGCCGTTGCTCACCGACGCGCCATGCTCGACGTAGCTGTCCAGCCGCGCCTGGGTCCACAGCGCCTCGGCGTAGGGACCGACCTTGGCCGAGCCCAGGTCGAAAGCATAGCCGGCCTGGACGTCCAGGCCATAGGTCCAGCCCTCGGCCTTGCCGGTGGCGATCTGGCCGTAGGCGGCCGGGCGGCTGACGTCCATGTCCACCTTGCCGGCCGACACCGCGCCCTGGGCCCAGAAGCCGGTCGGCGCCAGCACTGCGGCGAACAGGCTGCCGGCATAGCTCTCGCCATCCAGGTCGAAGCCGGATTTGCCGTCGCTGTCATAGGTCGAGCCGGTAAAGGCCGCGCCATATCGCAGGGTCGACGAGCCGCCCTCGACGCCCAGCGAGAAGCCGCCGGCGTCCACCCGGCCCGTGTCGCGCGGCGTCGCCACGCGGTCGAACGAACCTTGGGCCCAACCGCGCCAGCCGGCGATGTCGCCGCCGGCCATCACCGCGTGGCGCGCTTCGCTCAGGCTCTGCTGCCCCGAGAAGATCGGCGCCGCGCCCAGGCGGGCCGCAACCGTCCGTGTCGCGCTCATCGCCAGCGGACCGGTCGCCTGCAGGAACGCCAGCGCCTGCGGGTCGATGTAGGTCGGCAGGGTCAGGCGATAGACCATGATGACGTTGTCGTTGTTGCCCACGCCCGCTGTGGCGCTGTTCAGCGCCGCATTGGCGTTCTGGACGCCGGCCGCGTCGATGTCGTCGGAGACGAAGTCGTTGTCGTTGCCGATCAGCAGGAAGAAGTCGTGCGGCTTGCCCTCTTCCAGCACCGGAGCCAGGCCCATGGCCTCCCACTTCTCCGACAGGGTGTACTGCACGCTGGGATTGGTCCTGGTGTTGATGCCGAACTTGGTGAGCTGGGCCGTGTTCAGCATGTTCACCAGCTCGACCTGCTTCACCGGCACGATCCCGGCCGCCAGCGCGCCCGAGCCGTTGGCCGCGGCCGTGGTCGAGATCGGCGTCGGGTTGGTCCCGGTCGAATAGGCGGTGCCCGCGATGTTGGTCGCGCCCGTTACGTCCACCAGCAGCACGCTCTTGAAGGCGATCTGGTTGGCGTTGCCGTTGGTGCCGCGGCCGTTGCCGTCGCGCGACAGCACCAGGAACTGGGTGTTGTTCAGCGCCAGCACTTCCGACTGGGCCGCCGTCGCGTTGGCGTTCCCCGTGCCGGTGGCGCTGTTGTTGTAGACCGGCAGCTGCAGGACATACTCGGCCACCGGCGTGGTCGGGGTGCGGTTGGTCCCGATGTCATAGATCAGCACGCGGGTGTTGTTGCGCCGGACCGCAACGTTGGTCGGGTTGTCCTGCAGGGTCGCGCTCTGCAACACCGCGAAAAGACGCTTGCCGTCGGGCGAGACCGACAGGCCCTCCAGCCCCTGGTTCGACCGCCGGCCCGTCGAGCCGGCCACCAGCGGCGCATCGTTCGTGCCGTTGAAGTTGATGACCCCGCCCACGCGCGGCAGCAGATCAGGATTGGCCTGGATGGCGCCGATCTGCTTGCCGCTGGCGTCGAAGTACAGGATCGCCGCCTGGTACTCGTCGCTGACATAGAAGCTGCCGTCGCGCAGGAAGGTCACCGCCTCGGCGTCCAGGGCGATCTTGCCCGCGCCCGCGTCGCCCGCCGGCGGTGTCGGATAGGTGATCCCGTCGCGCACGATCGTGCCGGCCTGCGGGTCGCGGCCGGTGAACACCTGACCGGTGGAATCCTTCAGCAGCAGGCCGCCGTCCTGGGTCAGCGTCCCCTGCTGGACGTTCGAGGCCACCGCGGTCGCGCCCGTGTAGGGGTTCAGCGTCAGCGTGAACTTGTTGAGGCGGGCCGCGTAGTTGGTCGTTGTGAACCCGCCGATGTTGTTCGGGCCACGGTCGGGCAGGGTGAAGAGCGAGGTCGAGTACGACCCGTTCGCCAGGCGCCGCCAGCTGGCCAGGTCGATCGACATCCCCGAGAACGAGCCCAGGGTCTCGCCGTTGAAGTCGTGCAGGTTGGCCGGTAGGCGAACGGTGCCGACCAGGCCCTGGTTCACGAAGGTCGAGCCGTTCAGGCTCACCGACACCGGGTCCAGCGTGCTGATGAAGTTCGGCGCCGTATAGGCCACGGACTGGGCCTGAGCGGCGCCGGCGGTCAGCGCCAGAGCCGAAACGGTGAGCGCAAGCAAGCGGGCGCGCGACATCTTCTGATTACCCCCGGTGAAATTCCCCAGGCGGCGGCGTAACGACGATCGATGACGGTTCGGCCGTGGTTTCGTGACGGTTGCGCTTCAGCGCCTCGGGGCGCTTGACGGCCCCGCAGGGAAACCTGCGACCTTGCCCGCAAAGAGCGGGAGACGGGCGTGGCGGACATCAAACCCTTCGAAGTCAGCTGGACCGAGGCCGAGGTGGCCACGGTGCTGGACCAGGTGCGGGCCTATCCCTGGCCCCCGGCGCCGCAAGTCCCGGACGGCTGGGCCTACGGCTGCGACGGCGCCTATCTGAAGGCTCTCTGCGACCACTGGACCGACGCCTACGACTGGCGCGCCGCCGTGGCCGACCTCAACCGCTTCCCGCAGTTCACCGCCCGGGTCGAGGACTATGACCTGCACTTCCTGCACGTGGTCGGCGAGGCGGGCGGCAAGCGGCCCCTGATCGTCACCCACGGCTGGCCGGGCTCGCACTACGAGTTCTGGCAGTCGATCGAGAAGCTGGCTTTCCCCTCGCGCTTCGGCGGCGACCCGGCCGACGCCTTCGACCTGGTGGTCCCGTCCCTGCCCGGCTTCGGCTTCTCGTCGAAGCCGACCCGCCCCATCGGCCAGCGCACGACCGCCCGGCTGTTCAACACCCTGATGACCGACGTGCTGGGCTACGACAGCTACCTGGCCCAGGGCGGCGACTGGGGGGCCATGGTCACCTCCTGGCTGGGCCGCGATCACGGGGCTCATGCCCGCGCCATCCACCTCAACATGCTGGGCTTCCGCCCGCATGGCCCGCCCACGGGCGAGGCCGAGATCGCCTGGGCCACGAAGCAGGCCGGGGCCATGGAGATCATGGGCGCCTATTTCCGCCTGCAGGTGTCCAAGCCCCAATCCATCGCCTGGATGGGCGGCGGCAACCCGGTGGGCCAAGCCGCCTGGATCGCCGAGCGCTTCCACGACTGGTCCGACCTGCGGACCAAGTCCATGGACGAGGCCTATCCCAAGGACCGGCTGCTCACGAACATCATGATCTATGTGATGACCGGCAGCTTCACGACGGGCGCCTGGTACTACCGCGGCCTGGTGGAGGAAGGCGGCCTGGCGTTCGGAGCAGGGGAACGGCTGGAGACCCCGACGGCCTTCGCCAACTTCCCCGGTGAGCCGCTCTACTCCGCCCCGCCTCGCAGCTACGCCGAGCGCGCCTACAACGTCGTCCGCTGGACCGATCTTCCGAGCGGCGGCCACTTCGCCGCCATGGAGGAGCCGGACCTGTTCGTGACCGACGTCCGCGCCTGGGCCCGCGAGCACGGCTAGCGCCGGATCGGCTCGCGAGGCTACAAGCCCCGCCATGGCCCGCTACGACTTCGCGTCCGACAACACCGCCCCCGCCACGCCCGAGGCGATGGAGGCGATCCTGGCCGCCAATACCGGCTTCACCTCCGGCTATGGCACGGACCAGATCACCGCCCGGGCGGCGGATCTGCTGCGTCAAACCCTCGACGCGGACGCCGAGGTTCGGTTCGTGGCCTCGGGCACGGCCGCCAACGCGGTGTCGCTGGGCGCGCTGGCCCGGCCGTTCGAGGCCGTGCTGGCCCACGAACATGCCCACATCTGCACCGACGAGACCGGCGCCCCCGGCTTGTTCGGTCACGGCGTCGGGCTGGTCGGCCTGCCCGGAGCCTCAGGAAAGATCGACCCCGCCGCGCTCGCCGGCCCGCTGGACGCCCCGGATGTCTCGCACCGCCAGTCGCCGGCCGCCCTGTCGCTGACCAACGCCACCGAGTACGGCACGGTCTACACGACGGACCAGCTGCGGACTCTGATCGCGCCGGTGAAAGCCAAGGGTTACGGCGTCCACCTCGACGGCGCGCGCCTGGCCAACGCCGCCGCCGCCGGCTTCGATCTGAAGGCGATCGCCGGCCTGGGCGTCGACATTCTCGTCGTGGGCGGCACCAAGGCCGGCATGCCGCCGACCGAAGCGGTCGTGATCTTCGATCGTGTCATCGCTCGCCGATTTGACGCACGCCTGAAACAAGCTGGACAACTTCCTTCGAAGGGCCGGTTCTACGCCGCGCCGTTCATCGGGATGCTGGAGAGCGGCGCACTGCTGCGGCACGCCGCCCACGCCAACGCCATGGCGCAGCGCCTCGCCGGCAAGATGCCGTTCCGCGTCAACCATCCGGTTGATGCAAATGCGGTTTTCGTCGAGATGGACGATGCGCGCTTGGCCAAGCTCCACGCGGCGGGGTGGTTCGTCTATCGCTTCCTGGACGGCTCGGTGCGCTTCATGTGCTCGTGGGCCACGACCGAGGCCGCGGTGGACGAAATGGCCGAAGTCCTAGGTAACATCGCCTGAATCAGCCGCGGCGGGTGTGACATCCGCCGGGCGGCCGGGGCAGAAGTTTGCCGAGAGGCCAGGATGTGTGGCGCCATCGCCGCACATTCCGCAAAAACTGTAACGTTACCCGACCGTTCGTCGCGAGTGTGGCGGCTTTTCGTTGCTCGCGTGTCGAGTGCATGACAGCTATCGGCATCACCGTCAGGTGCAGAGTCTTCTTAGCGTCGCCGTCAAAAACGCCGACGCCCAGCGGACCATGCGCCTGAGGGGAACAAGCGCCGGCGTCGACCGGCGCGCTTGAAAACCCGTTCCCAGGCCGGGGGGCCGTAAGAATGAAAGTCGAAATGAACATCATGCTTCGAAGCGTGCTGCTTGCGTCAGCCGCCTCGGCGAGCCTGCTCGCTGCGCCGACCTTCGCCCAAGCTCAGACCGCCGGTGATGGCGTCGACGTGGGCGAAATCGTCGTCACCGGTTCGCGCATCCGCCGCGACACCTTCTCCGCGCCGCAGCCGATCTCGGTGATCGGCGGCGAGGCGATCCGCGATTCGGGCCAGACCCAGATCAGCGACGTGCTGTTCGAACAGCCGACCCTGAACGCCAACACCAACTCGCAGAGCTCGTCGGGCAACCTGTTCCTCGCGGGCCAGGCCAAGGCCGACATCCGCGGCCTGGGCGCCGCGCGCACACTGGTCCTGATGGACGGCCGCCGCCTGCCCTACTCCGACGGTTCGTCCTCGGGCGTCGACCTGAACACGGTCCCGTCGCTGATGGTCGACCGGATCGAAACCATCGCGGGCGGCGCCTCGGCCGTCTACGGTTCGGACGCCATCGCCGGCGTCGTGAACTTCATCATGAAGAAGGAACAGCAAGGCCTGGAGGTCGATCTGACCGCGGGCATGACCCAGGAAGGCGACGGCGAAGAATACCGCGCCGGCTTCAACTGGGGCACCAAGCTGTTCGACGATCGTCTGAACATCCTGATCGGCGGTGAATACGCCAGCCAGGACAAGATCATGCAGCGCGACCGTGACTGGGGTAATCCCGGCATTCGCCGCGACACCCGCGTGACGCCGCAGCCGATCGTGCTGCAATCGCGCGCCAACACCTCGCCCTACGCCACGTTCCAGCTGATCGGCGGCGCCCTGGGCACCGCCCGCGCTGTGACCCGCGACGTGCGTGACAACGGCCAGTCGATCGTTCGCCTGTCGGCGGCCTGCTCGACCGCCACCGTTCAACCCGACTGCCAGGATCCGTCGCTGTTCTACTCGGGCGCCGCGTACAACGCGCTGCAGGGCAAGAGCAACCGCGCCATCCTGCGCACCTACGTCGACTACAAGATCACCGACAACTGGAACATCTTCACCGACCTGAGCTACGTCAAAGGCTCGGGCTACGGCATCTTCCAGCCGGCGTTCTCGTCGGCCGCTGGCGGCGGCACCATGCCGGTCGTCCTGCGCGGCGATAACGCCTACCTGAACGGCGCCGGCAGCACTGCCGCTGCGCTGCGCGCCGAATGGCTCGCCGCGGGCAAGACCCTGACCCAGGCCCAGACCGCCCAGGTCGGCAAGTTCTGGGAAGAGTTCGGCGGCCGCGACGTGAAGACCGAGCGCGAGCAACTTCGCTACGTCCTCGGCATGAACGGCGACTTCGAAACCTTCGGCCGCAAGGTGAACTGGGACGGCTACGTCCAGCACGCCAAGCTGGACGGCAAGACCAACTCGTACGGCGTGCCGAACGTCGCCCGCGTGCAGCAAGCCACCGATGCGGTGGTGCTGAACGGTCAGGTCGTCTGCCGTGACGCCGGCGCCCGCGCCGCGGGTTGCGTTCCGTGGGACCTGGTGAACGGCGCCAGCCGTGACGCCATCCTGTGGACCAACGGCGTCGCCCACACCGAGTACACCATCAAGCAAACGGTCGGCGCGCTGAACTTCAGCACCGAACTGTTCGACCTGCCGGCCGGTCCGGTCGCCGTCGCGTTCGGCGCCGAATACCGCAAGGAATCGAGCTTCTTCGAGCAAGACCCGCTGTCGGCCTCCGGCGCGCTGTTCTTCAACGCCGTCGGCAACATCGGTGGTTCGTTCGACGTCCGCGAAGGCTACGGCGAAATCCGGATCCCGATCCTGAAGGACGTGCCGTTCGCGCAAGAACTGACCTTCGAGGCCGCCGGCCGCGTCGCCGACTACTCGACGATCGGCGGCACCGACCAGCACCGCTTCGTGCTGAACTGGTCGCCTGTGAAGGACATCCGCTTCCGGGCGACCGAAGGCACCGCCGTCCGCGCGCCGAACATCGTGGAACTGTACTCGCCGCAAGGCCGGAACTTCACGACCGCCGCCGTCGACCCCTGCGACAAGGACGTGTTCCGTGGCGCCACCGCCGCGCAGCAAGCTGCTCGCCGGGTCACCTGCGCCGCGGCCATCCCGGGCTACAACCCGACCACGTTCGTCTCGAACATCGGTAC
>Ga0209026_1001076_pt1 | contig 13191 bp, 12 predicted proteins | sample AraplaCL_Col_mCL_FD_184262 | JGI IMG/M metagenome (GOLD analysis project Ga0209026, IMG submission 184262) | Arabidopsis root microbial communities from the University of North Carolina, USA - plate scrape CL_Col_mCL (SPAdes) (version 2) | ecosystem: Host-associated > Plants > Roots >... | reverse complement strand
TAGCCCCTCTCCCGCCTGCGGGCGAGGGGAATATCTGTGCGCCGTCTTCGCAGGATTGGCGAATGTCTGCATTTGCCTGCGGAACAAATTTCTCCCGCAAGCCGCAGGGCTTACACCCCTTGCTTCAACGAAGCCGCAATAAACTCATCCAGCTCCCCATCCAGCACCGCCTTGGTATTCCCCGTCTCAAAATTCGTGCGCAAATCCTTGATGCGCGACTGGTCCAGCACATACGAGCGGATCTGATGCCCCCAGCCGATGTCGGTCTTCGAGTCTTCCAGCTTTTGCTGCTCGCTCATGCGCTTGCGCATTTCGTGTTCATACAGGCGCGACTTCAGCATGGTCCAGGCTTCCGCGCGGTTGCGATGCTGGCTGCGGTCGTTCTGGCATTGCACCACGATCCCGGTCGGCGCATGCGTCAGGCGCACGGCGGAGTCGGTCTTGTTGATGTGCTGCCCACCCGCGCCGGACGCGCGATACGTGTCCACCCGCACGTCGGCCGGGTTGATTTCGATCTCCACCGAATCGTCCACCTCGGGCGACACGAACAGGCTGCAGAACGACGTATGCCGTCCATTGGCCGAATCGAACGGCGACTTGCGCACCAGCCGGTGCACGCCGGTTTCCGTGCGCAGGTAGCCGTAGGCATAATCGCCCTCGACCTTCAGCGTGGCAGTCTTGATGCCCGCGACTTCGCCGTCGGATTGTTCCAGGATTTCCACCTTGAAACCCTTGCGCTCGCAATAGCGCAGGTACTGGCGCAACAGCATGGAAGCCCAGTCCTGCGCCTCGGTGCCGCCCGCGCCCGCCTGGATATCGACGAAGCAATTGTTCGGGTCCATCGGGTTGCTGAACATGCGGCGAAATTCCATGCCCTCGATCAGCTTCTGGATCGCCTGCACGTCCTGTTCGACGGCCACCAGCGTGTCTTCGTCGTTTTCTTCACGCGCCATGGCGAACAGGTCGTTCGCGTCGCGCAGGTCGGCATCGATCCTGGTCAGCGTCAGCACGATCGATTCCAGCGATTTCTTTTCCTTGCCGAGCTCCTGGGCGCGCTTGGGATCGTTCCAGACGTTCGGGTCTTCCAGCTCGGCGTTGGTTTGTTCGAGTTTCTCTGACTTCAAGTCGAAGTCAAAGATACCTCCGAAGTTCGGCTTCGCGGGTGGTCAGGTCCGCCAACAGGGCGGAGAGGGAATTGAGGCGTTCTGCTTCCATGATTTTCTGCTATGCAATCAAACCTTATATTATACGCCATGAATGGGGTACGGATTGATTTATTGTCCGGCAGGCACGGCAATCGCATGAAGCCCGATGCAACGCCCCACGCTCGTCCCTCCAATCCGCCGCCACCTCCCTCATCTCAACGCCAATGCCGCTACGTTCCATGGCAGCGCGTTCGGCCTTGACCGCAGCAACGCTTCAAAAATAATCATCAACACGGAATTTTGACATGCCGACACTCAGCTGGGTAGGAAAAGACAAACTCGTCAACCACCGCCACGACGTGCCGTTTCACCTGCTCGACAAGGACTACAAGCTTGCCGATGCGCTCAAGCAAATTGCGCAGCTTGAATCCTGTTTTATTTCTTTGCGGCATGCGCGCGGTCGGATAAGGCCTTCGGTTCATCAGGCCTTCGCGCACCGGTGCCGGGTTGCATTTTCTCGTGTGAGATGCCACCAAGGCATGGCCAACTGCGCTGTCCGCAGTCCCGTTAGCCGACCGTGCGTTGCACGCAATCGCGTTTGAAAAAAACCACAAGATTCATGCGGCGCCTTGTCCATCAAAAGTCAGGTCAATGTTCTTCGGCAATGCAACCTGCAACGCCCCTGTCAATGTTGACAGCATGTATGGCGTTGGCACTTGGCGGAAGATATTTGCAGCGCAATGGATGTCTATGGAGGGAACCACAGGGCGGCCAAAGCGAGGGTTGGATGGCGGTGGAATACGCGCGGGTGCCGTCACGGTTCGCCTTGCCAAGCACTGTGCCTAATCCAGCCGGACATGCGCGCAGAGCGGCGGCAGCAACGCTGCGGTAAGGTCGTAACGGCCTAGTGGAATGAATTGCGTGGCAGCACGGTGCCGCCGTCAATGAGCGATTTCGGCAGAAAAGGGGTCGCGCATGCTGCGCTTGAAACGCGGCGGGTGGCGAGGATGGATGTCTTTATCAAGTCAGGGAAAAACATGAACAATAGCGTGATTGCGCGCGGCAGAAAATCCGCGCTGACAACGGCAATGGCAACGTGCTGCATCGGCCTGCTTTGCGCCTCGGCAGCAGTGGCCGTGGCTGCCGATGGCAAGACGGATGCCAAAACGGCGGCTGCCTTCAGCTACGCCGTACCGACCGAGCTCCCCAATCCGGCAGATCCGCTCTCGGCGGCGGATTTCGCGTGGAAGGAATTCATTGCGCTTACCTGGCCCGCTGCGCCAAATGCCAGCCAGATAGCGGGAACCTCGCCCTATATCCGTGGCCAGGCCGATTCGGGCGCGGCGCCAGGCTCGACCGGGCCGGACGGTACGGTCGTGTGGGAGACCTACTACCATCGGGACGAGTTGTATCCCAACTATACCAATCCCAACGTGCTGTACACCTTGCCCGATGCCAACGCCATGCCGAATTACCAGTACGGCGCCACAACCATTACCGGCGCAACACCTGGCACCAAACTCAATCTGTTCAACAACCTGGATGAAGCGAGCGAAATCAGCATTGCAAAAATGTATTTCACGCCGCTGGCGAAGAAGGCCGACAACCTGAAGGCGCTGTATCCGAATCCGACACCGGCGCAGCAAGCCTTGATCCAGCAAGCCGCAATCGACTCGGCCATCATGTATGAAGCCAAGGGCAATTCGGTGATCTACAACTACGTGAAACAGAACCAATTCAACAACCCGGCGCCGCGCAGGAAAGCGCGGGCCCAGGCCATGAACAAGATCAACAATCTGCCGGTCACCGGAACCGCTTTCGAGCTGCCGGCCGGGTCGATCGAGATCAAGGCGACCTGGCGCCATTACAACCCCGACACTGACAATCTCAAGGATTTTCATTGGACAACGGGGCTCTATTACACCAAGGCGTCGCCAACCTCGCCGAACCTGGTCGCCAACAATGACATCCTGTTGCTCGTGGGACTGCACATCATACAAAAAACGCCCAACGTGCCGACGTTCACCTTTGCCACGTTCGAGCACGTGAGCAACGAGAAGAACGGCTTCCGCTTCTTCAATGCCAGCCCGCAAATCTACACGCCGCCATCGTTCCCGCGCGCCTTGCCCGACCCCGGCATCATCGAAGCCAAACGGCAATATGCGGTGCCGCAAGACGTCGCGGCCTACAACAATAAAATCCAGAAGGCGTTGCGCGCGGCGTATGGCAACGACGTGGTGTGGGCCAACTACCAATTGATCGGCGTGCAAGCCATCGTCGCCGACAACCCCACCAGCACCGTGCCACCGCAGCAATTCTTCCTCTCGAATTTTGCCACCGAGACCAACGACACGCTGCAATTCTTCCAGGGCGGCTTGACCGGCCCAGGCACCAACGTGCCCAACCCGGATACCGCACATGTGTTTACCGTCGATGCGCAAACCAAGAAATACGCTGGCCACACGGCGGGCGGTTGTCTCGGTTGCCATGGCTCGCAGGGGCAATTTCCCGGCGGCGATTTCAGCGTGATTGCCGCGACCGGCAATGCCAGTTTTGTCCCTGAACCGATCACACCCTATCCGTCAGGCCCTGTCGTTAGCCAGAACCCCGCAGGTTTTCCGTTGAAGCAGTAACCAGTGCCGCACCGTGCAAGATTATCCACCTCACCTTCAGGATCAAAAATGACTACCAAAATCAACAATTACGCCGAGCTCCAGACTCTCTTGAACAACTTTGTTTCCGCCAGCGGCGTGACGCCGGGCCTGGCGCCGCACATGGTGTTCTGGAATAATCTTTCGTATGAAGATTTCATCACCGGGGACGTGCCCGGCGTGAGTCCGTCCTACAAGATTCTTGTGGTTGGGGACGCAGCAAATTCCAACATCATCCAGGCACTGTCGGGTACTGCCGGCTCGCCGTTCGATCCAAACACCGGCAGCATCGGCCAGATGCCGCAACCATCGCCACCCTACGATGCGTCGGCGCCGACACAGACCGATGTGATTGCCGCGCTGACCGACTGGATCAACAACAAATGCCCGAACTGAGGCTAGCTACCACACGCAAGACGAGAAAGTGATTTGGTTGCTTGCGGCGCGCGCGGGCCAGTCGCCCGCACGTTCGGGTTTTGTAGGCAAACGGCATATGGGGGCGTAGGCTGGGATTTCATCCCAGCGCTATTCGTGTGTCATTTGCTGGGATTTCATCCCAGCCTACGGGCTGCAAAAGATTGGGAATGGCACGCCGGGAGGTCATGCAACCATCACGTAGGCATACCAGCGAGTCCTAGCAGGTCGGATACAACAGGATGTGCCGAAAACAGTCCGAGAAATCGAACCTTCGGAATGAATCGGACGACTCTTCCAAAGCCTGTGTCCGCGCGCAAATGAATGATAACCTGGCGCGGATTGGTCCAGCGAATCTCCGTTACGGTTTCGATCTGATCGAACGGGACGGAAACTTCGCGCAAATAGTTTGAAATATAAAGATTGGAATCGTCGATTTCGATTCGCTTGATGCGCACGCTGAGTAACCAAATCATCGTTGATCCCACAATCCACACCAACAAAAATATCCACTTTACGTCACCGGGTTGAGATCCCTTTGTGTCATCAAGAGCGTCGATCCAAATGGCGACGGTACCCGCGCCAAAGAGGCCGATCCAAAGAGGCGAAAAGAAAAACTTCATTAACATTGTTTGCGCGGACGATAATGATTTGCGCTTTGGCTCGTTCATAACTTGCTTCCTACGCGTGTCTTGCTATTTGCGGCATGAGGAGAATAATTGATCTCACGTTATTCTATCGGCAAGCGTTCAGTGCGGCAATGGCTTACCCGCCGTCAAGCTTCCTCGGCGCCGTTCCTGACGGTAGCAGGAAGTCAGCAATCGGCTCAAGGTACACGGGAGGGAAAGACTCCAGTATCGCCTTGCGCATATTGATATGATCAGCCGTTTCAGTTACGGCTGCAAAGGCCAGTTCACGCGCAGCATTGCTCGGCCACTGCGCATAGGCATACCAGGTGTCGTCATTTCCCTTGTGCAAACGGGAACCGAGCGAGCCGCGTCCAAGCAGAGATTGCGTCACTCGCGACCAACTGGCGACAAATTGATCCTCCATCCCGGGTTTGAGTTTCCAGCGATAGAGGACGGCAAGTTCTGGCGTTTTTGGATTTGTCATCAATTCAGGCCTTGTCAACGATGTGCAGTGCTGCAAAGAGGACGGCGGCGAGCTTGTAGCATCGAATTTTGTATGCGCTCATGTTCGATGCACGTCGTGCCGCTTTTCGCGCTTGACGAATTGGAATGAGATTGCCGACCAAAAAATCGCCTGTACGAGAACGATGACAATTTCGCCGACAACGTCGGACAACTTGAAATAGTCGTCGATTCCAGCCGCAATAAACATTCCAGGGAAAAAATGCGCCACCATGCCAATGAAACCAAAGGGATTGGTTGGTCCGCATGGGCCAAAGCCGCCAAGCGCAAATAAACTCGCGAAAAAAGCTTCGATTGCGCATCCGATTGCGATGGCTTTGTATATGGTCTTCATCCGAATCGATGGTTTTTTCATGGCTCGTTCGCTCGACTGGCGGGTATCCGGTTCTCCGCAATATTGAAATAATGCCGCAAATTCGCTACTGCCCCCCTCGCCGCAGGCGGGAGAGGGGAGCCATGCCGTTGCATGCGCCTGTGGGCGAATGATGGCCCGCACTTTCATCGCTGCCTACCCTCACCCCCCGGCGCAAACTCTACCATCAACTGCACCCGCGTCACCCCATTGTATTCATTGGCGTCCAGTCGATAGGCGACCTGCGCCGGCGCGGGCAGCTCTTCATCCGTCATTTGCTGGGATTTCATCCCAGCCTACGTGCTGCATTACCTCCTGCACGTAAAATTAAGGGCAAGGCCGGGGGAAGCTTCAAAAAAGTGTTCCTCTGCGTAGCTCCAAAGATAGACGCGCCCCCGCTCCTCGAAAATTGCGTTTCCCCAGAAATTACGAGCAGGATCAAATACCGAACGCCGGAAGGATCCGTGGTCAACGCAGTCTGGTTTGCGATCACCAAGTTGTTTGTCGATGAGGGCGTTTTTATATATGTCCGCGCTCTCGATGAGCGAAATCAGGAAAATTGCGTTAAAAATTAACGGAAAGACGGCGCGCATTTTAATCGATGCGTAACGCCATATCAGCAGGGTTATTGTTCCCGCACATGCCAAAGAAAAGATGATAGGGGGAAGCAGGAACGGCAAAAATCGCCCGTAAGAACCGGCAAAAATAGGAATGACAAGCGGCCAGAGAAAATTAAAATTGAATAGAGACAGGCATACCCAAAAAATGCAGGATATCAATAGGAATCGGATCAGGAATGACCAATTTGATTTCTGCCGCATTCGATCTCCGGTTGGTGACGAACATATTGGCTCCCTGTTCAGGGAGGTGTCTTCAGCCACCCCTCAAACCCCCCGCGCAAACTCCACCATCAACTGCACCCGCGTCACCCCATTATATTCATTGGCATCGAGCCGATAAGCAACCTGCGCCCGCGCAGGCAGCGAATCGGCGTGGCCGAACCAGATGGCGTCGTATTTGCGGCCGTTTTTTTCCAGTTGCAGCTTCAGGTGCTTTTCCTTGAGCACGCGCTGGCTCAAGACCTGGAACTCGTCGCAGAACACCGGCGGGGCGAAGCCCTGGCCCCATACTTGCGCGTCCAGCGTTTCGATGAAATCGGTGGTGAAGTAGGCTTCTTCGAGCGGGCCGTCGGTTTCCACGATGCGCTCCAGTTGCGCGCTGGTGAGCCAGTTGCGGCCGACTTCTTCGAAGGCCGCGGCGAAGGCGTCGAACGATTCGGCGCGCAGGGAGAGGCCCGCTGCCATGGCGTGGCCGCCGAATTTGTCGATCAGGCTGGGGGCGTGCTTGGAAACCAGGTCGAGCGCGTCGCGCAGGTGGAAGCCGGGAATGGAGCGGCCCGAGCCCTTGATCATGCCGTCGCCGGCCGGCGCGAAGGTGATGGTCGGGCGGTAGAATTTTTCCTTCAGGCGCGAGGCCACGATGCCGATCACGCCCTGGTGCCAGGAGGCGTCGAACACGCTGATGGTGCTGCTGTCCTTGGGGTTGAAGTCGTCCAGCAGCAACAGGGCCGTGTCTTGCATGCCGGCTTCGATGTCGCGCCGCTCGCGGTTGATGCGGTCGAGTTCCTGGGCGATGGCCCAGGCGCGGCCTTCGTCGTCGGTGCACAGGCATTCGATGCCGAGCGCCATGTCGGCCAGGCGGCCGGCGGCGTTCAGGCGCGGGCCGAGCGCGAAGCCGAGGTCGAACGGCGTGGCGCGGCGCGGCTCGCGGCCGGCGGCGCGAAACAGCGCGCTGATGCCGGCGTGCATGCGGCCGTTGCGCATGCGCTTCAGGCCTTGCGCCACCAGCACGCGGTTGTTGGCGTCGAGCTTGACGACGTCGGCCACGGTGCCGAGCGCAACGAGGTCGAGCAGGCTGTCGAGCTTGGGCTGGGTTTGCGCGTCGAACACGCCGCGCTTGCGCAGTTCGGCGCGCAGCGCCAGCAACACGTAGAACATCACGCCGACGCCGGCCAGGTTCTTGCTGGGGAAATCGCAGCCGGGCTGGTTCGGGTTGACGATCACGGCGGCGTCGGGCAGCGTGTTACCGGGCAGGTGATGGTCGGTCACGACGACGGCGATGCCGAGCCGGTTGGCTTCGGCCACGCCTTCGACGCTGGCGATGCCGTTGTCGACGGTGATGATGATGTCGGGCTGCTTTTCGCGCTGCGCCAGCGCCACGATTTCGGGTGTCAGGCCGTAGCCGTATTCGAAGCGGTTCGGCACGATGAAATCGACCTGCGCGCCCATCGCGCGCAAGCCGCGCAGGCCGACCGCGCAGGCGGTGGCGCCGTCGCAGTCGTAGTCGGCCACGATGACCATCTTCTTGCCTGCCGCGATCGCGTCGGCCAGGAACACGGCGGCATGGTCGATGCTGCGCAATGCCGCGGGCGGAAACAGCGCGCCCAGTTCGCACGACAGTTCGCGGCTGTCGGCGAGGCCGCGCGCGGCATAGAGCCGTGCCAGCACCGGATGCACACCCTGCTGGCGCAAGAGTTCCGAGGTGCGGAACGAATAGGGGCGGGTGACGATGCGCGTGGTGCTGTTCGGGCTGTCGGCGGTCATGGCAGCAATCTTGCGAGTGAGGGCGGGGCCCAGAATTTCATCAAACTGCGCTTGCCGAGCGTGAATTCGCGCAGCATGGCGTTGTGGCCGGCGATCAGGGTCAGACGGGCGATGTTGCCGCCTTGCAGACCGTGCAGCAGCGGGGCGAACCAGGCTTGTTCGAGCGCGTGCATGCGCTCCAGCCAGCCGCCCCATTCCTGGGCCAGGGCTGGTTCGCTCAGGGAATCGAGCACGATCAGGCAATCGTCCTCCGTGCCTGCCGGCAACGATGCGGGGCTGGCGGTCTCGTCGAGAAAGGAAGCGAAGCTGGCATTGCCCTGCGCCTGGGCCGCGCCCCACAGCCAGAGCGAATTGACCGGCGGATCGCGCCGCGCCTCGCGCTCGGCGTTGACCGGGTGCGCGTGCCATTCCATCTGCACTTCATTCTGCAGCTTGCGCCAGGCGCGCTCGCCATCGCCCTTGGGCATCCAGATATCGATATTATGGCCGCACGCGGCGTCCGGCGTCGTGGTCCTGAGTTCGCGCCAATCGTCGGCGCGCATGAACCAGGTGTCGGCGGCGCCATATTGCAGGGTCTTGCCGGCCGCTTCAAAGATCGGCAATGCCGCAGCGAACAGCGCGCGCGACTCCGCTTCGCCGAGCGGCAGGCGCCGCCGGTCGGTCAGCACGAGGTGGTCGCGGGCAATATGGATGTGGACCGGATGGAGCAGGAACCAAGTGCCCTCCGCCGCGCTCAAACCATGCCTGTGCATGCGCTCGATGGCCATGCCGGGGGCGCTGTCTGCCGGGCCATGGTCCTCGGCGCCCAGGCGCTGCGCCAGCCACGATTCATGGGGCAGGTGGCGGGCGAACGGATCGGACGCGCGCGTCGCCGGCTTGCCGGCTTTGGCCAGCAACGTGGCCAAGGCCGGCGTTTGCAGGTTGGGCAGCAAGTCGGCAGCCATTTCCGGGGGCGGAAGGCCGAAGGGGAGCAGAATTTCAATGTGACGCATGCCGTATTGTATGGCAAACTGCACGCTGCATTCAGGAGCAATCGATTGAATATATTCAAAAACCAGCCTTTCGAGTGGCTAGTCGGCCTGCGTTATACGCGTGGCGGCAGGCGCAGCGGCCGTAACAGTTTCATTTCCATCATCTCCATCATTTCCATGGGCGGCATCGCGCTCGGTGTCTGGGCCCTGATTGTGGTGCCTTCGGTGATGAATGGCTTCCAGAAGGAAGTGCTGGACAAGATGGTGTCGGTGCTGTCGCACATCGAAGTGACCGACGCCAGCGGTACCATGAACGATTGGCGCGCGGTCGCGCAGGACGCGTTCAAGAACAAGGAAGTGCGCGGCGCCGCGCCCTATACCGCGTCGCCCGCGCTGATCCTCAACGACGGCACCATGCGCCCGGCGCTGGTGCGCGGCGTGTTGCCGGAAGAGGAGCCGAAGGTGTCCGAAATCGGCGCGCAGATCATACGCGGCAAGTTCGACGATTTGCGCCCCGGCGAATTCAATATCGTGCTCGGCAGCGAATTGGCGCGCGCCCTGCACGTCGATGTCGGGCAAAAAGTCACGCTGGGCACGAACCAGGGCCAGGTCGTGATCACCAGCGTGATGCCGCGCCTCAAGGCGTTCCGCGTAGTGGGCATCTTCGATTCCGGCGAGTATGAATACAATTCGACCCTGGCCGTCATCCACATGGACGACGCGCAAAAGATGTTCCAGCTCGACGGACCGGCCGGCGTGCGCCTGAAACTGGCCGACATGCACAAGGCCCCGCAGGTGGCGCAGGAACTGGCCGGCACCATGCGCGACAATCTCGAACTGCGCGACTGGTCGCGCCAGAACCCGACCTGGTTTGCCGCCGTGCGGACCGAAAAACGCATGATGTCGCTGATCCTCACGTTGATCATCATCGTGTCGGCATTCAATCTCATTACCACGCTGGTGATGACGGTGTCGGACAAGCAGGCCGACATTGCCATCCTGCGCACGCTCGGCGCGTCGCCCGCGTCGATCATGAAAATTTTCATGATCCAGGGCGGCGTGATCGGCTTGCTCGGCACCGGCCTGGGCGTGTTCTTCGGCGTCGTGACGGCGCTGAAGATCGACGTGATCGTGCCGTTCATCGAACGCCTGCTGGGCGTCAAATTTCTGCCTGCGGACGTCTACCTGATTTCGGAAATGCCTTCCGATCTGCAATGGCCGGACGTGTGGGTGGTGGCCAGCGTCGCCATCGTGCTATCGTTCCTGGCGACGCTTTACCCAAGCTGGGCGGCGGCGCGCGTGAAGCCGGCCGAAGCCCTGCGCTATGAATAGGGCGCCTCTAAAAATCTACTGCGCGGCCCAATCTCGGACCTGCGATGCTCACCGTACAGTTGTACGGCTGCGCTTCTCGGGCCGACATTGGGTCGCTCGCTACGATTTTTAGAGGTACCCAATAGATGATGAATGAAGGAGAAATTGCATGAAACTGATCGGCTTGTTTGATTCCCCCTATGTGCGCCGCGTCGCCGTGTCGATGCGCCTGCAGGGATTTTCCTTTGAGCACGTGGCCCTGTCCGTGTTCCGCCACATCGATGAAATGAAGAAGATCAATCCGCTGGTCAAGGTGCCGATGCTGGTGACAGACGATGGCGAGCAATTGATCGAGAGCAGCTTCATCCTCGACTATCTCGATGGCGAAGTGGCCGCCGAGAAGCGCCTGGTGCCGGCTTCAGGCGCAGCGCGCCGGAAAATCCAGCAGCATTGCGCGATCGCGCTGATCGGCGCCGAGAAGGCCGTGCAGCTGTATTACGAAACCGCACTGCGCCCGAGCGAACGCACCTACCAGGTCTGGGCCGATCGCTGCACGACGCAAATGCATGATGCGTTTGCGCTGCTGGAAACACTGCCGGAATCGCCGCTGTTGAACGGCGCGCCGATCACGCAGGCCGACATCACGAGCGCCGTCGCGCTGGAATTTGCGCGCTATGTGCACCCTGCGCATTTCCCGCAGGGCCGTTATCCGCGCCTGGAGCGGCTCTCGGCCTATTGCGAGGCGCTGCCCGCCTTTGTTGCAACCCCATTGGAATGACATGGCAGATTCGGTATTGATGTGTCGCTCCCTGGGCAAGACCTTCGTCCAGGGCAAAGACAGGATACAGGTGCTGGACGCGATCGACTTCAACATCGCGGCGGGCGAGCGCGTGGCGATCGTCGGCGCGTCCGGTTCGGGGAAATCGACCTTGCTTCATTTGCTCGGCGGCCTCGATGTGCCGACCACCGGCGCGGTCAGCCTGCTCGGGCGCGATTTTGCCGTGCTCGACGAAAAGACGCGCGGCGTATTGCGCAACCAGCGGCTGGGTTTCGTCTATCAATTCCATCACCTGCTGCCGGAATTCTCCGCGCTCGACAACGTGGCGATGCCGCTCCTGATCCGGCGCATGCCGCGCGATGAAGCACAACAGGCGGCCCGCGCCATGCTGGCGCGTGTCGGCCTGGCCGCGCGCGAGGTGCACGTACCGGGCGAGTTGTCCGGCGGCGAAAGGCAACGCGTGGCCCTGGCGCGCGCTCTGGTGACGCAACCGGCCTGCGTGCTGGCCGACGAGCCGACCGGCAACCTCGACCCCGACACGGCGCAAGGCATCCTCACGCTGCTCCGCGACGAGATCAAGGCCAATGGCGCCTCCGCCATCATCGTCACGCATTCGCATGCGGCGGCGGCGACGGCAGACCGCATCCTGACCCTGACCAAGGAAGGCCTGGCCGCATCGTGAAGACCGGACTGCTGCGCTGGCTGATCGTCGGCGAATGGCGCGCCCATCCGTTGCGCGCCCTGTTGGCGATTGCCGCCATCGCGATCGGCGTGGCGCTCGGCTTTGCGGTCGACCTGATCAACACGGCGGCTTTCAACGAGTTTTCTTCGGCGCTGAAAAGCCTGTCGGGCCAGTCCGATCTGCAGGTGCGCGGCATCGAGGCAACATTCGACGAGGCGCTGTACCCGCAATTGGCGCAGCGCGCGGGCGTGGCGCTGGCCAACCCGGTGTTGGAAATTCGCGCGCCCGTACCGGGCCAGCACGACGCGCTCACCGTGCTTGGCATCGATGTTTTCCGCGCCGGCGCGATTGCCCCCGACCTGATCGGCATTCCCGCCAACGGCCAACCGTTCGACACGCTGGCCGACGACGCGATCTTCCTCTCGCCGGCGGCCATGGAATGGCTGCATTGCCACGCGGGCGAGCGCATCGATTTACTGTCCGGCACGCAAACGGTCAGCCTGCGCGTGGCCGGCGGACTGGCTCGCGCGCGCGCCGGGCAGCGCATCGCCGTAATGGATATCGGCGCCGCGCAGTGGCGCTTCCAGCGCATCGGCAAGTTGTCGCGCATCGATCTCAAGCTCACGGCGGGCATCAATCGCGCAGCCTTCAAGCGCGCGCTGGCCGCCGAACTGCAAGGACGCAATATCGTCAGCGAGACCGAAGACCAGGAGAGTTCCAGCGCCAACCTGTCGCGCGCCTACCGAGTCAATCTCAACGTGCTGGCCCTGGTGGCCCTCTTCACCGGCGCTTTCCTGGTCTTCTCGACCCAGGCGCTCTCGGTCATACGGCGGCGCCAGCAATTCGCCTTTCTGCGCGTGATGGGCCTCACGCGCAGCCGGTTGCTGCGGCAGATCTTGATCGAAGGCGGCATGCTCGGCGTGGCTGGCGCACTGGTGGGCATCGGACTTGGCTACCTGATGGCGGCAGCCGCGCTGCGCGCATTCGGCGGCGACCTCGGCGGCGGCTACTTTGCCGGCGTCAATCCGAGTGTGCAATTCGATCCCGTCGCTGCAGCGATTTTCTTCATCCTCGGCAGTGGCATCGCGCTGGCCGGCAGCGTCGGGCCGGCCTGGGAAGCCGCGCGCGCGAAG
>Ga0209026_1001075_pt1 | contig 13193 bp, 11 predicted proteins | sample AraplaCL_Col_mCL_FD_184262 | JGI IMG/M metagenome (GOLD analysis project Ga0209026, IMG submission 184262) | Arabidopsis root microbial communities from the University of North Carolina, USA - plate scrape CL_Col_mCL (SPAdes) (version 2) | ecosystem: Host-associated > Plants > Roots >... | reverse complement strand
GAGCGTCACCTCGAGCCCGCCGGCCAACATCAAGGTCACCACCTGCTGGTTCGTGGGGTGATCCTCGGCCAGCAGCACGCGTAGCTTGCGGTCCATGCCGACGTCGGTGGGCGGCGCGCGAGATGGGGCCGGGGCGGCATCCCGCGCCGTGGCTGGATGCAGCACGGCTTCGAAGGTGAAGGCGGCGCCGTCGCCGGTCCGGGCGACCCAGGCGATGTCGCCGTCCATGGCGCGGGCCAGTTGCCGGGCGATCGGCAGGCCCAGCCCCGTGCCGCCCACCTTGCGGGTCACCGAGCCGTCGGCCTGGCGGAAGCGCTCGAACAGCCGCTCGCCGATCTCGGCGTCGAACCCGTCGCCGGTGTCCCGCACGATGACCGAGAGCCCGACCCGGCCATCCTCGGCGTCATAGGTGCTGGCTTCGATCCGGATCTCGCCGGTCGAGGTGAATTTGACCGCGTTGCTGGTCAGGTTGGCGACCACCTGGCGGATGCGCAGGCCATCGCCGCGCGCCCGGGCGCAGAAGTCGTCGGAGAAGGTGAGCGAGAAGCCGACGCCCTTGTCCCGCGCCATCGCCTCGAACACGGCGACTGCGGCGGTGACCGCCTCGCGCAGGTCCAGCGGCTCGTTCGCAAGCTCCAGGTGACCGGCCTCGATCTTGGAGAGGTCGAGAATGTCGCTGAGCAGCAGGTTCAGCGTCCGCCCCGAGGTCAGGATCGCCTGCATCATGCTGCGCTGCTTCTCGTCGAGCGGCGTGCGGCTGAGCACATCGGCCATGCCGATGACCCCGTTCAGCGGCGTGCGGATCTCATGGCTCATGTTGGCCAAGAACTCGCTCTTGGCGACACTGGCCGCCTCGGCGTTCTTCAGCGCCTCGGCGAGGGCGGCGGCGCTGGCCTTTCGCTCGGTGATATCCTCGCAGATCGTCAGCAGGTGGCGGCGGCCGTCCTCGAAGGGCACCGCGATCTTGCGCGTGTGCAGCCAGCGCCGGCCGTTGTGCGGCGTGTCCAGCGGCTCTTCGTCGATCGTGACCAACTCGCCGCTCTCCATGACGGCGCGGTCGTAGGCGGCGAAGAACGCGGCCTGGTCGGCGGGAAAGAAGTCGGCGTCGTTCTTGCCCAGCAGTTCGGCGCGGGGAACGCCCAGCGCCTGTTCGGCCGCCTTGTTGGCGAGCAGGAACCGGCCCGTCTGGCCGTCCTTGACGAACAGCATGGCGGGGACGTTCTCGACGATGGTGTCCAGGAAGCCCTGGGTCGCCATCCCCCGGGTCTGTTTCAGCCTTGCGCCGGTGAGCGTGATGCTGGTGGCCACGATGCCGCCGTCCGGCGTGGGACGGGTGTCGAAGCGGATGCGCTCGCCGAACTCGTCGCGGACGTTTTCGGTGCCGCCGTCCGCGCGCTGGCTGGCCTGGTCGGCGATCCACGCCTCGACGTCGTCCTTCGCCTCGGGGTAGCGCCCGGCGGCCGCTCCGGCCCGTAGGAGGTCGGAGAAGAGCACGCCCCGCGAGACCTCGATGCCCCAGTTGGCCCAGAGCTCGGTGTAACGCGCATTCCACAACACGCAGCGTTGGTCGGGATCGAAGACGGCGAAGCCGCCCGGAACCACGTCCAAGGCAGCCTGAAGGACGGCGTCGAGCGCAACGTCTTGTCGGCGGGGAGGAGCCATCATGGAGTCCCGGGTCTGTGGGACTCACCAGCTATGGCTTGGATGGTTTAGCGGCTGTGAAATCAGCGTTCGGTTGGGCCTACTGCGACGATTTGGCCGCGCGGCAGGGTGGCGTTTTAAGCCACCCGCACCCGGGCCGTGCTTTCCGGCAGATCCTGGCCGAACGCGCGCTGATAGAACTCGGCCACGGTGCCGCGTTCCAGCTCGTCGCACTTGTTCAGGAAGGTCATCCGGAACGCCAGGCCGATGTCGCCGCCGAAGATCTCGGCGTTCTGGGCCCAGGTGATTACGGTCCGCGGGCTCATGACGGTCGAGATGTCGCCGTTCATGAAGGCGTTCCGGGTCATGTCGGCCACACGCACCATGGCGTTGATGGTCCGCTTGCCCTCGGCCGTCTGATAGCCGGGCGCCTTGGCCAGCACGATCTCGGCTTCCACGTCGTGGCTGAGGTAGTTCAGCGTGGTGACGATCGACCAGCGGTCCATCTGACCTTGGTTGATCTGCTGGGTCCCGTGATAGAGGCCGGTCGTATCGCCCAGACCGATGGTGTTGGTCGTGGAGAACAGCCGGAAATAGGGGTTCGGCCGGATCACGCGGTTCTGGTCCAGCAGGGTCAGCTTGCCCTGCGCTTCCAGCACGCGCTGGATCACGAACATCACGTCCGGGCGGCCGGCGTCGTATTCGTCGAAGACCAGGGCGATGGGCCGCTGGATCGCCCAGGGCAGCATGCCTTCGCGGAATTCGGTGACCTGCTTGCCGTCCTTCAGGACGATGGCGTCCTTGCCGACGAGGTCGATCCGGCTGACGTGGCTGTCCAGGTTCACCCGGATCAGCGGCCAGTTGAGTCGCGCCGCCACCTGCTCGATGTGGGTCGACTTACCCGTGCCGTGATAGCCCTGGACCATCACGCGACGGTCGTGGGCGAAGCCGGCCAGGATCGCCCGGGTGGTCTCCGGGTCGAACTTGTAGGCGGGATCCACGTCGGGGACGTGGGAGTCGCGCTCGCTGAAGGCCGGGACCTTGCCGTCCTGGTCGACGCCAAAGGTCTCGCGCACGCTGACCTCCGTGTCGGGCGTGAGCGTGATGAGCTTGTCTTCGGTGATGTCGAAAGCGGCCATGACGGGGTTCGATTACAGGCTTGCCGTTACGGTTGCAAACAGGTGTTTTGTGGAGAGCCGAAGGAGGAACGGCCATGCTGATGGAAGCGCAAAGCGCCTATCGTGCGATCAAGGTCCAGCCGCGCGAGCGTGGCTTCGGGGCTGAAGTGACCGGCGTTAACCTGTCGAAGCCCCTGGATGCGGCCACGCTTGCCGAGGTGAAGGACGCCTGGGCGCGCCACGCCGTCCTGGCCTTTCCGGACCAGCCGCTGACGCTGGACGAGCTGGAAGCCTTCACGCTGCAGGTCGGCCCATTCGGCCACGATCCCTATGTCGCGCCGATGGCGGGCCATCCGAACGTGCTGGAGGTCCGTCGCGAGCCGGACGAGAAGACCACGCCGTTCGGCGGGAACTGGCACTCGGACTGGAGTTTCCAGGAGACCCCGCCGTCGGCGACGATCCTGCGGTCCGAGACGATCCCGCCGATGGGCGGCGACACCCTCTACGCCGACGGCGCGGCGGCCTACGACGCGCTGTCCGACGAGATGAAGGCGCGGCTGGCGCCCATGCGGGCCGTCCACTCGGCGACCCGCGCCTATGGCCCGAAGAGCGGCTACGCCAAGGAACTGGACGTCAGGTCGATGCCGATCATCGTCAGCCCGGACGCCGACAAGACCTGGTCCCACCCCCTGGTCCGCACGCATCCGGTGTCGGGCCGCAAGGCGCTTTTCATCTCGCCGGTCTACACGATCGGGATCGAAGGCATGGCGCCCAACGATGCCGATCCGCTGCTGGGCGAGCTGTACCGGCACATGACGGCGGAGCGGTTCATCTACCGCCACGTCTGGCAGGCGGGCATGGTGGTGATCTGGGACAACCGCTGCACGATGCACAACGCGCTGGGCGGCTATGACGGCTACCTGCGCGTCATGCACCGCACGACCGTGGCGGGCGAGGTTCCGGTCTAGTCCTCATAGCGGACGCGCAGCACGAAGAGGCCGGCGAAGCTCAGCGCGGCGGCCGCGGCCATGTACGCGCCCACCATCATCAGGCCCCCGTCGGCGACCAGCATCTGGGCGATGACCGGGGTGAGCCCGCCGCCGATGATCCCGCCGATGTTGAACACCATCGAGGCGCCGGTGTAGCGCACGCGCGGCGGGAACAGGCTGGGCAGGAAGGCGCCCAGCGGACCGTAGACGAAGCCCATTACGAACAGCGCCAGCGACAGCCAGGCCCAGACCAGCAGCAGGGTCCCGCCGCCCATCAGGGGCGCCATCACCGCGCCGACCGCCACAGCGGCGAGGCAGCCGCCCATCAGCACGCGCCGCGAGGTGCTGGCGTCGGCGGCGTAGCCCGCGGCGATGATGCCGGCGGCCATGAAGATGATCGCGCCCAGCTGGACCTGCAGGAAGGTCTCGCGGCCGTAGCCCAGGCCGGTGGTGCCGTAGCCCAGGGCAAAGGCGGTCGAGATGTAGAAGATGGCGAAGCAGGCGACCGCCGCCAGCGTGCCGCCGATCAGCGCGCCAGGGTGCCGCGTGATGACTTCGGCGAGCGGCACGTGGCTGGCCTCCGACTGCTCCAGCACCTTCTTGAACGCCGGGGTTTCGCCGATCTTCAGGCGGATCCACAGGCCCAGGCCCACCAGGATCGCGCTGGCCAGGAAGGGCAGGCGCCAGCCCCAGGCCTGGAAGTCCTCCGCCGACAGGAAGACGCCCAGGATCAGGAAGAGGCCGTTCGCGGCGATGAAGCCCACCGGCGCGCCGAGCTGTGGGAACATGCCGAAGCGGGCCTTCCAGCCGGGCGGGGCGTTCTCCACCGCCAGCAGCGCCGCGCCGCCCCACTCGCCGCCCAGACCGAAGCCCTGGCCGAACCGCAGCACGCACAGCAGGAACGGCGCGACCCAGCCGACCATGGCGTAGCTGGGCAGGAAGGCGATCAGCACCGTCGAGCCGCCCATCAGCATCAGCGAGGCGACCAGCGTCGACTTGCGTCCGATCCGGTCGCCGAAGTGACCGAAGAACGCCGCGCCCACGGGCCGGGCGAAGAAGGCGACCGCGAACGTCGCGTAGCTCTGCAGGAGCTGGGCGCTGTCCGACGACTTCGGGAAGAACAGGTGCGGGAACACCAACGAGGCGGCCGTGGCGTAGATGTAGAAGTCGTAGAACTCGACCGCCGTGCCGACGAGGCTGGCCGCCAGGACGCGGCGGTTGGAGGCGCTGCCTGCGCTGGGGCTCGAAGCGTTCATCCGGACGGCTTGGCGCGCCCCGGGAAGCTGGTCAAGCTTTGGCGGTCCGTTGAGCGCGGCGGCGTTTGCGACTACCTCCAGGGCATGAGCGCCGAGATCGATCCCTTCTACGCCATCTCCGTCAGTGGCCTGGCCCATCGGCTGAAGGCCGAGGGGCGGTCGGTCATCCATATGGAGTTCGGCCAGCCGTCTACCGGCGCGCCCAAGGCCGCCATCGCTGCGGCGCACGCCGTGCTGGACGCCGAGGCCATGGGCTACTGGGAGAGCGCGCCGCTCAAGGCCCGCATCTGCCGCCACTACGCCGAGACCTATGGCGTGACGGTCGAACCCAGCCAGATCACCCTGACCTGCGGCGCCTCGCCGGCCTTGGTGCTGGCGCTCTCGGCGACCTTCAAGCCGGGCGATGTGATCGCCATGGCGCGGCCGGGCTATGTCGCCTACCGCAACAACGTCAAAGCCCTGCACATGACCCCGCTGGAGATCGCCTGCGGGGCCGAGACCCGCTACCAGCTGACCGCCGACATGCTGGCGGCCATCGAGCCGGCGCCGGCCGGCGTGATCCTGGCCAGCCCCGCCAATCCCACCGGCACCGTGATCCCCGGCCCGGAGCTGGAAGCCATCGCCAAGGTCTGCCGCGCGCGCGGCATCCGGATCATCTCGGACGAAATCTACCACGGCCTCAGCTACGCCGAGCCGACGCACTCGATGCTGGAGTACGCGCCGGACACCATCGTCGTGAACAGTTTCTCCAAGTACTTCAGCATGGCCGGCTGGCGGCTGGGCTGGCTGATCGTGCCCAAGGCCGAGGCCTCCCGCGCCGTGGCCTACATGGGCGCCCTGTTCCTGACGGCCCCGTCGCTGGCCCAGCACGCCGCCCTGGTCGCCATGGACAGCCGCGACGAACTGGAAGGGCATGTCGCCACCTATCGCCGCAACCGCGAGCTGATGCTGGAGGCGTTGCCGGCCCTGGGCCTCGACAAGATCGCGCCGCCCGACGGCGCCTTCTACATCTACGCCGACGTGGGCCGGCTGACCGACGACAGCCTGTCGTTCTGCAAGCAGCTGCTCCAGGACACCGGTGTCGCGACCGCGCCGGGCATCGACTTTGATCCGGTCGACGGCAAGCGCTTCATCCGCATGAGCTTCGCGGTCTCGACGCCCGAGATCGAGGAGGCGATCCGCCGGCTCGTGCCGTGGTTCGCAGCGGCGCGCGCGAGGGCGGCGGCCTAGGGCTGCCGATAGACCCGGCCGTCCTTCATCACGAAGCGGACGTCCTTCAGCGCGGTGATGTCCTTGGTCGGGTCGCCCGCGACGGCCACAAGGTCGGCGAGCTGGCCGGGCGCGACCCGGCCCAGGCGGTCGTCCAGGCCCAGCAGCCTGGCGTTGGTCGCCGTTGCGGCGGTCAGCACCTCGGCGGGCGTCATGCCGGCCTTCGCCATCCAGTCCAGTTCGCGCCAGCTCTGGCCGTGGGGGAAGACGCCGACGTCGCTGCCGGCGCCCACGGTGACTCCCAGCTTCAGCGCCAGTTTCACGGTCTCGGCGGCTCGGGACATAGCGGGCGAGGGCGCGCCGCCCGGCGTGTAGCGGCCGCCATACTCGGACGTCGCCGCCACCGCCTCCAGGGTGGGGATCAGCGCCACGCCCCTGGCCTTCATCAGCTTCAGCGTCGCCTCGGACGCCTCGTAGCCGTGCTCGACGGTGTCGACGCCGGCGGCGACGGCCCGGCGGATCCCTTCATCGCCCGCCGCATGCGCCGCGACGGGGCGGCCCAGGTCGTGGGCGGTGCGCACCAGCAGGGCGAGCTCGTCCTGGGTGAAGGCGGGCCGCACGGAATTGTCCGGGCCGATCCGATAGTCGGCGTAGACCTTGATCCAGTCCGCCCCCAGCGCCGCCTGCTCGCGAACCGCCGCCACGATCTGGTCCGGGCCCGACACCTCTTGGGCGCCTTGCGGCAGGTCCATGTCCGAGCGGAAACCCTTGCGCGGACCGTAGGCGCCCTTGGCCACGATGGCGCGGGTGGTGACCAGCAGGCGCGGCCCGGCGATGGTCCCGTCGGCGATGGCCTTCTTCAGCGAGACATCCGCGTCGCCCGCGCCCTCGGTGCCCAGTTCGCGCTCGGTGGTGAAGCCGCTCATCAGGGTGCGGGTGGCGTCGCGGCCGGCGCGCAGGATCCGGTAGAACGGCGCCTCCTTCAGCACCTGATCGTCCCAGCTGGTCTCGTTGTAGGGGTGCAGCAGCAGGTGCGAGTGCATCTCGATCAGGCCCGGGATCAGGGTGGTCCCCGGCAGGGTCACGACCTGGGCGTTTGCGGCGGCGACCTGGGCCTTGGGGCCGACGGCGGTGATCTTCTGGCCCTCGACCAACACCACCCATCCCGCGTGCGGCGCGGCCTGGCCGGCCGTCCACACCGCGTCGGGCTGCAGCAGCACGCGGGGCGCGGACTCTGCGGCGGCTGTGCCGGAGACCGCCGCCGCCAGGAAGATTCCCAAAAGTTCCTTATTCACCGGATTTGACTCTCATATCGGGAATGATGGGGAATATTGAAGCGTTCGGAGGCCCACGTGTCCGAAGAGATCTACACCGTCGAACAGTTCGCCGAACGGCTGAAGCTGCATCCCAAGACCGTGCTCCGATTCATCCGTGAGGGGCGCCTGCGCGCGGTGAAGGTGGGCAAGTCGTATCGCATTCTGCGCAGCGAGCTGGAGGCGATGACGGGCGTGGTCCATGCGCGAGGGCCGGCCGCTGCAGCGCGGGTGACCAGCATCGTCGACATGCCGGACGTGAGCCCCGACCTGGCCCAGCGGTTGGCCCGCCAGGTTCCGGCGGTTCGTGTCGCCCAGGAGGCGCACGCCGACCCCATGAGCCTGGACGTCGCCTGCGATCCGGCGCGGCGGGCGCTGAAGATCGTGATCGTCGGCTCCATCGAGGACACCGGCGTGATGCTGAAGACGATCCAGGTGATGGCGGGCGAGGCGTGATGGTCGTCCGGTCGATCAACGACGTACTGGTGGGCGTCTGCGCGGCCGAGGGGCCGAAGCTGGACGGCGAGCGCGCCGCCACCGACATCATCGGCGACCTGTTCGGGTCGGGCGCGCGGGTGGTGGCGATCCCGGTCGAGCGGCTGGGCGAGGGTTTCCTGACGCTCAGCACCCGGATTGCCGGCGAGGTGATCCAGAAGTTCGTGAACTACGGCTTCCAGGTCGCCTTTGTGGGCGACATCTCAGAGGCTGTCGCGACGAGCGACGCCTTGCGCGACTTCGTCCGGGAGTCCAATCGCGGCCGGCACGTGTGGTTCGTCGCGGACTTGGCCGAGCTGGAGGATAAGCCGCTCTCTGACGTCTGGTCGGCACGTAGGGCTTGACCTCGCGCGGCCCGCCGTCGTCTCTCGCGACCTCAGCCCAGGAGATCGCCATGCAGACGCGCAAGCTCGGACCCTTCGACGTTTCCGCCATCGGCTTGGGCTGCATGAGCCTTTCCCACGCCTACGGCTCGCCCCCGCCGCGTGAGCAGGCGGAAGGCGTGCTGCTGGGCGCGCTGGACGCCGGCTACACCTTCTTCGACACGGCCGCGGTCTATGGCCTGGGGCACAACGAGACCCTGGTCGGCGAGGTGCTGAAGCCGCACCGCGACAAGCTCGTCCTGGCCTCCAAGTGCGGCATCACCGACGCCACCGGCACCCAGCGCGGCATCGACGGGCGGCCGGAGACCATCAAGGCGCTGTGCGATGTCAGCCTGCGCCGTTTGCAGACGGACGTCATCGACCTCTACTACCTGCACCGTTGGGACAAGAACGTACCTATCGAAGACAGCGTCGGCGCCCTGGCCGACCTGGTGAAGGCCGGCAAGATCCGCACGATCGGTCTCTCCGAAGTCTCCGCCCCGACCCTGCGCCGCGCCCACGCCGTGCACCCGATCACCGCGCTCCAGACCGAATATTCGCCCTGGACCCGCAATCCGGAGATCGCGGTGCTGGACGCCTGCCGCGAGTTGGGCGTGGCCTTTGTCGCCTTTTCGCCGGTGGGCCGCGGCTTCCTGGCAGGCGAGGGGCATGACCCGGCGCGGCTGGAGGAGCACGACTTCCGGCGCGGCATGCCGCGGTTCCAGGGCGATGCGCTGGCGGCGAACCTCAAGCTCTACGACGCCTTCGCGGCGATCGCCCGGGAGGCCGGGTGCACCACGGCCCAGCTCTGCCTGGCCTGGCTGCTGCACAAGGATGACAACATCATCCCGATCCCCGGGACGACCAATCCCGATCACATGCGTGACGACGCCGCCGCCGCGGGGATCAGCCTCTCGCCCGAGATCGTCGCCAAGGTCGACGCCACGGTGAACGGCCAGACGGTCACCGGCTCGCGCTATGCGGCCGCGATGCAGGCGTCGGTCGATACCGAGAAGATGCCGACCGAAGCCTAGCGGAGCGGTTCCGGGAACTTCGGCAGGGCGTCGAAGTCCGCCTGGACGTGCTCGACGATCACGCGCGCGCCCGTCGCCTTGGCCAGCGCCTCGACCTTGTCCATCGAGCGCAGGGTCTGGGCGCGGTCGGTGTTGAAGCGCGGGACACGCCGTGCGGCCCGGCTTTCGGCCACGTGCCACATGTCGCCGGTCAGCAGCACGGGCCCGCTCTTCAGCCGTAGCAGCAGGACGGTGTGCCCCGGCGTGTGGCCGGGCGCCTGGACGATCACGACCTTGCCGTCGCCGAAGACGTCATAGTCGCCATCGCCTTCGATCAACGCGGTCTTCGACGTCTCCAGCGCGGCGTAGTGCGAGAACGACTCGCTCCGCGCCCTGGCCGCGGGCCGGAAGGCATAGGCGCGCTCGTCGGCGTCGACGATCCAGGTCGAGCCTGCGAACAGGCCAGCGTTGCCGATGTGGTCGAAGTGGCTGTGCGAGACCGAAACGTATTCGATGTCCGCTGGCGTCAGGCCCAGCTGCTTGAGCTGGTCGGTCAGCTTGCGGCGCACGACGACGCCCTCCTCGGGCCAAGCGCCGCCCGGCCGGTCGGCGATGCTCTGAGGGACGCCCGTATCCCAGATCAGGTCGCCCTTGGGGTGCCGGATCAGATAGCAGGGCACGACCAGAGTCTTGGCGACGCCCTTGTAGGCGCCGTCGTCCGCGTAGCCGTCGGCGTCCGTCTCGGTGATGGTCCCGCAGTCCATGGCATAGAGCTCGAGGCCCTTCGGCGGATTGGCCGCCTGCGCCGCGCCTGCCGCCAGAAGCCACAGCGCTGCAGCGCCTATGGCCAGTCTTCTACGCACCATCGTCGGCTCTCCCGTGCGGGCCGGCCTGTGCCGCCGGCCCGTGCTGGGAGGGACCCTAGCGGAAAGCGGCCTTGAGGCGCGCCTGTTGCAGGCGGGCGGGGGATTCACCGGCCGCGTTGGCGCCGGTCTGGAACTGGCCGACCAGAGCCTTCAGGTCATTGGCGTCACCCGCCAGGGAGTGGCTGGCGGCGGTGCTCTCCTCGACCATCGCGGCGTTCTGCTGGGTCATCTGATCCATCTGGTTCACCGCGGTGTTCACCTCGGCCAGGCCCGTGGCCTGTTCCTCCGCGGATCCGGCGATCTCGCTGACCACCACATTGATGTCCGCGACCTGTGTGGCGATCCGGCCGAGGGCCTCGCCGGTGCGCGCGACCAGCGACACGCCGTGTTCCACCTGCGACGACGAGGTCGAGATCAGTCCCTTGATCTCCTTGGCCGCCTCGGCCGAACGCTGGGCCAGCGCCCGCACCTCGGACGCAACCACCGCGAAGCCCTTGCCGGCCTCGCCGGCACGCGCCGCCTCGACCCCGGCGTTCAGGGCCAGCAGGTTGGTCTGGAACGCGATCTCGTCGATGACGCCGATGATCTGGCCGATCCGCCCGGCGCTTTCTTCGATCGCGCTCATGGCTTCGATCGCAGACTGCATCACCGCGCCGGATTCCTCGGCGGCGGCCTTGGCGGAGCTCACGACGCCTCGGGCATGACCGCTGCCCTGGGCGGTGCGCCGAACCGTCGCCGTGATCTGGTCCAGCGCCGCGGCCGTTTCTTCCAGGCTGGCCGCCTGCTGCTCGGTGCGCCGGGACAGGTCGTCGGCGGCGCTGGAAATCTCACCGGCGGCTGAGGTGATCGCCGAGGTCTTCAGCATCACCTGGCCAACCGCCTGTTCCAGCTTTTCGACCGCGGCGTTGAAGTCGGACTTGAGCTGCGCGTACTCCGGCGCCAGGTCAGCCTGGACCCGAACCCGCAGATCGCCGGCCGACAGGCGCGACAGCCCCTCCTGCAGCGCTGCGACCACCGCCGCCTGCTCCTGGGCGCTGCGTTCCTGCGTCGCCTGATTGCGCTGGCGCTCGGACTCGCTGGTCTGTTGCAGGACTTCCTGTTCGGCGCGGGCGCGCAGGCCGCCGGCCAGTTCGTGCCGGAAGTCCTCTAGCGCGCGTGAGATCTGGCCGACCTCGTCGGCGCCTTGGCCGCCGGCGATGGGCTCGTCGTAGCGGCCGCTCTTCAGCATCGCCACCGCGCCGACCAGCTGCGACAGCGGCCGCGCCACCAGGCGCCGGGTGATGAACACCAGGCTGCCCAGCACGGCGGCGATGATCGCCAGCCCGCCGACCAGCAAGCCGATCGCCAGATTGCGCGCCGGCGCCTCGATCGTCGCGCGCGGCGCGTCGACCACCACGGCCCAGTTCGCGCCGGACGAGGTGAGCCGGACCGGGATGAGCTGGCGCTTCAGGTCCACGCCCTTTTCCCGCACCCCCGAGATCTCGGCAGGCCGGGCGGCGGCCAGGGCCGACTTGACCTCGCTGGCGCCTGCGTCGCCGTAGTCCTGCATCCGCAGCTTCGGATTGGCGTGGGCGACCCACTTGCCCCCGGCCGAGAGCAGCATCACGCGGCCGTCGCCAAAGGGCTTGAGTGCGCCAAGGTCGGCCGCCAGGTCGCTGAGCGCGAGGTCGAGGCCGGCGACGCCGATCAGCTTGCCGTTCGAGTAGACCGGCGCCGTCACCGACGTCATCAGCACGATCTGGCCGTTCACGGGGTAGGGATAGGGTTCGGTGATCGCCGGCTTCCCGCTCTTCGCGGCGAGCGCATAGAAGGGCGCGCCGAAGACGTCGGCGTCCTCCGGCGGCTCCATGACCACCTTGTCCTTGGTCGGGTGCGCCCAGTACGGCTCGAAGCGGCCGTTGCTGTTCGAGCCCATGTCCGCTCGCCCGACGAAGGCGGCGTCCTGACCGTCGAACGCGTTGGGCGCCGCGAAGAACCAGCTGCCCAGAACCAGCTTGGACACTTCGAGGTTGGGCTTGAGCATCGCCATGACGGTCGCGCGGTCGCGCAGGCCGTGGGCGTGAGCCTCGCCGATGGCGTTGGCCATGCTGATCGCCGTCTGCTGGACGCCCGTCAGTTCGCCGCTGACCTTCAGGGCCGCCGACTCGCCCAGCGCTTCTTCGTAGCGGCCCGATAGGTCGACGACGACGCTCCGCGACTGCATCGCCACCAGGCCCGCGGCGGCGATCAGCAGCGAGCCGATCACCGCGCCGGCGCCCAGCACAAGCTTGGTCGAAATAGACGCCCGACTGATCGCACGCATCGGAAAGCCCCGCCCTGTCTTTGACTTCGGGCGCATGAAGGCCGGCCAAGGTTAATCTTCCGAAAGTGTGGGGCTCGTGCGGCGAACGGTCGCGCCGGAACGGCCGTGACCCTGCGGGTCCGTCATCAGCTGCGAGCCTCTTGACCAAACGACGTTCATGCATATTGTATGAGTGTATGCATACACAGGAGCAATTGCTGAGCGCGATCCGGATCGAGGCCAACGGGGTCCCGATCTATGTCCAGCTCCGTGAGCAGTTCCTGCGGGCCATGGGCGCGGGCGTGCTGAAGCCCGGCGACCAGATGCCGACCATGCGCCAGGTGGCCGTGGCGTTGCGGATCGACCTCAACACTGTCCGCCACGCCTATGACGAGCTGGAGCGCGCGGGCGCCCTGGTGCTGGTGCGTGGCCGCGGCAGCTTCGTCGCCGAGCCGGCCGCCGCGCTGGAAGGCCCGGATCACGACGCCGAGACCGAGCGGCTGGCCCGTCAGGCCCTGGCCGCCGCCGCCGCCGCCGGGGTCGATCCCCTGGCCCTGGCCAACAAGATCACGGCGCTGGCCGCCGCGAAGGAGGACGTCTGATGATGAACGCCGCCAGTCCCAACCTGAGGCTTGAGTCCGCTTCGCTGA
>Ga0209026_1001074_pt1 | contig 13206 bp, 13 predicted proteins | sample AraplaCL_Col_mCL_FD_184262 | JGI IMG/M metagenome (GOLD analysis project Ga0209026, IMG submission 184262) | Arabidopsis root microbial communities from the University of North Carolina, USA - plate scrape CL_Col_mCL (SPAdes) (version 2) | ecosystem: Host-associated > Plants > Roots >... | reverse complement strand
GTAAACTCCGATAAGCGCAGATAAATCCCGCGCAGGTAAGCAATGTTCTGCGGCTGATCGACAGGGAAGGGGTAAAGCTCGATCTGTTTATTTTTAGGCAAGCCTTTATTCAGATCGTGGATAAGCTTAACAATTAAAGGTTGCGCGTTTTCTAAAATGCGCATACCGCCCAGTTCGGCTACCATGTCGGGAATGCCGGGAGGCGTTACCGACAGTAAACGGCCGCCAATATGGTCGCTGCCCTCAAATACTACGATTTTTTTGTTTGGGTATTGCTGTTTAAGTTTCCAGGCGCTGTACACGCCCGACACTCCCCCGCCAACAATGGCGATGTCGATAGTTTCAGTTTTCATTGCGATAATTTAGCCCCGGGGAAAGGCGGGTTTTAGGTTAATTAAATATTGAACTATGAGCTACGATGCCGGCTGTGTTTGTGATAAATGTAAATGTATTTTTTTAGATATGAAACAGTGTTTTAACAATATTTAAATAAGATAAATAATTAGGTTGAAGTTAAATCTATAAGAACGAATGCTGTCAAAATAGTGATTTGAGATGAAAAGAAAAGAGCAACCAGATCACGCCGGTTGCTCTTTTGATATAATTAGATGTATTTTTAACTAAGGGAGTGTGCTTACTTTTAACGACGAAGTCAAATCGTTAAAACTATGATCGCTCAGGCAGGCATCATCGGCAGTTAAGGTTAACGCCGTACCACCATAACTGTTGTTGGTGTATAAGATCACCTGCATGCCCGGCGGTATACGTATTGATGAAGCGTCATCGTTAACACCGCCCTTGGCTATCAGATCGGCCATAAGGAAGTTGCCAACATCAAAAGTAGCTTTCCAGCCGCCGTAGCTACAGTTTTGGTACAGGTACACATCACCTATGCCGGCTGCATACCTGCGGTTTTTAAGCCATAACAGCCTTGCGGTAACCTGCGGATCTGATGCTATCTTATTGGCGTTAATTTCAATATTGCCAGCTGTAAAGTATTTATCTTTACGTATATCCGCCAGGTATAAATATTCATCCCGGACGTAATTATCGCCTGCGGAATGGCCGGTACCATAGGTGCCATCCACACGGCCTGCGTATAAACCACCCGTGTTCACCGCCAGTACCACATCAAAATATGTGTTAGCCATTTTGGTGATGTCGGTCAAGGTAACACCGTAGCGGCCGCTATCGTAAGCTATGTACATGCCTTCGCTGTCATAAGCGGCGTGGTTAGTATCTTCAACACCGCTTGGATATGCATAGGCCCATATCCAGCAAGCCGTACCCGCACCTGAAGTATTAGCTGTGACATTGGCTTTAAACCAGTTGATGTTTGCCTGCACAATGGCATCGTAATTAGTAACGCGCGAGGCCGAATCGCTCAACAGCACGTGGCATTCAACCAATCGGGTTAAGGCATTGGTTACCATAAACATCTGGTTCCAGGGCGCTGGATTATTAGGCATGTATGTGTTAGGTGCCCCAGGGAAATATAGTTTTTTATCGCTGGTGCGAACAAAATGTGGAATGATCCAGTCGGAAACTACATAATCGGCCTGCTGGATATATTTCAATGCCCTCGCTTTGTAAGTAACGCCGTAGCCATGCGGGTCGCCGTCGGTTACGTTGGTGTTCCATAATGATGAATGCTGCAGGATAAGTTTGGCGCAAAATGCCATGTGCGAAAGCACATCTCCCTGCTCAACACCCGCCTGGGCCGGGCTAACTGTAGGGGCGGACGATGGCCACACCGGTTCGATGTTGCCCGTCCAAACTGTGCGTTGCCCGCCGTTAGCTGCGCTGGCGAGGTCGTTACGCTCAGACAAGGCTGCATCACAATAGTAGATCATCCGGTCAAGAATGGCCTGGTCGCTCGTTGCATCATACATCAGGCCGCAGGCTTCAATGTCTTTACCCGAGTTGCCGAACACCCAGATGTTTTGGTCGCCCGTAGTTGGCGTTGCAACGCCCGACATGTAGCTTTTAAAATCAGAGATCTCGTTGGTGGTTAGTGCACCGTTCAGACTCTCAACAACCATGGGTGTGCCACTGTTGATCTTGTTAGTTAAAGAAGGGGTTGCCACAGCAGCGGCTGTACCTGTGGCTGTTTCGGTAAAGGTTGCTGCTTTTTGACAGCCGTACCATAAAGCGCTCGAAAGCAGGAGCGATGCCCCGGTAATAATTACTGGTTTTTTCATAAAAGTAGGTTTGGTGTATAATTGGTTGATTAATAAATCAATACAAACCTTGGCTTTTAATTTGAACGAAAATTCTATGATATTGGCGTAATAATAAACTCAATTTGCACAATAATAAACGTTAAAAATACGCTTATCGTCAGGTAATTATATAGTATGATAATAGCGAAGTTGAGCTATGCTTTATATATGCCTTGTGAGCTTTTTAACAAAATAATTTGAGCGTTTCAACAAACTAAAAAACCTATAAACGAGCCATCTTTGCTGAACACAAATAATTAAACAAATGGAAAGAATATGGTTTATTACAGGCAGTTCACGTGGATTGGGACGAAGTCTTACAGAAGCTGTGCTTGCTAAAGGCGATAAAGTTGCGACGACAGCACGAAATGCTGAGCAGTTAAAACGGTTTACAGAAGAATACCCGGGTCAGGTCTTACCCCTGCAACTGGATGTAACTAATAAGGATCAGATCAACAAGGCGGTAGAAGCTGCAATAGCGCAGTTTGGCAGGATAGACGTGCTGGTTAACAACGCGGGTTTTGGCATAACCGGCGCGGCAGAAGCTTACACTGATGAACAAGTCCGCGATCAGTTGGAAACCAATTTATATGCGCCGATAGCCATAACCCGTGCGGTATTGCCTTACATGCGTAGGCAAGGGTCGGGGCATATTTTACAAATCAGCTCGGTTGGCGGGCGTGCCGGAAGTGCAGGCATTACCATTTACCAGGCCGCCAAATTTGGTTTAGGAGGTTTTAGCGAAGGTTTATCAAAAGAGGTTGCGCCGCTTGGCATCAAAGTAACCTGTGTTGAGCCCGGAGGTTTCCGTACCGATTGGGCTGGAGGCTCGATGACTTACGCTAAAACAATTGAGGGTTATGAATCTACCGTAGATGTACGGGCCGACTTTTTTAAGAGTGGTGGCTTTGTGCCGATGGGCGATCCTGATAAAGCAGCCAAAGTTATGATCGATATTGTTGACCATCCCGAACCACCGCTACACCTGATATTGGGAAGCGAAGCCATTGCAATTGTAAAAAGTTCTGAGGCTGGGAAATTAGCCGAGTTGGAAAAATGGGAGGCTATCAGTAATTCAACAGATCATAATAATGCAGTTAATTTTCTCGACACAAAAGAAGGACAATCATACCTTGGCTTGAAAGGTTATAAACAACAATAACCAGAATAACAGAAATGCTTGTTTATTTTACAGCATTTCTGTTTAATTTTAACTGCCATGGCCAATAAACAGGAAAGCGCTAAATTACCTCAGATATTGTATTCGTGCTACGCTGCCCGCAGTAGGGAAGGTGAACAATTTGTATCTGAACATACGTTTAGTTATCAGATATCTGGTTCGCTCACATTAAATGACGGGACCGAAGAGTATATCTTCAAGCCGGGTGACTTTAGATTTATTAAAAGGAACCAACTGCTTAAATTTTTAAAGCAGCCCCCAGACGGGGGAGAGTTTAAAACATTGTCGATTTATTTCGACCAGCAAACATTGCGCAGTTTTAGTATTGAATATAATTATAAGGCAGAGCATAAACACACCGAAGGGAGTGTTGTGCAATTGAAACCAGATCAGCTTTTAACCAGTCTTGTTAACTCATTATTACCGTATAATCAGTCATCGGATCAGCCAGGTAATGCGCAATTGATGGCTTTAAAGCTTCGGGAAGCTATATTGATACTATTACAAACTAATCCGGGTTTGAAAGATGTTTTGTTTGATTTCAGCGAGCCTGGCAAGATCGACCTGGAAGGTTTTATGAATAAAAACTTTCATTTTAATGTACAGGTCAAGCGTTTTGCCTATTTAACAGGTAGGAGTCTGGCGACTTTCAAACGCGATTTCGAAAAGATATTTCATGTTTCGCCCAGTCGCTGGTTGCAAAAACGGAGGTTGCAGGAAGCATATTATCTGATCAAAGAGAAAGGCAAAGCGCCATCTGCGATCTATCTTGATCTGGGTTTCGAAGACCTTTCGCACTTTTCGTTTGCTTTTAAAAAGGCGTATGGTGTTGCGCCTACAAAAATTTAAACAAAGCGGGTTATGGGTCTGCGCTGTTTATTTCGCAGGTACAAACTTCAAAGCATACGAATCCAAACAATAACGTTTGCCAGTAGGTGCCGGCCCATCATCAAATACGTGGCCAAGGTGCAAACCTGTACTGCGCTCAACAACTTCTTGCCTGACTTCGCCGTACGAATCGTCCTCGACGATCATGATATCTTTCATATCAATAGGCTTGAAGAAACTAGGCCATCCGGTACCCGAATCGAATTTTGTATCCGAACTAAACAAGGGCTTGCCTGTAGCCGCGCTTACATAAATGCCTTTTTTGTGATTATCCCAATACGGGTTTCTAAATGGCGGCTCGGTACCTTTGTTAACCATAATATCGTACGCATCGGCTGATAGAACGCTTTTCCAGTAACTGTTGGGCCTGGCACCGGGGAAAGTTTTAACATCTTCAGAACTGCCCGGTTTGATGGTATGATTTTGACTGCATGCCTGTATTGCCAGTAGCAACAAAGCAGATATTGTTAAATGTATCTTTTTCATACTAGCTTGGTCGGTGTTTGATAACAAACCTTACATACGTTGTTTAAGTTTTACAAGATTTAAAACGTTTCAATGTCATGATACGTCTAAATATACTGACTGGTTGTCCCAATTTTAGATAATTTAGCTGCAAATAACCCAAATGGCAGGCAGCCCTAAAAAGATAGCGGAAGAAAAAGATCAATTGCACCCGCGCAACAAGCACAGGCAACGTTATAATTTTCCGGAGTTAATAGCGGCTTGTACTGAATTAACGGCCTACGTATCGCTAAATCAATATAACGATCTGTCAATAGATTTTAAAAATCCCCTCGCAGTTAAGGTGCTTAATAAAGCATTGTTAAAGCACTTTTATGGAATTGAACATTGGGATATCCCGGAAGGTTATTTATGTCCACCAATACCTGGGCGCGCAGACTACATTCATTATATGGCCGATTTATTAGCAGGCGATAATGAAGGCAAAGTCCCGAAAGGAAAAAACATAAAAGTACTGGATATTGGCACCGGAGCGAATTGCATTTATCCGTTGATTGGCAATTACGAGTATAGCTGGAGCTTTGTGGGATCGGATATTGATGACCGGGCAGTAAAGTCGGCAAAGAACATTGTGGCGGTTAACGGTTTATCAAAATCTATCAGTATCCGAAAGCAGACTTCGACACAAAATATATTTACCGGCATGATCAATACTGGTGAGCGATTTGCAGCTACGATGTGTAATCCGCCGTTTCACGCATCTATGAAAGAGGCGATGGAAGGTAATGAACGGAAACGGAAAAATCTTGGTCACACGGACAGTAAGCAGCCTATCTTAAACTTCGGTGGTAAAAATGCCGAACTTTGGTGCGAAGGGGGTGAAGAGCGTTTTGTACAGCGCATGATTATCGAAAGCGCTGGCTTTGCAAAGCAATGCTTATGGTTTACAACACTGGTCTCTAAAAAAGAACACTTGCTTCCTGTTATCACGAGCTTGAAAAAGCAGGTGCAGTTGAAATAAAAACAATCAGCATGGCGCAAGGGCAAAAGGTAAGTCGTGTATTGGCCTGGACGTTTTTGAGTCCCGATGAGCGGAAGACGTTCCTTTTAAAGTGAGAGTTATAAACTGAAAAAGCTCCCTGTTGTAAACAAAGAGCTTTTTATTTGACGATCTGAAACCTTTAAAAGTTAGGTTTCAATACGTATTTATCGTAGAATCTGAAGATATGCTCAACAGCTTCTTCAGCGGTATCAACCAAGCGGTACAGGTTTAAGTCATCCGGGCTGATGTTATGCTCTTGTGCCAGCATTTTTTCTTCCACCCACTTAAATAATCCTCCCCAGTAATCGGTGCCCACAAATACGATCGGAAAACGGGCAATTTTGCCGGTTTGTATCAAAGTGATCGCTTCGAAAGACTCGTCCATCGTACCAAAGCCACCAGGCAAAATAATGAACCCCTGAGAGTACTTCATAAACATTACTTTTCGAACAAAAAAGTAATCAAACTGCATTATTTTATCCCTGTCGATGTATTTATTATGAAATTGTTCGAAAGGTAGTTCGATATTTAAACCTACTGATTTACCGCCGGCTTCGTAAGCGCCTTTATTGGCAGCTTCCATAATACCCGGGCCACCGCCTGATATTACGCCGTAGCCACGCTCTGTTAACAGGCGGGCAGCATCTTCGGATAGTTTATAATATGGGTTATCGTTTTTAGTACGTGCCGAACCAAATATGGATACACATGGGCCGATTTTGGCCATTTTTTCAAAGCCGTCAACAAATTCGGCCATAATTTTAAAGATCTGCCAGCTATCGGTTACTTTAATTTCCTGCCAGTTCTTATTCTCAAACGCCTGTCTGATTTTTTCTTCACTTGTCATAAATGTTCTCCTGGCTCCGCCCATTGCGGAGCATTTTAATTTTCGAAATAAACGGCTAAGGTAAGTATTTGCACGGTTTATACGTTAAAATTTCGTTAAGCTTTTATGCTTTTACCGCAATATTTTGTGTTTTCTTGGATGAGGTGATCCATAAACCAATAAAGGTGATGAGTCCGTTTACAATAATCAATTCGTTATCAAACACATAACCGCCTAACCATGCTTTTGAGTTGGTGCTTAAAAAAAAGCATACCGTAGGTGATATCACGCAAATAAAAGGCACCAGTTTATCGGCAACCTGTCGGCTTTTTACAAATAAACCAAATGAGTATAAGCCCAGCAAAGGCCCATACGTATACGAGGCTACCTTAAATATAGCGCCTACCACTGCATCATTGTTGATGCTATTAAACACAACAATCGTCAAAAACATCAATCCCGAAAAGGCGATATGAACATAATGGCGTGCCTTAACATTTTTTTTGCTGTTGACATCGCTGCGTTTATTAAAGTTTAAAAAATCCACACAAAATGATGTGGTAAGGGCTGTAAGGGCCGAATCGGTAGTAGCAAACGTTGCCGCGGTTAAACCTAACATGAATACAATCGCAGGTATAATTCCCAGATATTTTAATGCGATGGTGGGATAGAGGTAATCGGTTTTTGCGCCCACTACAATACCGTTATGTTGTGCATAAATGTACAGCAACGCGCCTACGCTTAAAAAGAAAATATTGATCACCACAAAAACTCCGGTAAAGCTGAACATGTTTTTTTGCGCTTCGCCGATGTTTTTACAGCTCAGGTTTTTCTGCATCAGATCCTGATCAAGGCCCGTCATGGCTACAGTAATAAACAAACCACCTAAAAACTCCTTGCCGAAATGGAACTTACTGCTTAGGAAATCGCTGAAAAAGAAAATTTTTGAATAGCTACTATTTTTAATGGCATCGGCAGCTTCAAATACACTATAATTTAAGCTTTTGCAGATGAAATAAATAGATAAGAAAACAGATGATACCAGGAAGAGCGTCTGCAAGCTATCGGTAATGATAATGGTTTTCAAACCACCCCTGTACGTGTATAGCCATATCAGCAGTAAACAAATTAATACAGTTACGGCAAAAGGCACATGGTAGGCATCGAAAATAAACTTCTGTAAAACAATAACAACCAAATAAAGCCTGAACGCTGAACCGATAGTACGGCTGATCAAAAATATCGCTGCTGCGGTTTTATAGCTCCAGGTGCCTAAAGCGCTTTCGATATAGCTGTATATGGATGTTAGCTTTAAGCGATAATATAGTGGAAGTAATACTGTTGCTATAATGATAAAACCCGCGGCATTACCCAGGATAAATTGAAAGTACGCAAACTGATCGCCGGAAGGCGCACCAACCTTACCCGGGACAGATATAAAAGTTACCCCGCTCAACGCGGTGCCTATCATGCCAAAAGCTACCAGATACCATTTGGAATTACGGTTGGCTACAAAAAAGGTGTCGTTATCTGATGACTTACTCGAGGTAAGAAACGAAATGACAATGAGCACCAGGAAATAGCCAATAATAAAGGAGAGTAGTATGAGTGGAGACATGTCTTTGGGTTCATAGTTCATAGTTCATAGTTCAGGGCCAATTAAGGTTTAGAACTCCTGATCCACGATCTGATTTAAATAATTGAGTTTCGAAAAGTAGTTATCATTTTTACTAAGACTTCATAATCGGTATACAGTTGTTTAAATCCGTCATCATTTAAATATTTTCGTTGACGAGCGATAAACAAGCAACTTACAACTTCAATTGCCGATCGAAGCGAATATCCTAAAAATTGTTTAAATACGGCTTTTGTTTGACCTGTCGAACCTTCTGCGATGTTTAATACGACCGAATCTGCTGCGCGTTTTATTTGCGCCGTTAAAACAAAAAGCTCGTCTTTTGGGAACGACTTTGTTAATTCGTTAATCTTGTCGTCAAGTTCTAACGCTTTTTTCCAAATGATCAGATCTTCAAATCTAAAGGGCATAAATTATTATGAAAATCAATATTATGAAAAATCATCGAAATTCTACTATTATCTATGAACCATGAACTATGAACCAAACTCTAAAATCGTTAATTTAGCAACATGAACTTTTCGTCGAAGTTGCTAGAGGGAGCGGTAGCCGAATTTGCTAAATTACCGGGCGTTGGGCAGAAAACAGCCTTAAGATTGGTGTTGCATTTATTGAATCAGGATAAGGATGATGTAGAACGCTTTAGCACCGCGATCAATAAATTACGTAACGAGATACTTTTTTGTAGTGTTTGTCATAACATAGCCGATCAGCCTGTTTGTGAAATATGCTCGGCGCCAAAGCGCGACCGTAGCCTGGTTTGCGTGGTTGAGGATACGCGCAATGTAATGGCCATTGAAAATACAAGTCAGTACAATGGCTTATACCATGTGTTAGGCGCACTCATATCGCCCATGGATGGCGTAGGCCCCGCCGACCTGGAAGTGGATTCGTTGATCGAACGCTTGCGTACCGATGAAGTTAAAGAAGTAATATTTGCGTTAAGTGCCACCATGGAAGGTGATACCACAATATTCTATTTGCATAAACGATTAAAAGATTTTAACATCAACATATCAACTATTGCCAGGGGCATTGCTTTTGGCGGCGAACTGGAATATGTTGACGAAATAACCTTAGGCCGCTCAATCACTACACGTGTGCCTTACGAAAGTGCTTTAGCACGATAAACACCATTTACTATATATGAGTTTAAAAGGAAAAATTGTTGTTATAACCGGTGCATCATCGGGTATTGGTAAAGCTATGGCCGAGGAGTTTGCTCGTCGCGGTGCGAACTTAGTATTGGGCGCACGCCAATATGTTGCTTTATGTGAGTTGGCACAAGGTCTTGAAAAACAATATAATATACATGCGGTTGCTGTGCAGTGCGATGTAACTGTGGAAGACGACTGCAAGTTTCTGATCAACCAGGCTTTGGTAACCTATAAACGTATAGATGTGTTGATTAATAACGCGGGGATCTCCATGCGTGCCTTGTTTAACGATGCTGATCTTACTGTTTTAAAGCGCTTGATGGACGTGAACTTTTGGGGCACGGTCTACTGCACCAAATACGCGTTGCCGCAGATCGTCAAAAATCAAGGTAGCGTAGTAGGGGTATCGTCGATAGCGGGATACAAAGGTTTACCAGGCCGCACCGGTTATTCGGCATCAAAGTTTGCAATGAATGGCTTTTTGGATTCATTACGCGTGGAGAACTTAAAAAATGGAGTTCATGTAATGACGGCTTGCCCGGGTTTTACGGCATCAAACATTCGCAATACCGCATTAACTAAAGACGGTAGCCAGCAAAGCGAAAGCAGTATGGACGAAAACAAAATGATGAGTGCCGAGGCTGTAGCGAAGTTAATTGTTGATGGGGTAGAAACCCGTAAACGAACCATCATTATGACGACTCAAGGTAAACTAACGGTATTGTTAAGTAAGTTTTTCCCTTCGTTGCTGGATAAAATGGTTTACAATGTCTTCGCCAAAGAGAAAGATCCGTTGTTGAAATAGAAACTACAGATACATTTCCAGCTCACCCTTGCCCTCGCGGATAACTTCAAAGTCGCCCGTAGTGCAATCAACTACGGTAGATGGTACGTTATCGCCATAACCACCATCAATTACGATGTCGACCAGATCCTGATACTTTTCGTAGATCAGTTCTGGATCGGTAGAGTATTCGATAATGTCATCATCATCGTGTATAGAGGTGGAAAGAATGGGGTTACCCAATGCGATAACAATCTCACGGGCGATGTTATTATCAGGCACACGGATACCCACTGTTTTTTTATTGCTGCTTAACATTTTGGGTACGTTACCATTAGCATTAAAAATAAACGTAAACGGGCCTGGCAATGCCTTTTTAAGTACGCGGAATGTCGTATTGTCGATAGGTTTGATGTAATCGGATATATGCCGCAAATCGGAGCAGATAAAGGAAAAATTAGCCTTTTCGGGTTTGATTTTCCTGATCTTACAAATTGCTTCGATAGCCTTGTGATTGGTGATGTCGCAACCCAAACCATAAACAGTGTCGGTGGGGTAGATGATTAGTCCGCCTTTGCGTAATACACCTACAACTTCTTCAATTGCTTTGGGATTGGGGTTTTCAGGGTAGATTTTAATGAGCATTATATTCTATAAACAAATCAGTCAGAGGTTTGTGTTTAACAAATATAGCTAAATAAAAAAGCCACCCGTTACCGGATGGCTTTTCAAAGGAGTATATATATTAATTATGCTTGTTTGGCAAACTGCACGTTGATGATTAGTTTAATGTCTTCACCTACAACAACGGCACCGGCTTCGGTAACGCCACTCCAGGTTAAACCAAACTCTTTACGGTTAATTTTGCCGGTAACTTCAAAACCAGCTTTTAAGTTGCCATAAAAATCGGTTGCAGTGCCACCGTGCTCAACATCAAGCGTAACTGATTTGGTTACATCTTTGATAGTCAGATCACCTGTTAATTTATCATCTGTTAACGATGTTGATTTGAATGTGATCTTAGGATATTTTTCTGCATCAAAAAATTCAGCAGATTTTAAGTGACCGTCGCGTTGTTCCTGGTTGGTGTCAATGCTGTTCACATCTAAGCTAAATTCAACTTCTGCGCCTTCAAATGTATCGCCCTGAGTTGTAACTGTACCTTCAAATGTTTTAAATGAGCCGGTTACTGTTGATATTACTAAGTGTTTAACTTTAAATTGAACTTCTGAGTGCATTGGGTCTAAAGCCCATTTTGTTGTTGCCATGATCTTGTTTTTTTTTAATGTCTATGATTTGATGATACAAAGGTAATCTAATATATGTTTAAACATGTAATTTTAGTGTAAACAAATAGTTATGGTTTAACAGCAGGGGATGGCTTTAGTTTTAAGAAAATTATAAGTTGTTGATTGTTAGAAGAAAATGCCATTTCTTATCGCTCTAGACAAGAAATGGCATGAAGGAGTATTAGTCGGCAACGGCCCTGAACATGAGAGCGCCGACTGTTAAATTAGTGCGGCTATCGATAATAATAGCGCCGCCATTAGCTTTGTTATCCTGGTAGAGATCAAATGCCAGAGGCTCGGCAGTTTTTAAAACGACGCGGCCTATATCATTCAGACTGAAGCTATCGGTGTCAACCTTCTCTAAAGTATTGATGTTTACTTTGTATAATACATCCTGAATTTTGCAACGAGTTGTTTTACTGTTATGCTGTACCAGGTACATTAATGAAGTATCCATTGGTTTGGTATCCATCCAGCATAAGTCGGCTTCTATCAGTTGCGATAGTTGCGGGTGCGCGCTGGCGTTAACCAATATGTCGCCGCGGCTAATATCTATCTCATCTTTTAAATGTAGCGTTACAGACATCCCGGCTGATGCTTCAGCAGGTTCACGGTCGAAAAACTCGATCTTACTAATCGTAGAGTTAAAACCAGATGGCAGCACAGTTACTTTATCATTAACTTTAAACGAGCCGCTTAAAACCCGACCGGCGTAACCGCGGTAATCGTGCAGCTCGTCGGTTTGCGGGCGGATGATCCATTGCACCGGCATACGGGCATGGTCGGTACTATCGTCAACGGCAACCGGTACGGTTTCCAGATGATCTAAAAGACTTTTGCCTTTGTACCAGTGTATCCTGTCGCTTTTGTAAACAATATTATCACCTTTAAGCGCGCTAACCGGTATATAGGTCACTTCGCTTAAGTTTAGCTTTGCGGCCATTGCCTGGTAGTCTTTCACTATCTTATTAAAAACTTCCTCGTCGTAATCTACCATGTCCATTTTATTAACGGCAACAACAACGTGCTGAAGCGCTAATAACGATACCAAATAGGAGTGGCGGATAGTTTGCTCAATAACGCCTTTACGCGCGTCGATCAAAATTATAGCCAGGTCGGCGTTTGATGCGCCGGTAACCATGTTACGGGTATATTGAATATGGCCCGGGGTATCGGCAATAATAAACTTACGTTTTTCGGTTTGGAAGTATTTATAAGCAACATCAATGGTAATGCCCTGCTCACGTTCGGCTTTCAGGCCGTCGGTTAAAATGGCGAGGTCAATGGTGCCATCATCATTTTTGCGATTGCTCTTTTGCAAAGCCTCCAACTGATCAACCAATATTGATTCACTATCGTATAATAAACGGCCGATGAGGGTGCTTTTACCATCATCAACACTGCCAGCGGTTAAAAATTTAAGGATATCCATCAGAAATATCCTCCCTTCTTACGATCTTCCATCGCTGCTTCTGATACTTTGTCGTCCATGCGTGCACCGCGTTCGCTTATTTTCGAAGCGCTTATTTCGTTAATTATATCATCCATTTCAAAAGCATCCGATTCTACAGCGGCGGTACAGGTCATATCGCCAACAGTACGGAAACGCACATTTTTGCGCATGATCACATCATCCGCATCCATATTCAAGGCATCTGCAGCAGCCATCAACTGGCCGTTGCGGGTAATTACATCACGTTCATGAGCAAAATAAATG
>Ga0209026_1001072_pt1 | contig 13229 bp, 10 predicted proteins | sample AraplaCL_Col_mCL_FD_184262 | JGI IMG/M metagenome (GOLD analysis project Ga0209026, IMG submission 184262) | Arabidopsis root microbial communities from the University of North Carolina, USA - plate scrape CL_Col_mCL (SPAdes) (version 2) | ecosystem: Host-associated > Plants > Roots >... | reverse complement strand
CATGCCGGGCCGCACGGTAGTTTTTGATGTGGCTGGAGTGATCAATATCAAAACTAAGATAGCTGCCAAACCACGTATCACCGTGGCAGGGCAAACCGCTCCCGGCGAGGGGATTGTTGTATACGGTACCGGCGTCGGTTTTTCCGACAGCAGCATCATCAGGTATGTACGTTTTAGGGGTGGTATCAACATGGCGCGCGGCGCCTGTACCGTTACTGCCGACAATTCTAAAGATGTGATATTTGACCATGTTACCGTTGAATGGGGGCGTTGGGATAACTTCCACATTAAAGGCACCTCAAATATTACGTTACAATACTGCCTGATAGGCGAACCGATCGATCCGCAACGCTTTGGAGCCTTATTCGAAGATCCGCATAATGTCACCGTACATCATTGTTTATGGATTGATAATCACAGCCGCAACCCTAAGGCCAAAGCTGGTATTGAATATATTAACAATGTAGTATACAACTGGGGGGTTAACGGTTTGGTGGGAGGACACTCGGGTGCTGATCATTACCAGGACGTTATCGGCAATTATTTTATAGCCGGCCCAAATTCGGGGCATGCTTTTTTAGGGATGTTTACCACAACCGATCATGTTTATCATAGAGGCAATTATGTTGATATGAACAAAGACGGTGTATTAAACGGCCGGCTGGTTGACGATACCGATTTTGTAAGCAAAAAAGTTAAGCCGGCTATCATAGTCGATTCGAACTCAGTAAAAGGGGCGACATTACAAAAGAAACCTAATTTCACGTTAGATTTTAAAGTTGATGACGCCAAAGAAGCCTATAAAAAAGTACTGGACGGAGCAGGGGCGTCATTACACCGTGATGCTATAGATAACCGTATCATAGGTTACCTGCGCTCGTTAGGTAAAGAAGGACGGATATTTAAAACCGAAGCAGAAGCCGGCGGCCAGGGTAAAATTGCCACAGCCAGCAGTTTGCCAGATACTGATGGCGATGGCATACCCGATGCCTGGGAAATAAGCCATGGCCTCGATCCTAAAAACGCAAAAGATGGCGGTGCAGTTTCAAAACAAGGCTATTTCACCAATCTTGAAAACTATCTGAACGACCTTGTAACAGCAAAGTAAGGCCCCGACATATTTTTTCGGTAACGTTTTCGCTATCCTGTTTGGAAGGTGTTAATGTATTAATTGTTAATTTTGTCACAGAAAAAAACATTAAAATGTCGATAACTACCGAAAGCGAAAGAATTGGAATGCAGCAGGCAAGCGATGCTGTTGCTATCACCTTAAAAAAGATGCGTGAGTTTGCTAAACCGGGCATTTCAACCAAGGAACTTGACGAATACGGCGGCAAACTACTGGAACAAATGGGTGCACATTCTGCACCTATGTTAACCTATAATTTCCCTGGGTACACCTGTATTAGTATTAACGAAGAAGCCGCACACGGCATACCTTCAACGGACAAAATCTTAAAGGAAGGTGATCTGGTCAATATTGATGTATCAGCCGAATTAAATGGGTATTGGGCCGACAATGGTGGCTCGTTCGTGTTGGGTGAAGATATCCACGGCCATGGCGCATTGGTAACAGCATCAAAAGAGATATTGAAAAAAGCCATAAGCAATATTAAAGGTGGTGTCAGAATATCGGAGATAGGCAGATTGATCGAAACCGAAGCCAAAAAAGCCGGCTACACGGTAATAAAAAACCTAACCGGACATGGTGTTGGTCGCAGCTTGCACGAAGAACCCCACGAGATAGCTAACTACTGCGACAGGTACAACACTACGCGTTTCAAAAAGAATTCGGTAGTGGCGATAGAGACATTCATTTCAACGCGATCAACAATTACCCGTGCACAGGCCGATGGCTGGACATTAAGTGGTAATAAAGGTGGTTTTGTTGCACAGCATGAGCATACGATTTTGGTCACTGGTGACCGGCCGGTAATATTTACAGCGCAGAACGGCATTTGGGATTAGTTATCCCGAAAAGGGATTAGCGCAATTTATCCACAACCGTTGCAGCACCTGTCCCATTTATCTACATTCGCTGCCACCGCTTATGAAAGTTATTATAGCCGAGAAACCATCCGTCGGGCGAGAGATCGCTAAAGTATTCGGTGCCACCACCAAACATGACGGTTACCTGGAAGGCAAAGGTTATACTTTCACCTGGGCATTCGGCCACCTCCTCCAACTAGCCGCCCCTCAGGAATACGGTTATTACGGTTGGAGCGTGCAAAACCTGCCCATGTTGCCGCCCAAATTCAAACTGTCGATTCGTAAAAAGGATGGCAAAGACGATCCCGGAGTTAAAAAGCAACTGGATATTATCAAAAAACTGTTTGATGAAGCCACCGAGATCATTGTGGCTACGGATGCCGGGCGCGAAGGCGAACTGATCTTCCGGTATATCTATTACTATCTTAAATGCAAAAAGCCCTTCAAACGGCTTTGGATATCCTCACAAACCGACGAAGCTATTAAAGATGGGTTTCGAAACTTGAAACCCGGTTCGGATTATGATACGCTATTTAATTCGGCGCATTGCCGCTCACAGTCCGACTGGCTGGTGGGGATGAATGCTACGCAAGCATTAAGCTTAGCTTCCGGCAATAAAGGTGTGCTCTCTTTGGGTAGGGTACAAACCCCTACCCTGGCGATGATCTGCGCGCGCTATCTGGAGAATAAGAACTTTGTGCCGCAATTGTATTACCAGGTCGCGATTCAGCCAGATAAGGACGGACAGACATTCAAAGCCATCTCCGAAAAAAACTATAAAACGAAGGAAGAAGCGCAGGTGATACTTGACCTGGTAGAAGCTACCGGAAATATCCTGAGCGTGGAAGCTAAACCCCGCAAAGAACCGCCGCCTTTATTGCATGATTTGAGCAGCTTACAGCAGGAAGCTAATAAACGTAAAGGTTTTACAGCCGACCAGACATTGGGACTGTTGCAGAATTTATATGAAAGCAAATTGGTTACTTATCCGCGTACCGGGAGCCGTTATATCGGCGATGATGTGTTTGCAGAAGTACCCAATTTAATTGCAAAACTGACCGACCATCCTGATTTTTCCAAGCAGGCACTGGCATTATCCGGGGCAAAACTAAGCAAACGGAGTGTCAACGCTAAAAAAGTCACTGATCACCATGCCGTGCTTACCACCGGCGTCGCTCCTTACCAGCTAACGCCAGACCAACAGGCGGTTTATGACATGGTTGCCGGGCGTATGCTGGAAGCCTTCCATCAGGATTGTATCAAAGAGATCACGAAGATCACGATCATGTCCGGTTCGAAATTTATAGCCAGCGGCACGGTGATTCAAACGCCCGGCTGGCGGGCAGTGTTCAATGATCAGGACGAAGAAAAGAAAGACGAAGAGAACGCCACCTTACCCAAAGTTATACAAGGGGAAGACCTGCCGGTAATTAATAAGGCTTTACTGGAAAAACAAACCAAGCCCAAACCGTTATATAATGAAGCCAGCCTGTTAAAGGCCTTAGAAACTGCCGGTAAAGAGATCGAAGACGAGGAACTCAGGGAAGCCATGAAAGAAAGTGGTTTAGGGACACCGGCGACGCGTGCCGCGATCATCGAAACATTGCTGACGCGAAAATATATCCTACGGGAAAAGAAAAACCTGGTGCCTACTGAAACGGGGCTGTCGGTTTACGAAATTGTTAAGCATCAGCGCATCGCGCAGGCCGAACTGACCGGCAATTGGGAAAAAAGACTGGAAGAAATCCGAACCGGTGCCTCGGTAGCGGCGTTTCAGGAAGAGATCAAAACCTATACCCGCGCCATTACGGATGAGCTACTGCGATCAGGAAAAAGTTTTAAAGCAACAGTACCGGCATAGGATAAACTCCGCTTCGCTCTGCAGAGAACAACATTACGGCTTCGATTCGCTTTTGAAGAATTTAATAACCACCGCATTAGCATCGGGCGGGTAAACATGGCCACCGGAGTGCACGTATAGTACTACAGGCGTACCCGTTGCCGAAGCATATAAAGTGGCATTTGATGCATAAGATTGGCCGGTATTGCTGCAACCGTTGATCTGTAAGATCTTATTGCACATTGCTTTTTGCCATTCGGGTTTAACAAGGGGATCTTTTTCGCCCATAATATGCATCGCCGGTTTTGGTTTGAGTAACCCCGCTATTCTGCCACCCACTGCTGCCGACGGTGCGACAGCCGCAAATACATCACCACGTGTAGCCCATAACAAATAGGTAAAACCTCCGCCGTTTGAATGTCCGGTGGCGTAGATACGTTTATCATCCACTTTAAAATCCTTACGCAAAGTATTCAACATCGCATCGAAGAAATGCAGATCCCGGTCGTTCATGTCGCCCGGCGCTTTTTGCCATCCCGGTAACTTTCCTCCGGGATCGGTAAGTTGCCCCGGCGTATTGAGGCCTTGTGGGCTAACTATTATCGCCTCGGGCCATAATTGCTCAAAACCCCGGCTCCTAAACATATTTTGCATATTTCCGCCATGCCCGTGGAAGACAAAAATTACCGGTGTGGGTTGTGTTTTGGCTGTAGCCGGAATATATACCATCGCTTCACGGACGGTATCGCCAACCGTCCACCGCATCACCTGCTGCGCGTTAACGCCGAATGTAAAACCAAAAAGCAAGAATAAAGTAAGTACTGGCCTGAACCTGGCGACTATACGGGCAGCGATTATTTTTTGCATATCAGTATGACGACCTGTTCGACGTATAGTTTAAAGGCAGACGGTTTAAAATCATCTGTCTGCTATCGTATGCCTTGCGTTGGGCGCGGCTAATCTTTCGGTAATTTATGCTGACGTTTTCCTCTACAGGTACGTGCCAGAATCGTTAATAAATAATCAAGTACGTAATCTGTGCTTTCGCGACGGTGATAAGCATAGCCGCTTAGCCGAGTAAGTTTTTCCATCGCGTCGGCGTAAGATGGACCGGGTAGCAGTACGACATCTATAAAAGGGTTGTAATCCCTGATCCGCTGCAGTATAGCCGAGCCTCTGGCGGTTAATATACCGTAGGCCAGTACAATCATATCAGGCTGTTTATTAGCCAGTTCGGACAACCCGCCTTCGACACTTTCAAAGCCCTCGCAGATGGTATGCCTGTCCGCATTTAAAGAACGGATATACTTATCGCGTCGGGCCTCGTCCTCGTCGATTAAAAAAACCTGTACTTGTGATGTGCCAATCGTTTTCATACTCCTGCAAAAACACATCTTGTGCCAATGTATTAATTGGTTGATTTATAACAACTTACACGATTTTCAAATTAATAATTCTTCCATTTTAAGGAATACTTGCCTTTTTATGGAAAAAATCACAAAGGATTTTTATAACAGATCCTGTAGGTATCGGAAAAATACACTGGATATCTTCTGCTTCTTTAAACAGTAAATAATAATTAAATTCGGGCTTATCAGTTTTATGAAAAAAAGTCACATTATATTGTTTTTGTTGCTTTCGCCTGCATTTGTCGCGGCACAAAAATTTAATACCGCCGATGTGGAACGGTGCAAACTACAAAGCCAGCAAGTAACCATAGTGAGGGATAATTGGGGCGTGCCGCATATTTACGGAAAGACAGATGCCGCCACGGTTTTTGGTTTGATGTATGCCGAATGCGAGGATAATTTTGATGGCATCGAACGCAATTACCTTTATCAGTTAGGCAAACTGGCAGAGGTTGATGGCGGGGCTTCGCTTTATACCGATGTGCAGCTGCAAATGATTGCAGATAGCGCCGACGCGATAAAAGAATATAAAGCCAGTCCGGTTTGGTTCAAAAAACTGATGAATAGTTTTGCCGATGGCATTAATTATTACCTGTACAAACACCCCGAAATAAAACCCAAAGTACTTAAGCATTTTGAACCCTGGTATGCCCTGATGTTTACCGATGGCAGTGTTTTGGCCACGGTTACGGGTGGGCTGAGCCTTAACGAAACAGAACGCTTTTATTCGGGCGGGGCACCAGGGCTGGGCGCTTTAAAACATCCGACTCCTACCCTACCTGATGATAGTGAACGCGAAACAGGATCGAACGGGTTTACCCTATCGCCATTTAAAACAGCATCGGGCCATGCCATGCTGTACATTAACCCCCATGTGCCTTTTTATTTCAGAGATGAAGTGCAACTGGTAAGTGAGGAAGGCCTGAATGTTTATGGCGCGGTTACCTGGGGCCAGTTTTTTATTTACCAGGGCTTTAATACACACTGCGGCTGGATGCATACCTCGAGTTATGCGGATGTAGGCGACCTGTATGCAGAGAAAGTATCGCGAAAAGATGGCAAATGGTATTACGAATATGACGGCGCTGAAAAACCGGTTACTGAGCGTAAACTGGTCATTAACGTAAAAGATCGCAATAAAACAGTGCAGCGGACTATAATCGGCTATTATACACATCATGGGCCGGTATTAGGCAGCAGGGCTGGCAAATGGCTGGCGTTAAGGGCTAACAATCAATCCTACAACGCCTTGCTCGAATCGTGGCTCATCACCAAAGCCAATACTTTTGCTGACTATAAAAAGGCAATGGAGCTTTTATCGAACGGCACCAACAACACTCTTTATGCAGATGACAAAGGCAATACTGCTTTTTGGTATGGTAATTTTATGCCGAAACGCGATCCCAAACTGGATTGGACACAGCCTGTGGATGGCTCGGTATCTGCCACCGAATGGCAGGGCCTGCACCCGCTGGATGAGATTGTACATGTATATAATCCGGCCACGGGATGGATACAAAATTGTAACTCGACACCGTTCACTTCATCGGGCAGCAGCAGTCCTGATAAAAACCGATACCCGGCTTACATGGCTCCCGACGGACAGAATTACCGCGGTGTGAACGCCGCTAAATTGCTGGGCGATGCGCAACATGTTACGATGGACCAGCTTGTCGCCAAAGGTTATGATAAGTATCTCGCCGCATTTGACGTGCTATTGCCGGCTTTGTTCAATGCTTACATGCAAGCTCCTGACAGTAGCAAAGCATTATTGAAAGAACCTATGCAGATTTTAAAAGATTGGGACAGACGGTCGGCGGCAAACTCAGTAGCCACCACTTTAGCCGTTGAATGGGGCGAGCGCCTGATGCGGATATTACCCCGGCCTGCGTCTGCCGAAGCGGGAACTTATCAAACTGACCGCGTTAATACCTTCTTGAAAGAAACACAGTCACAGGTATTAGTTAATTTATTATCCCAAAGTGTAAAAACTCTGCAAAGCCGTTACGGCAGCTGGCAAATGGCCTGGGGCGATATTAATCGATACCAGCGCACCGTAAATGGTGTTTTTGATGATAAAGCACTCAGTATACCAGTTGGCCAGGTATCGTCGGCTTTTGGCCAGTTACCATCATTTGTTAGCCGGAGCACAAACAGCACCACTAAACGATATGGATACTCGGGCAACAGCTTTATAGCGGTGGTTGATTTTGGGCCGAGAGTCAAAGCCAAATCCATCATCACCGGCGGGCAATCGTTCGATCCTAAATCACCTCATTTTACCGATCAGGCTCAAGGCTATATCGACGGCAAGTTTAAAGATGTGCTTTTTTATAAGGAGGATGTTTTAAAGCATGCCGAAAAAACGTACAAACCCGGAGAATGAGGTAAGAACGGTTGATATTTTGTCATTTTTAGATAGCTGCTTAGAAATGAATTTAAAGTCGGCTACATTTACATGTTTAAACAACAAATTTATCAAGATGAAAAATATCAACCTATTCGAGCCGCTGCAAGTTGGCGCTATCTCATTAAAAAATCGCATTGTAATGTCGCCCATGACGCGTTGCCGGGCTATAGGCAATGTAACTAATGATCTGATGGCAGAATATTATGGTCAGCGTGCAGACGCCGGCCTGATCATTACCGAAGGTACATCTCCCTCTCCTAACGGATTGGGTTATGCCCGTATCCCTGGAATTTTTAGCCAGGAGCAAATAGAAGGCTGGAAAAAAGTAACTTCGGCCGTACACGCTAAAGGCGGCAAGATCGTGATCCAATTGATGCACACCGGCCGCATCAGCCATCAGGCTAATATGCCCCAGGGTGCGACTATCCTGGCGCCATCAGCAGTAAAACCAGCCGGACAGATGTGGACAGACAGCCTGCAAATGCAAGACTTTCCGGAGCCAAAAGCGATGACATCGGAAGAAATAGCTTCGACCAAAGCCGAATTTGTGCAGGCCGCTAAAAATGCCATTACCGCTGGGTTTGATGGTGTGGAGCTACACAGTGCTAACGGCTATTTGTTAGAGCAGTTTTTATCCCCGGTTAGTAATATCCGCACCGACAATTACGGTGGCAGTATTGAAAACCGTGCACGTTTTGTGCTCGAAGTGGCAAGCGAGGTAGCTGCTGCTATTGGTAAAGACAAAACGGGTATCCGCTTATCGCCATACGGCGTAGCGAGCGATATGCCACATTATCCGGAAATAGACGATACCTATAAATATCTGGCCACCGAATTGAATAAGATCGGTATAGCATACGTCCATATTGTTGATCATTCGGCTATCGGAGCACCAAAAGTGCCCGCCGAAATAAAACAAGCCATCCGCGACATCTTTAAACAAACCGTGATACTAGCAGGCGGCCATACCAAGGAAACGGCGGAAGCAGAATTGCAAAGCGGCCTGGCCGACCTGGAGGGTTTCGGACGTCCGTTCATCAACAACCCCGACCTGGTATCCCGCTTTGCGCATAATCAGCCGCTATCCGATAACCTGGATATGAACACTTTTTATACAGCGGATGAAAAAGGCTACACAGATTACCCGGTTTATCAATAAACGATGGAAATAGGAATTGACAGTTTTGCCTCGGCCATGTATGGCAGCAACGCGCTTACCAGCGTTGACGCGATGGAACAACTACTGGATAGGATCGAGCACGCCGACCGCGTGGGGCTTGATGTGTTTGGCATTGGCGAGCACCACAAAAAGGAATTCTTGGATTCTGCTACGGCTGTAATACTAGCGGCAGCCGCAGCTCGCACTAAGCGCATCCGTCTGACCAGCGCAGTAACCGTTTTAAGCGCTGCCGACCCGGTAAGGGTTTACCAAAGCTTTGCCACGCTCGATCTGATCTCAAAAGGCCGGGCAGAACTGGTAGTTGGCCGAGGGTCTTCTGTCGAGGCGTACCCTCTTTTTGGCTTTAGCCTGAATGATTATGACGCGCTCTTTCGCGAAAAGCTTGACCTGTTATTAAAAATCCGCGACAACGAGTTTGTAAGCTGGTCGGGTAAGTTCCGCGCGCCGTTGGATAATCTGCCGGTCTATCCCCGATCCTTCCAGGAAAAGTTACCTGTTTGGTTAGGAGTAGGTGGTACGCCCGAGTCATTTGCCCGTGCGGGAACATTAGGCTTGCCTTTAATGGTGGCGATCATTGGTGGCGAAACACATCGTTTCCGCCCACTGATTGATCTGTATCGCGAAGCCGGCCGCAGGGCTGGTTTTGCACCCGAACAATTGAAGGTTGGTTTACACTCGCCCGGATATGTGGCAGCCACTGATGAGCAAGCTATAGCCGATTACTACCCTGGCTATGCCGAACTCTGGACCAAACTGGGCCGCGAACGCGGCTGGCCACCGGTAACCAAAGCCCAGTTCGATACCCTGATCGCTCCGAAAGGCGTATTAGTTGTCGGCGGACCTGAGCAGGTTGCCGAAAAGCTTTTGCGGCACAGCGAGGCACTGGGTGGTGTTGACAGGTTTACCTTCCAAATGGATAACGCCGGGCTTACCCACGCGCAATTGATGAGTTCGATTGAGCTGATCGGTAAAAAGGTGATGCCGCTGCTTGGTTAATTTAGAGAATTAATAACAAATAGCTCCGGCTTAGGCTGGAGCTATTTTGTTTCTCATAACAACACCCCTTTCATCACGGTCACAGCAATAGTAAAGTAAATGATCAATCCGGTAACATCAACCAAAGTTGCCACAAAGGGCGCGGATGACGTAGCCGGGTCAGCGCCTAATTTTTTGAGCAGCAAAGGCAGCATTGATCCGGCTAACGAGCCCCAAAGCACTACGCCTATCAAGGCTATGCCCACAGTTAATCCAACCAGTATCCAGTGCGGGCCGTAGATGGTGGAGAAGAACGTCCAGACGAAGATCCTGAAAAAGCCAATTACGCCTAAAGTAAGTCCTAACAAAAAACCGGACATGATCTCGCGGCGCATTACCCGCCACCAATCGGCTATGGTAACTTCGCCCAATGCCATGGCTTGAATGATCAGTGTGGATGCCTGCGAACCACTGTTGCCCCCACTGGATATAATGAGCGGTACAAATAAAGCCAGCACCACGGCTTTGGCAATTTCGCGCTCAAAGAAACCCATTGCCGTTGCCGTAAGCATTTCACCTAAAAAAAGAATAACCAACCAGCCCACACGCTTTTTTACCAGCTTAAACAGCGGCATATCCATATAAGGCTCGTCTAAAGCTTCGGTACCACCTATTTTCTGGATATCTTCGGTATATTCTTCGTTGGCTATCCATAAAATATCGTCCACAGTTACGATCCCTAACAGGATATTTTCATCGTCGGTAACCGGCAGGGCGGTGCGGTTGTTCATCCTGAAGATATTGATCGCTTCTTCCTGCGGGTCGTTCACGTTAAGTGCGATGAGACGGTTGTCCATCAAATCGCTTACCTTCGTTTCGGGCTCTACAAGCAATATCTCGCGGATACGGATATCATCCACCAAAACGCCGCTGCTATCAATCACATACAATACGTCGATGGTTTCGGAGTTTTTGCCGTATTTGCGCAGGTGTTCGAGCACCCGGGTAACCGTCCATGTTTTCTTCACAGTGATGTAATCGGGCGTCATTAAACGGCCAACGCTATCTTCTTTATAACCCAATAGGGTAAATGCCTCCTTACGGTCGGCGGCCGAAAGATGGAGTATCAGGGTTTTAACCGCGTCGCCATGCAGTTCGCTAAAAAAGGCGGTACGATCATCGGGTGGAAGCAGGTTGATAATTTCGGCTATTTTGGGACCTGATAGCTTTTTCAGGATACGTTCCTGCTTCGGGAAATCGAGAATGCGAAATACGTTTACCGCGCGATTGGGCGATAATATCTCGATAAACTTAGGGCCGTATTCAGGAAGCTCATCTATCAGTTCTTCAACGTCAGAGATATTCAGGTTGTTCAGATGTTCCCGGAGCAGTACATCATCGTTTTTTTCCAGCAACAATTCAATTTGTTCAACCATTTGTTCCATAAGCCTTTTGTTTACATATTTATCTACCTGTTTACCGACCGCAAAAGTCGGTTTATTTTTTTAAAAGGAGAGGAAATATTAAGTTGAAAAGAGAAAAATATAGTGGGTTTTCGAAGATGATGTTGCAGACCTTCATTGCTCCTTTGAACAACCAATTTCAACCGGTAACAGGGGGGAAATTGTAAGAAACAATCATGCCTCTTTCCTTATTCAGTCATTCAAAACTCAATCATTCGGTCATTGGATATTTTTTTTTGGGGGGGGGGAATTGTAAGAAATATTTCGACCATTGTTTTATTCAATCATTCAAAACTCAATCGTTCAATCATTGATTTAGCCTCGCGCTGCCTACAATATAAGCATTTTTGCCCGAAATCACAAGATTGCAGCTGGTTACTTTTTACCCCGGTAATATTTATAGATCTTAACTGCCGACATAATGATCATGGTAAAGAGTATCAGTGCAACCATACCATAGATCCAGTTAACTGCATCTTTTAATACAGCAAGGAACACAATGGCAAAGAGGAAGATGGTAGCCACCTCGTTCCAGATGCGGAGTTGGGTGGATGTCCATTTATAAATGCCATTACGCATCTGTTTCATTTTGCTCTGGCAGATGTGGTGATAGCCGATCAATCCGATAACAAACCCCAGCTTTACCCGTAACCAGGGCATTTGCAGCAGATAAGGATTAATGATCACCATAGCGATACCTGCCAGCAAAGTTAATAGCATGGCTGGTGTGGTAATGATATTCATCAGCTTGCGCTCCATAATCTCGAACTGGGCCGAAAGTATCCTGCGCTCCTCTTCAGGTTTTTCCTGTGCCTCAGTATGATAAATAAACAGGCGTACAATATAAAAGAGGCCAGCCATCCAGCTTACCACGAAGATGATATGAATGGCCTTTATATAATCGTAGTACTGCCCCATCCCGTTAGTATCTATATTCTTTAATTACTTCAACCGCGTACTTTACGTTATCGAAAGGGATATCGGGCATAATGCCATGGCCCAGGTTAAATATAAAGCCATTTTCGTCACGCATGCGCTCAAAGAGTTTATGGATGCGATCTTTGATGACCTTTTTATCGGCATACAAAATATGCGGATCTAAATTGCCCTGCACGGCGATGCCATTTGGCAGGCGTTTTTTAATATCCAGCAGGTCGACGTTCCAGTCGATGGAAATCACATCGGGCTTGGCTTCGGCCATTAACGGCGCGAACACCGAGCTGCCTTTGCAGAACGATATTACCGGGATATCCTTGCGTTTAAGATTACTGATGATCTCGGTAATATAACGGTGCGAAAACTCTTTATAATCGTCCCAGGCCAAAGCCTGCGCCCAGCTGTCGAAGATCTGCACGGCATTGACACCTGCTTCGATCTGCAAGTTCAAATAATCGGCAGTAACCTTAGCTATTTTAGCCAATAGCTGATGAGCCATTTCGGGCTCGTTGTGCAGCATCAACTTGGTTAGTTTAAAATCTTTTGATGAACCGCCTTCAACCAAATAACTCATTACGGTAAAAGGTGCGCCTGCAAAACCTATCAAAGGTATGCTGCTGTTCAAACGTTGTTGTATTACTTTGATCGCATCAGCAACATATTGCAGCTTATCGCCAACATCGGTTTGCAGTGCGTCAATATCTTTTTGCGTACGAACCGGGTTAGCGAATTTAGGGCCAACGTTGGCGGTAAAACTCAGATCGCCACCCATAGCTTCGCCGGTAACCAATATATCCGAGAATAATATAGCGGCATCAATTCCAAGCAAGTCAACCGGCAGCATAGTTACGTCGGCAGCAAGCTCGGGTGTTTTGCACATTTCCAGGAAGGAGTACTTGTTTTTAATATCCCAGTACTCTTTCATAAACCGGCCTGCCTGGCGCATCATCCATACGGGCGGGCGTTCGGTTTTCTCAGAAAATGCGGCTTTTATCAATAACGAATTCTTCATATATCATTTCTGCAA
>Ga0209026_1001070_pt1 | contig 13262 bp, 9 predicted proteins | sample AraplaCL_Col_mCL_FD_184262 | JGI IMG/M metagenome (GOLD analysis project Ga0209026, IMG submission 184262) | Arabidopsis root microbial communities from the University of North Carolina, USA - plate scrape CL_Col_mCL (SPAdes) (version 2) | ecosystem: Host-associated > Plants > Roots >... | reverse complement strand
AGGTTGAGGTTTACCCGGCTTACTATTTTTGAGCGCAGCTCGGTTAAAAAGCCTTCGTCTTCGTAAGGGTACATTTTAAAAAGTACCTCGGCAACAACACTACCTAAAACGGCGTCGCCCAAAAATTCCAGGCGCTCGTTACTGTTTTTTACACCCTTTTTTATGCTTTGAGCAGCCGATTTATGCCTGAAAGCCAACCTGTATAACGACAAATTGCCCGGTACGAAGCCGAGCAAATTTTTTAATGTTTTTACGTATTTACGGTTAGGCGAAAAATGTAACTTATATAACCGGAGAATAGGCATTCAGAAGGATTATTCCTGATATTTTTTGAAAATAACCGATGCATTGTGGCCGCCAAAACCAAAACCATTGCTTTGCGCGATGTTTACCACACGTTTTTGAGCCTTGTTAAACGTAAAGTTTATTTTCGGATCAAAAACCGGATCATCGGTAAAGTGATTGATGGTTGGTGGTACAATATCATTTTGTAAGGCCAGGATAGCAGCAATAGCTTCAACAGCGCCGGCTGCACCTAACAGGTGACCTGTCATTGATTTGGTTGAGCTGATGTTGATGTTAAAGGCATGCTCACCAAAAGCCTGTTGTATCGCTTTAATTTCCTGCGGATCACCAATCGGGGTAGATGTCCCGTGAACGTTTACATAGTCAATATCGGTTGGCTGTAAACCGGCATCTTCCAAAGCAGCTTTCATTACCAGGGCAGCACCCAATCCATCAGGATGTGGAGCTGTCATATGATATGCATCGGCGCTCATGCCTCCGCCGATCATTTCGGCATAAATTTTAGCACCGCGTTTTTTTGCATGTTCTAACTCTTCCAGTATAATGGTACCGGCGCCTTCGCCTGCCACAAAACCATCACGATCCAGATCGAAAGGGCGCGAGGCTGTTGTAGGATCATCGTTACGGGTTGATAGGGCGTGCATTGCATTAAATCCACCAATACCGGCTTCGTTTATAATCGCTTCAGATCCGCCGCTGATAAACATATTGGCTTTTCCTAAACGAATGTAGTTGAAGGCATCGATCAACGAATTGTTGGACGATGCACAGGCCGAAACAGTAGTGAAGTTTGGTCCGCGTAAGCCGTATTTGATAGAAATATGGCCAGGGGCTATATCAGCGATCATTTTCGGAATAAAAAACGGATTGAATTTGGGTGTACCATCGCCTTTGGCAAAGTTAACAACCTCATCTAAAAATGTTTTTAAGCCGCCAATGCCGGAGCCCCAAATAACGCCGATGCGACTGGTATCTAATTTATCGAAATCCAGACCGGCATCTTTAACAGCTTCCTCTGTCGAGAATAAAGCATATTGTACAAACGGATCCAATTTTCGGGCGTCTTTACGTCCTAAAAATCCGTCGGCATCAAAATTCTTTACCTCGCAGGCAAACTTGGTTTTGAAATGGGTAGTATCAAAACTCTTAATAAAGGCAGCGCCGCTAACTCCATTGATCAATGCATTCCAATATTCGGGAACAGTATTGCCAATTGGAGTAAGCGCTCCAAGCCCTGTTACTACAACTCTTTTAAACTCCATCTAATTTTTTTAGTGTGGAAGTTTATTTAACGTTTTTTTCAAGGTAAGCGATCGCTTGACCTACAGTACCTATAGTTTCAGCCTGATCGTCAGGAATAGCCACGTTAAACTCTTTTTCAAACTCCATGATTAATTCCACGGTGTCTAATGAGTCTGCACCAAGGTCGTTAGTGAAACTTGCTTCAGGTGTTACTTCACTTTCGTCAACACCTAATTTTTCTACGATAATAGCTTTTACTCTTGAAGCGATATCAGACATACTCTTTATAGTTTAATGATTAATAATTCAGTGCAAAGAAAAATAAATTATATCAAATATCAAATCTAAAATCTATTAGATAACCGATAACCTATTTTGTGCCCTGATAACAGTATTTGCAGCCAAATTGTTTTTAATGTTTATAGCCCCGCAGTACACTCAATTTAAACATTTTAGTGTAAATATTAATTGGAACACGTGGTTTGATTTGTATTTTTACGGTCGGATTTATTTATCAACGTTTTGAATAAAAAGGTACTAAAGTTTGAAATTGATCTCGATTTTGTGCTCATTGCCATCACATCATCGTTAAAAGACTACCGTTTATGCTTTCTGATAAACCGCGAACTCCAATTTAACTTTACAAAAACCGATGATCTGTACCTCGATCCTTTACATGGTAATAACCCGGCTTATTTTTCTATTTACGAATACAGCATAGAAGATCAGGATACCGACTTTTTTTTTATCGCCAACAAAGGTTCAGAAGGATACCTGATACCAGAGATGAATAAGACCGATTATTTACTGATGATAAAAAATTACTACGATAATGATGAGCTTGAAATGCTGGTAGCAGGGCTAAATAAAATACCCGAAATTGTTGCCGCTGTAAAGGTTGATCCAAAAAAAATAAAATCACGAGAAAATCTGCTATTTTAGCGGCATGATTTACATGGTGTAATTTGTACACTATAGAACAATGAAGCCATAAAACCTAAAAATATTGAAATGAAAGTATCAAATAACCGTACTAAAATAGTTGCAACCATGGGGCCGGCGTCGGCGAAAAAGGATGTTTTACTATCCATGATCAAAGCCGGCGTTAATGTTTGCCGTTTAAATTTTTCGCACGGAAGACCGCAGGATCATCAAAAAACTATCGACATGATCCGCGAGATAAACGATAAATACAAAATTAACGTAGGTATACTGGCCGATTTACAAGGCCCCAAGATCCGTATCGGCCTGGTAAAAGATGGCGGCATACATTTAATAAACGGTACACGCATTAATATGACCACGCAAGAGTGTATCGGCGATGATAACCAGATCTACATTACTTACGATACTTTCCCTCAGGATGTGCACGCCAACGAAATTATTTTGCTGGATGATGGTAAGATCCAAATGAAGGTTGTTGAAACAAACCGCAAAGATACTGTGGTTTGCGAAGTGGTACACGGTGGTATATTAACATCGCGCAAGGGTGTTAACTTGCCAAACACTAAAGTTTCTATCCCAAGCTTAACTGAAGAAGATTTAATAAATCTTGATTTTGCGTTGAAGAATGACGTCGAGTGGATCGGCTTATCATTTGTGCGCACCGCCGAAGATATTGTTGAACTGAAACGCATCATCAGCCGCAGCGGAAAATCATCGCGGGTTATCGCTAAAATTGAAAAACCGGAAGCTATCGCCAATATCGATGCTATTATTGCCGCAACCGATGGTGTAATGGTTGCCCGTGGCGACCTTGGTGTTGAGATGCCACTGGAAGAAGTGCCTTTGCTGCAAAAAATGATCGCAAAAAAATGCCGCAATGCATCAAAGCCAGTTATTATTGCTACCCAGATGCTGGAGTCTATGATCACCACCCCACGCCCAACCCGTGCCGAGGTTAACGATGTAGCCAACTCTGTACTGGATGGCGCCGACGCGGTAATGTTGAGCGGCGAGACTTCGGTAGGCGAGTTTCCACTTATAGTTATTGAAACGATGGCTAAAATCGTGCATAACGTGGAAGAACTGGGCTATCCTTTCAATACACCTAAAGATGTATCGCCAATTGTAGCCAACGTTATCGGCGACGCGGTTTGCAGTTCGGCAGTATATTTATCCGAGCAAACAAACGCGGTGGGTATCGTATCGATGACAGTTTCGGGCTACACCGCTTTCGAAATATCGAGCCACAGGCCGAAAGCTTCTACTTATATCTTTACATCAAACCGCAACTTGTTAAACGCGTTAAGTTTGGTTTGGGGTGTTAAGGCCTTTTATTATGATAAGCTGGAGAGCACCGATAAAACCATCAGCGATGTAAACGGTATATTGAAAACCGAAAGCCTGATAGAAGCAGGTGATGTGGTGATCAACACCGCCGCTATACCAATTGCTAAGCAAGGTAAAACCAATATGTTAAAAGTAACCGTGGTTGAGTAATGGCCTCACCCAACCCTCCCCGGAAGGGAGGGCTTAGATAAATAAAACAAAGCGCCGGCAAGTATTTGCCGGCGCTTTGTTTTTAGTTGAAAAGTATTTTAAAGTCTCCCCAACCGGGGGAGATTTAGAGGGGGCCTGTTTTAATACACCCGCGCCAGGCAAAGCTTTGGGAACAACCTGTCGAGGCTGCCGAAGTAGTAGTTCCAAAAAATGATGATCATATTTATCATAGCTGTTTGTTGATTAGTACAGTTTCGACTTTAGATAACGACTATGGTTTAAAGTTACGTATACGTTTAACGTTGTTTAACAGCTTTAATGACAATATGCCTGGCAACCTTGATGCACATTATCTTAAAACCTCATATCCATTTTCCAGTTATCGGCGATACGTTGTGCTTCTTTTTTGGTGATCTGGATGATACCCGGATGTTTTGGTATCGAAAAATTGGTGGCTTTCATCACACCTTCGTTAAAATGGCCCAGGTTGGTAAAGTTTACAAAGTCGGTAGTTTCGCTAAAGCCAAAATTGTGCGGATTGATGCGGTAAATATCATAAACCAATATCCATTTATCCAGGCCAATGAGTTTATAGACGGTCGGTGCTTCATCGCCTACCTTTTCTGCATCAACTCTTTTCGGGTCATAAACATAGCCGGTGTTGATGGAATCGGAAACTGCTTGTTCAACGTGTGAGCCACCATTGTGTGAAGCATACATCATATGATATCTGGTACCTACTTTAGTGATGTCGGCATCGATATACTCGCTTCCGTTAGGGTATTCAAAAATTGGTTTCGGTAGCGTTTCCATTGCAGTAAAATCATTGTTCATGTAAGCATAATAAACTTTACATTTTTCTTTACCGAAACGCATAGTAAAGTAGACCATCGTTTTTTTCTTTACATCGTCGTAGATCAGCTCCGGCGCCCAGGCGCAGCCGATATCCGCCAGTTCGGGGAAAGCTTTGTCTACCCGTAGTACAGTATGCGACCAATGCACCAGGTCTTTCGATCTCATCAACACCAAACCACGGTTATTACCCCAGCCATATTGGGCTGCATCGCGCTCCCATAGTGAATTGCGAAAGCCTTCTTTCTGGGCATAGATATGCAGATCGGTTAACGCCATATAAAATATGCCATCGGGAGCGCGGTAGATATAAGGGTCGCGGATGCCCTTTTGCTCGGCTATGGTATCGCCTTTAATAACAGGTTCGCCGTTATTAACATCCGTAAAGCTATATCCATCCTTACTGATGGCAAAATGCAGACTATGGTCGGCATCTTTAAAATATACCATCAGGTAAGCGGCCATGTCTTTTTCTTTTGGGCCTTTGAGCTTAGGCTGAGCAAAAATACCAGTCGACGTTAGCAGCATTATTAATAGAAAACGAAGTGAAAATTTCATCTGTTATGGTTTTGTTATTTGACTTTGAACATTAATCATTACCGCGGCACTGCTCAGGCCCTGAGCGCTGGCTGTCAATTTGATCTTGCCGGCACTTTTGCCGCTTCTGATCACCACTAATGCGCGTCCGTGCCAGGCTTTACGGACCGTTGCAAAGTACGGATCCGGATCTTTTGGATTAGCGTTATCTACACCCGCGATCACACCCGGGCCCTCGATATTGAATTGTAAATTATTTTCTGCGTTAGGCTGTATGATGCTATTGCTATCTGTTACTTCGACGGTGATGTAAGATAGATCCTGGCCGTTGGCGACGATCGTGCCGCGGTCTGCCTTCAATTTGATTTTAGCGGCATCCCCTGCTGTCTTTAAAACAGTGTTTTCAACTTCTTTGTTATTCAGCATTCCAACGGCACGTAGTTCTCCGGCTGCATAAGGAACTTCAAAAGTGGCTTTAAACTCCTGTGTTTCTGTCGTGGCTTGCTCGCCGATCAGCTTATTGTTAAGGTAAAGCCGGACTTTGGGATATTTGGAATACACTTCAACCTGTACCGCTTTGCCATCAAAGCCCGGCCATGTCCAGCTTTCCCACGTTGGCCATACTGCCCAGCCGGTTACGTGGATGTCTCCCGGTGTTTTCTCCGGTTCACGAACGGCCATATAGAGTTTTTCATTATTGTTGTATAACATGCTGCGGTAATGCGATATGGGTTTTCGCCAGCCGGTGAGATCGATATCGCCGCAGTAGGCGCCGTGATAGGGGAACAACTCTGTTCTGGCATGAAACGCGGATGACTCACTGGTATAATACCAACGCCCGATGCCCGATTCGCCCAGGTAATCCAGTGCCGTCCAAACAAAATCTCCAAGGACGTAGCTGTTACTTTGTACGAGTTTCCAGTTGGCGAAAGCATCTTTGGGATAGGATTCTGTTTGTACGATGATCCGCGATGGTACCCTTTCGTGATCGGCAGCGGCGCGGTGCAATTCATAATTATACCCGGCTAAGTCATGGGCGGCCATTAGCGGGTCGAATATTTCCCAATCTTTATCCCATGTGGTCATAGCAGATGTTACCGGTCGGGTCGGGTCAATTTTACGTACACAATTGGCCAGCATCTTAGCGGTTTCAACTGCTTCCGGTTTTTTCCGTTCGATAATCTCGTTACCGATGCTCCACATCATGATCGACGGATGGTTCCTGTCGCGTAATACCATTGCTTCCAGGTCCCGCTGCCACCAGTCGTTAAAATACAGGGCGTAATCATATTTGTTTTTGGCTGTTCTCCAACCATCAAAAACTTCGTCGATCACCATCATACCCAACTTGTCGCAAGCAGCTAAAAACGCTTCTGAGGGTGGGTTGTGTGAGGTACGGATGGCATTGAACCCTGCCGATTTTAATATTTCTACGCGGCGTTCTTCAGCACGGTCAAAAGCGGCTGCTCCTAAACAGCCATTATCGTGATGCACGCAGCCTCCGTTTATTTTTATTGTTTTTCCATTAAGTTGAAACCCTTTTTCGGTAGTAAACTTAAGCGAGCGTATACCGAAGCTGATTTTTGTTTCATCTACAGTTCGACCGCCGTTTAGTATTTGCACCCCTGCCTTATAAAGCGCCGGGGTTTGTGGCGTCCAAAGCGATGGGTTTGATACGGTGAGGATCTGGGTTAACTCCTTTTCGCTGTTTGGTGCTAAGGTTGCTTCAGTCAGAGTATTACCCACGCTTTTTTCGCCTTTTGCAAGCACTGTTTTAAGTACGATGCTTTGGGCAAGACCAGTTTCATTTTTGATTAGCGTTTTTACCTGAACGGTCGCCTTTGTAGCAGATACTTCTGGTGTTGTTATCGCTGCCCCCCAATTGGCGATATGAACAGGATCTGTCACTATCATCCAGACATGGCGATATATACCCGAACCACTATACCAGCGGCTGTTCTTTTGCTGTGAGTTATCTACGCGTACGGCTATAACGTTTTGCTTCCCCACATTAAGGTATGTGGTCAGGTCGTAAGTAAAGGTGGTATAGCCGTAAGGATGTACGCCAAGCGACTTACCGTTAATGAATACTTCCGAATTCATATAAACTCCCTCGAAGTAAGCGGAAACCTGTTTTCCTTTCCATGCCATAGGAGCGGTAAATGTTTTGCGGTACCAGCCTATGCCCGTCGGAAAGAAACCACCATCGCCGCCTGATGGATTGCTTTTGTCTATAATACCTTCAATACTCCAATCGTGCGGCAGGTCTAGTAAACGCCAGTTTTTATCTTCAAAATTACTTGTGCTTGCGTTTGAGGGATCGCCTAAAATGAACTTCCAGTCATAATCGAAAAGTTGCTTACGGTGACTGCTTTCCTGCGCGTTTATATTGAGGATGCAGGCAGTTGAAAGCAACACCGCTATCAAAAGTGATCTTGTAAGTTGTAGCATGTCTGGTTATTGATTGGCAAACAAACATAATAGTTAAATGTCATTTTAACAATTATTGTATAAAAATCCACGTTTGATTTTCTACCAACTCTTTCACCCGCCGGCAATCCCGGGGCCAGGCAACCCGGCCATCGGGCAATTAATAAATTTGCTGATTTATGATATAGATCATGTTTCAAGGCCGGTGCTTTATATAGCTTTGACCCCACTAACGCATTTTCAATTATCAACACATTAAGCTATTATAAACTAAATGTTTACCTATGATTACTGCCTCAAAAGGGCTTAGTTAACACGGTGTGGAAAACTATGAATAGCGTTGCGTTATAGGGAAAGATAAATTTGAGTAAAAACCCCCTGAAGTTTTTTTATTTCCCCTTTCACACAAATTAAAAACTGATCTGCTATGAGTAAAAATCCTACGAAGAAAGCCGCGGCTAAAACAGGCAAAGGACTAAAGATTGAAAGGTACTTTAGTAAAGAAGGCGTGAACGTGTACGACCAGTTTGTATACGAAAAGCGGTCGTCGGTAATACGCAACCCTTCGGGCGATGCAGTATTTGAAATGAATGATGTGGAAGTACCTGCAAGCTGGTCGCAGGTGGCTACCGATATTCTGGCGCAAAAATATTTCCGTAAAGCGGGTGTCCCTTTAGCAAACGGTGCTACCGGATCAGAAAACAGTATAAAGCAGGTAGCTCACCGCATGGCTAACTGCTGGAAGGATTGGGGCAGGGAATACGGTTATTTTGCATCAGGCAAAGATGCAAGCATATTTTATGATGAATTAGTTTACACCCTGGTTGGGCAACTAGCGGCACCAAACTCGCCGCAGTGGTTCAATACAGGTTTACATAACAGTTATGGTATTACGGGTAAGCCGCAAGGTCATTATTTTGTTAACCCCTTAACGGAGAAATTAGAAAAGTCGACCTCGGCGTACGAGCGCCCGCAACCGCATGCCTGTTTTATCCTTTCGGTAGATGATGATCTGGTGAACGAAGGCGGTATTATGGACCTTTGGGTTCGCGAAGCACGTATTTTTAAATACGGATCGGGCGTGGGTACCAACTTCAGCAAGATCCGTGGCGAAAGCGAGAAACTATCCGGCGGTGGTTACTCGTCGGGCCTGATGTCGTTCTTAAAGATCGGCGACCGCGCAGCGGGAGCCATCAAATCGGGCGGAACAACACGCCGTGCAGCCAAAATGGTTTGCCTTGATTTGGATCATCCCGAAATAGAAAGCTTTGTAAACTGGAAGGTTGAAGAAGAAAAGAAAGTTGCCGCACTTATAGCAGCCGGTTACTCATCGGACTACGAAGGCGAAGCTTACCGTACCGTATCGGGCCAAAACTCCAATAATTCGGTACGTATACCTAACAGCTTTTTCGCTGCTTTAAAAACAGGCCGGGAGTGGAATTTGACCAGCCGCATGAATGGCCGGGTGATCAAATCCGTACCGTCTGAAAAACTTTGGGACGATATCACTTTTGCTGCATGGGCCTGCGCCGATCCGGGCGTGCAGTACGATACTACTATTAACGAATGGCATACCTGCCCCGAAGGCGGACGCATCAACGCATCCAACCCATGTTCGGAATACATGTTTTTGGATAACACGGCCTGTAACCTGGCATCCATTAACCTGGCGCACTTTTTTGACAAAGAAACAAGAGTGTTTAACGTAAAAGCCTTTGAACATACCTGCCGGGTGTGGACAATAGTTTTAGAGATCTCGGTTTTGATGGCACAATTCCCATCAAAAGATGTTGCTCAATTATCATATGATTACCGTACGCTTGGTTTAGGATATGCCAATTTGGGCTCAGCCCTGATGGTGAACGGCATACCTTACGATAGTGATAAAGCCCGTGCAATTGGCGGAGCTATCACTGCTATCATGACGGGTACCGCTTACGCTACTTCGGCCGAAATGGCCCGTGAGTTAGGGCCTTTCCGCATGTATGGTTTGAACAAGCACCACATGCTCCGCGTAATGCGCAATCACCGCTACGCGGCCTATAACTCGACCGAAAACTTTGAAGGACTGGAGATCCACCCTCCGGGCATCGATCAAAAATACTGCCCCGATTACCTACTTTCTGCAGCTTGCAACGCCTGGGATAAGGCCGTTGAGATGGGCGAAAAACACGGCTACCGCAACGCGCAAACTACCGTTATTGCTCCAACCGGAACCATTGGTTTGGTGATGGATTGCGACACTACTGGTATTGAACCCGATTTTGCTTTAGTAAAATTTAAAAAACTAAGCGGCGGCGGTTACTTCAAGATCATTAACCAGGCAGTACCTGAGGCCTTAGAAAATTTAGGCTATGCCGAGCACGAGGTTAAAACGATCATTGATTACGCAAAAGGCACGGCCACTCTAGATGGCGCCCCGCATGTTAATTTGCAATCCCTTAAAGCCAAAGGTTTAACAGATAGTGAATTAGAGAAGCTGGACAAAGCAGTGATATCAGCATTCGAGATCAGCTTTGCCTTTAATATCTGGACGCTTGGCGAAGATTGCCTGAAACGCTTGGGTATGACAGCCGAGCAATACAACGCGCCCGACTTTAATCTGCTGCGCGCCCTGGGCTACAGCCGCCAGGAGATCGCCGAAGCTAACGAGTACATCTGCGGTACCATGACGGTTGAAGGTGCACCTTATTTAAAGCAGGAGCATTACCCGATATTTGATTGCGCCAATAAATGCGGAGCCAAAGGCGAACGCTATATCCACGCGCATGGTCACATCAAAATGATGGCGGCGGCGCAGCCATTCCTGTCGGGTGCGATATCAAAAACAATTAACCTGCCTAACGAGGCCACGGTTGAAGAAATTAAAGATTGCTACGAACTATCGTGGACGCTGGGTTTAAAAGCAAACGCGCTTTACCGCGATGGTTGTAAACTATCGCAGCCGTTATCAACCAAATCGGATAAGAAAGAAGAAGCCGAAGATAAGCTGGACGCGGTAGAAGAAGTATTAGGCGAAGCCGCTAATCTGAAGTTAAGCGACCTTACCCCGGAGCAGGTTTTAGAGGCAGCTATCGCGATAATGGAGCAATCAAAAGATACCAGCTTTATGCGCCAGCTAAGTCGCGTGGTACAAAAGAAAAGCTTGCCATACAAACGCCGTGGTTTTACGCAAAAGGCAAGCATCGACGGGCAGACCGTGTTTGTACGCACCGGCGAATACGAGGACGGTACCCTTGGAGAGATCTTTGTGGATATGCACAAGGAAGGCGCTACCTTCCGCTCGCTGATGAACTGCTTTGCCATCGCCGTTTCGGTTGGCTTACAGTACGGCGTGCCGCTGGAAGAGTATGTAGAGAAATTTACTTTTACCCGTTTTGAACCGGCGGGTATGGTGGTTGGGCACGCAAACATTAAGAGCTCAACGTCTATTATCGACTATATCTTTAGGATGCTGGGCTACGAGTACCAAAACCGTACCGACCTGGTGCACGTATTAACCGAACAAAATGGTATAGCCGGCAACCCGCAAATGGGCGACGAAGATATGAACCCTGATATGAGCAACGTTTACGAACCTGTTCCGGTTGCTAAAACAGTGACTACAGATGGCGGCCAAAAACATTTTAGTATCGACCTGAGCATGGGCGCGCAAAGCGATGCCCCTGCATGCAATACCTGCGGACATACTACCCTACGCTCGGGCACTTGCTATAAATGTTTGAATTGCGGCGCCAGTATGGGATGTTCTTAAAATAGCTACAAGCAGCAAGCCCCAGGCTTAAGCTGTAATAGCTTTAGTTTGCAGCTTGTGACTTACGGCTTGTAGCTTAAAAAAGCTTTTCTTTTATAACCTGTTAATTTATGTGGAGCCCTTTCGCCTGTTGGTGAAAGGGCTTTTGTTTTGTATCCTACTTCAATGTCATTTCGAGCGAGCGCAGCGACGAGAAATCTTTACCGAGCGACATGGCCGCCATTGCTTTTCGTTAGCCAGGTGTAAATTATCCCACTAATCTCTTACTTTTGATCAACCAATCATTTACCATGAAACAAAACCTAACCCGTCGTTTATTTTTAGCTCTTTGCTTTAGTTTACTGATCACCTTTGCCTTCGCGCAAAGCAAAATCAAAGTAGCCTGCGTAGGCAACAGCATTACTTTTGGCTACGGCCTTAAGCCGGGTGAAGCCTATCCCACCATTTTACAGCAATTGTTAGGCGACAAGTACGAGGTAAGCAACTACGGCATCAGCGCACGTACTTTATTACGCAAGGGCGACAGGCCATATTGGAACGAGGCCAAATACCAGGAAGTGCTGGCGCTTAACCCGGATATCGTGATCATCAAGTTAGGCACTAATGATACCAAGCCACAAAACTGGGCGCACAAGGAAGACTTTGTGCAGGACTATGAGGATTTTATCAAATCGTTCAAACAACTGCCGTCGCACCCGAAGATCTACGTTTGTACGCCTTTTCCGATATTCACGAATAAGTTCAATATCCGCGATAGCATAGTAATTAACGAAATGTTGCCTGATCTGAAGATTATCATCGCCAAAGAAAAGGTGAAAACAATCGATCTGTACCACACCTTCGCAGGCCAAAGCAATCTTGTTTTTGATGGTGTGCATCCTAATAAAGAAGGCGCGGCATTGCTGGCTAAAAAGATATACGAGGCGATTAAATAATATCGGGTATTATTTCTGTTAAACTACGGTATTTGGCTTTACCAGCTTTGATGCGATAAAGGCAAACAAGCCCTGTACCAGGCCGCTCAGCGCGCCTATAATTGGCCCCATAATAATCATCATTAAACGCGGGTGCCAATGTATAACCATATCGGGGTGATGATCGGCATAGCTTTTAAAAAATATAAAGTGTGCGATGATTATCCACAGGCAATTAAACATGCTTACCCAAAAGCCCTGTAAAAAATAGTTGGCTGTACATACTTTAGCAATAATGTATGCGCAGACTATAAAAATTACCAGCCAAAAAAAGGGTTCAATTTTATCTGGGATAAGAGAGATGGTTCCGAAAGCCATAATAAGGCCGAACATCGACAGTTGAAAGCTCAGTTTCCAGTTCATGATACTCAGGTTTGATTAAACGGTTCAATTTTAGGTTATACTAATGTACAACTATCAGATAATTTATACCAAACATGATTATGTTTAATTAATGCTTTCTTTCACAGTTGCTTACCAATCAAAAAATATTTTCAGGCAACTAAAACAATTGGGCGGGCGTAAAAGTTGTAAACATTAACGCGGTAAAACTATCGGGTAAGCTAAAATTGTGCTAAATATTTAAAAAATCGCATTTTATTTTTCATAATAATCGTCATTTTGCAAGCCAATATTGTGCAACTCAGTTTATTTAATATACTTTTGCCTAAACATTAAAAATTAATTAATAGCAAGCATGAACATTTTTGTAGGTAGCCTTCCTT
>Ga0209026_1001069_pt1 | contig 13266 bp, 14 predicted proteins | sample AraplaCL_Col_mCL_FD_184262 | JGI IMG/M metagenome (GOLD analysis project Ga0209026, IMG submission 184262) | Arabidopsis root microbial communities from the University of North Carolina, USA - plate scrape CL_Col_mCL (SPAdes) (version 2) | ecosystem: Host-associated > Plants > Roots >... | reverse complement strand
TCAGCGTGTTCTACATCCTGATCGCTGCAGCGATGATCGTGCTGATCCTCATGCAGCGCGGCGCAGGCGCCGATGCCGGTTCCGGCTTTGGTGCCGGCGCATCGGCCACCGTGTTCGGCGCGCGTGGCTCGGCCAACTTCCTGTCGCGCTCCACCGCCGTGCTCGCCGCGCTGTTCTTCGCGCTCAGCATCGGCATGGGCATCTACCTGAAGGCAAACGGCGGCACCATCCGCCAGCAGCAGGCCAATAACAATCTTGGTGTCATGGCAGGTCTTGGCAACCAGCCCGCCAAACCGCAAAATGCGCAGCCCGCGGCCCAGCCGCAGGCGGCCGTGCCGGCGGCAGCCCCGGCCGGCAACGGCGAAGTCCCCGCGGCCCAGCCGGCCCCGGCCAAGGCGCAGCAGGGCGAAGTCCCGGCCCCCACGGCCCCGGCAGCAGCAGCAACGAGCAAGCACTAAAATCGAGCAACATCAGCCCAGGTGGCGGAATTGGTAGACGCACTACCTTGAGGTGGTAGCGACGCAAGTCGTGGGGGTTCGAGTCCCCCCTTGGGCACCAATCGAAGGCTACGGAAATCCTGGTTACAGGATTTGGTAGTGAAAAGAAGAAACCCGCCGCTGGCGGGTTTTTTTGTGCCTCGAAGAAACCTCGGCGATGATGGCGTTAAGACGTAAAGGGCATCGATATGGCGGAGATTGATGGGGTGACGCTTCGAATGGCTATTCAGGCGGTGGACGCGATGATTAGCGATCTAGCGAAGCAGTTGGAGGCGGATACCAGCTCCGGGGCTGCGGAACTTGAGATTCGCCTGGTGAAATATGAAAAAGCTCTCGGGAAGCTCAAGATGGGCTATGAGGAGGAGCGGAAGCAATCAAGCAATCTTCCGCCTTTTGATGAGCTCATTAAGGGGTGACTCGAATGCGTGGCAGATAGTCACGGTGATTTCGACCCTTATGTCTCTTAAAGCGGCTTGCTTGGCCGTTTCAGGCTATTCAAAAATGGGCCGAAAAAGGGTTCGAGTTTATGATCCACTAGCAAGTGAACCTGACCCTGTTTGTGACCCTGTTTGTGGAGCGATTCATGATCTATCGAGCGTTGTCGGAGCAGAACCACTGACCTGGGGGGAAGCCTTGTTGCGAGGCCATGAGTCAATCAATGGAGGTCGAAGTTGGCATCGATTTCTTCAATTGGTGGTCTGACGCCGGAACAGATGGTTCTACTGGGCGCGGCCGAAAGTGCTTGGCATCTATTGAGTGACGCGAAGAAGCTCGGCAGTCCACTGGGAGAGGAAACTCTTACTGAGCTCACTCTTCTACAACTAAAAAAGACGTTTCCTCAGCAGAAACTGTCCATCGTGTCCTTCAATAAAGTGAAAGAGGGAAGTACCGGAGCTGATTGGGCTTGGGCGTTCGCTAATCACGATGCAAGTTCGGTGGTTGCTATGTTGGTTCAAGCCAAGATTCTCAATGGATCGGGCACTGAGTATGACGAACTTGATCGAAAGATTGGAAAGACGGCTGAGAAGCAGATTGACCGACTTCTCAGTACCGCCATTGCATATGGGTGGCCCGCGATCTATGCCTTTTACAATCACTCGAATCATGCGTCGCCATTTCCACCTAGCTGCAAGACGTTTGCAGATGCGTATGTGGTCTTACCAGAATCATGGGGCATTTCGTTCGCAGATGCGTACAGTGTTAAACAAAAGCTCCATGCGAAAAGGTCATCGGATAAGTCCCTAGTTACTCACGCCGGCCTCTCGCTACCTCTGCATTGTTTACTCTGCTCTGGAGCTAGTGGGGTGCGACCTCCTGGAGGAACCCCTGAAGCTGTACTTCAGGGGCTACATGTGCTCCGTCAAGGAGTTTTTGGCCGTGAAGCGTACATCGCTCCTGAGTACGCGATTCCACCCCGGCCACTGCGAGAACTCCCGCGACTCTTTACCGAGGCATTGAGGGTTTATCAGGTTCCGGAGGAAATTCGAGATGTGGAAATCGCGCGTCTCCACGTCGAGTATCCCAATGTTGCTGGCGTGTTAGTCGTTCAAGATCAACAACTCGATCAGGCTGGTGGCCAGTGAATGCCTGCTACGGTCTGTCGGCACTTCTGGACGTCTTTAAAGTGGCCTCTTGGAGTGGAGGTTCTGGCCGTTTAAAAATGGGGCGAAAATGGATCGGATTTACGATTCACTGGGATGTGAGCCCTGCCACCTTTGTTCGTTGAGAAGGGCGTTGCATATGGAAGTTGAAAATTCTTGGCTGCCGACACTGCTTTGCGCACTGAATGACGGCATCAAATACAACGATCGCCTTAGGCATGGCGAGACGGTAAAAGATTTAGAGGATATAGAGGAGTGGATACTCCAGATGAAGAAGTTCAAGCATTATTTGCGGGAGAAATTGAGCGCGGAGCCAAGGTTGTTTGAGCAATATGGCGAATGCCTGCGCGATTGAAAAGACTTGAATATGTCTTCGAAATCCTTAAACCAAGTGATTAAGGGTTGGCGGCGAAAATAGGGGGGAGGTTTCCGCATTTAACAAGTACATTATTCTTCCTGCGCCAACGGGTGTGGATGGATCTTCAACGCCACCGAGACGGGAGGGGCGGAGGACGTCAATCCGTAGGTCAGGATCAATCGAGTGACTTCTCTGCTATGGAACCCGCCTGCCGGAACGGATACCTGGAGGTGCGCGGCGATACAATCAGGGGCCGCGTGTGAGTCTTCCGTTTGCGTTTTCGCATGAAATGCGTCCAGCATGCTGTTGAGTTGAGCCAAGTCGCTGGAAGTACCGCTTCGGGCCGAATGTACCAATTGTTGAAGGATCTTACGCACCGCTTCCATACGTGTTTGTTCGCTTTGGCTGCGCTGGCCGTTGGAAATTTGCAGTGAGAACAGGACTTTCCCAAACGCATCCGTGGGCATGGCCCATTCATCTAAAGAAGTGACCTTTCCTTGTCCATCCGGTTCGTGCAACAAATTCCACATTGCATCCATCAGGCAGTAGATGATCGATCCTGTCAAGGATGCGATGTAGAGAGCCGTTTCCACTGTGAAGCCCTTGACAGCGAACAGCTGTGCTCCTTCCTCCCCTGGCATTACAGGTTGTAGAAGCGCGAGCGGATCATTCTCCAGTTCCTGCTTGAGCAGTGCCACTACCTTCTCGACGTTTTCGGAAGACACATCCGGCACGGCCGAACGGACAAGCTTAGCGAGTTGCGCGTTTGATCCCCGGAGTGTCCTTCGCCTGTGATCATCCTTCCCAAGTGCCTGCATGAGTCGTTGGTCATCGTCACTAAACGAGATGCCCGATGCTCTGCGATTGCCCATGGCAAACAATTCTTGCCGAAATTGTGCGTCCAGGTCGGCGGGATCAGGGACTAGATGCACACGTCCCGCGCGTATGTGTTGCTCAACCTCCAGGAGTATCAGGACATTGCGGAGCGTTTGTTCCTTGTGGGACGCCGGTGACTGGGTGGGGCTGTATTCCGGGTTGATGGTCGCTGCATTGACAAATGGATTTACCAGGACAATTTCATCGAAGTAGTCGAGCCAAGCTGTTGCAACTAATCTGATCGTCCGGGGGTCGAGATAGCCCATGAACAAGGCCCTGACTCTATCACTCCGTGGGCGGGGCAGGATTTCATGGAGCAGCGTGTCCGAAGGCCAAAGGGATTCGAATACCTCGTGGATACGCTTGACCTGCTCGTCGCTCAGCTCTCGTTGAACATCGTTCCAGCTCTTGCCCTCATCGAGACCAAGTATATTTCTGATCGCGTTGCAGAGTATGAGGTTACGTTCGCGCACGCTGTAACTTGTCCAGGACGGTCGACCGCCCGGCGACATCTTCTTGCAGCACTGGGCAAAGGCGAGTCCGTTACCACATGGGCAATAAGCATCGTCCACGGGATCCGTCTTAGGCGATTGCTTGCTCAGGTATTCGTGCGCTTGTGACGTACGCCCGAATGCATCCTGGTAACGCGTCGTGCCATCCGCATAACCAACGTAGGTTTCCCCTCCAAATCGCCATAATTCGTTGCGAGGTAGAAGAACATCTCCAATCTCGCGCCATTCAGGTACTTTTTCGTTCTCTGGATTTAGCCAGTCAGTGTTTCCGGCTGCGATGTACCTGCGGGCACGAGATTTCAGTATATGGTTAATTGACACGACCTCATCTGTGGAGAGCTCGCGCGTCCGGATGAAGGCGTCAGTGCGGACGAGGCTTTGCCCACGGAACCGGGCGTTTGTGCGTCGGGACGTCACATCTGCGGTAGCGGGTGATTGTGCATATTCGAGATTGGTGAGGATCAGACAGTGATTGCAATCGAGTGCGAAGATCGTTTGCGAGCCAATTAGTTCGATACCGGGGTCTTGCGGATAGCTGCATACCGTCGTGTTTGGCGGAAACGCCTTATGATAGACCGTGACAGGGTGGTCGGATAAAAGGAACTTTGCGGTGGAATTTCTCGCCGAGACAACCTCGCGAACGCCTTCTGACCATATCTTGCAGTGCATGTTCCGGAGGCCCTGCATCTCGATCATCAAGTCGATTTGCGTCATATCGTTATAACGGGCGATGATCCAGTCGAGGCCCTTGGGCGTTCGAAGTTTTTGAGTGTCAAGGTAGTCGAACAAGGAACCGAAGTAACTATGAATTCGGGTTAGATCGTTATCGATAAGCGCACGGACTGCCTCAGCACCTCGCTTGTCGACAACGCCGAAGAGAAACTTCTCAACGTCATCGTTGAGTACTTCGCCAAGTCGCGTTGTGTAGAGATCCCTCTCGAAGAAAGCGCGGCTAGGCGAGACCAAGCGAGGCCGATTTGCCGTGGCTATGCGTCCCCCTTGGTAGGTCCTGGATTCTGGCGACATATCCAGGAGGTACAGCATCCCTTGGCCTTGTGGAAGAAAGCCGCGTTGATACCATTGCGGAACATAATGATTGTTCCGGGTGATCTGCGTGGTCATGCGGACGCTCGCAAGCCCATGTTGGTGAAATAGGATAGCGACGGGCCATGCATTTCTTCCACTAAATTCAACCCTTACCAATCCGTCACCCCAGCGGAAGGCCGGGCCTAGTGACTTTGGCTATTGGCAAGTCGGGTGATTTGCTTCGCTCACTTATTCGGGGCCGTCCTCCGGACGTTGGGGAGGCTTCCTGGCATGATCTCCCCCTTAGGAGGGGCTGGCAGTATACGTCCAGGTTGCTCCTGCTTTGTAACTTCGGTAGGTTTTAGCGACGCCGCCTCTGGCGGCGCAGACCCAAGGAACTAAGGATAGGATGATGGCAAAGCAGACGACGCAGGAAGACCCATTCAAGCAGTTTGGCTCCCACGCTGAAGACATACGCATCGCGCTGAATGAGATCGCGCCCGGCATGGCCTACAAACTGGGCAATATGGAGTGGCTTAACGAGACCAAGGCAGGGATTCGATATCAGAACGGCGAAACGCTATCGCCGCTGACGGAAAAGATGTTCCTTATCTCTGCCATCATGGAGTTGGCGACCACCAGAAATCACCCGGAAGCTCTCTCCAAAAACATGGCTAGTGCAGGTGACAGCAAGCCAGATGGCGAAGTCGAGTCGCACCACATTGTGGCGTGGCGCGCAGCCAAGGCTCGCCAATCGAGATTGTTGTTGTTTGCCTGGCGCATTGCTATCAATGACAAGGACAATGGGGTGCATTTACCGGCCTACAAAAGATCGCAGATAGCCTCCCTTCCTGATGCGATCAAGCACAAGACCATTCACACCGATATCTACCACGCGCGGGTTTTCCTTCGGTTGCGAGCAGCCGCTGTGCAAAACGGGAAACAAACCGAAGTTGGTCGAGAAGCATTACGCGCGATCAAGAAGCAGATACTCAATGGCACGTTCCCGTATCGTCCGGAGCACCTGGTATGACGGTGTGGGAAATCACAAACAAATGGATGAATGATGTCGCCTGGGTAGGCCCTCCGCCGTGGACAGAGTTCGACGTGGACCAGACAGCAGCTGTCTGGAAGCCATTTGAACCGGATGTGGAAGGGCAGCCTCTCCACTGGACAACACGTCCAAAACTTGTCGTGCTACCCGAAGAAGGGCGTAAGAAACGCAAACCCCGCGCCGATATCAGTCCGTTTACGGCGCCTGGCCCTGGCTTGATCATCAACCAGAAAGCCCGAGAGACGTTCGGTGATTTTTTGGCGCAGTTTGGGCAGTTGCTGGAAGTCGACGTCGATGGGCAGATTGAGTATTACTACAACGCCACCAACGTCATCGATTGCCTCGATCACGAGCACTCTGAGGTATCAGCAGGCTACGTAGACGTGCCTGTCTTTCATGGGGATCGAGTGCCTGTTGAACCGACGATCTTTATCGAGCCCACGGTCACTTCGCGTATTTTTGTCAACGAGGGTGCCAAGACCATTCTGGAAGAGCGTATTGCAGCGAGCAAACTTGTCGGGATGAGCTTCAAGGCCTGGCGGAGCAGTGGTGCGGATAAAGTCACTTAAGGAAAGTACCGCTGCTCGGCCACGATAACGTAAACGCGCCGTCTAGTAGGAGGGTCGAGGGCGTCCAGCGGCTTAGGGATGGGCGGCAGCTAGCCATCAATAGACGCGGAAGCGACGCTATGGCATTCGGACGCATGGAACGAATCCTGATAGGGGAGATCACCAACAAGTGGATGAACGACGTTGCCGCGGTCGGTCTGGATCGTCGGTTGGAATTTGATCCTGACAAGCATGCACTCAACATGAAAGGTCGAGTGCAGCGCTCTTATGCAAGCGTGGGGTCTGGTCCCCAGGCGCACGCTTTCACGACTACTGCCACATCTGACCGTGCCCCCCAAGCCAGTTCTCCTCCCCCAGGCGAGACAGCACTTCGTCAAGCTTTGCGTTGATCGCTTCAAAGATGAAATACAGTTCGGCGCGGCCGATGGTCATGATGGCCTCGCCGTTCTCGGCGTTGTCTTCGTTGTAGGTGATGTGCGCCATCAGAGTCAGCATGTCTTGCAGATGCTTCAGGTCTTCGTAGCTGTCGCTGGACAATAGATAGAGTTGCGGTCCCCAAGGGCCGCCGTGCATGTCTTTCATGGTGGTTCTCTCCACACGCTTAGGTCACGCCGCGTATTGCGCGCGGCGTGAAGGGCTTTCAGGAAAAATCCTGCTCGCTATGTCGGAATCAGCTGCTTCCGTTTCGACGAATGCCCACTTTGGCTCGACGTCGCGCAGTCTGCGCGGCGGTGAAGTAGGGGAAATGCACCGCGGTGGGAGCACGAAAGCGTGCGGGTGCCGTATGATGATCGATAACCATTGTCAACTCGCTCTTAGTTGGTGGTGGCCAGCGGATCGTTTGGGTTGCAGCCCAGGCGATCCGCGCTACTTCACTCATGTCGGGCGTGTCGCAGTCATCACTAGGGATGGGCACGCCCGACTGCCGCACCATCGCATAAAACACCTGCCGTGATCTGTCGGGGGCGAGTGCTTTGAGGTGTTGGCGAATGCCTACGCGGCGAAGGCGGAACTGTCTGAATATGGTTTCGACGATATGGCCTCCCACGGGCCGGTCACGCAGTTCGCGGCTTGGCAAGGCTCCGTAGCGGTCAGACGGACGCGGGTAAAGCCGATCTCGCCGCGGCACGCAAGCTGGATCCCGATATCGAGGCGCATGCTGCCGGCCATGGATTGACGCTGGCGAAACCGTAGGCCAACCCACCAAGGTAGTCGCACAACCTTGCTTCCACGATTGAGCGATGAGCCCGGGGTCGCCGGCTCGACACAAAATTGCCATCTCATTGGCAGCCTCTCTCCCTGTGCGTATGCCAATATGATTTCGGCATCGGAGGCGCACCTTTAGGGGACGGATATGAGCAGATATTTTTCTGTGGTTTTTGCCTGGCGCTGGCCTACGTGCTTAGGCGCTTTGCTATGGGCGGCATGTAGTACGGTGTCAGCGACGCCGGCCACTTGCACGGCGTCGCCGGATCGATGTGCGGTGATCGGTGACAGCAAGAGCGGCTACGACGACCCTCACCGCGTCTTCATCCGCATCCAGTCCGATCTGGATCGGGTCGCAGCAGGGCAGCCCCGGCGCGCCGTGCCCGCTGGGGCCAGCCGCGATGCGGTGGAAATTATCGTGGATGCATATGCCGCTTACCTGCAACATGACGACAAACGCATGAATGACGCGCTTGCCGTGGCCGTGGAAAGCGCTCGGCAAAAAATGCAGGGCATGACCCCGTGGCAGAAGCCCACGTACGAGAAATACAACGCTCATCTGGCTGACGTCCTCCATGCCAGCCAACCCTTGCCGCATTTGCTGGCAGCGATCCGCACGGTGGACACTGCGCTGTACTACCAGGCAGGTGGCTTTGATCCTGAACAACGGGCTGACCAACTAGGCATGCGCGGCAACTCTCTTGAGCCAGAGGCCGGTTTGTGGCTGCGCCTGCCGTGCCGCACTTTGTATAACCATGCAAGTGATTTCGCAGCCAATGCGGATGCTTTGAAAGCCCTACCAGGTCCCGTTCTGGACTGTCCCAGCGATGACCCATCCTTCGGATCGCTGGCCGGCATCGCGAATGCGCCTCGATTGTTGAAGCCGCACCAGGCACCGGTCTGCCCGAATGGTGTCGCGAGCAATGGCTCGTGCTATGCGGCCGTCGCGCCATCCAAACCTGCTCCGCCGGATCCGCGCGAAGTGGCTATCGCCAGCATGGCCGTTAATCCCGATGCGGCGGAGCCTGTGCTTAAGCAGGCTGCCAAAAAGGACGTGCGCGGCGAACTGGATTATGCATTGTTCCTGCACGCCTTCCGTCGGCGCACGCTGGCGCGCGATGCACAGATCCAACATCTGCTCGACGATGTGCAAGCCAAGTCGTACGTAGATCAAAAACCCGATGGCGAATTCCCGATCACTGCATACGACGGCAGTGACGACACATTGGTGCCGCGGATCATTCTTGCCGCAATGGGCGAGGATCGAAGCGTATTCCAGTACGCCATTCCTTGCGAGGTGCTGAAGCGCAGGCCCGCGCTGGTGGCAGCCACCCATGCGCGCTATGGCAGTAACCGGGACAATTTTCTGCCGGCATCCGGTTGTGACGGCTCCGGTGGCCCTATCGGCTATCCCGCCGCTGCGGTGGCTGCCTTCAAGAACGGTGCGACCCATGCCGATGGCCATTTCATCGACAACTTTGGCGGAAGCATGGTCTATGGATTTATCAAGCAACAGCTTTCCACTGAGACCGCCATGCAGGTCGATCCAGCGTCCTTCTCCTCTTTCAAAAGTGGCCTGGATTATCCCTATCAGAACTGGGGTTACCTCGGCCTCAATAATTACCGCACCAGCTTGCGCCTGAAGGCGTCATACCAGACGGCGCAAAAGAAATTGGCCGATTATTACGTCACGCTGCACTTGTCACACGAACACGGCATGCAGGCTGCGCGCGCGGCGCTGTTCTCGCTGGTGTTTGGCCCTGAGTGCGGCTCGATGCTTCCAGCCACTTCACCGCGCGTTCTGCTGTTGCAACACGCGCCGTTGTCGGCGGTCGACCACGCGTTGTCCACTGACCATGCTAGCGATGGGTTATTGGCAGGATGCGCGCAGTTCGGCGGCATCGACCCATTGTTGCTGATTGCTTCCGGTAGTTATCCCGGGGCTCTTGATGCTCTGCTGGCCCACGGTGCGACAGTGAATGACGTTAACACCATCGGCAAGACGGCATTGATGGAGGCGGCGCAATTCGATCAGCCGCAAAGCGTGCGTTGGCTGCTGCAGCATGATGCCAACCCTAACGCCACGACTTGGCGGGTCGATAACGGCGCACTACTGCAACATGACGGGCGCACCGCGCTCATGTATGCGGCCGCCAACGCCTCGCTGTCGACGATCAGGTTGCTTCTGGTCAATGGCGCTGATCCGTACCAGACCGATACCAAGGGCTTTCGCGCCATCGACTACCTGCTAGGTTATGGTCCCACCCCACCCAATCCCTCATTGAACCACGCGGATCGTCTCAAGGCCCAGGAATTGTTGTATTGATTTCCGCCCACGCCGGTGGAGTTTCTGGCCTGATCTTTCCCATCTGAACGTTGGTTGCTGGGCGTGATGCGCATAGCGGAAAAGGCCATGAAACATGCACTGATCGCCTGCACAACGCTTGCTTTGGCGTCGTCATGCCCAGCTCAGGCAAACTCGGCGGACACCGCTTACCCGATGGCGGTCGAAGCGGAGGGTATCGAGAAGGCCGGCCATCACATCTATCTGGACATGCGCGTGTGGAATTGCTCCGACAAGCCGTTGACGATGGATATCGGGAACCTTCCGTGGGGCAGGTCACTCGGAAGGGGATTGTTGCTTTATCAGGCTTATGCGGGAAAGACGATCCAACAGGCGTATCCCATCGAAGATTTTCCGATGCGGCTTTACGACATTCCCGCCGGTGGAAGTGTCACTGGGCAAATCGCTCTCGACTGGTATTTTCCCGGCCTCGCCGGGATGAAAGACATGCGCGGCTTCGTTGTCTTCTGGGTTTACCAGCCGCTTGGCGAAAAAGGAGCGCCTGTCGGACCTAAGTTCGGCGGCATGGTGCCTATGGATGCTCGGCACGCCGCCGCATCTGGCGAGAATAGGTGCCGGCCTGGACCATCTCATCGGTAGCGTGTTCGATGATCCGGCCGGCGTGTCTTGCAGATGACTGAAATCGCTGGACCCACTTACTTCTGCGCGAAGGAAGCAAGCCCGCTCATTCCGCCTTTCTGGTAGATATCCCTGGCGACAGTCATGGCTTCATCGGGGCTGGCGGCGGGGTATTCCGCTTGTACCAAGGCAGTGCTTGAAATGAAGATGCTCAAAGAGGCGCGGCTTTTTTCCTTGTCCCACATGAGCATCGAATCATATTGCCGGGCCACGGTGAAATAACGCGTATTTTCAAGCGTCGCTATCATCGGCCCCACCGACTTCGGGTCCGCGGCGGCTGCTTGCTTGAGCGTGGCGATCGTCTGTTGATTCTCGGTCGCCGCTTTCGCGTTCTGGCTCAGGTCGCCCCATTCCGCAACGGGGGCAGATTTTGTGATGATTTTCAGGGTGACCTGCAGCGAGGGACCGCCGCCGGCGACCATGGTGCGATTCCATTCGCTCTTGGGACCTTCGGTAAAATTGCCGCAGGAAACCTGCTTTTCCATCTGGGTGCCGGCAACTGTCGGGGGGATGAATTTCTCCAGTCCGAAACAGGTGTTGCCCACTTCCAGTTTGTCTGCGTGGGCGCTGCCGGCAGTCAGCACAGCGAAGGCCGCCAGGCAAAAAAGACTCAATTTCATGGATGTTTTCCCTTTGATCCGATACGCCACGGTATTTGCCGATGGATTCATCAGCACGAAAATTGTTATTCCGCCTACCCCAAAACAGTGCACACATATTCTCTTGCCTGTGCCTGCAAAGCGCCAGCCTTCGGCTTCCAGGAAACCCTTGCTCGTCATTCCGACGAAGGCCCACTGCTGTCCGGGGAATTTTTTCGGAAGCCCTGCCGACGACAGGATGCTCGCGCCATGTTCCATTTCACCCGGCCGTCATTCCCGCGAAAGCGGGAATGACGTCAAGCAAAAATGGGGAGCGGCGTTGAATTCAAGTCACTTGCCGAGCAGGAGTGATGGAATCCAAAGCATTTGCGATGCTTTCGCTAATCTGCAAATTTTTCCCCGGACAGCAGTGGGCCTTCGCCGGAATGACGTCAGGCGGAAAATGCCTTGCAGCTAGCGTTAAGTTCGGAGCGTTGCCCTAAGCCCACCCACGCAGCCGATACCACCAAAACCCCACATGCTCACGCAAGCAATGCCCGCTCAAGCGCAAGGCCGCACGCGCAGGCCACCAGGGATGTGCTTGCCAGGATGGATGGACAGCGTCGTAGGCGGGGGCAGGGATCACGTCCAGGCCTTGCTTTGCAAATGCCGCGGCGGCCCGTGGCATATGGGTGGTGGATGTCACCAGCAAAATGCGTAGCAGCTTTTCGCGCTTGAGCATGGCGGCGGAGTAGAGGGCGTTTTCGTGCGTGTTGGTGCTTGCGTGCTCGGTGCGCAGCGCATCGGGCGGTACGCCTTGCCGCAGCAAAGCGCGCGCCATTCGCTGCGCCTGGTCGTCGCCGGAAAGCAGCACTACGTTGGCGCGTGCGTCGCGGAACAGTTGCAGGCCGAAACCAATGCGCGTGGCGAGGCTGTGCGGGTCATCCGCATCCAGGTACCAGGCTGAGTGCGGCAGTGCGCCGCCGCCCAGCACCACGATCGCATCGGCCTTGGCATAGGCGGATGCCGGTTGCGGCGGATTGCGATGTTCCAGCGTTTCGCGCAGGCGGATGGCTACCGCAGGCGTGGCGCACAGCCATAGCCAGGCGCCGCCGAGCGCCAGCAGCACGAGGGCAAGGCGATAGTGCTGGCGGCATAAAAAATAGAGCCCGGCCACGGCAAGCAGGGCTGCCTGGTTGATCGGGTAAATTACTTGCTCAAGCAGGTCCATCGGAATGCGCGCTCCTCAGGGTTTTTCCTCGCCCGGATGGTGATCGTAAGGGCCGTGCGCTGGCCGCGCCGCCCCCATGCACATCGCCTGCTTATCCCAGTTCAAGATCAAGAAGCATGCCAAAACCGGCCGCTGGCGGGGTACGGCAGGCTGATTTTTCACCTATTGCTTTGCTCGTTTGTCAAGGGCAATAATGAGATGTAGTTCACATTTTACTCACCGGCGAGGACCGCCATGAACCGTGTCATCCGTTGTTTCGCACTGTGTCTGCCTTTGCTGCTAGCCGCCTGTGCCACGACGGGTAGTTCCAGCGCGCCGCCGGTGCCCAAGGCCGACGTGCAGGCCGTCACTACCTACCACATCGGGGTGGACGACCAGTTACAGATCACCGTCTGGCACAACCCGGACCTCAGCGTGAGCGTGCCGGTGCGGCCGGACGGCAAGATCACCGTGCCGCTGATCGGCGATGTGGCCGCCGGCGGCAAGACGCCGGATGAGGTATCCGGTGAGATCAAGGATCGGCTGCAGTCCTATATCCGCGATCCGCAGGTTGCCGTGATTCTTATTGCGCTGCGCAGCAACGAATACCTGTCGCGCGTGCGCGTGACCGGCGCGGTGCGCAGCCCCATTTCCATTCCTTATCGCCAGGGCATGACGGTGCTCGATGCGGTGCTGGCGGCCGGCGGCATCACCGAGTTTGCCGCGCCCGACCGTACCGAGCTGTACCGCAAGGGCGATGGCGGAAGCACGACGTCGTATTCGGTGCACCTGGACA
>Ga0209026_1001068_pt1 | contig 13281 bp, 14 predicted proteins | sample AraplaCL_Col_mCL_FD_184262 | JGI IMG/M metagenome (GOLD analysis project Ga0209026, IMG submission 184262) | Arabidopsis root microbial communities from the University of North Carolina, USA - plate scrape CL_Col_mCL (SPAdes) (version 2) | ecosystem: Host-associated > Plants > Roots >... | reverse complement strand
AGGCGTGCAGAACTTTCACCCTGAAGAAGGCGAGCCGAGCTATTTCGCGTACAGTGCCACGCTGCGCATCCACGGTATGGACCTGCCACTCGACGAAATTGAGCAGCGTCTCGGCGTAAAAGCATCCCATCAGCATCGCCGCGGTGAACAGGGCAGGCCGAACGCGCGGCCCTATCGATCGGACGCATGGCACCTAACAGCCGCTACTCCGGAAGAGAGCGAGCTCACGGAGCACCTCCGCGAGCTTTGGCGGCAGGTCGAACCGCACGTAGAATACCTCCGCTCGCTCGACGCCAGCATTGATGTGTTTTGCGGCTACAGGTCAAACAATGGTGCGGCAGGGTTCGAGGTACAACCGGACGCACTTGAGATTTTCCGCGCTCTGGACATTCCGTTTGGGCTCTCGGTGATCGTCGATAGTTGGCTTGAACAGCGTCTGGATACGCCCACCATCCAGTAGCCGCATGTCTGCAAAACCGGGCCGGCGTCTAAAAGCTGCCGGTCTGCTAACCACCCAGTTCCAGCCATTCCCGACCGGACCGCATGGAACGGCGGCTCCCGACCCCAAACTTGGACATACGACCTGTTAGTGCGAGCACCTAAAAGCGGTCCGCCCATAACGGTCGGAGGTCCCAGAGAAGAGAGCTTTAGAAGCGGGGCGTCATCCAAACGCCGCCTGTCTTTGAAATTCGCAAGTAATGCACGAGGTGGTCCGGGCCAAATTGGTAGAGCGTAGAGCGTGTCGCCATTCTTGGATCGGCTAGAAACGTTGACGGATCGTCGGTTCGATCGACTGTATCAAAGGTATCAACAACCAAAACCTCGCCATAAGCATCGCTGTATCCAGCCGACGTCTCGCTGTATCCAATTATATGACCGTTGTAATGAGAAACTTCTTTTGACCAAGTGGCCAGCCAGGCAACTTTTCCTTTTGCTATAGTCTTTCCGTTTTCGAATGCGACCACATCATCGGCGAACAACGGCGCATAGGCTGCCGCATCGGGCAATTTCCCAGCCGTTAGAATCTTTGCGGCTCGCCAAATATATTCCGGCGGTGGTGGCGGCGGAGCAGCGACGGCGGGTAGCGATGCCATCGCCGAAAGGGCAAACACAAAGCTGCGCATAACTGTCTCCACCAGTCTGAGGAACCTATCGGTCTCTGCGGCACGCTGACAAGCACCTGGGTCAGCTTTACCAGTGTCAAGCTGCAAAGCCGCCCGTCGCTTCACCACCCAGTCCCGGTCATTCCCTGAGCCTTTCGACACCGTTCGCCCGGAACGGCGACAACGGGGTGGTAAGGAGACATTGACCTTCGCTGCACCCGTTCCAGGCTCTCCGCTGTGAGCAACCAAAGCATATTTTGGTCATTTGTCGCGGCGTTTGGTGCGTGGGTAATGATCCACTGTCCACTATCTGCTTGGAAAGAATACCGGAACGGTGTTGCAAAAGGACTCGATCTGGCAAGCCACACGCCACGAGACTTCGCGCGAGAGGTCCACCCGATAAGGTTTTGGCTTACCATCATTGTCACGTTTCTGGCTGGATTGATGGGGCTGTGCTTCCTCCTCGTCGGCATCGCCTTTTTTATCTATGATTGAAGCGTTAGCACCGAATGTCGGTAATTGGGTCGGAAGCCGCCATTCGTGTCAGCCCACCCCGGAACGGCTGCTTTCGCAGCATCGCCAGCCAAAAGCTGCCGGTCGGCTGACCACCCCGTAGCGGCCATTCAATATTTAGAGGCCGCCCGAGCCGGATAGACTCTGCGGAGATTATAGCTCTAGTACCTTCGAAATCGCCGCGTGGGTCTGCGCCGCGAGCTGCTTGCGGTCGACTGTCGCCCCGTCGAGCGGCGGCAGGAAATGCAGCGTCAGCGCCACAGGCGCGGGACGGTTGAGCATGCGCTTCATCTCGCTGACGAAGCCTGCGCCGTCGGGCCAGGCGATCTCTTCCTGGCGGGCGCCATAATCAAGCACGACCGGCTGGACCGCCACGCCCGCTTCGTTGGCGGATACGAACAAGGACGGACGAAAGGGCGAGAGTGCGATCCCGTCGCCAGTCCCGGCTTCGGGGAATAGGACGACCGGTACGCCCTCCTTCAACGCCGCCGAGACCGCATTGGCCTGGACGCGCGTCTCGCTTCGCATCTGGCGACGGACGAAGACGCTGCCGCCGAGCTTGGCGAGCCAGCCGATCAGCGACCAGCCGGCAATCTCCGACTTGGCGATGAAGCGCGCATAGGTAGTGCCACCGATCGCGGGGATGTCGAGCCAGGAAATGTGATTTGCAACGTAGAGCGCATTGCCCGTGACGGGTATGCCCGTCACCGTGATGCGCAGCCCGAGCAGCCAGGCGACCCAACCGAGGTAGGAGCGGACGATGGATCGACCGCCCCCGAACAGCCGGAACAGCCCGAAAACCGGCAGATAGGCGATGAGCAGCACCGCCATGACCAGCACGCGCGCCACCATGCGAAAAGTCATGGAAGAAACTCAGTCCTTCCGGTCGAGCGAGACGCCGTACAATTCCATGCGGTGATCGACCAGGCGGAAGCCCAGTTTCTCGGCAATCCTTTTCTGGAGCGCTTCCAACTCGGCATCGACGAACTCGATCACCTTGCCGGTCTCGACGTCGATCAGATGGTCGTGGTGGGTTTCCGCGGCCGCTTCGTAGCGCGCGCGGCCATCGCCAAAGTCATGGCGTTCGAGGATGCCCGCATCCTCGAACAGGCGAACCGTGCGATAGACGGTCGCGATCGAGATGCCGGGATCGATTGCGGCGGCGCGTTCGTGCAACGCCTCCACATCGGGATGATCCTCCGATTCCGACAGGACGCGCGCGATGACCTTGCGCTGCTCGGTAATGCGCAGGCCCTTGTCGGCGCAGAGCGCCTCAACGTCGATCGAGCGGGTCATCGTCCGCATTCCTACCGGCTTTGCACAGAGGTTGGAAGTAGAGTCAGGCGAAGCGATCGCCGATCGGGCGGGCGAGCGTGCGCGCGTCGCGCGTGGTGCCGTCGAGTCCGCGATAATAATCGCGGCGGCGCCCGATCTCGCCGAACCCGGCCTCGTGATAGAGATCGAAGGCATGGTTGCCGTCGCGCACCTCCAGCAAAAGACGGTGCGCGCCTTTCTCGGCGGCGATCGCTACTGTCCGTTCGATCAGCGCGCGGCCGATGCCGTGGCCGCGGGCATGCGGCTCGACCGCGAGCAATAGCAATTCCGCCTCGTCCATCAACAGGCGGCTGAGCGCGAAGCCGACAGTGCGCCCATCCTGCTCGGCGAAGCTCAGCCAGACGTCGGGCAGCGAGAGGATGCCGAGGCACTGGCCCGCATTCCACGCTTCGCCGAACAAGGGATCGAACGCGTTGGTCATGACCTGCATCAGCACGTCGATATCGCCCTCATCGCCCTCCCTGAGCATGAAGGTCATTGCGGGACCTTCGCATCGGGCGCGCGGCCGTAAAGCGGGGTCGGCGGCAGCGCGGTCAAAGCGCCGGGAAGCAGGCGGGCGTCGGCGGCGTTGGGAAAAACCTCTTCGGCACGCCCGGTGCCGCGCGCCGCGACCAGCGCTTCCGCGCCCGAGCCCAGCACGAGATCGTCCGGAACGGCTTGCGCGGCGGCCTCCGGCCGGAGCGACCGGAGCGCATCGACCGGCGTCAGAGGCGCGCGGGCGAAGCGCTGGACGAACAATTCGCCATGCCCTCCCGAAAGCGCCACGCCGACATCCTCCTTCGCCGTCGCGGCAATCAGCGCGAGCGCGCTGAAGCCCGAAACAGGCACACCCCAGGCAAGCGCCAATCCGCGCGCTGCGGCGATACCGACCCGGATACCCGTGAAACTGCCCGGCCCGCAATCGACCTGGATCAGGTCGGCACGATTTTGCCCGGCTTCGGCCAGCACCTCACCAACCATCGGCACGAGCCGTTCGGCATGGCCGCGCCCGACCAGCTCGTGGCGCGCGGCGAGGATGCGGTCGCCATCGAGCAGCGCCACCGAGCAGGCGGCGGTCGCCGTCTCGATCACCAAAGCAATCATCAGATCAAAGTATCTGGTTCGCCTCGTCGAAGTCGAGACGCGGATGCCGGTCGAAGATGCTCGCCGGATCGCCATAGCCGAGCGTCGAAATGAAATTGGCCCTGTAGGAGGTGCCCGTGAAGAAGGCTTCGTTGACCTTGTTGGTGTCGAAACCCGACATCGGGCCGGTGTCGAGCCCGAGCATGCGCGCGGCGATGATGAAATAAGCGCCCTGCAATGTCGAATTGCGGAACGCCGATTCCTGGATCAGCCCGTCATTGCCGAGGAACCAGGCGCGGGCGTCGGTATGCGGGAAGAGCCGGGGCAGCTTCTCGTAAAATTCCATATCCATCGCGAGGATAGCGGTGACGGGCGCCTTCCTCACCTTGGGCGCATTCTGCGCGGAGCAGAATTGGGCGAGCTTGTCCTTGGCCTCCTGGCTCACGCACCAGACAATGCGCAAGGGCTCCTGATTGGCGGACGTGGGTCCCCATTTGAGCAGATCCCAGATCGCGCGCAGCTGATCCTGACCGACCGGTTTGTCGATATAGCCGTTATAGGTGCGCGCGGTACGGAAGACGCGGTCGAGGGCCTCGTCGTTGAGCGGCGTGGACATAAGCTTCCCCTTTATGGGCGGAGTTCAGGCCGCGCGGACCTCGGTCACCTCGGGCACATAATGTTTGAGCAATTGCTCGATGCCCTGCTTGAGCGTCGCGGTGGACGAGGGACAGCCCGAGCAGGCGCCATGCATCGCCAGATAGACCACACCCTTGTCGAAGCCGCGATAGACGATGTCGCCGCCGTCATTGGCGACCGCGGGCCGGACGCGCGTGTCGATCAGCTCCTTGATCTGCGCGACGATATCCGCGTCCTCGGGATTCTCCGCCCATTCGCCGGCATCGTCGTCGATATGGATATCGGCCGCCGTGCCCGCGCGGAAAAGCGGCGCCTGCGACGAGAAATGATCGAGCAGGATCGACAGGACCTGCGGCTTTAGGTCGCGCCAGTCGGCGCCCTCCCCTGCCGTCACCGCGATGAAATCACGCCCATAGAAGACGCCCGCGACATCACCCAGCCCGAACAGGGCTTCGGCAAGCGGCGAGGCTTCCGCCTCTTCCGCATCGGCGAAATCGCGGGGCGGTCCGGATTCGATCACGGCACGGCCGGGAAGGAATTTGAGCGTCGCCGGATTAGGCGTGGTTTCGGTCTCGATCAGCATGGCTGCCATGTGGGCCGAAGGGCGCCGCAGATCAAGGCGCGCGCTTTTTGTTTCGCTTCGCTGGGCCGCACCGGCTCGTACGGCAAGGCCGGACCCTAGCTCCGCACTCCTACCCAGATGACGTGATGGGCACCTTTCCGCCCTCCCGTCGCGCGGACCTTCACTTCGTCCGCGCGGAAACCCGCACGGCGCATGCGATCGGTGAAGGCCTTGTCGGGATAGGCCGACCAGATTGCCAGCACGCCGCCGGGCCGCAATGCGCCATGCGCCGCGCGAAGCCCCTCCGGACCGTAGAGCCGGTCATTGGCCATGTGGATCAGGCCGTCGGGCCCATTGTCCACATCGAGGAGGATTGCGTCATATGCGCCGCGCGATCCGGCGATCAGTTCATGGACGTCGCGCACCTGAATATCCACGCGCGGATCGTCGAGGCTGTCCTCAAACAGATGCGCGAGCGGCCCGCGTGCCCATTCCACAATCTTGGGCACCAATTCGCCCACAGTGACCTGGGCATCACCAGGCAGCACCGCGAGCGCCGCGCGCAAGGTGAAGCCCATGCCGAGGCCGCCGATGAGCATGTGCGGTCGCTGCCGCCCCTTAAGGCGCTCGTAGGCGAGCGTCGCAAGCGCCTCCTCCGAGCCGCGCAGGCGGCTGCTCATCAGCTCGTTGCGGCCGAACAGAATCATGTAATCCTGCCCGCGCCGCATCAGCCGCAGAGTGCCGCCGTCGGGAAGATCCGCCGTGTCGAGCAGTTCGAGCGGGATCAAATCTCAGCGACCCTTGCGATTCTTGCGCGCGGCATAGCGTGCATCGCGGGCAGCCTTCTTTTCCGCCTCGGTCAGTTCCGGGCGCGGCGCCGGCACGGATGCGGCGGCACGCTCGCGCTTTTCGGCCTTCTCGCGCTCGCGGGCGGCCTTCTTCTCCTCGCTGAGCCGGGCGGCTTCAGCGTCGCGCAGGGCCTGCGCCGCCTTTCGCTCTTCCAGCACGGCCGGGTCGATCGGCGGACGCGCGAGCAGCTTTTCCAGCGCGCGCTGCCTGGCCTGCGCTGCGCTGGCAGCACGATCCTGGAAGGAGGGGTCTTTAAAGGAGGGCATGACGAAACGAGATCTTTCAATGGATGGGAGTATGGAAAACGCGGGCGCCGCGATTTGGTGCGATCAATGCGGCAGCGTCGGGCTGCGCGCCGCCTAGTCCGAAGACAGCGGAATAGCAAAAACGCGGTTCAGGGCTTGGCCGACTTCTGCTTGCCCAACCGTGTCATCAGGATCGCGGCGCGCTTCGCCTGGCGCGGGAAACTGGTGAGGTCGGCGGTCTCGCCGATCGCGTGCGCGCCATTGCCCGCGGCACCCGTGCCGACCAGCCCATCGGTATAAGGGGCGACGAAGGCGATATCGCCCGCGCCGCGCCGCATCGGATCGAGCTCGCCCATCTGCGGCAGGCCGAGATCGGCATTCACGCCGTTGAGCTGCGCGAGAAGCGCGCGGCTGCCCCCGGTCGGCGCCATCGCCGGATAGCCTTCGCTGAAGCTGATCTGCGCGCCGGTGTTGGGCAGGTGATCGGCGACGATCGTGCGCATCTTCTGCTCGATACGCATCGCCTGATCGTTGGACAAAGCGCGTATGTCGCCGGTGGCATAGCCCTGGCCAGCGATGATATTGGCCTTGCCCTGTGCGGTGCCGCCGACCGCTTCCTCGGTAGTGGCGGAGGGCGTGGCGGTGACGCCGCCAAGTATGATGCCCACGCTGTAGGTCAGATTGGGCTCGCGCAGCTCGCGGCGGAACGTGTCGATGATGCGCGCCAGTTCGTAATTGGCCCCGAACCCATCCTCCTTGCCGAAGATGCCCGCGGAATGGCCGGTATGGCCGGTCGTGGTGAGCGTCCAGGTGATCGATCCACGGCGCGAGATCGAGCCCACATCCTTGCCGTCGACCTGGGCCAGGCCTTCGAATTCGAGAGCGGCGTCGGCCCATTTGCCCGCGGCGATCATGTCGGCGCGCGCCAGCTCGACCGGGTGGCCCGCGCTTTCCTCGTCGCCCGACAGCACTATCCGGATATCCGCATTCTTGAGCGTCCCCGCCGCCTGCATAGCACGCAGCGCGGAGACCATGATGACAAGCCCGCCCTTCATATCGCTGACACCCGGCCCCTCGACCGTATCGCCACGCCGGGTCATCTTCTGGAAGGGGCTGTCCTTCTCGAAAACCGTGTCCATATGCCCGATCAGCAGGATATGCTTGCCGTGGCCTTTATGCTCGGCGACGAGATGGCCCGCGCGGCCGGTCTCCGGCATCGGCACCCAGCGCACGGTGAAGCCCAACGGCTCAAGCTCGGCCTGCATCATGCCCGCGACCGTGCGCACCCCCTCGAAATTGCGGGTGCCGCTATTCTGGTCGACCAGCTTCTGGAGCAAGGCGATATCGCGGTTCCGCGAGGCGTCGACGGCGGCGACCATCTTTTTCTCGGCGGGCGAGAGCGCGGCGCTGACAGTGCCGGCGAGGAGAGCGGCGACCGCGCAGGCTGCTATCGTTTTCAAAGCTCGTTCCCCAAAAGATCGCCGGGCGCCGGCGCGCTTAGTGCGAGGCAGGCAGCGTGTACTGATATTTGATCCGGCCATCGGCAACAGTCCAGACATCGCCACTGGCGGCGATCGCGACGGCAAGCGGAATATGCGAAGCCAACGAAGTCCACACGTGGATTTCGGTCGGTTGGGGATCGAGCAAATGCGTCACGACAAACATGCGGGTATCGGCTGGCATCTGCTTGCGGTCCAACGCGATACAGCTCTTGGCGAAGGCGCGCGAGCGGACGATCGAGCCGTCAGCTGCGACATCGGCGCGATAATGGCCGCCGATCGGGAAGCTGTCCAAGCTAGCTTGAGGGGTGAGCACGTAGACCGGAACCACTGCGTCGAGCGTGGCCGGCGGTAGGACCACGCTGTTGATCGACTGATTGCTGCACGGCCTGAAGCCAATCTTGCGCAGGCCATCGGCCGTCATCACGACCGAGCGCGCCGCCACCATGCGCTGCTCGATCGGTGTCATGCTACGATCCTCGCCGGCCGCGAGAATGTGCTGCGACAGCACTTTCTGGCCCTGCATATGCGCGACGAAAAGCTTGTAAGGCTGTTTGCCGTTTAATCCGTAGAAGGTCGCGATAGTGCCGCCCGGCTCGCGCTCCACAATCCACCCGCGCACGCCAGCTGCTCCCGCATCGGGAATCGCCGCAGCCATCGCATCGGTCGAACCCCAGGCCGCCTGATCGAAATCGTAGATATCGCGTCCGATCCGCTCTGCTTCGGCGGTAGCGGCGAGTTGCTCCGGGGGGCGGGGGATGACGTTAGGTGGGGGAGCGGGCGCGGGCGAAGCGGATGAAAGTCCGGCGAGCAGGAGCAGTGGCCACATATCGACAGGCTAATTGGCATCAAGGACCCCGTCCAACCCTTATGCATTCGATCTTTCAGGCATCGGGCCCGCGCGCGCTGATCAATTTGCTGCGGTACGGAAAATCGTGTCGTCGCCTTCTTCGCTCCTTGATTTCGCAGCTGCGAAAAGGCATATGCGCGTCAGCACCGACGCATTCGTGCGTCCGGTCGGGCAGCGTGAACTTCCGCTATCGAAGCGGGTCGTGCCCCCCTTGAGGTGCTGTTAGCCAAGGGCTCCCCTTTCACGCGGGTCGTCTCATGAACCCGCTTGCCGCGGTTCGAGATGCTTTGCGTCCCGGGCCGTTGTTCGCGCACACGAAAGTGCATCAATTGACCAAATTTTCCGACCTCGGCCTCGCCGCGCCTCTGCAGCAGGCGCTTGCCGCCAAGGGCTATGAAAACCCCACGCCGATCCAGGCACAGGCCATCCCGGTCGTGCTGGAAGGCCGCGACCTGTGCGGCATCGCCCAGACCGGCACCGGCAAGACCGCGGCGTTCGCGCTGCCGTCGCTCCATCGCCTTGCCGCCGACGCCAAGCCGCGCCCGATCAAGGGCTGCCGCATGCTGGTGCTGGCGCCGACGCGCGAGCTGGCCAGCCAGATCGCCGAGAGCTTCACCGCCTACGGCAAGAATCTGCGCCTGTCGGTCCTGACCGTGTTCGGCGGCGTGCCGATCAACCGCCAGATCCGCCAGCTTTCGGGCGGCGTCGACATCCTCGTCGCCACGCCGGGCCGTCTGCTCGACCTGATCGACCAGCGCGCGATGACGCTGCGCGACGTCGAGATCCTCGTCCTCGACGAGGCCGACCAGATGCTCGACCTGGGCTTCATCCATGCGCTGAAGCGCATCCACCAGCTGGTGCCCAAGAAGCGCCAGACCCTGTTCTTCTCGGCCACCATGCCGAAGACAATCGCGGACCTAGGTGACAGCTTCCTGACCAATCCGGTCAAGGTTTCGGTCGCGCCGCCTTCGACCACCGCCGAGCGGGTCGAGCAATATGTGACCTTCGTCAATCAGGCGGAGAAGCAGGCGTTGCTGACGCTGACGCTCAAGCGCGAGACGATCGACCGCGCGCTGGTCTTCACGCGCACAAAGCATGGCGCCGACCGCGTCGTGAAGCATCTGACCGCCGCCGGCATCGCCGCCAACGCGATCCACGGCAACAAGAGCCAGCCGCAGCGCGAACGCGCTCTGGCCGAATTCAAGGCGGGCCGGGCGCCGATCCTGGTCGCGACCGACATTGCCGCGCGCGGCATCGACGTGTCGGGCGTGAGCCACGTCTTCAATTTCGAGCTGCCCAACGTCGCCGAGCAATATGTCCACCGCATCGGCCGCACCGCGCGCGCCGGCGCGACCGGGCTCGCCATCTCGTTCGTGGCGGATGACGAAAAGCCCTATCTGCGCTCGATCGAGAAGCTCACGCGCGTGCGCCCGACGATCGTGCCGCTGCCCGAGAATTTCCTGGCCGAGCAGGCAAAACTGCCCAAGCCCGCCAAGAACGAGCCGCGCGAGCATTCGCATCGCGGCCCGCGTCAGGGCCAGGGCCAGCGCCGCCACGAAGGCGGGCGCGATGGCGAGCGGCCTGCGGGTGGTGCGCCCAAGCGCCGCTTCGGCCCGCGCAAGGGTGCGCCCGGCCAGCACCGCAATGCGGTCAAGCGGACCGGCGGCGGCGGACGCTAAAGCGACCAGAGTCTAGGCAACGCCGGGCGGTCACGCTACCGCCCGGCTATGCCGCTCGATCCTGTCACTCTCACCCAGCAATTGATCGCCTGCCCCAGCGTCACGCCGGAGGATGCGGGCGCACAGGATGTGCTGACCTATGCGCTTGAGGCGCAGGGGTTCGAAGTCCACCGCTTCACCGACGGCAGCCCACCCGACGGCCCGGTCGAGAATCTGTTCGCGATCCGGGGACAGGGCACCCCTTTTTTCGCTTTTGCCGGTCATAGCGACGTCGTTCCGCCGGGCGGCGGTTGGACCGAAGACGCCTTTCATCCACGTATCGACGGCGACCTGCTCTACGGGCGCGGCGCGGTCGACATGAAGGGCGCGCTGGCCGCTTTCATCGCCGCTGCAAAGCGCGTGCCCGATCACAAGGGCACGCTCGCCTTCATCATCACCGGCGACGAGGAAGGCCCCGCCATCCACGGCACCGCCGCGATCATCGAATGGATGAAGGCGCAGGGCCACCGGCCCGATCTGATCCTGGTCGGCGAGCCCACCTCCTCCGCGCGGCTGGGCGATACGATCAAGATCGGCCGGCGCGGATCGGTCAATATGTGGATCGAGGTGCCCGGCACGCAGGGCCATGTCGCCTACCCACATCTCGCCGATAACCCGATCCCCGCGCTGGCGCGGATCGTGTCGCGACTTTCGGCGATCGAGCTGGACGGGGGCAATGAATGGTTCCAGCCGTCGAACCTGGAATTCACCGACGTCGATACCGGCAATGCCGCGACCAACGTCATTCCGGGCGTGGCGCGCGCGCGGCTCAATATCCGCTTCAACGACATGCAGAACGGCCCCGATCTGGTCGCGATGGTCGAGAAGATCGTGGCCGAGGAAGCGCCAAAGGCGCGCGTGATCGCGCGGATTTCGGGCGAAGCCTTCCTGACCCCGCCGGGCGAATTGTCGGCCCTGGTGAGCGCGGCGATTCAGGATGTGACGGGCGTGACGCCCGAATTCTCGACCACCGGCGGCACGTCGGACGCGCGTTTCCTGTCGAAGCTGGCACCCACGGTCGAGTTCGGGCTGATCAACGCGACCATGCACAAATTGGACGAAGCGGTGGCAATCCCCGACCTCCACGCGCTGACCGACATTTACGAAGACGTCATTCGCCGCGTTTTCGCCTGAGGATGACGTAGAGCGCGCCCGTGCCGCCATGGCGGGGATGCGCGTTGCGGACCGCCGCGATGCGGTCGCGATAGCCCGAGCTGCCGAGCCAGGTTCCGATAGCGGCGCGGATGAGTCCCCTGCCCTTCGTGTCGGGCTTGGGCGGCTTGCCCGTGATCACAAGCAATATGCGCACATCGTCCATCACCGCGCGTGCCAATGCATGTTCAAGCGCATTGGCGGCGGTGGCGAGCGTGTGGCCATGGAGATCGATCGTGCGGTCGGGCGAGACGGCCCCCTTGCGCAGCCGCCTGTCCCAGCCGCCGTCAAGCGTTTCGGGGGGCGCGGGCTCGTTGAGCCGCGCGGGCCTGGGTAGGGGCAATGCGCGTGCGATCGGTTTGCGCTTGACCGGCGGCAGGAGCGCTTCGGCCGACATTTCGGCCTTTTCCGCCGACTTGCCCTCGAAAGGCGTCACCGTCGCCGCGACGCGCGCCCAGAGCGCGCGTTCCTCAGCGCTGAGGCGTCGCCCCGGCGGCACTGGTCTGCTGCTGGATCAGAAGCGGCTGGAGCTTGGCGAGCGTTCCGCGCGGGACCAGGATCAACATCTGGCCGTGCGCCGACATCCCGCCCGCAGTAATTGCGGCAATCACGCCCGCGCCCCAATAGGTATCGACCCGGTTGGCGCCCTTGATGGCGCCGCCCGTATCCTGCGCGACCCATAGGCCATTCGCCTCTACCCGGTCGGAGGAGAGCCAGAGCGGTGCACCCAAGGGCGTGAAATTGGGGTCGGCGGCGACGCTGACATGGCCGACGACGGGCGCGCCCATCGCCCCCAAAGGCGCGCCGCCCGGAAGCTCGTGGAAGAAGACGACGCTCTTATTCTCCTCCATCAGCGACTGGCGCTGATCGGGATGGTCGGCGAGATAGGCCTTTATGCCCTGCATCGAGGTCGCGTAGGTCGTCCCCGGGCCGATCAGGCCGCGATCGCGCATCACCTTGCCGATGCCGGTATAATTATAGCCGTTCTGCGTATCGTAGCCGATCCACATGTAGCTGCCGTCCGGCAGGTGAAGCCGGCCCGAGCCCTGGATCTCCAGAAAGAACAATTCGACCGGATCCTGCACCCAGGCGATTTCGAGGCCTTGGTTGGCAAGCGCGCCGGCATCGATCGCAGCGCGATCGTAATAAGGCACGAACTGGCCATCCTGCATGCGGCCGCGCACCTTCTTGCCCGTGGGAGCCCCCCCTGCCGCGATCCCGCTGTCCATCTCCACCAGATCGGGCGGGCGACGATAGACGGGCACGTCATAGCCCGAGTCGTGCATGCGCGAACCTTCGATCTCGGGTGCGTAATAACCGGTCGCGAAGAGCGCACCGTTGGCGACAAGGACGGTTTCGAACTGATTCTGGAAGAAGGCGACCGGATCGCTGTCGGGCACGGCTGCCGCGGCGCAGGCCGGCGCCCAGTCCGCAGGCTGGGTGAGGCCGGTCAGGTCCTTGCGCTTGAGCAGCGAGCGGCAGGATGCCTTGAAGGCATCGCGCACCGCGGACGCCTGGTCGGCGGTAAGGTCGAGCGACGAGACGGGCGGCCCGGCAGATATGCCGGCTTCCAGCGCATTGCGCGGGGGCGGTGGCTTGGCCGGCTCGGCGGGCTGGGGCCGCGCGGGCGGCGGCGTTTCGCCGTGGGGCGGGCGATGCGGCGTGGTCGAGCAGGCGGCGACGAAAAGAGTCGCGGCAAGCGCGAATCCAAGCCGGATGGAGCCTCCCCGCATTTGGGGTCAGGCCGCTTCGTCGGT
>Ga0209026_1001065_pt1 | contig 13331 bp, 6 predicted proteins | sample AraplaCL_Col_mCL_FD_184262 | JGI IMG/M metagenome (GOLD analysis project Ga0209026, IMG submission 184262) | Arabidopsis root microbial communities from the University of North Carolina, USA - plate scrape CL_Col_mCL (SPAdes) (version 2) | ecosystem: Host-associated > Plants > Roots >... | reverse complement strand
AGGCTAAAGGCGAAATATTGGAGCTGAAAAACACCATCAATACCATGGTGGACCAGTTGAACTCTTTCTCATCAGAAGTAACGCGTGTGGCGTTGGAGGTGGGTACCGAGGGTAAGCTGGGCGGTCAGGCGAAGGTTCCGGGTGTTGCAGGTACCTGGAAGGATTTGACCGACTCGGTAAACCGCATGGCCGGTAACTTAACATCGCAGGTGCGGAATATAGCCGGTGTAACAACTGCGGTAGCCAATGGTGACTTGTCCAAGAAGATTACAGTGGACGTAAAAGGTGAGATGCTGGAGTTGAAAAAGACGATCAATACGATGGTGGATCAGCTCAACTCTTTCGCATCCGAAGTAACGCGTGTGGCACTTGAGGTGGGTACCGAAGGTAAACTGGGTGGCCAGGCACGTGTAAAAGGAGTTGGCGGTGTATGGAAGGACCTGACAGACTCGGTAAACCAGATGGGTAGTAACCTGACGGACCAGGTGCGTAACATTGCGGGTGTAACCACTGCGGTAGCAAAGGGTGACCTTTCCCGTAAGATCACGGTAGATGCAAAAGGCGAGTTGCTGGAGTTAAAGAACACGATCAATACGATGGTGGACCAGTTGAACTCTTTCTCATCCGAAGTAACCCGTGTGGCGCGTGAGGTGGGCTCGGAAGGGCAATTGGGTGGTCAGGCTAACGTACCGGGTGTAGGTGGTACCTGGAAGGACTTAACGGACTCGGTAAACCAGATGGCAGGTAACCTAACTGGCCAGGTGCGTAATATAGCTGAGGTAACCACGGCGGTGGCAAAAGGCGACTTATCCAAAAAAATTACGGTTGACGTACAAGGTGAAATGCTGGAGTTGAAGATCACCATTAACACGATGGTGGATCAGCTCAATTCCTTCGGTTCGGAAGTAACGCGTGTGGCGCGTGAGGTGGGTTCGGAAGGGCAACTGGGCGGCCAGGCAAATGTACCCGGCGTAGGTGGTACTTGGAAGGATTTAACGGATTCGGTAAATAAAATGGCCGATAACTTAACCTCGCAGGTACGTAACATTGCGGAAGTAACCACTGCGGTGGCCAAGGGTGACCTTTCCCGTAAAATTACGGTAAATGCCAAAGGCGAGTTGTTGGAACTAAAGGATACTATTAACACGATGGTGGATCAGTTGCGCGGCTTTGCATCCGAAGTAACCCGTGTGGCACGTGAGGTGGGCTCGGAAGGGCAATTGGGTGGCCAGGCTAACGTACCCGGTGTGGATGGTACCTGGAAAGACTTAACCGACTCGGTAAACAAAATGGCGGGCAATTTGACCGCACAATTAAGAAATATAGCGGATGTATCTATCGCGATAGCGAATGGTGACTTGTCCAAAAAGATAACGGTTGACGTACGCGGGGAGATCCTGCAGTTGAAGGAAACTATCAATACGATGGTGGATCAGCTGCGCGGCTTTGCATCAGAAGTAACCCGTGTGGCACGTGAGGTGGGTACGGATGGTAACTTAGGCGGCCAGGCATTTGTGCCGGGTGTTGCGGGTACCTGGAAGGATTTGACGGACTCAGTAAACCAGATGTCCTCTAACTTAACTTCGCAGGTACGTAACATTGCCGAGGTAACTAAGGCTGTAGCCAGCGGCGACTTGTCAAAAACGGTAATTATCGACGTAAAAGGCGAGATCATGGACCTGAAGAACACCATCAATACGATGGTGGATCAGTTGAACTCGTTCGCATCCGAAGTAACGCGTGTGGCACGTGAAGTGGGTACCGAGGGTAAATTGGGCGGCCAGGCACACGTAAAAGGTGTTGCCGGTACCTGGAAGGATTTGACGGACTCGGTAAACCAAATGGCATCCAACTTAACGGGCCAGATACGCGGTATTGCAAAAGTGGCTACCGGTATTGCGAAGGGGAATTTGAAGCAAAGGCTTTCCATTAACGCTTTGGGTGAGGTGGCGCAACTAACAGATACCATTAATGAAATGATTGATACGCTGGCAGTATTTGCCGATGAGGTAACCACTGTGGCGCGTGAGGTAGGTGTACAAGGTCGTTTGGGTGGGCAGGCCAGTGTGCCGGGTGCATCAGGTACCTGGAAGGATTTAACGGAGAACGTAAATCAGCTAGCGCAAAATCTGACTACTCAGGTGCGCTCTATCTCTGAAGTAGCCTCGGCGGTAACCAAAGGTGACTTGACGCGAACCATTCGCGTGGAAGCGAAAGGTGAGTTGGAAGCGTTGAAAGACACCATCAACCAAATGATCGCTAACCTGAAAGGCACCACGCTACGTAACCACGAACAGGACTGGCTAAAATCTAACCTGGCGAAATTTGCGCAAATGCTGCAGGGCCAGCGTGACCGCAATGCGGTGGCTAACAAGGTACTATCAGAGCTTGCCGAACTGGTGAATGCCCGTTATGGCGCGTTCTATATTTTAGAGCAGCCGGAGTTATCTGACGAACCTAAGTTAAAATTATTTGCGGGCTACGCTCAGAAAAGCAGGAAGCTGATCGATCAGGAATTCTCTATGAGTGAAGGCCTGGTAGGCCAGTGCGCAACGGATAAAGAACGTATCCGGTTGTCAAACGTACCGAGTGAATACTTGCAGATAAGCTCGGGTATTGGCAGCGCCGCACCGATAGATCTGGTAATCTTACCCGTACTGTTTGAAAATAACGTAAAGGCGGTTATTGAACTGGCCTCGTTTGAAAACTTTAGCGATACTCACATCGACTTCCTGGACCAGTTGACGGAAAGTATTGGTATTGTGTTGAATAACATTGAAACCAATACCCGTACAGAGGAACTATTGGCGCAATCACAGTCGCTAGCCAGCGAGCTTTCTTCACAACAGGAAGAGTTGAGGCGGGCTAACGATGAGTTGCATGATAAAGGTCGATCATTGGAAGAAAAAGCCGAGCAGTTAACGCTAACATCTAAATACAAATCTGAGTTCCTGGCTAACATGTCGCACGAGTTGCGGACACCGTTGAATAGCTTACTGATCCTGGCGCAACAACTTTTTGAAAATCCGGAAGGTAACCTTACCGAAAAGCAAAGGATGTTTGCTAAAACAATCCACTCCTGCGGCGATGACTTGATCCAATTGATCAATGATATCCTCGATTTGTCTAAGATCGAGTCGGGTGTTATTGCAGCCGATGTAATGCCGGTAAGCTTTAAAGAGATCATCTCTTTTGCCGAGGCTACATTCAAACCTATATCTGAGGCTAAAAACCTGAAATTTGAGATAGAACTGGATGAAACCCTGCCTGAAATGATGGAAACGGATATGCAGCGGTTGAACCAGATATTAAAGAATTTGTTATCCAATGCCTTTAAATTCACCGAAAAGGGTCGTGTAAAACTTCATGTTTTCTCACCTCAGCCCGGACATGAAAGTCCTTTGCAAACCGGTTCGGTTATCGCGTTCTCTATCGAGGACTCGGGTATAGGTATTTCCAAAAATACGCAGGGTATCATTTTCGAAGCTTTCCAACAAGCAGAGGGCTCTACCAGCCGTAAATATGGAGGTACCGGTTTGGGTCTGTCTATTAGCAAAGGCTTTGCAGAGCTATTGGGTGGCACAATAACCGTTGGCAGTGAATTGGGTAAAGGTAGCACCTTCACGTTGTATTTGCCGCTTAAATACCAGGAAGAAAAAGCGGCTCCGCAAAAACCGAAGGAGGTAGCACCGGTAAGCCATACCCGTACCAATTTGATAGATACGGCCGAGCTGATGATTGATGACGACCGTCATAACATCACAGCAGAGGACAGAGTATTGCTGGTGATTGAGGATGATATACGTTTCACCAAAATATTGATTGATAAAGTACACGACCAGAACCTAAAGGTGGTAGTGGCAATCAGCTACCTGGACATTTTTGACAGCATCATCAAATACGACCCGCTGGCGATTACGCTAGATGTAAACATGCCGGAATCTAACGGCTGGAAGATATTGAAACTACTAAAAAGCGATATCAACCTGCGGCACATTCCTGTCCACGTCATTTCCGGTGAGGATAATCGAGCTATGGCACTTAAATCGGGCGCCCGCACGTTTCATCTAAAACCGCTGACAAACAGCACACTGGACGAGCTGATCACCGGCATCGTTAATTTTCATGGACACGGTAAGAAAAGGGTGTTGATCATAGAGGATAACGAGGATGAACTTCATCGTATGACGGAGTTGATCGCCAATGATCGTATTGAAGTTTACGGCGCAACCACAGCAAAGAAGGCTTTAACGCTGCTTAAAAAGGAAGTATTCGATTGTATCGTTTCTGACTACGTTTTACCTGATGCCAAAGGAGCGGAACTATTACAAAAGATCAATTTGATTAAGCAACCGCAAACTACGATCCTGCTGCATTCGGCCCGCGATTTTACACCGGACGAACTTATTCAATTGAAGAGACTGAACCATAAGATCATTACCAAAACGTCTACTTCACACATTGAACTATTAGACGAGATACTGGTGCTGTTGCATATCGATAAAAAATTCATCAGCGAAAGTAAATTGAAGATGATAGACGATATGGGAGGTAAGAGCGATATCCTGGCGTCGAAAAAAGTACTGGTGGTTGATGATGACGTGCGTAATCTGTTTGCCATGACGGCAGTTTTCGAACGTTCAAAAATCGCTGTAGTTACTGCGGAAAGCGGAAGGGAAGCGATCGAACAACTGAACAAGGACAAGAGCATCGATATTGTACTAATGGATATCATGATGCCGGAAATGGACGGATATGAGACCATACAAATGATCAGGAAGGAGCCACGGCATAAATCTTTACCGATAATTGCTGTAACGGCCAAGGCGATGATTGGCGACAGGCAGAAATGTATCGCATCAGGAGCCTCTGATTATATCACTAAACCAGTTAAAACCGACCAATTACTTGCACTGATGCGGGTTTGGCTAATTAAATAATATCTGATGACCGATACGAGCCCGGTTAAGATCCTGTTAGTTGACGATAACGAAAACAATTTGTTATCTATGGAAGTGGTGCTCGAACGGGAAGGTTATGCTTTTTCTAAAGCAACCTCCGGCCGCGAAGCGCTACGGATATTATTAAAAGAGTCCGATTTTTCGCTTATTCTCCTGGACGTAAAAATGCCGATCATGGACGGCTACGAAACAGCAGGATTGATCTATGAGCGGGATATACTGCGGAATATACCTATCATATTTATTACCGCACATGATTATGAGGAGGCTGCAATGTTTAAGGGTTACCAGGCAGGTGCGGTAGATTTTATCCGCAAGCCCATTAATCCTGATCTGCTTCGCTCAAAAGTGAGCGTTTTTGCAGAGCTGTACAAGAAAAACAGGTTGTTGCAGACGCAGGAAGAGCAACTACGAACCATTAACGAGGACCTTATAAAACTCAACGAGTATCTGGAGCAACGGGTAGTGGACCGCACTCAAGAGCTTGAAACGCTTAACCAGGAACTCAAAGCGCTTAATTTATCGAAGGATAAATTCCTTTCGGTTATTTCACATGATTTGCGTAACCCGTTAACATCTCTCCTGGCGTCATCAGAAAATTTGACACGCGATGCTGAAAAATTACAGCCCGAACAGATCAAGCTGTTTTCCGGGATAATTAACCGCACCTCCCGCAAAATACTCGAGCAACTTAATGAATTGGTGGAATGGGCAAAAACGCAGCGCGAAAAGATCAGTTTCTCACCTGGCAGACTATCATTAAAAAAGGCTATAGATGAGTCGCTAGAGTTACTTAAGCCGGTTGCAACGCAAAAGGGCGTTCCATTAAACAATCTTATTGAAGACGGCCTTTATGTTAATGCCGATGCTTTGATGCTGCGATCTATATTACAAAATCTGGTGACAAATGCCATTAAATTTACTCCACAGAACGGTATGCCGATCACAGTCACCGCTCAGGTGGTGGGTGATATGGTGGAGATATGCGTGCAGGATCAAGGTGTAGGAATGTCAGAACGAAGCCAAAAGCTATTGCTCATAGATGATCATGCGCGCTCGTTATTAGGTACCGACCAGGAAAAAGGAAGTGGCCTCGGCCTATTGCTTGTTAAAGACTTTGTATTGCAGCACGGTGGTTATATACAGGCGAAATCTGAGTTGGATAAAGGCACTTGCTTTAAGTTTACGCTACCTAAAGTGTAACGCAAGTTATCGCTAACAGCTTACAAAGATCATCCCAACAGAGGACATTCCCTGCCGCCAGTTTGCTTTACGTTGTTTGATCTATTTCGCTATGCGATATAAATTACCGTTGTCGGTAACGCCGTACAAAGCACCGTCTTTGCCGGTAGTTAAAGAGCGCCAGCGTTCGTGTTTATCTGCCAATAATCGCTCTTCAGCAACGACTTTGTCGTCTTTTATAACAAGTCGCGCAATGTGCGATCCGCTCAAGGCACAAACAAACATATTGCCTTTCCACTCAGGAAACATACTGCCTTCGTAAAACATAATACCGCAGGGCGAAATGCTCGGGTTCCAGTAATAAACCGGCTGCGTCATGCCTTCTTTTTGTTGAATGCCTTCGCCAACCTTTACACCGCGGTATTCAATTCCATAAGTGATCACCGGCCAGCCGTAGTTTTGCCCGGGACGGATCAAGTTAATTTCATCCCCGCCGCGCGGACCGAATTCAGCCTCCCACAACTCGCCGTTTGGCGCCCAGGTCATCCCTTCCGGGCTGCGGAACCCGTAGGCATAAATTTCTGGCAATGCGCCACTCTTACCTGCAAACGGGCCGCCCGGCACAGGTTTACCATCGCGGGTTAAATGAAGTATCTTACCAATAGCTGCATTCAGGTCCTGCGCCTTAACGCGCATCTCATCTGCACTGTGTTCGCCGGTGCTAACAAACAGGTTACCTTCTTTATCAAACAAAATACGTGAGCCAAATTGCAATTGCCCGCCTGCATAGGCTGGTTTTACATGATAAATTACTTGTACATTTTCCAATTTGCTGTCGCCCGGGGCCAAAACACCTTTGGCAATTGCTAACTGATAACCTTCTGCTACCTGCTCTGAGTAACACCAAAATAGCGTGCGATCTTTTTCAAAATTTGAATCAAAATTTACATCCAGCAAGCCACCCTGCCCGCCAACAGCCACGGCAGGTAAGCCTTTAATCTCTTTATCCGGGCTACCGTCCGCCTTTAGGATCTTCATATTGCCAACCTTTTCGGTTATTAAAAACCGACCGTCAGGCAGGCACTTCAAAGCAAAAGGAAGCCGCAACCCCCTGGCAATAATGCTCACCTTTAGCTCCGCTTCAGTTTTGGCGCCCGGCGCTCGTGTTTGTCCCGGATGGGCTGGTTTATAATCGGCAGTTGGTGCCGCGGTTTCTACCGGCGGTAAATTTTGCGCCGAAGCTGCAGCTATTTGTAGAAGACCGGTTGCAGCCAGGCCAGCGGCCAAAGTTTTTATGGTGTTTAACATAGTTGGTAGTAGTTTTAATCGTTAAATATACTTCAAAAACGTAACAGGCACGTACATCATTATAAGCTGCAATCAGAAATATTTGTTTTGATGCCAGCGCATTGCAAAAAAAGCCGTGTTTCTCCAAAATATTCCGCGAAGTGCTACTCCCGTTGTCTCTAATTAATATATATTTGGTTTTGTACGCCTGTTTGCCATTATAAAACAAAGCTATCTGTGTATAAGCAAGTTCGATGAGTATTGCACTAACAGAGAAAATAAAAAAACTTCGCAGCAGCCTGAATCTAAAGCGCACTTTGTCTTTAATCTGGTCTGTAACGCGCGGGTGGACCATCCTTACCGCCATTCTCATAGCAGCTGAAACCGTACTTTTTTTCGCCTCTGTATACTTGCTGAAGCTGCTGATCAACGGAGTTTCACGGTCAGACCTGTCGTCCGCCGATCATCAGGCACTGGTATTTAAATTAGTGATTTTTTCTGCCGTTTCCGGGATAAGTTATTTTATAGTGAGGGCATTTTCTGCTTACGTTACCGAGGTACATTCTTCAAAGATTGCCTTGTTTATTGATGATAAAATTCACGAAACGGCGGCTGGTCTTGACTACGAATATTTTGAAAGTCCAAATTATTTTGATCTGTTAAAACGCGCCAAAGACGCCGGTGCAGATAAGCCGCAGCTAGTTATCACCACGCTGATCGAGATCGCCAAAAATACCATGAGCATGTTTGGCGTGGCGCTGGTGTTGTTTACCATAAGCTGGTATTTGCTGCCCATTTTGGCTTTGTTTGTTTTGCCAACGTTATTGGTGCGTGTCTATTTCGCCAATAAACTAAACAAGTGGCGCATATCGCATACTGCTGCCGAGCGTCAGGCCAGTTATTTGAGCGATCTGATCACATCAGACGTTGCTGCAAAAGAGATCAGGGCTTTTAACCTTGGCACTTACTTTAAGGAGCTGTACCTCACTATAAAAACGGAGCTGCAGGCCAAACGTTTACAGCTAAGTTTAAAAAGCACGCAAAACGAAATGATTACCACCGCCATGGCCAGCCTGGGGTTTTTCGCCTGCGTGGCTTTTATTGCCATTCAAGCGGTTAAAGGTAAAACAAGTGTTGGCGATGTGACAATATTCCTGGTGGTGTTTCCGCAGTCGTTTACCATTATGCAAAATTTGGCGGCGGGGATATCTATTGTTTATCAAAACAACCTTTTCGTCAACAGCATTTTTGAGCTATTTGGGCTGGAGAATAAGTTTAAAGAAGAAGGTGTTGTCATTGACACAAACAGCAGCGCAAGTTTATCGCTTAAAAACATTTCGTTTAATTATCCCCACACCGATAAAACCGTATTAAAAAATATTTCTATGGATGTGCCGCCAGGCAAGATCATAGCCATTGTTGGATTAAACGGAGCAGGTAAAAGTACTTTGATAAAACTGATGTGCCGATTGTATGACCCCACCGAAGGTGTTATTGAATACGCCGGCACGGATATCAAATCCTACAAGCCGTCGGACTACCGAAAGCAAATTGGCGTAGTGTTTCAGGATTTTCAGCGATATAACGTAAGCGCATCGGATAACATCCGCTTTGGCGATCTGCATAAAACGCACCCGGATGAGGACGTGATTGCCGCCGCACAAAAATCAGGCGCAGACGAATTTGTAAAGACCTTGCCAAACGGTTACGAGACCATTATGGGGCGCTTGTTTGATAACGGGCAGGAGATTAGCATCGGCCAGTGGCAAAAGCTGGTGATTGCCCGGGCGTTTTACAGCAACGCAAATATTTTGGTGTTTGACGAAGCTACGAGTGCGATGGATACCGTTTCTGAGAAGAACCTGCTCAGTCAGTTCAGGAACTTTTTGGATAACCGCGCAGCGGTGGTGATCAGTCACCGGCATTCGGCGGTAAAATACGCCGACCATATTTATGTGCTGAAAGGTGGCGAGGTAATTGAGCAGGGGACCGATGAGCAATTGTTAAATGCCAACGGCGAATACGCCCGCCTGTTTAAGCAAACCGAATTTTAGAAATGAAAAACGGGAAAAACGACATAGCCATAGTAACCACGATTTTAGACGATTGGGGTGGCAGCGAAGAGCTATGGGCCAAGAGTATTCCGTTTTTAAAAGCCGAAGGCGCCGACGAGATTACCCTTTACAAACGGCGGATAAATTTTGATCACCCAAAGTTTTTGTGGCTGAAAGCCGAAGGTGTGAAGCTGAAAGAGCTATTGCCACAGCAGGGGATTACCGCAAAAATCGGCGAAGCTATAAAAAGAATTGCCTCAAAATTTGGGTTAGGAAAGTTTACTGAAGACAGGGCGGCAGAAAGGTTTTACAACAACTTAAAGGCTGCACAGCCTGGCCTGGTCATCATTTCGCAAGCCATCAATTTTGATGGATTACAACTTGCATATCAATGCTTCAGGCTGGAAATTCCTTACGTTATTGTATGCCAAAAAGCGGTAGATTTTTTCTGGCCCGACCCTTCATCACGTAATTTTATGAGGGAAACCCTGCTTGGCGCAAAGCAATGCTTTTTTGTTTCGCAACATAATAAGACGCTAACTGAGGAACAATTTGGCACTCGCTTACGTAAAAGCCAAATCGTATTTAACCCGGTAAAAACAGGCGCTAAAGGCGCATTGCCTTATCCTGATACTAGCAAAGGTTTTAGGCTGGCATGTATAGGGCGGTTATTTGTGATTGATAAGGGCCAGGATATTTTGTTGCGCATTTTATCGCAACCCAAATGGCAGGAAAGAAACATTGAGGTATCGTTTATTGGTACCGGGCCCGATATGGAGGGCATAAAAGAGTTGGCGGAATTGCTGGGGGTGAAGAGCGTGAAATTTAAAGGGCAAGCAGATAACATAGAACAAGTTTGGGCAGATCATCACGCCCTGATACTACCTTCGCGAAGCGAAGGGTTACCACTGGTAATTACCGAAGCTATGGCCGCCGGACGCATTGCCATTACAACCAATGCAGGCGGTAACGCCGAGGTAATTAAACACGGCATTGACGGTTTTATCGGCGAGGCCAACGAAAAGGATTTTGACGAGGCTATGGAACAGGCCTGGACCACACGTGAGGAATGGGAACTGATGGGAAAAAAAGCCGCCGAAAACATCAAACAGATTGTACCACCATTGCCCGAGCGCGATTTTGCGGTAAAGGTAATGCAACTTATAGGCGGGCAATGAAGTTGTTAAAATTCACCCGCCACGCCGAATGGTACGAACCTAAGCTGTTACCGTTACTGGGTTTGGGCTACCTGGTAATCTATTTAAATCGTTTATCGGTAAAAGCCTCGTTTATTGAATTATTGTTTTTAATTGCCAGCATCGCTATTGGTGCGGTATATGTGAGTGTCATTAACGATGTGTGTGATGTGAAAGAAGACGTAGCATCGGGCAAGTCCAACACCATGAAAAACCTAAGCGCGGGTCAAAAGGCGCTGGTGCTGTCAACCATAATTGCAGCAGGTATAGTTTGCGGATACTTTATTTATCCTGATGAACTGTCGCTATTGTTTTATGTGATGTCATGGATTGTTTTTAGCTTATATTCTATTTATCCGTTCAGGTTTAAAGAGCGGGGAATATTAGGTGTATTGTGCGATGCAAGTGGTGCGCATTTGTTTCCATCGCTGTTTATCATCAGTGGGTTAATGCATGCAGCCGGGCAAAGCATCCACCAACAGTGGATCATTTTTGCCGGCATCTGGGCCTTTTCGTACGGATTAAGAGGTATACTATGGCACCAGTTTCACGACAGGGGTAACGACATAACAGCCAACATTAGCACTTTTGCCACCCAATTACAACCGGCAAACTTTGTGTGGCCCGAGCGTGTTATTTTAACAATCGAACTGATCTGTCTTGTAATGATGATCTACCCCATCTTAAATAGTTGGTTGCTCGTTGCCGTGGTGTTGTACATTCTGCTAATGGTGCTTAGAAAAGTCCGGTATAATATCCAACCGATAATTATTTTGGAGCGCGGGGACAGAGCCTTCAGCATTGTTATGCATGATTTTTACCTGGTATTTTTTCCGTTGGTAGTACTGCTGGATATTGCATTGCGCGGCCGCTATGGCTGGCTGCTAATTTGTGTGCATTTAGTTGTGTTTCCGCGCCCGGTTTACCGGGTGGCACGGGATTTTTGGCAACTGACTTTTTATAAACCCCACAATAAAATTTAGATAGGTTTGGCTGAAATAGATGATAAAGCGTTAGTGTCTGTAATTATTCCCACTTATAACCGGGCGGGTATATTGCCGCTGGCAATAAATAGTGCTCTTTCGCAAAGCTACGCTAACGTGCAGATCATCGTGGTGGACGATGGTTCGGAAGATAATACCGCCGAAATAATTAAGGCCTTTCCAACCATTGAATACTACGTAAAAGAGCATGGCGGGCAAGCTGCTGCAAGAAACTTCGGGCTATCAAAGGCGCGGGGTACTTTCATCACTACGCTGGATTCTGACGATATCTGGTCGCCGGAGTTTTTGGCCAAATGCGTTGCAAAAATGGAGGCCGGTGATCTCGACCTTGTCTTTGCCAACTGGCTGCAAAATTATATTTATGGCGACACTACCGATTATTTGACCGGCGACCCTAACGTAAAGCGATACATCAAACCTACTCCCGATCGCTGGATAGACTTAACTTATGCCGAGGCTCGCCATTTGTTTTTACTTTGCTGCCCTTCGCCTTCGTCGTCGCTGATGATACGCAAATCGTCCATAGTTACTGAATGGAACGAAAACATTTTAATTGGCGACGATTGGTGCATGTGCCTGGATATTATTCTAAGCAAAGAGCGGAAAATAGCCTTTACCATAGAGCCGCTGTGGGAAAAACGCATCGACTCGCAAAATATATTCGACGGGCGCACAAGACACGAAGTACTCCGGTTTTTATACATACAGGATCTGGAAACCATGACCGATCGTTTCAAAGAGAAACTGAGCAAAGAGGAATTATTTACTTTCCGGATGCTTTATATGGCCGCATTGGTAGAACTTTCCAAACACGAAATAATCAGAGGCTTTAATTTAAAAGAAGCGATGCGTTTATTAAAAAAATCCTTTGCTGCAGATGTTGGCTATACCTTAAAAATGATCCCTTTTACCTTAAGGGAAAGTATGCGAAAAAAATGGATGGCAATAAAAAAGCCCTGATTTTATGCTTTTTATTGCCATCTCTTAACCCTATTGAGGGCCTTCTAACAGCCAGTTAAATTGCCATTTGGCTAGTGCAAAATTACGATTGGTTCTTTTCAGGCTTACAAACAAGCTGTCTTTTCCTCTCACACCCGCAAGCAATATGGTGTTCGTATCCGGCAACGTGTATCTAAAGTTAACCATTGATTTTAAACTTCCATCCGGCATTTTGCGCTGAAATACGACAGTGTGTTTAACAGTATCCGTTTTTAGTCTGAAATATGCCCGCTTGTACCGGTGGGCAAAGGTCGTATCAGCAGTACGCATGCTGCCCTGACCCTTATCAAATATCATTTCTTCCCAGCGTAAGCTATCAGCAAGCGGCTGGTTACCGGCCGTAAACGCGGTTACCCGGTAAATGCCATTTTTAAAAATTGGGTCGTGGGCGGCGTCCATTTGTTTTAGCTGTTTTAAATAATCGGTATGGACGTAAAAAACAAAACCCACAGCAAATAAAATGAATACGGTTTTTAACGCTACGCGGCTTATGCGCAGCCATTTTTGATGATAATTGAATTGATAAAGCGCCGTAGGTTCGATGCTTTGATTTAAGACCAGTAACTTGAAAAGCCTGTTGTTCTCATTGATCAATAAAAACAAACAGCAAAACACCAGGTGCATAGAATAGATCTTCACTACGATATC
>Ga0209026_1001062_pt1 | contig 13368 bp, 9 predicted proteins | sample AraplaCL_Col_mCL_FD_184262 | JGI IMG/M metagenome (GOLD analysis project Ga0209026, IMG submission 184262) | Arabidopsis root microbial communities from the University of North Carolina, USA - plate scrape CL_Col_mCL (SPAdes) (version 2) | ecosystem: Host-associated > Plants > Roots >... | reverse complement strand
GTCAGGGCGATGGTATCCTCGGGCAGGCCGGCGTGGCCGTATCGCTTGGCCACCTCGCCGGAGAGCATGGCCCCGACGGTGCGGTTGACGTTGCGGATCGCATACTCGCCGCGAACCGCCTCGCCACGCTCCAGCGCCGGAGCGCTGTCGGCGATCAGGGTGTTGTCCAGGGCCTTCTCCAGACCGTGGTCCTGACGCTCCACGTTGTGCAGCACCTTGCCTTCGGCCGCCGCGGCATAGAGCAGCTTGGACAGGTCGACGCCCTGGGCTTTCCAGTGCTCGACCGCGTCGCGCATGTCGAGGCGGTCCACGCGGCCGACCATCTCGTCCAGGGTGCGGAAGCCCATCTGCGCCATGATCTCGCGCAGCTCTTCGGCCACAAAGAAGAAGTAGTTGATCACGTGCTCGGGCTGCCCAGTGAAGCGCGCGCGCAGCACCGGGTCCTGGGTCGCCACGCCCACCGGACAGGTGTTCAGGTGGCACTTGCGCATCATGATGCAGCCGGCCGCGATCAGCGGCGCAGTGGCGAAGCCGAACTCCTCGGCCCCCAGCAGGGCTCCGATGGCCACGTCGCGACCGGTCCGCAGGCCGCCGTCCACCTGCACGGCGATGCGGCTGCGCAGGCCGTTCAACAGCAGGGTCTGCTGGGTCTCGGCCAGGCCGATCTCCCAGGGCGAGCCGGCGTGAGTCAGCGAGGTCAGCGGGCTGGCGCCCGTGCCGCCCTCGAAGCCCGAGATCGTCAGGTGGTCGGCGCGCGCCTTGGCCACCCCGGCGGCCACCGTGCCGACGCCCACTTCCGACACCAGCTTCACCGAGATCCGGGCGCCGGTGTTGACGTTCTTCAGGTCGTGGATCAGCTGCGCCAGATCTTCGATCGAATAGATGTCGTGGTGCGGCGGCGGGCTGATCAGGCCCACGCCCGGCGTCGAGTGCCGGACCTTGGCGATGTTCTTGTCGACCTTGTGCCCGGGTAGCTGGCCGCCCTCGCCGGGCTTGGCGCCCTGGGCCATCTTGATCTGGATGTCGTCGGCGTTGACCAGATACTCGGTGGTGACGCCGAACCGGCCCGACGCCACCTGCTTGATGGCCGAGCGCATGGAGTCGCCGTTCGCCAACGGCTTGAAGCGGTCCGGCTCCTCGCCGCCCTCCCCCGTGTTGGAGCGGCCGCCGATGCGGTTCATGGCGATGGCGAGGGTGGTGTGCGCCTCGCGGCTGATCGAGCCGAACGACATGGCGCCGGTCGAAAACCGCTTCACGATCTCGGACGCGGGCTCCACCTCGTCCAGCGACACCGGCGCCTCGGCCGGCTTCATGCGCATCAGACCGCGCAGGGTCAGCAGGCGTTCGCTCTGTTCGTTGATGGCGTTGGCGAAGGTCTTGTAGGCGTCCGGCAGGTTGCCGCGCACGGCATGCTGCAGGCCGGTGATCGAGTCCGGCGTCCAGGCGTGCGCCTCGCCGCGCAGGCGCCAGGCGTACTGGCCGCCCACGTCCAGCATGGACTTGTAGATCGGGCTTTCGCCGAACGCGTCGCGGTGGCGGCGGACCGTCTCCTCGGCGATCTGCGCCAGGCCGACGCCCTCGATCGTCGTGGCCGTGCCGGTGAAGTAGCGTTCGATCAGCGCCGACGACAGGCCGACGGCGTCGAAGATCTGGGCGCCGCAGTACGACTGGTAGGTCGAGATGCCCATCTTGGACATCACCTTCATGATGCCCTTGCCCACGGCCTTGATGTAGTTCTTCCGCACGTCGTACGCCGACAGCGACAGGCCGTCGCGAACGCGGATCTGCTCCAGCGTCTGGAACGCCAGGTAGGGGTTCACCGCCTCGGCGCCATAGCCGGCCAGAACACAGAAGTGGTGCACCTCGCGCGCTTCGCCGGTCTCGATCACCAGGCCGGTCTGCATGCGCAGGCCCTGCCGGATCAGGTGATGGTGCACGGCCGCGGTGGCGAGAGCCGCCGGGATCGGGATGCGCCCGTCCGACACCGCCCGGTCCGACAGGATCAGGATGTTCACATCGGCCAGCACATTGTCCGTGGCCTCGCGGCACACCCGGTCGATGGCCGCCTCAAGGCCCGCGGCGCCGTCCTCGGCCGGCCAGGTGATGTCGATGGTCGCCGTCTTGAACGCGCCGTCCAGCAGCTCATGGATCGCGCGGATCTTCGCCAGGTCCTCGTCGGTGAGGATCGGCTGGGCGACTTCCAGACGCTTGTGGGTGCCCGCCTGGCGGCCCAGCAGGTTCGGCCGCGGCCCGATCATCGACACCAGGCTCATGACCAGCTCCTCGCGGATCGGGTCGATCGGCGGGTTCGTCACCTGGGCGAAGTTCTGCTTGAAGTACTCGTACAGCAGCTTCGAGCGCGACGAGAGCACGGCGATGGGCGTGTCGTGGCCCATGGAGCCCAGCGGGTCGTCTCCCTCACGCCCCATCGGCTCCAGGAAGAACTGCACGTCCTCCTGGGTGTAGCCAAAGGCCTGCTGGCGATCGAGCAGGGTCGCCGGATCGTTGGTCGGAGCCTCGGCCGAGACCTCGTCCAGCGTGAGCTCCTCCAGCTTGAACTGGGTGTCGGCCAGCCACTGCTGATAGGGCGCAGCCGCGGCGAGGTTCGTCTTGATCTCCTCGTCCTCGATGATGCGGCCCTCTTCCATGTCGATGAGCAGCATCTTGCCGGGCTGGAGGCGCCATTTGCGGACGATCCGCTCCTCCGGCACGTCCAGCACGCCGACTTCCGAGGCCATGATCACATGGTCCTGGTCGGTGATGACGAAGCGCGCGGGGCGCAGGCCGTTGCGGTCGAGGGTGGCGCCGATCTGGCGGCCGTCGGTGAAGGCCACGGCGGCCGGGCCGTCCCACGGCTCCATCAGCGCGGCGTGGTATTCGTAGAACGCCTTGCGCTCGCCATCCATCAGCGGATTGCCGGCCCAGGCTTCCGGGATCAGCATCATCATGGCCTGGACCAGCGGGATGCCGCCCGCGACCAGCAGCTCCAGCGCGTTGTCCAGGCACGCCGTGTCCGACTGCCCGTGCGGGATCAGCGGCCACATCTTGTTGAGGTCGGCGCCCAGCAGCTCGCTTTCCAGCGTGCGGCGGCGGGCGTTCATCCAGTTCACATTGCCACGGACGGTGTTGATCTCGCCGTTGTGGGCGACGAACCGGTAGGGGTGCGCCAACTTCCACGAGGGGAAGGTGTTGGTCGAGAACCGCTGGTGGACCATGGACAGCGCGCTCTCGCAGCGCTCGTCCTGCAGGTCCTTGTAGAAGGCGCCCACCTGGTTCGCCAGCAACAGGCCTTTGTAGACCACGGTCCGCGTCGAGAACGACGGCAGATAGACCTCGGCCAGCTGCGGGATGCCGCGCTTGGCCGCCAGGTCTTCCAGCGGGTTCTGGAATTGCTTGCGCACCGCCAGCAGCTTGCGCTCGTGGGCGTCCTGATCCTTCACATTCGGGCCGCGGCCGACAAAGGCCTGGCGGATCATGGGCATGGAGGCCAGCACGGCCTCGCCCAGGCCATCGGTGTTCACCGGGACGTCGCGCCAGCCGATCAGCGGCTGCTTCTCGACCTTCAGGAAATGCTCGAACTGTTCCATGGCCGCGACGCGCGCCAGTTCGTCCTGGGGCAGGAAGCACATCGCGACCGCGTATTCGCCGGCAGGCGGCAGCTCGACGTCCGCCTCCTTGGCCCAGTCGCGATAGAGACGATCGGGGATCTGGATCAGGCAGCCGGCGCCGTCACCCACCAGCGGGTCCGCGCCCACCGCGCCGCGGTGGTCGATGTTCACCAGGATCTGCAGGCCCGCCTGCACGACCTCGTGCGACTTGCGACCTTTGATGTTGGCGACAAAGCCGACGCCACAAGCGTCATGCTCGTTGCGGGGATCGTACAGGCCCTGCTTTTCCATCGCGCGCATCGTCATCCGGTATCCCCCTCGGCGCGAACGCGGCCGCAAGGCCACATTCAACGCCGGGCGGCTTTTACGCGGTAGAATTCACCCATGTCGATGGTCGAAATCGCCTCAGCGAGGTCGAAAATTTCTAAATGCCCCCACGTCTTAGCGTGGGGACACCTCGGGGGCGATCAATGGGCTTTTCGCGTCGGCGCGTGCGAGAGAACGCGGCGGGGAGAGCAAGCGAGGGACGAACGGGCGCTCTGATCCGCCGATGGACGGGCGGCGCCCCAGGTCATCAGCCCGCGACGCGTCGCGCGACGCGTTGTCCTGCCGCGTCGACGGGGTCGTGGGCGACGTCGGCAGGGCCGTAGGGACGGGTCGAAGCGGCCAGTTCCATGTGGATGCCGTTCGGATCGCGGAAATACATCGAGCGGATCCAGACGCCGTCGTGCATCTCGTCCGCCGCGCCGCGCGGGGAGTCGTCGTGGTTGAGGATGCGCACCGGCACGCCGCGGCTGCGCAGGCGCTCGGCGTATTCGTCGAACTTCTCCATCGGAATGCCGATGGCCAGGTGGTTCATCGAGGCGTGGGCCGTCATGGCGCCCTTTGTCCTGTAGTCCTCGTGCATCGAGGCGATGCCCGGGGCGACCGGCGGCGCGTCCGGGAACCAGAAGAAGGCGACCGTTCCACCGCCGCCGCAGTCGAAGAAGAAGTGCTGGCCCCGGCCGCCCGGAAACTCCACCGTCTTCACCAGCGGCATCTCCAGCACGTCTTCGTAGAAGGCCACTGTTTCGGCCATGTCCCGCGCCACCAGGGCGACGTGATTGACCCCGAGATACTGCATCGGCTGGGTGGTCATATCGATCCTCCTCGGGTCGGCGAGCCTTGCGCGTCCTGACCGTGTAGCCCCGATGCTAGGTCCCTCGCCGGACGCGCGCCAAAGCAGAAAAGTTTGGCCCCGCGCGAATTGGATTTGCCGCGCCGTGGCGGCCGCGCTGTCGCCACGGCGGCCAAACGAAATTGCCTCGCCGCCAAATTTTTTGGCTTTGTCGGGACGAGGTCCGGATCACTAGCGTTGTGGTCGAACCAAAGGCCGGCGCCACCTTGCCCGGCGGTTCCGGCGCCCGCCAACAGATTGGCGGCCGTCGTCACGAACCGTCTCCGGGGAGCCCCATATGTCCAGAGTGAACCTCGTGCCGCGCGACAAGGCCCCGCCGGAGGTGCTGGCGCTGTACGACAAGGTCTTCGGGCCGACGCGCGACCCCGTGGCCCAGCCCGGCACCGTCACCGGCACGCCCGGCGACTGGTGGACCGCCTGGGCCAATGTGCCGGGGATCCTGGCCTCGTTCAGCGCCTTTCCGATGGCCCAGGCCAGCCTGGACCCCAAGCTGCGCGAACTGGCGATCCTGCGCACCGGCTATGGTCGCGGTAGCCGGTTCGTCTTCTCCCAGCACTGCAAGGCCGCGCGGGGCGTGGGCGTCGACGAGGCGAAGATCCAGGCCGTGCCCTACTGGACGGTCTCGGACGCCTACAACGACCAGGAGCGCGCGATCCTTGCCTATGTGGACGGCATGGTGCTGGAGGGCGGCCGGGTCCACGATCAGGTGTTCGAGCGCCTGCACGCACACCTGAGCGACGAGCACATCCTGATGCTCACCTACTTCGTGAATATGTACTGCCTGCACGCCACGACCACGAAGGCGCTGCGGCTGGAGTACGACAACGTCCCCGAACGGGTGGCGGAGATTCCTGCGCCGGCCGAGCCCGGCGTGCAGGACTGGCGACGCGTGGCGGAATAGGCGTCGCCATCTGGCTGGGGGGCCAGTAAAAGGCCGGGCTGGGCGCCCGGCCTTTTCTTTTGTCCGCAATCCGTGAGCGAGATCCGGGCGCCTGCGCGCCCGGACCCCCACGAGCCCTAGAAGCGATAGGTCCCCTGGATCGCCCAGCTCTTGGGCTCGTCCAGGGTGTAGACGGCCAGCGGCGGCGTGGCGAAGGGCCAGGGATAGACCCCGCTGCTGGTGATCTTGTCGCCGACGTTCTTGCCGACGATGGCGACGGACCAGCGCTCATCGATGTCGGCCAACTCGGCGCGCAGGTCGATCTTGGCGTAGGCGTCCTGCAGGCCGAAGAACGGGTTGAAGGTGCCGGAGTCCACGAAATAGGACGACGAGTACTGCACCGCCCCGGTCAGGCTGACCTTCATCTTGTCGCCGACCGGCCGCCACCAGGTGGCCGAGGCCTGGCCCGACCACTTGGGCACGAAGGCGAAGGTGCGGCCCGCGCCGTTCACCGGCGTCACCCCGTTCACGCAGCCCGCGTTGATCTGGGCCTGGGTGCACGAGGCGCCGGGATAGTCGGTGTATTTGGCGTCGTTGTAGGCGCCCGACAGCGAGACGCGGAAGAACTCCCAGTCGCCGCCCGCCACCACTTCCACGCCCTGCGAGCGCGCCGCGCCGGCGTTCTTGGTGAGCAGCACGCCGTTCACGTACTGCCCGGCCTGCAGGTTCTTGAACTCCAGCCGGTAGATCGCCGCGTCGAAGGTCAGCCAGTTGAAGGCGCGCAGCTTGAGGCCGACCTCGTAGTTGGTGGATTCCTCGGGCTTCAGCTCGAAGGTGGCGGCGGTGACCGAGCGGTTGGCGCCCTGGAACGTCCCGCCCTTCGACCCGCGCGAATAGCCGGCATAGACCATGGCCTGAGGCGCGACGTCGTACTGCACCGTCACCGACGGATCGAGGTGCTCGTCCGACAGGCTGCCCACCAGCGGCCCCACCGGCGCGGCGCCCACGAAGTTCTGCCCGAAGTCGCGGACGAAGACGTAGTTGCCGTCCTTCTTCACCTGGCTCCACCGCACCCCGCCGATCACGCGCAGCTGGTCCGTGACGTGCCAGGTCCCGGTGCCGTAGGCCGACAGGCTGGTGGCGTCCTGGTCGAACCGCGAGGTCATCTGGCCGTCCAGGTTCAGCACCGCGAACCGGCCCAGGTAGCGGATCGGATTGTTGATGTCGTGCCAGGCCTGGTCGGCATAGGCGCCGACGATCCAGTCGAACCGGCCGCCGGTGGGCGACAGCAGGCGCACCTCCTGCGAGATCTGCTTGAAGCGTTCGCGGAAGCGGATCTGGAAGTTCACCGGATCGGCGTGCGAGGCCGAGGCCACCGAGTCCGAGTGGTAGCCCTCGTAGCCGGTGATCGAGACGAAAGTCAGCTCGCCCAGGTCGACCGTCGCCGTGGTGGAGGCGTGGTAGCCGCGCTGGTTGTCGTAGTCGCGCTGGCCGTTCAGGCCCGAGGCGGTCTTCACCGGCTGCATCGCGATGTCCTTGGGGATGCTGGCCAGGAAGCCGGCCATGCCGCGGCCATCGACGTTGAGGTGGTCGTACTGCAGCTTGGTGATGACTTCGATGTCCTCGGTCGGCGTCCACGTCAGGCCGAGGCGCAGGTTGTAGGAGTCCTGCTGCGGCTCGCGCTTGCCGGTCGCGCGGTTCAGCACCCAGCCCTCGTCGTTGATGTACTTGAACGACAGCCGCGCCTTCAGCTTGTCCGCGATCGGCCCCGACACGTAGCCGAAGGTGTCCACGCCGTTTCGGTCGAACAGGTACGAGGCGGTGACCGAACCCTCGAAGCTGTCGGTCGGGTTGTTCGTGACGATGCTCACCGCGCCGGCGGCGGTGTTCTTGCCCAGCAGCGCGCCCTGGGGCCCCCGCAGCACCTCGACCCGCGCCACATCGAAGAAGGGCGCCATGTACTGGCGCGCCCGGCCGGCGAAGATGCCGTCGGTGTAGAGCGCCACCGTCTGGTCGATCGCCGGGTTGGCCGAGCTGGAGCCGAAGCCGCGCAGCGAGATCGTGTTGATGGAGTTGGTGCGCAGCACCATCATGCTGGGGATCGACGCCGATAGGCCCTTCAGGTCGGCGGTGTTGAACGCCTCCAGCTTTTCCTGCGCCACGACGTTCATGGAGATCGGAACGTCCTGGACGTCCTGGGCCCGCTTGGCCGCCGTGACGATGATCGCTTCGATGGTGTTGTCGGTGTCGGCGTCGGCGGCCTCGGCCAGCGCTGGACTGGACATCAGCGCGGCGCACCCCGCCACGCCCACCATCAAGACATGCTTGTACAATTTCATAGAGAACCCTCCCCTTCTGATAAGGGCGCCCTATTCTTTTGTTCAGGCGCTTCCGGCCTGTTTTGGAAGAGAAACCCTCCGCTACGGAAGGCAAAATTTCTTCTGAATACTCAAAGCAATTTTTAAGCCTGCCTCCGCGAATGCCTAGGCGACTGGCCCCAGGAACTTCTCGCGCTGTCCGGTGTCGAAGTACTCGTAGACGCGAGACAGCCGGCCATCGCGGACATAGGCCACGAAGCAGACGTCCATCTGTCCGACGAAGCCGTTGTCGCGCGTGACGAACAGGCGGTGCTGCTGGACGAAGCCGCCCTCGAAGATCCGGATGCGCCGGTCGGCGTACTCCATCTTCTTGTGGGTCTTCATGCCGGACTTCAGCATGGCCAGGTTGTCGGCCCTGGGCTGATAGAGGCAGTCGTGGCTGTGCCAGACCACCGCCTCGGGCGCGTAGCAAGCCTCGACGGTCTCGTAGTCGCCCTGCTCGATGGCGTCGAAGAACCGGTCGCACAGCGCCAGGGTCTCGGAATCCTTCCGCATCTCTCAAACTCTCCTTCTGGCGTCAGGACGCGGCGGCGGCCACGGGGGCCTGAGGCCCGCGCCAGGCCGGGAACTTGCCGCTGTCCAGGTACTCGTCGATGCGCGTCAGCTTGCCGTCCCGGCAGCGGCCGACGATGCAGATCCACAGCGCGCCCTTGTGCCCCGAGTGCTGCACGCCATTCAGCTGGTACTGGATGACGAAGCCGTCCTCGAAGACGTTGATGCGCCGGTCGTTGTAGGTGCGCCGCCGCTGGCCCAGGTAGCTGGCCGGCAGCTTGGAGAGGTTCTCCTCGCCCGTGGTGTCGCGCCCGAAGACGTTGTGCCAGATGACGATGTCCGGCGCGTAGAGCTCGGCCAGCACATCGACGCGGCGGTTCTCGTAGGCGTCGAAGAACCGGTTGCAGAGGTCGCGGACGTCGCCCTCGGTCATGCCGCGGCCTCCACGGCGGGCGCGCTAGCCGCCGGCTGGGCGGCGAACTTGCCGCTGTCGATGTACTCGTCGATGCGGGTGATCCTGCCGTCCCGGCACAGCACCACGATGCAAGGAAACAGCGCCATCCGGCGCCCGTCGTGGTGGGTGATGTTCAGGGTGTACTGCATCACGAACCCGCCCTCGAAGGTGTTCACGATGCGGTCGTTGTAGAGCCGCCGGCGATGGCGCGCGTAGCCGGCCTCCAGCCCCGCGAGGTTCTCGTCCCGTGTGGTCGTCCGGTCGGTCATGTTGAACCAGAAGGCCAGGCCGTCGTCGTACAGCTCGGCGATGGTCTTGATGTCTCGCGCCTCCAGCGCATCGAAGAAGCGATGGCAGAGGGCGCGGATCTCCCCGTCTTTCATGCGGCGTTCCCGTTCGAAATCGACGCTAGGAGACCGGCGCGGGGCGCTCGCTCTCAAGGCAAAAAAATCGGGAGGGAGCCAAATATAATTGCCCTGCGGCCACGCCGCGGCTGGCCCTGCGTCAGGGATTAGTCGGCCGGCAAATTTTATTGGAATGCGTGGCGGCGAGGCCGCGTGTGGAATGGCGGTCTGAGTTCCACGTAGAGCAACGGCCCGCCATGAAGATCGACACCCGCACGCCGAAACCCGCCGACGCGGAGGCCGTGACCCGCCATATGCCGGCGGCGGACGACTTCCTCTCCCCGGCCGAGCTGAAGGCGCTGACGGCGCAGAAGATCATCACCGCGACCCGCGCGCTGAAACCGCGCCTGGCCGCTGCCGCGCGGCAAGCCGAAGAACAGCGCCGGCCGGTCGACGAGCTGTGGGACGAGCTGCGGCGCAGCGGCTATTTCTACATGCTGGTGCCGAAGGCCTACGGCGGCCTGGAAGCCGACATCGACGACGTCATCGACGCCACCCTGCCGATCGCCGAGGGTTGCGGCTCGACCGGCTGGGTCGCCATGTTCGGCCTGGTCCACAACCGGCACATGGTCGGCTATCCGGACGAGGTGCTGGAGGAGCTGTTCGGCGGCGGTCGCTACATCGTCGACGCCGCCGCCACCATGCCGCCCGGCCGCGCCGTGCCTGTGGAGGGCGGCTATCGGGTCTCGGGCCACTGGAAGTGGTGCACCTGCATCACCCAGGCTGACTGGATCCAGGTCATCGTCAACATCGAGACGCCGGAGGGGCCGCGGCCGGGCGCGCTGCTGATGCCGGCGTCGGACGTGCAGATCATCGACACCTGGGACACGGTCGGCATGCGCGCCACCGGCACGCACGACACCGTCTGCGAGGACGTGTTCGTACCGGCCCGCCGGCTGGCCCCAGCCATGAAGCGCGACGGCCAGGCGGCCGACGCCCGCTTCGAGCACCCGATCTACCGGGTCCCCCTATCGCCGCTGCTGGCCTTTACGGTCGCCGTCCCGACCCTGGGCGTGGCGCGCGCCGCGGTCGGCGCCTATCGCGATCGCCTGGCAGATCACACCAAGCGTGGCACCGACACGCGGCAGATGGACAAGCAGGCCGCCCAGATCCGGCTGGCGCGGGCGGACACCATGGTCCGCACCGCCGAGGTGCTGATCCGCCACGCCATCAAGGAGAACCTGCGGGTCGCGGCCGAGGGCGGCGTCGGCGACGTGGCGTTCCGCAACGCCCTGCGCGCCGAGCTGTCCTACGCCGCCCAGCTGTGCCGCGAAGCCGTGCTGCTGACCTGCGAGTCCTCCGGCACCTCGATCCACTACCTGCACAATCCGATGCAGCGCTACCTGCGCGACATCATGGTGATGACCAGCCATGTAATCTTCGACCTGGATGTCACCATGGAGCAGCACGGCCGCTCCCTCCTCGGCCTGGAGCCGACGTCGACGCTCGCCTGAAGCGACGACCTCGGGTGGGCGCCTACAGCGCGCCCACCTCGCCCAGTTCCGTCATCAGCCATTCGCGGAAGGCGACGAAGGCCGGCACGTCGCCGACGCTGTCGGAATAGACCAGCCAGTACGAGGCGGTAGAGCGCACGCGGATGTCGAACGGCTCGACCAGCGCGCCGCTCTGCAGCGCGTGGTTCACCAGCGGCGCCCGGCCCAGGTCCACGCCAAGACCGTGCGCGGCGGCCAGCGACGCCGAGTGGAAGCTGTCGAAGCGCAGCGCATTCGCCAGCGGCAGGTTGCTGAGATCCTCTCCCGCCTCCTGCGCCGCCTCGATCCACTCGCGCCACCCCTCCGGCGCGCCGGTCACCACCAGCAAGGTGTGACGCTTCAGATCAGACGGGCGCAGCAGCGGGTCCGGCCCCTGCTGGATCGTTGGCGAGCAGACTGGGAAGAACACCTCATAGGCCAGCCGCTCGGCGTTCAGCCCCGGCCACTGCCCTGCCACGTTGCCGCCGTTGATCGCCACGTGCGACCCCGTGCGCGCCAGATCCAGCTTGGCCCGCGCCCGCCGCATGGTGCGGAACTCCAACTCGATGTCCGGATACTGGCGATAGAACGACGACAGCCGCGGGATGATGAAGTCGTTGGCGAACGAGATCAGGCACTCGACCACCAGACGATGGCCCCGCAGCGGCCCTTTCACGCGCCGGGTGGCGTCGTACAGCAGGTCGAAGCTGGCCCCGATGCCGGACAGGTACTCCCGGCCGGTGTTGTTCAGCACGAGGCCCGTCTTGGTGCGCGAGAACAGCTTCACGCCCAGATCCGCCTCGAGGGCCCGGAGCTGGTGGTTGATGGCCGCCGGCGTGACGTTCAGTTCCATGGCCGCGCCCGCCATGCCTGCCCGGCCCACAGCCTCGAAGGTCTTCATGGCGGTGAGCGGCGGCAGCCAGCGCGTGGACATCTCGCGCAGGCGCTCCCGCTGTGCGGCGGGGTCGGCGGCCGGCCCCTCGGCCGGTTCTTCGGTCCCCGGCGGGCGGGTGGCGTCGGTCATGCTGGACCCCGGAAGCGCATGCGCGGGCGAACTGAACACCGGGGCGCCGCCAAACTCAACGGGCATGGTCTCGTCCGGCGCGGCGTCGCCAAGATCGGGGTGGTCGCGCAGCGCGGTGGGCGCGGCCAGTCGGGGCGGCATGACGAACTCCGGAACGCGGACGCGAACGCCCCGGCGTTCGGCCGGGGCGGCGGACTGAAACGAGGAGGTTGCGGGCGCCTGGGCCTATTCGGCCGGCTCCAGCCGACGGCGGCGCGCGCCGAGGTAGTCGACGGGACGCCCGTCGGCGTCCACCGGATCGCACTGCAGATCGCGGGCGTCGTCGAAGGCGCGGGTATAGGCCGCCAGTTCCATCTTGATGCCGTTGGGATCGGTGAAATAGGCCGAACGGATCCAGGTGCCCTGGCTGGCCGGTCCGCCCAGGGTGTCGGGCTCGCCGTCGTTGTGGTTGATGATGTTCACCTTCACGCCCCGGCGCTGGAGCCGCGCGACCGCCGCGTCGAAGGCCTCGGGCCGGACGTTGATGGCCAGGTGGTTCATCGAGGCGATGGCGGTCTGGGCGCCGTCCTTGCGTACGTCCAGGTTCTGCGAGGCGATGCCCGGCGCCGCCGCCGGCGCATTGGGGAACCACATGAACGCCACCAGCGATCCGCCGCCGCAGTCGAAGAAGAAGTGCTGGCCGCGGCCGGGCAGGCCCTGGGCCCGCACCAGCGGCATGTCGAGGACGTTTTCGTAGAAGTCGGTGGTCTCGGCCATGTCGCGGCACACGAGCGCCACGTGGTTCACACCGAGATATTCCGTCCGGTCAGCAGCTTGAGCCACGTCGCAATCCTCCGGTCTGGCGCGGAGATTGCCCGGCGATACGCTGGCGCGTCCCGGTTCCGCGCTCCATTGCCGGGAAGCATCCGCCTGGGCGCCGTCGCCGACAAACTAGAAATTTTTGCGCACCGGCGGGCAGGGATTTGATGCTCAGGCCGCCGGCGCCGCGGCTCTGAGCGGGATCAGGGCGGCCGTCACCGCCGCCAGCCCCTCCCCCTGGTAGCGGGCGATCGCCAGGTCATCCTCCGTTGGCGTTCCGCGCGCCGTCGAGCCCGCGCCGTACGGCGTCCCGGCCCGCCGGGAGGCGGCATGGCCATAGCCGGTGGGCACGATGATCATCCCCAGGTGGGCGAGGGTCGGATAGAGGCCCAGCGCCGTGGTCTCCAGCCCGCCGTGAGGCGCCGAGGCGGCGGTGAAGACCCCCGCCGGCTTGCCCTTCAGCTCGTTCGACAGCCACAGCGCGCCCAGGCTCTCCAGGAAGGCGCGCAGTTCGCTGGCGGCCGAGGCGAACCGGGTGGGAGCCCCGAAGGCGTAGCCGTCGGCCCAGCGCATGTCGTCCGCGCTGGGCGGTTGGTACAGCGCGTTCATCCGCGCCGCGCCCTCGGCCCAGCCGGGCGCGAGCTGCATGACCTCAGGGCCGACCAGTTCGCGGGCGCGGCG
>Ga0209026_1001059_pt1 | contig 13387 bp, 14 predicted proteins | sample AraplaCL_Col_mCL_FD_184262 | JGI IMG/M metagenome (GOLD analysis project Ga0209026, IMG submission 184262) | Arabidopsis root microbial communities from the University of North Carolina, USA - plate scrape CL_Col_mCL (SPAdes) (version 2) | ecosystem: Host-associated > Plants > Roots >... | reverse complement strand
GGAGGAAACGCCCAGGAATGGGCAAGGCTGAGGTATGTCGTCGCCCGGCGGTTGCAAGGGCGCCCGGCGAAGTTTTTTGACGGCCAAGCTGGAAACGTCACCGTAGGCGACAAATTGGTCTAGCTGGCCGCTGGAAATTGGCCGTTCCCGGCAGACCGGTAGCGTCCTATGGCCCAGCTGCACGCCACAGGAGGCCCGTCATGCAACTCGAACCCCAGGTGCTGGAAAACCGCTTCGTGCGGCTTGAGCCGATGACCGAGGGCCACCGCGAGGGCCTGCGCGCAGCGACCAACGCCGACCAGCGAATCTGGACCGAGCTCTATCCTTTCTCCTGGGCGAACGAGCACTTCGAGCCGACGTGGGCCAAGCTGATGGGCGACCAGGCGGCGGGGAACACCCAGGCCTATGCGGTGGTCTCCGGCGGCGAGGTGGCGGGCCTGACGACCTTCTACGCCATCGACCCGCCGAACAGCGTGCTGGAGGTGGGCGGCACCTACTACCGGCCCGACGCACGAGGCGGGGCGGTGAACCCGGCCGCCAAGCGCCTGATGATGACCCACGCCTTCGATAGCGGGGCGCGACGGGTCGTCTACCGGGTGGACGCCCTGAACGCCCGCAGCCGCGCAGCCGTGACCAAGCTGGGTGCGACGCAGGAGGGCATCCTGCGCGCAGACCGGCTGACCTGGACCGGCCGGATCCGCGACACCGTGATCTTCTCGATCCTGGCCGACGAGTGGCCGGCGGTGCGCGACCGGCTGGACGAGAGGCTGGCGACGTTCGGCTAAGCCAGCGTCACCGCGCGGCCCTCGCGGTCGGGGAAGAAGACCTGGTCGGCGTGCTTGGCCACCTCTTCGGCGGTGTAGGGGCGGCCGGGGGTGAAGCCGTCGGTCTCCAGCATCTTGATCTCACGGACGCCGCGGGCCGAGACGCCGAGGATCTTGCCGGAGTGGTCGGCGGCCAGGTCCGAGACCATGAACAGTACGCCGGGGGCCACGTTCTCGGGGAGGCTCAGCGGGTCGGGCTCGCGGCCCTGGCGGCCGGGCAGGTCCGAGGTCATGCGGGTGTAGGCGCCGGGGGCCAGGCCCATGACCCGGATGTTGTACTTGCGCCCCTCGATCGCCATCACCCGGACCATGCCGTAGATGCCGGCCTTGGCCGCCCCGTAGTTTGTCTGGCCGAAGTTGCCATAGAGCCCGGAGGTGGACGAGGTCAGGACCATCGAGCCGCCGCCGTTGTCCTTCATGTGCTTCCAGACCGGCAGGGCGCAGCAATAGGTGCCCTTCAGGTGGACCTTGATGACCTTGTCCCAGTCCTCTTCCGAGGTATTGGCGAAGCTCTTGTCGCGCAGGATGCCGGCGTTGCAGACCAGGATGTCCACCTGACCGAAGGCGTCGAGGGCGGTCTTCAGGATGTTTTCGCCACCCTGGATCGTCGAGACGTCGTCGCCGTTGGCCACGGCGCGGCCGCCGGCGGCGGTGATCTCGTCCACCACCTTCTGGGCCGCGGAGACCGACCCGTCGCCGGAACCGTCCCGTGGCCCGCCCAGGTCGTTGACCACGACCGCGGCGCCCTCCTTCGCGAACAGTTTTGCGTAGGCTTCGCCCAGGCCGTTGCCGGCGCCAGTGATGATGGCGACCTTGCCGTCGAGCAGTCCCATGGCCTTCCTCCCATACCGTTGTTTGGAAGGATCATCGGACCTGGGCGCTCAGGCGCCAAGTCCTGTCAGCCCCGGGCGTGCTGGTGCGCGCGGGTCTTTTGCGTCGATGCCAGGCGGCGGAGCTGCAGGCGCCATTGCTGGGCGGCCTCGATCCAGTCGTGGCGCGCCTCGCCCTGGGTCACGCGTGCGAGCTTTTCGCACTCCCGGGCCTCTTCTCGACAATACGCTTCCCAAGTCATGCCGGAGATACGCGGGCCCTCGGCGCACGGTTGCGCGTGGGGCGAAAATTCTTTGGAATTAACCACTTCGCCCTCGGCGCGGTTAACGAAAAAAGTCAATCCAGGCGCCGATAGATCCAGGATTTGGAGACCGGCTGGCCCTTCACGACCCCCTCGATCCGGGCGCAGAGCTGCACGCCGCAGCGCTGGTAGATGACCCGTTGCGGGAAATCGTGGGCCAGGTTCTCGAACACCGCCTCGCCCTCGGCGCCGCCGGGTTTCAGCACGAACGGCGTCGGCGGCTGGCCCGGCAGGATGGCGGTGAAGGTGACGCCCGCCGCCTCGGCGGTGATGGTCATGTGCTCGACCTGCGACTTGCGGCCGGGCGCGTTGGTCTGGCTGGCGCCGGCCATGACGCCGCCGCCGGGGCGGGTCCAGACCTCCTGGGTGGTGGTCGTGACGGTGTCCTCGATCCAGCGGCCGGACATCCAGGCCAGCTTGGCCACCTCGTCGGCGGGCGCGGCCTGGGCCGGCAGGGCCAGCGCCAGGGCGATCAGGGTGAAGAGCGGACGCATGGGCGGCTCCTGAGGTCGTGCAGGCTTAACTGTAGACCCTCAGGCCTTGCGGCGCGCGCGGAAGAAGCTGCGCAGCAGGTCGCCGGCCTCCTGCGCCAGCACCCCGCCCTCGACCTTGGGACGCCAATGGCAGGTCGGCTGTTCGAAGAAGCGCGGGCCGTGGACCACCGCGCCGCCCTTGGGATCCTCGGCGCCGAAGACCACCCGGCCGATCCGGGCGTGGCTGATGGCGCCGGCGCACATCGCGCAGGGCTCGAGCGTCACATAGAGGGTCAGGTCGGTGAGGCGGTAGTTGCCCAGCTTCTGCGCCGCGGCGCGGAGGGCGACGATCTCTGCGTGGGCGGTGGGATCGTGGCTGCCGATGGGTTGGTTGGCGCCGGTCGCGACCACCTCGCCGGTGGCCGGATCGACGATGACCGCGCCCACGGGCGTCTCGCCGGCCGCGGCTGCGGCTTGCGCCGCCTCGAGCGCGATGCGCATTGTCCGGTGATCATGGTCCACGATCCACTACGACCCCACCGCGACGATCCAGGTCAAGCCCACGACGGCGAAGACGGCGCCTCGGACACCGAAGGCGGCGAGCGCGTCGCCAAGCTGCTGGCGAGAGCCGGCGTCGGCTCGCGGCGCGACGTCGAGCGGCTGATCGCCGAGAACCGCATCGCCATCAACGGCCGCACCCTGGACACGCCCGGCGTGAAGGTGGAGCCGGGCGACATCGTCACCGTCGATGGCGAGGTGGTTGGCGAACCCGAGCCGGCGCGCCTGTTCCGCTACCACAAGCCGGTGGGCCTGGTGACGACGCACAAGGACCCGAACGGCCGGCCGACGGTATTCAACGCGCTGCCCGAGGGCCTGCCACGACTGATCTCGGTGGGGCGTCTCGACATCAATTCCGAGGGCCTGCTGCTGCTGACCAACGATGGTGAGCTGGCGCGGGCGCTGGAGATGCCCTCGACCCAGATCGTCCGCCGCTACCGCGCCCGGGCGCATGGCCGAACGACCCAGGACAAGCTGGACACCCTGCAGAAGGGTGTGACGGTCGAGGGCGTTCGCTATGGGCCGATCGAGGCCAAGCTGGACAAGGCGAAGGAGGGCCCTCAGGGCGCGAACCTCTGGATCACCGTCACCCTGCACGAGGGCAAGAACCGCGAGGTCCGCAAGGTCCTGGAGTCCATCGGCCTGAAGGTGAACCGGCTGATCCGTCTGGCCTATGGGCCGCTGGCCCTGGGAACCCTGGGCGCGGGCGAACTGGAAGAGGTGGGGCCGCGGGTGGTGCGCGAGCAGTTCGCGGAGCACATCGACCCGGCCAATCTGCCCACCGGCGAGCGGCCGTTGTACCGCTCGCCCCGGAAGACCGCCTCGCGCCGGGCCCAGGAGGCGGCCAAGGTCGAGGCGGACCTGGCCCGCCCCGCCACGCCGACCGGACCCAAGGAGAAGCCCGCTTACAAGGCTGGCTGGGCCAAGCCGAAGCCGAAGATCAACCCGCACGCCAAGGCTGGGGCCAAGCCAGGCGCGGCGGCGCGGCCGACCGGGCCGGCGAAGGGCAAGCCTGGAGCCAAGGCGGGGAAGCCCGTCCGGGCGCCCAGCCGGCCGGGGATCATCGACAAGGCCACGGCGGCGGAATTGCGCCGAGGTGGGGGCTTCGCGAAGGGGCCGGCCAAGGCTGGCGCGAAGGCCGCGCCGGGCAAGCCGGTCAGGGCGCCCGCCCGGCCGGGCGCCGCCGACAAGGCTACAGCGACTGAATCGCGGCGGGAGGGCGGCCCTGGCGCAGGCCCTCGCGGGCCGAAGCCGTCCGCATCACCTCCGAAAAGCCCTGGCGCTCGTCGGCCAGGCCCTCCGCGATCGGGCGGTCGAGGGCCGCGCGGGTGAGCCGCTTGGCGTAGGCGATCCCGTCTGCGCCGCGCGTCTCCCATTCGGCGGCGATCTCCAGGGCGCGGGCCAGCGGATCGTCGGCCAGTTCGTGGACCAGGCCGATGCGGTGCGCCTCGGCACCGTCGAAGGTCAGGCCCCGCAGGATGATCTCCAGCGCCTTGGCCTCGCCGACCACCCGGGGCAGGCGCTGGGTGCCGCCGCCGCCCGGGAAGATGCCGATGCGGGTCTCGGGCAGGCCGATGGCAGCCGCCTTCGGGGTGGCGATCCGCAGGTCGCAGGCCAGCGACAGCTCGAACCCGCCCCCCATGCACAGGCCATTGATGGCGGCGACGACCGGCTTGGGCGCCTCGACGATCTCGTCCACCAGGGCCAGGAAGCCCTGGCGCGGCCGCGCGCCGGGTTCAGGCGGGGGCGGGGCTGGGCGGTCCGCGCTGGCGTCGCTGGCGGCAGAGAGTTCGCCGACATCGTAGTGGCGGATGAAGATGTCGGGCACGCCGCCGGTGATCACGACGCTGCGGACGGCCGGGTCGGCCGCCAGCGGGCGGAAGGCCTCCAGCATCTCCTGCGAGCCGGCGGCGGTCATCGTGCCGAACGGTGGGTTCGCATAGGTCATGATCGCGGTCCCGCGCCGCCGCTCGACCGTCACCAGGCTGCCCATCGTTCGCTCTCCCTTGCTTTCTTGGGGCAAACCTTGGAACGGGAGCGCTGGATTAGGAAGTGGAGCGCCAAGCTTTGCGCATCGTCTCGGGGGAATTTCGCGGCAAGGCGCTGATCGCGCCACAGGGCGACGCGACGCGCCCCACGTCGGACCGCGCCCGGCAGGCGATCTTCAACATCCTGGAGCATGCGCCCTGGTCGGACGGCGTGCGCGAGCGGCGGGTGATCGACCTGTTCGCCGGTTCGGGCGCGCTGGGCTTCGAGGCCGTGTCGCGCGGGGCGACATTCTGCCTGTTCGTGGAGACCGACGAGGCGGCGCGCGGCGCGATCCGCGACAACGTCGAGGCCATGGGCCTGTTCGGCCGTACGCGCGTCCACCGGCGCAGCGCCATCGACCTGGGCGTGAAGCCGGGCGCCGACGGCCCGGCGTTCGACCTGGCCTTCCTGGATCCGCCCTATGCCAAGGGTTTGGGCGAGCAGGCGCTGGCGCGGCTGACCGATGGTGGCTGGCTGGCCGAGGGCGCGATCGTCGTCTTCGAGCGGGGCGTGTCAGAGCCGATACCCGAGTTCTCTGGATATACGCTATTAGACTCGCGCGACTACGGAGCTGCGAAGGTCCTGTTCCTCAAACATCAATAACGCGGTGTGCGTCATAAATTCTTCGCAAAACCTTCGCGGGCGAAGACTGTATTTCTAACGACCCGTTAGGGGTCATCGGCGATCTCTGCCTCCGGTTGTTTCCCGGAGTCCGGCATGACGCTGCTGCTCGACATCGCGCCGCATATTCCGCCCGTGTCGCCGAACACGCCGGGCGCGGAGCTGTACCAGCGCTTCCAGAACGAGCCCGACACCCTGGCCATCGCGGTGGTCGACGACGACAACCAGCCGGTGGGCCTGGTCGAGCGCAACGCCTTCCTGGTGCTGATGGCCGCCCAGCACGGCTATGCCCTGTGGTCCAAGCGGCCCACGTCGCACATGATGAAGCGCGACCCGGTGGTCGTGGACGGCGGCGTGACGCTGGAGGAGTTCTTCGGCAGCGTGCTGGCCGAGCGGCCGTCCGAGCTGCTGCATGGGTTCATCGTGGCCCGGGAAGGCCGCTACGCCGGCGTCGGCACCGCGCTGGCCCTTTTGCAGGCCTCGGCCGCGGCGGCCAGCAGCCACGCCGAGACCATGAGCCGCCTGGCCTGGGAGGCCAGCGAGGCGCTGGCGACCAAGGGCCGGTTCCTGGCGGTGATGAGCCACGAGATCCGCACGCCGCTGAACGGCGTACTGGCGGTGGCCGAGATCCTGCGCCGCAAGTCCGAGCAGCCGGACCTGTCGCCGTTCATCGACACCATCCTGGAATCCGGCGGCGCCCTGCTGCGGCTGCTGAACGACGCCCTGGACCTCTCACGCGCCGAGGCGGCGGGCCTGGGCCTGGACGAGGCGCCGCTGCTGGCCTCGCGCCTGCTGGACGACGCCTCGGGCCTGTGGTCGGCGCAGGCGGAGCTGAAGGGCCTGGAGATCAGCGCGGCCTACGAAGGGCCGGCCGACCTCTGGGTGCGGGCCGACACGGTGCGGCTGCGCCAGGTGCTGAACAACCTGGTGGGCAATGCGCTGAAGTTCACGGCGGCGGGCCGGGTCGATGTGCGCCTGGGCGCGAGCGTCGAGGGCGAGCGCGTGCGGCTGAGCGGCGTGGTCACCGACACCGGCCCGGGTATTCCCGCCGACCGCCTGGAAGCGGTCTTCGCGCCGTTCCAGCAGACCGAGGTGGGCGTGCGCCAGGGCGGCGCCGGCCTGGGCCTGGCCGTCTGCCGGCAGATCGTCGAGCGCATGGACGGCAAGATCGTCGCCCGGCCGCGGGACGGCGGCGCCGAGGTGGCGTTCGAGGTCGTGCTGGACCACCTGCCGGCGGTCGAGGCCGAGGTCGTAGCGCCCGAGACGGTGGAGGCGGGCGAGGCGGTCCACGTGCTGATCGTCGACGACAACGCCACCAACCGCATGGTCGCCCAGACCCTGTGCGAGTTGTTCGGCTGTTCCAGCGAGGCGGTCGACAACGGCGAGGAGGCGGTCCAGGTCGTCACCACGGGCCGCTTCGACCTGGTGCTGATGGATATCAAGATGCCGGGTATCGACGGGGTGGAGGCGACGCGCCGCATCCGTTCGGGCGGCGGTCCGGCCTCGCAGGCGCCGATCCTGGCGCTGACCGCGAACGCCGATCCGGCGGACGCAGCGTTCTACCGCCTGTGCGGCATGAACGGGGTGGTGGAGAAGCCGATCAAGCCCGAGCGGCTGCTGGCGGCGATGAACGCCGTGCTGGCGGTCGACATGGCCGAGGACGCCTGCGCGGCCTGAGGGCTCAGGCCTCGTCGTCGTCCGGGACCACGCGCAGCCGTTCGCTGCTGGGCACGCGGATGGCGCAGACCAGGCCGCTGCGGGCGAAGTCCAGGGTGACCTTGCCGCCCAGCTCGCGGGCCACGCCGCGCTCCAGCAGCCGCGAGCCGAAACCCCGGCGGGTGGGCGGCAGGACCGCGCCGCCGCCGCTTTCGCGCCAAGTCAGGACGATCTCTCCGCCCTCGGTCTCCGCGACCTCGATCTCGACCCGGCCAGCGCCCCGCCAGGCGCCGTGCTTCAGGGCGTTGGTGGCCAGCTCATGCAGGGCCATTCCCAGGCTGACCGCGAAGTTCGGATCCAGCTGCAGGTCGGGGCCGCTCATCGTGTAAGGGCGGCCGTACGGGCGCAGAGTGATCTCGGCCAGCTCGTAAAGGTGCGCGCTGTCCCAGGCGCGGCGGACCAGCAGGTTGTGCGTCGACGACAGCGCCATCAGGCGCTCGATGAACAGATCGCGCGCCTGGGCCATGTCGCCCTCGTCGCGCAGGGTCTGGACGGCGACCGACTGGACGGCGGCAAGGGTGTTCTTCACCCGGTGGTTCAGCTCGTCCAGCAGCAGCTTCTGGCGGACCTCGTGCTCCTGCATCCGGGTCAGGGCTTCCAGTGTCTGCAGCTCGCCGCGCTTGCGGTCGGTGATGTCCTTCAGGGCGCCGATCACGCGCAGGGGCTCGCCGGCCTCGTCCAGGGTGCTCTCGGACACGCAGTAGACCCAGACCTCGCGCCCATCCGACCGGTTCACGCGGAACTCCGACGAGAACGAGGCGCCCTCGGCCATGGCCGCCCGCCATTCGTCGAGCACCCGGTCGCGGTCGCGGGCGTCGACGATGTTCTCCATGTCGGGCCACAGGTCGTCGAACGTCAGCTCGTTCTCGAACAGGGCGTCGTCCGAACCGTGGTGGGTGAGGAGGCGTCGCTCGGCGTCCAACTCGTAGACGTGCATGCCGGCCATCTGCAGCGCCAGGATCAGCCGCTCCTCGGCCCGCTTGATGGTCTCCTCGGCGGCCTTCTCGTCCGAGATGTCCATGGCCGCGCCGCGCACGCCGACGGGAACACCGTGCTCGTAGACCGTCTCGCCGAACACCCGCAGCCAGCCGCGCGTGCCGTCGTAGCGGGTGAAGGGCGCCTCATAGTCGACCCGCTCGCCGAGCGGGCGACGGCTGGACACCAGCTCTGCGATGCGCGGGCGGTCCTCCGGGTCATAGACGTTGAGCGCCTCTTCCAGGGTCTGGACCGCCGGGCCGCCCATCATCATGGCGATGCATTCCGCGGACCGGGTCAAAAGGCCCGTCCGGTAGTCGCCCTGCCAGCCGCCCAACCGGGCGAATTCGTTGGCGGAACGCAGCACGGCGGCGTTCAGCTCGGCCTGGCGCTCGCGCGCCTCGGCGTCGCGGCGGGCGGCCTCCAGGTCGGTCACGTCGCGCGAGGTCACCAGCAGGGCCACCGGCGCACCCGCCTCGTCGCGGAGCGGCGCGATGACGTTGTCGAAATAGCGGATCTGGCCACTGAAGGTGCGGGCCGAGCCCGTCACGCGCTGGGTCTCGCCCGCGACGCTGCGCGCCAGGACGGGGGCGACGATGGGCCGTTCGCCCTCGCACCACAGATTGATCCACTCCAGGCCCAGCAGGTCGGCGGCGTCCTGCGCTTCCATGATCGCGACGCCGTTGCGGTTCACGAACTGGATGCGGCCGTCGAGGTCGAGGATCTTCACGCAGTCGGGGCTGCTCTCCAGCGCGCCACGGAAGAAGCCGTCGCTGGCGAACCGGTTCGAGCCGAAATGCGTGCCGAGGGCGTTCATCCGCGCGTCCGGTCCGGCCGGCTTCCCTTGTTCAGGGCCTGATATTAGTGACCGGGGCACGGCGCGACAAAGGTCCCTAACGTCGCACGTCAGCCGCCCGGCGCCTTGGCGGTGATGGTCACGCTGTCGGCCGAACGCTCGGCCGGACCATGGAAGACCGCCTCGATGTTGTTGCCGTCGGGATCGAGGAAGAAGGCGCCGTAGTAGCCAGGATGGTAGTCGCGCTCGCCCGGCTTTCCGTTGTCGACCCCGCCGGCGGCGATGGCGGCCGCATAGACGGCGTCCACCGTGGCGCGGTCCTTGGCCTGGAAGGCCAGGTGGACGTGGCTGTGCTTGCCGCCGACGTCGATCCAGAGCTCGTCGGCCTGGAAGTGGCTGTCGTCGGCCTGATAAGGGATCCCCAAAACGTCCATGATGGCGCCGTACAGGCGCGTACAGCCGGCCAGGTCGTGGGTGCGCAGGTGGATGTGGTCGATCAGGCGACCGGTGTGGATCTGCATCGTTCGCTCCGTTTCGATGCCTGGTTGACCCTAACGCGGCGTGAGACCTGACTGATCCGACCATTGGAAGAGGAGATCGACGAACGGTGGGCGGCTACACGGTCAGCGAGGTGGCGAAGCTGTCGGGCGTGAGCGTCCGGGCGCTGCATCACTACGACGAGATCGGGCTGCTCAAGCCGGCCGACGTGGGCGTCAACGGCTATCGCTACTATGGCAAGGACGAGCTCCTGCGCCTGCAGCAGATCCTGTTCCACCGGGAACTCGGCTTCCCGCTGGAGGAGATCGGCAGGGTGTTGGACGCGTCGGACTTTGACCGCGTGGCGGCGCTGAAGGCGCATCGCGAGCGGCTGGCGGTGGAGGCGCGGCGCACCCGCCGGCTGGTCCGCACGATCGACGAGACCCTCGCCGCTTTGCAAGGCGCGACGACGATGGACGAGACGGCGATGTACCGGGGATTTGACCCGAAGAAGCAGGAACAGCAGGAGGCGTGGCTGGTCGACCGCTATGGCCCTGGCGTCCGCACCTCGATCGATGCGGTGAAAACCGCGCAGAAGGGGTGGAAACAGGCCGACTTCGACGCGGCGCAGGCCGAGATCGCCCAGATCGAGGCGGCGTTCGTGACGGCGCTGACGGATGGCCTGCCCGCGGACAGTACGACGGTGCAGGGGTTGGCGGCCCGGCATCGCGACTGGATCGCCCGGCAGTGGCCGCATCCCGTCAGCCGCGTGGCATATGAAAACCTGGCGACGCTGTACGGTGAGCATCCCGATTTCCGGGCGCGCTACGAGGCGCAGGGCGCGGGGATGACCGAGTATCTGCAGGCCGCGATGCGGGCGTTCGCGGCGCGGGAGCTGGCTTAGCGTCGCCCGAACAGGCGCTCGATGTCGGCGAGCTTGAGTTCGACGTAGGTCGGGCGGCCGTGGTTGCACTGGCCGGAATGGGGCGTGGCCTCCATCTGGCGGAGCAGGGCGTTCATCTCGGGCGCGGTCAGGCGGCGGCCGGCGCGGACCGAGCCGTGGCAGGCCATGGTCGAGCAGACGTCCTCCAGCCGCTCCTTCAGCGCCAGGGCCTGGCCGTTCTCGGCCAGGTCGTCGGCGATGTCGCGGACCAGACCCGCCGCGTCGGTCTCGCCCAGCAGGGCCGGGACCTCGCGCACCAGGATGGCGCCGGGGCCAAAGGGCTCGATGATCAGGCCCAGTGCCGCCAGCTCATCGGCGCGCGCGGCGACGCGTTCGGCCTCCGCAGGGTCGAGCTCGACGACTTCGGGCAACAGCAAAGCCTGGCGGGTGACGCCGCCTTCGCTGAGTTCGCCCTTCATGCGCTCGTAGACTAGGCGCTCGTGGGCGGCGTGCTGATCGACGATGACCACGCCGTCGCGGGTTTGGGCGACGATGTAGGTCTCGTGCACCTGGGCGCGGGCGGCGCCCAGCGGGTAGTCGACCGGATCGAAGGCCGGCGCGAACGCCGCCGCGGGTTCGGAGACGCCTGGCTCATAGGCCGGCTCGGCACGGGCCGAGACCTCGGTAAGACCGGGTATGGCCTGGGCGACAGCCGCTGCGGCGGCGGGCCAGCCACCGGCGCTCCAGGCCGAGAAGCCGGCGCCGGAGGGGCGGGGCGGCGGATAGGGCAGGCTTTGGGGCCGGAAGCCGCCCAACGCCGCGGCGGCCACGGTGGTGGAGGCGCGGTGGCCGGCGGCGGCCAGGCTGTGGCGCAGGCCGCTGACGATCAGACCACGCACCAGAGCGGGATCACGGAAGCGCACCTCGGCCTTGGCGGGGTGGACGTTGACGTCCACGAGGCCGGCGTCGAGCTCGATGTAGAGGGCGCAGGCCGGGTGGCGGTCTCTGGCCAGGAAGTCGGCGTAGGCGCCGCGCAGGGCGCCCTGCAGCAGCCGGTCGCGGACAGGCCGGCCGTTGACGAACAGATACTGGTGGGCCGCGTTGCCGCGGTTGTAGGTGGGCAGGCCCGCATAGCCCGACAGCCGCACGCCTTCGCGCTCGTGGTCGATCAGCAGGGCGTTTTCGGAGAACTCCCGGCCCATGACCGCGCCCAGGCGGGCCAGGCGGCCCTCGTCGCCCGGCGCCTCGGCGGGCAGGCGCACGGTGCGGCGGCCGTCGATGTCCAGGGCGAAGCCGACGGCCTCGTGCGCCATGGCCTGGCGCTTGAGCTCCTCGGTGATTGCCTGAGCCTCGGAGCGCTCGGACTTCATGAACTTCAGGCGGGCGGGCGTGGCGTAGAAGAGGTCGCGGACCTCGACGCGCGCGCCGTGTGGGCCGGGAAAGCCGGCTGGGGCCACCGCGCCCACCGCGCCGCCCTCGACGAAGATGGCGTGGGCGTCGGCCAGGCCCTTGGCGCGGCTGGTGATCGACAGGCGCGCCACCGAGCCGATGGAGGGCAGGGCCTCGCCGCGGAAGCCCATGGTGGCGATGCGCAGCAGGTCGTACTCGCCGTCCTCGCCGGGATTGAGCTTGGACGTGGCGTGGCGCTCGACGGCGAGCGGCAGCTGGTCGGAAGCCAGACCATTGCCATCATCGGCGACCAGGATGCGCGAGAGGCCGCCGCCGTCGGCCTGGACCTGGATTTCGGAGGCTCCGGCGTCCAGGGCGTTCTCGACCAGCTCCTTGACCGCGCTGGCAGGGCGTTCCACCACCTCGCCGGCGGCGATGCGATTGATGAGCTCTGGCGGAAGGCGGCGGATCGGCATGGGACCTCCCTACATAGTACGATTCCAAGGAGACTCCCGCCCGTGCTGAATCGTATCGCCCCTCTGATCGCGGCTTTCGGCCTCTGTCTTGCCCCGGCCGCGTCGGCCCAGGTTCCGTTGGCGCCTTCCGCCGCGCCGGCCGTCGACGATCCCGATGCGACGCTGGTCGAGGAACTGGTGGTGCGCGGCCGCCTGCCCGGGCCGGCCTGGTGGCGGGTCTCGGACGCCGATACAACGGTCTACGTCCTGGGCGTGCCGTCGCTGGCGCCCAAGCGGATGGAGTGGGACCGGGCGATCTTCGAGCGCCGGCTGGAGGGCGCCAACGTCGTGGTCCTGCCCTTCGTGAACGTGCGGGCGAAGGCGGTGGGCTCGATCGGGACGGCGTTCAACCTGATGCGCCTGAAGTCCGGCGGGCCGTTCGAGGAGCGGCTGGACGCGGCGACGCGGGCGCGGTTCGTGGCCGTGCGGACCCGGCTGGGCCAGGACGCCAAGCACTACGGGACGAACAACCCGCTGGCGGCGGGCGTGCAGCTGGCCATCGACTATCGCGACCGCTCGCAGCTCACCAACATGGACCCGGCCAAGCTGGTCCGGCTGCTGGCCCAGCGAAAGGGCGTGAAGGTCGTCGAGAAGAGCTACGACCTGGGGCCGCAGCTGGGCGGGATCATCCGCACGCCGGCCGGGACGGGGCGGATCTGCTTCGACGAGGTGCTGGCCCAGGCCGAGGCCGGTCCGGGCGTGACGCTGGCGGCGGCGCGCGCCTGGGCGGCGGGCGACGTCGAGGGCGCGCTGCAGAACGAGCGGACCTATGAGCGGTGCCTGGCGGTGATCACCGGCGGCCGGACCTATGACGAGCGGATGAAGGCCGATACGGCGGCGGCGATCGCCGGAGCGCTGAAGACGCCGGGCCACGCGATCGTGCTGGTCCCGCTACGGCCGCTGCTGGCGCAGAACGGGGTGCTGGAGCGGCTGCGGGCCCAGGGGCTCGAGGTGAAGACGCCGGGCGAGGAGTAGTTTCGGACTCTCCTTCTCCCCTTGC
>Ga0209026_1001057_pt1 | contig 13402 bp, 4 predicted proteins | sample AraplaCL_Col_mCL_FD_184262 | JGI IMG/M metagenome (GOLD analysis project Ga0209026, IMG submission 184262) | Arabidopsis root microbial communities from the University of North Carolina, USA - plate scrape CL_Col_mCL (SPAdes) (version 2) | ecosystem: Host-associated > Plants > Roots >... | reverse complement strand
CAGTGTGTGCCGTTAACGCTCACATCGGCAATATTGTACAGGTTACCCAGATCGAGCCATACACGGCCATGCGATAAGGTATAGTTCCACTCAAAGTTTTGGGTATAAACCGCAGTGCCAGAGTAGTTTATCACTTCCGGGTAATCGCTTTTGCTCCAGTCGGTTAGTGTAGTAAACACCACGGGTTGTTCAGGCCCGCCCAGTTTAGGATCAAACTGAACGCTCCATACGCCGCTTATGGTTTTAATGGTGCGATACTCCGGCCAGTTAGCGCCCCGGTTATTATCTTTTGACGATGGCTTGCGCAACACGATGAATAGCGAGCCATTGGGATGAAAGTTCAGTGTAAAATTGGTACGGCCGTTTTCGTGGTTCCAGTCGTTCAGCTGGTAGGTCTCCCCTGTCATCGGGTCCCACAGTTCGGGTTCTTTATCGGCAACACGCAGCGAGATGTTGATCGCGCGCTCAATATTTTGCTGGTTGGCGATAAAGTAAATATCAAAGTTAGGGTCGGTACGGTGTGTCCAGGCAATGTCAGGCGCGTAATTGTCCAGGCTATCCGAAGCGATCATATCCTGCTCCAAACCTAAACCGTCGAAAGTATCTTCTTTATACGGAGCCTTAATTACCCGTCCCCAGGTTTTAGGTTTTAATACCGACGACAAGCCGGGTGAACTCAAGGGTTGTCCGTTCATGATGATGGTAGCCCCTTCATTAACCAGTTGCGAGATCTTATCCGATACTTCGGGCGACATGAACGTACTACCATCCGGCGACATTTTAGTTGCTCCGGGAAGGATCAATACGCCGTAGCTGGCGCCGCCGGGTAGTTCGATCCGCCCGTTTTTAACGGTGGCCAATCGCAGCAAAGCATCGCGGTTAAAGCTGTCGTAAGCGTATCCCCGCAACGGATCGACCCAGTTTTGGGGCTCGGCCATATTAGCCGATGAGGTTACCCCATCCGGGATAACGTGCATGGGCTGGCCTTCGTTCTTTAGGCGTTTAGCTTCACCGGCAACCACATCATCACCAAAAATACCGGGCAATATGTTGACCAATCTGTCGGGCAATGCAGCTCGTCTTGGTACCTCTTCTCCGGTAAATACGGCAACATCTGTAACCGGTTTACCCATCTGTAGCAGTGTTTGGCAGCGGGCAAGGTAATCGACAAAAGCCTTACCAGGTTTCCACCAGGTTTGGTCGCGTTGAAAGTAGAGGCCTACACCATCCAGGGTCATGCCCGGTTTTTTATCGAGCCACGGGTTCTGGTTAAATACGTGGAGCACAAACTTGTTTACACCGAGGCCAAAGTTACGGTCGGCCAATGTTTTCAGCATACCAGGATGTTCGTCCCAGGCCATACGTACCTCGGTAAAGGCTTCGGCCTGGATAATGTTCTTGCCGTAGATATGCCCGCCAGATACAGCGTCTAAAATATCATTAGGCTTATCGTGCGTAGGGCTGCGCAACCAAAACTCGCCCATAGGCAGATCGACTTCTTTATAATGCAGCATACCATCGCCAACCATCGTAGGCGCTGTACTTTCGGCACTAAACTGAAAGCCTTTGTCGTGAGCTAAAGCAGCCATCGTACTATAAAACTTATCTACCAATAGTTCACTTATGGTTTGCCTTACATCGTGTAAAAACTTTTCAGCTACATCGGCGCTTTGTACCGGCACACCTGCCATTACTGGCAGATACGGCATTATATCATAACCACGACGCTTTTTAAATTCATCCGCAAACACCGGCGACCAGTTTTGGCTGCCACACTCCCAGCTATCCACATGGAAGATCTTTAATACCCGTGCTGCCAGATCGGGCCCGGCTTGCTTAACAGCTTCACCAAACCAGTTGTAAAATTGTAGTTTGACGGCTTCGGGGTTAAACTTATCGCACTCCAAACCCTTGCCGGCGCCTCCGGTTTCGTTAGTATGCCCGGTCGAGGTATGCCCCATGCGCAGGATAACCCACTGGCCGTTTGGTACTGTCCAGTTTAAATGCCCGCGGGCGTCGAGGTATTTGGTAATATCGATGATCTTATTTTTAGGGATTGCAGCGGCATCTGGTATCTCGGCTGTAGTGGTACGTTTAGCTACGCGCCAAACCCCGCCGTTCTTTCCCTCAAACTGGTTGATGCGTGCTTCGGAAGACATTTCGATACCCGACAATTTTAAGTTGGGTTTCCATTTGGCCATCTCCAGATCCTCCGCTCCAGGCTCAGAACCCGCTTTATCATACACAAAACGATAGTACATTGCCGTAACGGGCTTAATGGCATAGGTGTTTGGCGCATCGCCATCCTGCCAGCCGCTGCGCGGAGGTTCCAGTTGGGTGTAGTGCCTGAATACGCGTCCGTCATCGCTCACCTCGAGAGCCAAACGCTGCGCCTCATAGTTACCGCCGCTTGGATGTATGGTGATAGAACGGCAGGTGAAAGGCATATCAAAAGCGTATTGGATCCAGCAGGTACTATCGCTGCTAAAGCTTTTTTTATTGCCTTTGGTTGCTAAAAAACGTACATCGGCGCCAGTCTTGTTGGTGGTGATACGCGGTTTATGGTTATCGGTGTTGACTTCTTGGCCAAAATCTAAAGGATAGGCGTAAACGGCGATATCCTGATAATATCCGTTAGTGCTTGCAGGTTTAGGCAAAGTATCGTTAAACATGGTATTGCCGGGTACGGTTACCTGCGACCATGTTACTTTTTGCATCGAAAGCTCGGGTGTTATCCATGGCCCACCGGCAACGGCAAAGCCATCACAATCGTGCAGTGCTAATTTAATGCCAACCCTATCGGCCTCGTTCATGGCATATTTAACCATTTGCCACCATTGCGGTGTTAGTTGTATAACAGGCGTGGCAATCAACGGCTGGTTATTTTGTACGCCTTTAATGGTCATCAGGTATGCGCCGCCTATGCCGTTATCGCGCATGGCTTCCAGATCGGCTGTGATACCGTCCTGAGATACCGCGGCCTGGTCCCAATACCAAAATACCCATGGCTTAGCGCCCTCGGGCGGATGTTGGAATGCGTTGCGCATATCCGAGTTATCGGTTACATACTCCAGATCGTTATGCTGGGTTTCGGTATAGTGCATCACACGGAAATGCTCTTTAACATGATGCCCGTGACGGCGACGTGATGATTCGTGACTATGACGGCCTTTTTTTGACCTTTTGCTATGGCTGGAACTGCTGTGCGAAGATTTACTCTTACTGCTCGTGCTTTTTTTATGGCTGCTGCCCGATGAACTGTGACTTGATTTTTTGCCGGAGCTTTTTGATCCCGAAGAGTGACTCGATTTTGAATGTGTACTCCCGGATGATTTTTTGCTTGTTTTTTTATGTTGCGCAATAGCTGGATAGCTCACTATGGCTACCCCGATCAAAAACAAAGTGATTAGACGCAAGAATTTATAGTTAAGCCTCGATTGCATGTTGAATTTCATATCCTTTACTCGCTACCGGTTTATCCGGCTTTCCTTTCCCGCCGCCAATATATAAAAAGTAAAATAAACTGGCTAAAAAGGCGCGCAATTTAACAGTATGTATTAGTTTGAGGTTGATTGAAAATTGTAGTTACCACTGCCAACTTTGATGACGGCCTTACCATTTTCTATCTTGAGTTTTTGTGTTAAAGGCTTACCGTTATCAGAAATTTTGGAGTCTGCTTTAGCGGGAAGATAAATGGTTGCGGTTGTATTGGCCGGAATGTTTACCGTTAGCGTAAAGCCATCTGCAGTCTTTTTCCAATCGCTTGTGATCGTACCATAAACTGAGTGATAACTACCTTTAGCCGATGTTAGGTCACCAACAGGTTCCGGTCGGATAATAATTTTATTATAAGCAACGGCATCATCAGCCGGTCGGATACCCGCTAAACCGGCATAAAACCACTCCATGATATGGCCTAACATTAAATGGTTATTGGATACTGAGGGCAGCGCCTGCCACGATTCGGTTAATGCAGTAGCGCCTTTAGCCAGTTGATAACCATAGCCGGGTACATCGCTGCGGTTGTTCATATCAAATATCACATCACCGCGGCCGTTGTCGTCTAATACCTTAAGCAGGTAACGATAGCCAATATCTCCGGCAGTTAAAGCGTTATTATGGCTGCGCAACTCTTTTATTATATTATCAACCACCGCCTGCTTGTATTGAGGCTCAACCAATTGCATATAAACCGCCATAGCGTTAGCGGTTTGGCTGCCTGTATCATATTGACTGATTTCTTTATTAAAAAATTTATTGTTAAACGCCATCCTGACTTTAGCAGCAAGAGAGGTATAATGAGCAACGTCGGCAGGTTTATTCAACATCGAAGCTATCTTACTGATAATACTGAGATCGTAATAAAACACTGCCGTAGCGGTAACACCTTTTGAGGTTAGTTGCGATACGCCCGGATGCTTTGGCCCCAGATCGTACCAGTCGCCTAAACCTTCGGATAATATACCGCTATCCGATTGCTTATCGAGATATGCCAGGTATCGTGTCATCATCTCATAACTATCGGCCAAAACCTGTTTATCGCCGTACCATTGGTAAACATACCAGGGCAATAAAATACTGGTACTACCCCACTCCGGCGAATCGCGGAAGCCATCGCCAAATACCGTAAACTCGGGCGCTATTTCGGGTATTAATCCATCGGGAGTTTGCGACAAGCGCATGTCGTTGATACATTTCTTAAAAAGGTTAACCAGATCATAATTGTATTGCAGCGAATTACCCATCAAGTGGTTCTGCTCCAGCCAACCGAGCTTTTCGCGATGCGGGCAATCGGTAAAAACGCTCACCATATTGCTTTGTACTGCCCAATCAATTAGCGTATTGGTTTTATTAAACAACCCATTCGAACAGGTGAAACTGCTGATCCTTTCGGCCGCATTGCAGGTATGCAGTGCTTTTATGGATACCATAACCGGGGCATTATCTGCATTAGAATTACCCTGCTGAACCGCGCCATCTATTTGAATATACCTGAACCCATAATAAGTAAAACGTGGCTGCCAGGTCTCTTCTCCATCGCCTTTTAGGGTGTATACATAATAGTGTGACTTACCTGTGTTTTTTTGGGTAGCGGTTCCTTGCTCATCCAATAATTCGGATGGTGTTATTCTGATGGTATCGCCTTTTTTTCCTTTTACCGTTATCTGTGGGATACCGGAGGCATTTTGCCCCATATCGTAAACCCATTCTGTCGGTTTTATTTGGGTTACTTTCTTTGGCGTAAACTCGCTGATCACCTTTACAGGTTCTTCCATCTGTGCGTTTAATTGTGCAGGCCCATCGGTAATAATAGCCGGCTTCCAGCTTTCATCGTTAAAGGCCGGGGAATCCCAACCTTTTTGTTCTAAGGTGGCATCGTAATCTTCACCGCCATACATTGCCGAAAAGGTAATGGGTCCGGGTGCGGCTTTCCACGAAGGATCACTAATGATATTTTCGGACGAGCCATCGGTATATTGAACTGATAACCGGCAAATCATTTTAGGATAGCCATAGGCAACGGTCAGCTTACGATAACGACCGCTTGGCGTAAAGTAAAAGCCATTGCCTAACATTACGCCGATAGCGTTTTCGCCTTGTTTTAATTGGTTAGTTAAATCGAAGCCTACATATAAAGCCTGTTTTTGGTAATTTGCCCAACCTGCATCTAAAAAATGATCACCTATTTTTTGGCCGTTCAAACTTGCTTCAAAATGACCCAGGCCCGAAATAAACATCACGGCATTTTTAACAGGTTTGGTAATCGAAAAGTTTTTGCGCAAAATGGGCAATATATCTCTCCCGGGACTTTGTTTCTTTGCGCCTTTAGGTGCAATTCCTGGTAATATTTTATTCGAATCGGGCATTGCCTCGTAGGCTATCCATTTGGCACCTTTCCAGTCAGCTGCGGTCAACAAACCCATTTGCCATTTCGCCATATTACTCCATGGCGATGCATGGCTCTTATTATCCCAAACCATTGCCTTCCAGTAGTATTTTTTTGCAGCTAAAAGCTTGATGCCGCTATATATTACTTGTATTGAAACCGACGAAATAACTTTTTTTGAATCCCAAACATTACCGATATTCTTCTCGAGCAAGGCGGCGTTATCTGCAACCAATACCCGGTAAGCAGACTGCATAGTCCCCCTGTTCGCTGATTGCAACTCCCAGCTTAAATGCGGCATCCTGGTTTCAACGGCCTCGGGGTCAGTTTTATACTCACAACGTGGGTTAACCACTTTTAAGGCCTGCGGAAACGCCTGAATAAACGAGAAGGCGATCAGTACCGTCAGCAAATACATCCTCATGGTTTGGCAGGTTTTAGATATTGATCGGCAAAGTTGAGGTATTGTGCCCAATCAAAATCAGTAACGTTATGCGTACCGGTGCGGATATGATAGGCTATGCGCCCTACCACAGGTGCATTAACCGGCGGCATAACCGTAACAGGCAAGCCACTTGTACCCAATAACTTATAAACCGGACTGGCATTCAAAGCCCCCATAAACTCCCCTTTGGGGTTGGAATTGAGATCGCCCTCGGCACTGGCAATATAAATCGGTCGGGGCGCTACCAGCGAGATAACCATGTGCTGATCAAATGGCAAAACAGAATCCTGATCCGTGTATTTTTTAAAGTTGCTGCAAAACCAGAATGGAAATTTGGTAGATAAGCGGCGAATCCCCTCACCTGCTGTTTCATGAAATAGCTTTGCCCCCCCTGCACCCGATTCGTTACTGATAACCAATGCAAAACGTTCATCGGTAGCCCCAGCCCAAAGGGCTGCCTTACCTAATCGCGAAAAGCCAAACACGGCTACTTTTTTGCTATCTATCGTTTTATCAGTTTCCAGATAATCTAATATCCGGCTCAGGCCCCAGGCCCAGGCACTTACCGTGGCAAAATTATCTGAGCGGTTTTGTAATTCGGGATATAACGGAAAAACGCCCTCATTTAAATTATGATCATGGTCGGGAGCAATGTCGCCACGATAAACCGTCGCTACGGCATAACCTCGGCCAATAATTGTTTCCATAGGCCATTGGGTTGCATCAACTCCGCGAGTTGCATCGGTTGCACGGTTATTTACCACTCCTTTGGTTTTATCAAACCAACTGGTTGATAGCTTAATAGCAGGATCGATATTTACTGATTGATTACCATCAAAATTCAATCCCACTATAACTGAAACAGGTTTTTTAGCATGATTTGGGATATACAGCAAAATATCCATCTGTGGCCCATCTGATTTGCCGTTAAAATAAACAGTTACTTGTTTACGCGTGGCCTTACCTCCCAAGGCATTTTTATCCTCCTCAAAAACCTTAAAGGTCATGTTCGCAGGCTTACCTGGCGATTGCCCATACATTTCTTTCTCAAATAAGGCTAATATTTCGGGCCTGCGCTTTGTATACCATTGCTTTGCCGTGGTGACCTTTTTGCCGCTGGCAAGGGTTAACACATCTGGTAAAGCAGTTGTTTGCTGGGCAAACAGACAACGCGCTGATACAAGAAAAAAAATGGCCGCAATGAAGCCCTTTGTATATGTCGTCATTAAAAATGTGGCATTTTAAGTTTATATAGCAAATGTAAATATCCGCCACTGATGTGGGTAATATTTATTTGCCACATTTTTGTATTAAACTATCATCGAACTCCTAAAACAAAAAGCCCCGGGTAAACCCAGGGCCTTATATAGTTTATTAACATTCATTTAGAATCCCAAGCCAATACCTGCGTTAGCAGATTGGTATTCAGCAAAACTGTACGAAGCATATATTTTTAAGAAGTATAAACTCAACTGGAAACCAACATCGGCGCGAACACCGTTTGTTGACGCGCTTGAACCGGTGATAGTAATCGGGTCAGTATAATTGGTATAAGTAGGTTGACCAGTATTTGTAACACCGGTAACAAACGGGAAAGAACCTTTCAAACCAACATCGGTATTGCTCGATAGGTACCCCAATGATACAAATGGCGTAAAGAATAATAGTTTTTTTGACAGGATCACCTGCGTATTCCATCCACTAAAATGTCCTTCCAATGTTTGGCCGGGTATCGCTACATTATCGTTCCTTCTTACGTCCATCGGTTTGTTGTAGGTTAATTTGGTATAACCAACAGCTAAAGCAAGGTCAAAAGGTAGGGTTTTGCTCAGATCCGGGGCAAAATTATGTTTTAAGCCCACACCAAACATACCCACCGACCCCACGTCATCCGTAATTTTGGTTGTAGGTATTAAGCGGAGGGTTACGTCAGTATTTTTAATTAAGCCTACAGTTAATTGTATTTGCGGTGCCGGTATATACTGAGTTACGCCGCCAGGCAAACTTGTTTTGTAGGTGTAATTAGGATCGCTAGGGTGAGCAGGATCAGAAACGGTAATTGCAGCGCCGTTATCTCCTGTTCCGCCAAAAGTTGGCGTGATAGATTGCCCTGCATTAGTTGGCTTAATGTTTGCCAAAGCCAATGTGTTAATGTCGAAATTTTTATCTGCATCGGGCACAAAACTTACAGTTGCACTTACACGGATATTAAATCGCAGAAGTTTTTGGGTTTTGGCGGTATTGGCCCATCCGCCATTCAATCCGTTACCAAAACCTTTAAATAAAGGGTCGGTATAGGCGTTCAGTAGTTTATTAACGTCGCTCGGGTTACCTTTAAACAAATCATTAATACCATCCTGAGCTTTAACTTTTAAATTACTAAAAATAAGGCATAACGCCATTAGGGGTAAGTAAAGTTTTTTCATCGTTATAAATTTATAGTTGGGTTAATCATTAACAATATTACAATTAAAGTTAGTTATTCGCCACCAAATATTAATTAAATCCAATATATGGGTAAAAAATTGCGTTTTTATAAATTTAATTAATTTTAGAAATATTTATTTAAAAATAAAGCAATAAGAAATTGCGATTTGATTTAGCGAACTATGCTGATACTTCCCGATTTTAAAATAGCGGTATTGCTGTATGTATCAAAAGCGTCAAAAAGCCAATAGTAGGTTCCTACTGGCATAGGTTTACCAAGATAGGTTCCGTCCCAGCCCTTGTTAAGATCGGCAGTTTCAAAAAGTAACTGTCCCCACGATCCATATATCTTAAAGGATTTTAGTTTGATTGAGGTGGGTGCTTTAAATTTAAAAATATCATTCACACCATCGCCGTTAGGTGTAAATACATTTGGACTAAAGTCGATATCGGGAGGTCGGCCAATGGTTACTTTTACAGGATAAATTGTACTGCAACCTGTATTTGAAATCTTTATGTAATAAGTAGCCTGCCGTGTAACGCTATTGGGATTAGTTAATGATATCGTCGCAGCAGCATCATGCCAATAGGTATAGGTTAGTCCGCTCTGTGCGGTAAAGGTAGTACTCAGATCAACTGTTTCGGGAAATACAACTGCAGGCGGATCTGTTACCGTAGCAATAGGCACCGGTTTTACATCTACATTTACCGGTGCTATAGTGGTGCACCCCGTACTATTAGTGGCTTTAATGTAATAAGTGTTACTTGCTGTTATATTAGTCGGGCTGTTAAATGGCTGTGTGGCCGAAGCATCCAGCCAATAACTGAAAGACAGGCCTGCGTCGCTACCCGCAGTCACGGCCGGCGAGGTCATATCAACCGTTAAGCAGCCTGCGGGGTTGTTAATTACCAGTTTTGGAGGATCAACAATAGTAACTAAAATAGGCTTTACCACACTACAAATTCCGTTACTGGTTGCTTTGATATAATAGGTACCCGCAGCACTAATGGCCTTAGGGTTTGATAGTTTTTGAGTAGCAGCTATATCTGCCCAATAAGTAAGACCTAAACCAGGGTCGCTGCCAGCGGTTATAGCAGGAGCCGTAATATCAATCACGCCTGATCTGCATATAGCTGTCGGGTTAGTGATCACCAGACTCGACGTGCTAAATGCAAAAACATGTACAGGTTTGATAACCGAACACCCTCCTGGTGTGGTAGCCCGAATATAATATGTTCCGCTGGTTGTGATACTCTGAGGCCCGACAATACCTTGTGTGCAAGCCGCGTCAGAAAAATAGGTATAAGTAAAGTTGCTGTTGCTGCCAGTGGTTACCGTCGTATCCGTCAAATCCACGCCATTAGCCGAACATGTTGAAATAGTGTCCTTAACTTTAAGGATAAGCGGCTCTGTCGCTTTTATTGTAGTGTAAATGGTGTCTTCGCAACCAATACCCGGATATGGAACTATCCTCACCGCATAAGATGCGCCTATAGCGGGAGCGGGTTTTATTGTTAAGGTACTTGCACTGCCAATAACACGCGAAAAATCATTGCCCTGATACCAGTAATATGCCTGAAAGCCTGATGGAGCAACTAGGTCAGCCTCGACGGGATTATTGCTGCAATAGGTATTTCCCGATACGGGCGAAGTACAATTTTGGTTTACATCCAGATAGGCATAACCAAAGTGACCTCCAAGGGTACAGTTATTGGTGGCAAATTCCAATCGTAATGTCTTACCCGAGAAACCCAGCAGGTTAATAGTAACAGGCGACCAATCTTTATAATATACATCTCCAATATTTTGGAAGCCCGGTAAACTACTTGAAGCCACAAAATCGAAATTACCGCAGGTGATATAATGATTGTCGGTAACATCGAACACTTTCGCTGTAAACCGTGGTTGCTGATACACCTGATGATTAGGATTTTGAAACACCACAGCATAATAATAGATGATACTATAATCAGGGTCGTTAACCGGAATGGTAAATGTGTAGGTAAGCTGTTGAGCCTTATTGGAGCCCACCGTATTATTGCCAAGCCTTACACAGGTGCTGCTACCGTTAGGGCTAACTATCGGAAACTTACCATAAGGATCGATTTGGTTATCCTTGGCATAAAAAAGTGTATGTACGTCCGAAAATATACCTGACTGGTTAAAAACTAAGCTACCATCTGCTGTGCTGGCAACCCCCTTTGCCCCCGACCAGTTTTTAAAACTTCCAAAATCGAAGCCTATATTTTCAGGACATTGCGCTTTTGCAAACTGAGCAAAAAGCACTATAAATATCCCTAAAATATACCATCTGGGATTTATCATATTTTAATTAAAAATGAAGACAGAGTAACCATTAACCAATTGATAAATTTACTACAATTTATTTACTTAACGAGTTTTCTATCGCAAATTGTTACCTTAAAGTTTAATATAAGGTTGCCTTGTTTTTTCCTTTTTTTCACTGAACGCGGTTTCATACATCAAGATAGCTTCAGCATTGTCCACCACAATTACAACAAAAATATTACAGCAATACCATAACACTACAGGATGCCAAAAAGGATAGCTCGTTTTACATTAGTTGCTGTAAACCAATACACAAACAAAGGCTAACCTAAGCCCATTTATAAACCTTATTTAGCGAATATCATGCGGTCAACTCTTTTTTTGCGACTTTTTATATTTTCGGCGATACTTCTGTTATCACACCTCACGTTTGCTCAAAACCAAACCGAACCTGTTAATTTAAAATGGTTAAATGACACCCCGCTTAAACCAACTGGCGTAAGCTGGGGTGTGCCCTGGCCACAAGGAAAGGTTAAGGCTAATACAGCTTTTACGTTAGCTGCCGATGGCAAAATCATACCGCTGCAAAGCTGGAACCTGGCTTACTGGCCTGACGGATCTATCAAATGGACAGGCTTTGCCACCGTTGGCGATTCGACAACTAAGAATATATCATTAACCGCTGCTCCTGCAAAAAGGATGAAATCAATGGCCATCCGTACTTTAGTTACCGATGACGGCGTTACCATCCATGTAAATACAGGGAACCTGCAATGTGATATCGCGAAAAAAGGCGAAATACTTATACCTGCGATCACGCTAGATGGTAAAGCGATCGCAAAAGGAGGCAAACTGGAATGCATCCTTCAAAATCAATCCGATGCGAATATTAATACCAGCGCCATCAAGCAAAAATACAACAGCAACATATCAAATGTTACAATTGAACAAACCGGGCCGATACGAGCTGTGGTACGTATTGAAGGTAACCTAAAACTACAAAACGGAAACCGTACCCTGCTCCCGTTTATTGTACGAATGTATTTTTACCAGGGTGTAGATAATATCCGGATTTTACATACGATGATCTTTGACGGCGACGATCAGAAGGATTTTATCAAAGGTATGGGATTGACCTTCTCGGTACCCTTCCGCGAGCAACTGCAAAATCGACATGTGCGCTTTTCGGGCGAAGGCGATGGCATCTGGGCCGAACCTGTGCAACCGCTTAACGGCCGCAGGCCAAGCCAGTATATTAACGACCAGGCATTGGGTAAGATCATTCCGGATGTTGAAACTGTTCCCGAAAATATCAAAACCTTATACCATGAAATGGCCAGTTGGAACGATTATAAACTGGCACAAAGCAGCGCAGATGGTTTTAACATTCAAAAACGCACCAATGGCGCCAGTAGTTGGCTCGATGTTAATGGCGGTAAACGTGCAACTGGTTTGGCTTTTGTTGGCGATGCTACCGGTGGTTTAGCGTTATCATTAAAAAACTTCTGGCAATCCTATCCAGCGGCTGTCGAAATTAACGACACTCGCACATCAGAAGCCAAAATACATGTGTGGATGTGGTCGCCGTATTCGGATGCGATGGATCTGAGGCATTACGATACTGTGGCGCATAGCCTGGATGTAACTTACGAAGATGTGCAAAAAGGCTTCAGCACGCCTCACGGTGTTGCCCGTACCAGCGAGGTAATGATCTATCCTTATTCTGCCATGCCCGATAACCAACAACTGGCCGCTAATGTTGCCGCAACAAACAATACCACCCTGCTAACTGCTACACCCGAATACCTGCATAAAGTTAGCGCACTGGGCATATGGAGCCTTCCGGATCGCTCCACAAAAGGAAAACAATGGATAGAAGATCAATTGGATAAGGCCATCGCGTTTTATCAGGGAGAAATTGATCGGAGGGAATGGTATGGATTTTGGAACTATGGCGATGTAATGCACAGCTACGATGCATCGCGCCACACCTGGAAATACGATATCGGCGGCTTTGCCTGGGATAATACAGAACTATCTACTGATATATGGCTTTGGTACAGCTTTTTACGGACCGGCCGCTCTGATATTTTTAAAATGGCCGAAGCTATGACGCGCCACACCAGCGAGGTTGACCTTTACCATTTAGGGCCTTTTGCAGGATTAGGTTCACGTCACAATGTAAACCACTGGGGCGACGGCTCGAAAGAAGTGCGTGAAAGCCAGGCAGTATTGCGCCGTTTTTACTATTATCTCACTACCGACGAACGCACTGGTGAAATTATGCACGAGTCGGCCCTGAATGCTGACAGTGGTTTGCTGCATGTGGACCCTTTACGGGAGATATTACCTC